>Ga0209274_10000344_pt1 | contig 31090 bp, 24 predicted proteins | sample HubBroMetageREF1_FD_188343 | JGI IMG/M metagenome (GOLD analysis project Ga0209274, IMG submission 188343) | Reference soil microbial communities from the Hubbard Brook experimental Forest, New Hampshire, USA - Hubbard Brook CCASE Soil... | ecosystem: Environmental > Terrestrial > Soil >...
TATTTGGTCGTCGGGGAAGGTGCGGATCGAAGCCGCCTCGAAGCGCTTGCGCGTGAGGCTGGTCTCAGCAACCGTGTTCGTTTCCTCGGCCACGTTGGCTTGCCAACTCTTGTCGAGATCTACCGCACCTCCGACTTATTTGTCATGCCATCGACCGGGGAAGGTTTCGGTGTCGCATTCTTGGAGGCGATGGCGAGTGGCACGCCCGCCCTTGGGCTCGGGGTTGCGGGAGCCACGGACGCGCTCGCTGACGGCCAGCTTGGGACGCTCGTAGCAGAGAACGATCTCCCATGCGCCGTAGCCCGTCTGCTAGCTGCGCCTAGGCCAGACACGCAGGCGCTGGCAGCCGCTGTCCGCGCCCGATTTGGTCGTGAGAAGTTTGCGGTCAGTGCCCGTGCCGCATTGAATCGGTTGATGCAGGCGTCGTCAGTCTGACGCTGGACGAATTCTCATCTGCCGGTCTGTGATCTTCGAAAGTGATAGGTTGGAAGTCTAAGGATAAAAGGGGCAACTCTAGACAGATGCAAAACCACATCAACAGCTATTCCGAGAAACTCTGTCGCGCGCTGGGTTTGAGCGCTATGGGCAAAATCCCCGAGCTTGGTGAGGCCCTTCGAGAGTCATGGAAGCTAGGTCGCACGGTATACCTGTGTGGCAACGGTGGCAGTGCGGGCAACGCCATTCATCTTGCCAACGACTTATTCTACGGTGCTGGAGTTGGCAGCGGTGGAGGTTTGAAGGTCGAAGCACTCAGTGCGAATGCCGCGGTTCTCACTTGCCTTGCGAATGATATCGGGTACGACGAAATCTATGCCGAGCAAATCAGAATCAAGGCAAACCCAGGTGATGTTCTTGTCATCCTTTCAGGAAGTGGGAACTCAGCCAATGTTGTGAAAGCCCTGGAAATGGGAAATGCCAGGGGCATGAAGACCTTCGCCATCTTGGGGTTCTCCGGCGGGCGATGCAAGAGAATCGCCCAGCATTCGATTCATTTCGAGATCGATGACATGCAGATCGCCGAAGATCTTCAATTAATAGTGGGGCATATATGCATGCAGTGGCTGCGTGCAAACCCTATAAACAACGACCTCGAAGTTACTTCGGACATGTCAGCGCTCGGTAAAGCCGGGTAGGGTCAAATATTCAGCTGCTGCAGAACTTTCTGTTTTCCGCCCGATGCACCATTTTGTCACCGGCGTTGCGGGTTTCATCGGAAGTCAATTAGCCGATTGCCTCCTCGAAGAAGGGGAGAGCGTTAGCGGCACAGACGATTTTTCCCTCGGTAGGCGGGAGCACTTGGATTGTGCGCGGCAGAATCCCCGATTTCAGTTTTTTGAGCACGATGTAAGTCGACCTGACCAGGCCATCGAAGCTCTTTGCGCTGCTTCCTCAGCGCAAGGGCCCATCGATATCATCTGGCATCTAGCAGCAAACAGCGATATCGCCGCCGGAGCAGCCGACGCGTCGATCGATTTCAGGAGGACATTGCAGACGACATTTGCGGTCGTCGAAGCTGCAAAAGCTCAAGGGGTCAAGAAGATTGCCTTTGCTTCCACATCGGCCGTTTATGGAGAGCGGGATGATCTACTGAGCGAGAGTTCGGGTCCCTTGCTGCCAATCTCCAATTATGGAGCCACCAAGCTTGCCAGCGAAGCCTTGCTCAGCGCGGCCGCCGAACTTTTTATCGAGCGGCTCTGGATCTTTCGCTTCCCCAATGTTGTTGGCCCAAGGTCCACACACGGTGCAATCCTCGACTTCATCACACGCTTAACCTCGCACGCCAGTAGCCTCACGGTTCTCGGTGATGGACTACAAACAAAGCCTTACCTTCACGTGTCGGAATTGATTGCCGCAATGAGGTTCATCGTTACGCATGCAACGGATCGCCGCAACGTGTTTAACATCGGGCCAACCGGCGCAGGTACCAGTGTAGCCTTCATTGCTGAACGAGCGGTGGCCCGCGCGTTGCCGGGCACCCCGATCGCCTACACGGGCGGGGATAGGGGCTGGGTTGGCGACGTTCCACGATTCCGCTATTCCACAGAACGACTGACGCGTCTCGGATGGCAAGCAGCACTTAGCTCTGACGAGGCGGTGGTTCGTGCTATTGATGAGATTGCAGGTTCGCGTACACGATAAACCCGACAAATAGCTTTTGTATGATTCCAAACCTTCGTGCCCAACTCATCCCCAAAGCTTGACCACCTTGTCATTGTTGCAGGTGGACCCGGCGCTCGTTTGGCCCCCGTCATTGGGGATTTGCCTAAAGCGTTGGTTCCCGTTGGCGGCAAGCCGGTGCTCCAGCACCAGTTGGAACTGGCTGTGGGTGCGGGGATAAGTGAAGCAACCATCTTTGCCGGTCACCTTGCCGAGAAAATCCTTGATTTCGTTGGGGATGGCTCGCAATTTGGCCTCCGGGTTCGGATCCTCACGGAAAAAGAACCTTTGGGAAATGCAGGAGCTCTTCTGCAGTCGTTGGATTTGCTGCCCGAGCACTTTTTCGTCGTCTACGGTGATCTGATGCTCGCGGTGGATCTGCCGCGGATCGGCGAACGCCATATCGACCGAAGAGCCGACATCACTATGATGGTGCATCCGAACGACCACGTGCAGGACTCAGACCTGATCGAGACCGATTCGAACGACTGGGTGACTGCAGTTCACGCTTGCCCTCATCCGCACGATCAGTTCTTTGGCAATTTGGTCAATGCGGCGCTCTACGTGGTGCGGCGCGAAGCGCTCCGGCCATGGGCTGCGTTTCTCGGGAAGCAGGACTTCACCAAGAACATCATGTCGGGGCTGGTTGCGAAGGGAGCTCCTGTACTAGCTTACCGGTCGGTCGAATACGTCAAGGATATAGGCACACCCGCAAGACTGAAGAGAGCTGAGGCTGATTGGAAGGCGGGAAGGATAAGCCTCGATGCATCTGGTCGGGGACGGCCGACGGTTTTTCTCGACCGGGATGGGACTCTAAACGTCGAGAAAGCACACTTGAGAACGCCAGAGAAGTTGGAAATTCTGCCGGGAGTAGCGCCAGCGCTGAGAGCACTGCGACAATCAGGTTTCCGTCTCGTGGTCCTCACCAACCAACCTGTCGTCGCCCGCGGGGAGGCGACCGAGGCTGACGTCACTGCGATTCACCGCCGCTTGGAGTGGGAGCTCGGAAAGGAAGGTGCCTACCTCGATGCAATCTATGTATGCCCCCACCATCCCGACAGTGGCTTTCCCGGCGAACGCCCTGAGCTGAAAATACGCTGCGAGTGCCGCAAACCCTCTACCGGACTCTTCGAACAGGCCTGCCGTGATCTGCGAATTGACGTGGCGAACTCATGGATGGTTGGCGATCAAAGCAGAGATATCGAGATGGCCCGAAGGGCTGGCCTCCGCTCCGTCCTGGTCAAGACCGGAGGCGCTGCGTGCGAATGCCAGTTCACGGCGGTTGCGGATCACACCGTCGATGACCTGCCTGCTGCTGCTGGTGTCATCTTGCAACAAAAAGGATTCATGCCCGAGTGATTATTTCGCAGACCCCCTTGCGTGTCAGTTTTCTTGGCGGCGGCTCCGATTTGCCGTCCTATTACCGGCGACATGGGGGCGCCGTCCTTTCCACCGCCATTGATCAGTCTGTCTACGTGACGGTAAGTCGCAAGTTCGATAATGCCGTTCGGGTCAGCTATTCGCGAACTGAGGAAGTTGCCCGCGCGTCCCAGATCGAGCATCCTCTTGTCCGCGAGTCGCTCGCGTTGCTCGGAATCGAGGGCGGCATTGAGATCACTTCTATCGCTGATATCCCGGCTAGGGGAACGGGCTTGGGCTCATCCAGCTCCTTCACTGTGGGATTGCTCAATGCGCTCCACGCATATGGTGGCCATCACGCGACTGCTGAGTGTCTGGCTCATGAAAGCTGCCGAATCGAAATTGATCGTTGTGGAGAGCCCATCGGAAAGCAGGACCAATACGCGGCTGCTTACGGAGGCTTCAATTTCATTCGGTTCCACCCCGATGACTCTGTTGAAGTGAAAAGGATGGTATGCACCCAATCGTTCATGGCTGATCTTCAGGCTAGGTTGATCTTCTTCTATACGGGGCTCACCCGGTCCGCTTCGGATTTGTTGCGGCAGCAATCCGCCGATATTGCAAGCCCCGGTGCAAAATCAGATGCCACGGGAGAGTTGGTTCGACTGGCCGAAGGTGCCTACTTGGACATTTGTGCAGGAAAACTTGGCTCGCTTGGCGCGATGCTTCACGAAGCGTGGAAGACCAAGAAAACAATCTCGAACGGTGCAACGAACGCTGTCATCGACAAGGCCTACCAAGGAGCGATTGACGCAGGCGCCGAGGGAGGCAAGGTCCTGGGTGCGGGGGGCGGTGGTTTTCTCATGTTTCTGGCACCGCCGGAGCGGCACGATTCCATCCGCAGCGCACTTCAACCGATGCGTGAGACGCCATTTCGCTTCGCAGGTCATGGCAGTCGCATCATCTTCGTTCACTGAGAGAGTGCTTTGTCGATGCCAATGGAAATAATCGTTCTGGAACCTGGCCGCGCTGAAAAGAACTATTGGCGCGACTTGTGGCGCTACCGTGAACTCTTTCAGGTGCTTGCCTGGCGCGATTGCGCAGTCCGTTACAAGCAGACGGTTCTCGGAGTGGCCTGGGCTGTCATCCGGCCCGTTCTTGCCGTCGCGATCTTCACGGTCATTTTCGGGCGTCTCGCCAAACTGCCCAGTGAAGGCATCCCTTACCCTTTAATGGTTTTCACGGGAATGCTGCCCTGGACGTTTTTCTCGACCGCGCTCTCGGATGCTTCGAATAGCCTCGTCAGCAACACCAACCTCGTCAGCAAAGTTTATTTTCCGAGACTGATCGTGCCTACGGCGACCATTGCTGCCGCGTTCGTGGATTTCTTCATTGGTCTTCTGATACTGATTGGCATGATGATTTGGTATCGCTTTCTGCCTTCCTGGCCGATCCTTCTGCTGCCGGTATTTGTCTTCCTCGCGTTTCTCGCTTCGGTTGGGCCTGGTCTGTGGGTTACGGCAGTCAATGTAAAGTATCGCGACTTTCGGTATGTGATCCCGTTCCTCGTCCAATTCGGGCTTTACGTCTCGCCGGTGGGCTTCAGTTCGAGCATCGTGCCGCAAAAATGGCGTCTCATTTACTCGCTCAATCCAATGGTTGGCATCATCGATGGTTTCCGCTGGTGCATCCTCCGGAGCCAGATCTACTGGCCCGCTTTTGGCCTTAGCTTAGTGATGGTCGGTGCTTTCCTCTGGGTTGGAGTTCGGCAGTTCAGGAAATTGGAGAAGACTTTCGCCGACTTGATTTAGGCCTGTGCATGCAAAGCAACGAAGTCGTCATCTCCGCTGAGAATCTCTCAAAGAGTTACCTGATCGGACATGAGCGGGGCAATCATCGTGGTCAGGAATCTTTCCGTGAAGCGGTGGGACGCAGTGCCAGGAGCTTCGTGCGTGCGGCGGTCAACGTCGCGCACGGGCGGCAGATCATTCGCGGAGATGAAGTCGAAGAATTCTGGGCCCTGAAAGATGTCTCCTTTGAGGTCAAACGGGGAGAGGTGTTGGGGGTCATCGGGCGCAACGGCGCGGGCAAAAGCACGCTCCTCAAGATCCTGAGTCGGATCACCGAACCCACAAAAGGACGTGCGACCATCAAAGGTCGCGTGGCCAGCCTGCTCGAGGTCGGTACGGGCTTCCATCAGGATTTGACGGGCCGCGAGAACGTCTATCTGAATGGTGCCATCCTCGGGATGAGTAAAGCAGAAATCAAGTCCAAATTTGATGAGATTGTCGACTTCGCCGAGGTCGAGAAGTTTCTCGATACACCCGTCAAGCATTACAGCTCAGGAATGTATGTCCGCCTCGCATTCGCCGTAGCCGCCCACCTCGAACCGGAGATCCTAATTATCGACGAAGTTTTGGCTGTCGGTGACGTAATGTTTCAGAGAAAATGCCTTGGGAAAATGAAGGATGTCGCCCAGGCGGGGCGGACGGTAATCTTCGTAAGCCATAACCTATCCGCCATCCTCGGACTGACCTATCAAGCGGTCCTAATCGAAATGGGCCGCTTAGTGATGACTGGCGCGAGCAGGGATGTCGTCTCATCCTTTCTACGAAGCACACAAGACGAAATACAGGCCTCCGCAGACCTTTCTGCATATCGCCGGCCCTACCGCGCGGAGGGCTATGTCGAGATACGATCAATCAAAGTCTGCGGGAAGGAGGCCGGGGTAGCCTCAATTGGTCTCGGGGATAATATATCTATCGAGATCGGATTACAGGTAATACGGCGGGTCGAGCGAGCACTCATCGTAATCAACATTCTCAATGATCAGATGGAGATTCTGACGTCAATCGCTTCCGCAGATAGTGGTTTTGACGTTTCACTTGACTCTGGCTTTCATACGATACGCTGCGATATTGGCCTGCTGCCCCTGATGCCACGTGATTACCGATTTAGTGTAGGAATCGCGCAATCACATGGCGTTCTCGCATGGGACGTTTTGGAACCTATCCCCGGTTTTCGGATTGAGGGAAGGCAGAACTCCGCTTGGCTACAGGCATCGGATCGGCCAGGCGTTCTGCTGCTTGATTGCTGTAAATGGAGAGAGCAGGTTTGACTTTGTTTAGCCCAGGATTCTTGACCGTTATAGCTTCTGTTCCGGAAAGATACACATTGCATCACCGTCACGAGAGTACTTGGGTGGATAGCATGAATCAGCGGTCAATCACTTCCGCAGGGGCGGGGTCGAAGAGTGAAATAAATGGTCGGGACAGGGGACGATAATCGTGATTAAGCATGCGAAAGCAACGGTTGCCAAAGCTCTAAACGCGGTCGGATATCAGGTACAACGTTTTCCTGCCCCTCGAATCCCGCACTACTTAGAACAGGACAACAATTACGCACATATTATCAAGGCGGTCGAGCCATTCACAATGACGCCGTACGAGAAGATTGCCGCTATGATCGATGCCGCTCGATACATAGCTCACGCTAAGATTCCGGGGGCGGTAGTGGAATGTGGCGTTTGGCGGGGAGGGTCCATGATGGCCGCGGCGTTGGCACTTTACGAAGCGAATGATTGTCGAGACCTTTATCTGTTTGACACTTATGCTGGGATGACTGCACCGACGGAGCAAGATGTCGACTACAGAGGAATACCGGCTGCCGGTCGGTATGTAGAATCAATAGCCGTTGAGCACAATGAGTGGTGCTACGCGAGCTTAGAAGAGGTACGCAGAAATATGGCTTCGACTGGATATCCAGTGGCTATGAGTCACTTCATAAAGGGAAGCGTTCTTGAAACGCTCCCACGTGAGAGTCCCCGCGAGATAGCTATTTTGCGTCTCGATACAGACTGGTACGAATCAACGCTTCATGAGCTGAAGCACCTTTATCCAAAGCTCAGCCATGGCGGAGTTCTAATAATTGATGATTATGGTTATTGGCGGGGTTGTCGGAAAGCGGTGGAAGAATATTTTGCCAGGGGCAGACCCTTCTTATGCCGACTTGATGAAACTGGGAAACTCGGAATCAAAGCGGATCTTGAATGAAAACTCGCGGAGTTTCTGGGGTTCCTGGATTTCCGGCGCGATGGAAATAGCCAATTCAAAGATTCAGTCGTTCAGCAAGCAATATTGGGCTGGAAAAACAGACGGTGCCCATCGGCACCCGACCGAAGAATCGTTTCAGAAATATGCCTTGGAGCTCCTCGAGATACTTCCTCGAAGGGGCACGCTGCTCGACATCGGCTGCGGCTCCTGTCAGGTGACGACCTACCTTGCTCCAGAATTTGAACGAGTGTACGCGGTCGACTTCTCTGAAACAATGCTCACAGCAGCGCGCCAGCGGGTCCAAAGCCTCGGCCTAACGAATGTTACTGTGCTATCTGGATCGGCACAGAGATTCCCGGTTGATGTGACCAGCGCGGACGTAATTCTGACGTCTGCCGTAATTCAGTACATGAGTCACGGAGACCTTCGACTTCACCTGAAGGAGTGTCGTCGCATTTTAAGACGAGGAGGAGTGGTTCTAGCAGCTCTCGTACCTGACGCTGCCAGAAAGACAACCTACTATTACGGATATTTTCTGGGTAACCGTTTTCATCGTTTGAGGCTGCTCCGATCGTGGGTCCATCTTACTTACCTGCGAGCGAATGCGCACTTGCACAAAGATTTACTTTGGGATGGTATTGGGAACTGGTTTTACCAGGCTGATTTTGGGACGGATGCGATTCAAGCAGGGTTTCAAGCTGAATTCCGGGATGCGCAAACTTCCGAATATCGCTTTCACGCGCTGCTGCGGCCCAGTCCTGCCTCTTTCGATGTGAGGCGAAGCTCTTCATGAGTCTTACGAGCAGACCCCGAGGGCCACGAGACATAGTGGAAGAGTTTTGGGATGAAGACATTCTCGCTCAATGTTGTGGCCTCTCTCGCCGTGTGACCGTCACCGACTTTTTGGACAAATTCAGGTCGTTCTTGGGGGTGGCCGGGAGGATGTGGGCCGCGACGAGCGGCAGGCAGGCTCTGCAACATGCCCTTGTAAGCGTAGCAAGTTTTACCAGTCGGGAAAAGAATTCAGTTCTAATTTGTAGTTTCAACTGTCGTAGCGTGTGTGATGCAGTGACACAGGCGGGCCTTCTTCCAGAGACATTCGATTTCGCAGACCGAACGGGCCGAGTCGATTGGAATGCGATCGGAGCACAACTCCGGAAGCATCACCTTGCCGTCGTGGTGCCACACTTATTCGGTGTTCCGAATGACTTTCGCCCGATCCGGCGGGCTGCAGCAAAGCTGGGCGTTCTTATCATAGAAGACTGCGCCCACACGATCGGCGCCAGAATCGGCAACGCTGTTGCAGGCTCATTGGGCGACCTGACGATTTTTAGTTTCACCTATAACAAGCCGATCTCGGTGGGAGGTGGCGGAGTATTACTCGTAAACAACGCTAACCTCGACCCATTGGTTCAGCTTCCCGAGCCAAGCATTTCGGTAGAGCGTGAAAGAGACGAAATCAGCCTGTTCATCGCGTACCTTCGGGAACGCCGGAGTCAGATAAAACCCCCGAGTACGCTTAGTCGGATTCGACGGCGTTTGTTTCCAAGGGTTGCCACAAGCCAGCAGTGTGTGACGGCAACCGGCTTCGGTTCATTGAGGGCCGCCTTGGCCATATGGCAGTTGGACCACTATCCCCCCATATCCGACCGCCGAAATGAAAACGCGAATCGCTTTTCGGCTATTTCGAACTGGCATGCATGGCACGTCAGCCCCAATGTCTCCCCAGCATGGCTTATGCAGAAGATTGTGCCCGTGGAGCCACTTGACGTGGACGTGATTTCCCGCCGCCTTCAATGGTCTGGTCTTCGAGTCGGCGCGTTCAATTGGCCCACGACAATGGATCGGGTCTTATCCCGCGCTGAACGACCCAATGCCTACCATGTGGCCACCTATGGTCTCGACATACCAATCCACCAGGAAATGAACAGGAGAGAATTCGAACTCATAGGCGACACGCTTCAAAGGCGTTGCGTGTGAGTACCCCTATGCTCGCTGTTTTCACGTCCGAACTCGGTGCAACCTTCATCAATCGGCACATAGACGACCTGCTGCCGGAACGAACGGTCGTGGTGGTACGTTTCAGCAAGCTTACGCCCGCGAATAAGTGGCAGCAGTCATGTCCAGTTTTTCCCCTTGACCGCTGGGCGCTCGGTGTTCGCGTTCGTCTAGCGCGGCGAGTTGGAGTACCCGAGGTCCGAATGCGCGATGCGGCCTTGGAGCGCTTTCTGCGCCGGCACAGCGTCACTGTAGTGCTCGGCGAATTCCTGGATCAATTTGTGGATTTTGTTCCGCTGCTGGATCGAATGGGGTTGCCGTATATCGTTCAAGGCCATGGAATCGATCTGAGCGCCGCGTTGCGCAAGCCCGGCGTCGTTGAGAAATACCTCTCGTTCAAGTCTGCACGCGCCATCCTAACGCGATGCGAATTTCACCGCCAGCGGCTTATCAAACTCGGTTTGCCTGCTGAAAAGATCCATGTGAATTTTGGTGGTGTGAGTGTGCCCGCCCACCCCCCTGAACGCGGTCCCGAAGCTTGCAAGCGGTTTCTCGCCATAGCCTACCTTGTGCCGAAAAAGGGACCGATCTACTTGCTCGAAGCGTTTCGCCGCGCCGCAGCCCGAGACAGCGAAATTACGCTGGATATCATCGGAGGAGGTCCGCTGTTTCCGGCCGTAAGTCAGTTCGTACAGGCTTGCGGCTTGACAGATCGTGTACGCCTGCATGGCATTGCGTCAGAAGAAACCAAGCAGAGACTGCTGCATGAATGCGGCGTATTCGTTCAGCACAGCATTACCAATCCGGAAACCGGTGATGAAGAGGGATTGCCAGCCGCCATTCAGGAGGCAATGGCGCACGGCATGGCGGTCGTAAGCACGCGTCATGCAGGAATTCCGGAGGCCGTTCTCGAGGACGAAACAGGTCTGCTGGTCGACGAAGGGAATGTCGAGGACATGGCGAAGGCGTTCCTCCGGGTGACGTCATCTGCCTCAGTCCTCGGAAGCGCCGGCTATCAGCATGCGGTCTCAGAGCATGCCTGGGTTTGTGAGAAGACTCGTTTGCTTCGTTGGCTGGGGGCTTCGATGGTTTGCGAACAGAATACGCGCCCTATCAAACTATTTCGCCTATATTGACTTGTGTCGCCCATCCAGGTAAGTCCTGTGTCAAGCCGCGGCGCAGCGCTCAATAATCGAAGTCACGGGAATATATGGATCAAGCTCATTCGTTCACGACAAGTTGGAAACACACGAAGCACGCCGATGCCTCGCTGTTTTCGCGGACGGCGCAAAAGTTCTGAGAAGTGCCCCCGATTCGAATTGGTTCATGAGTTGGCGTGACCCGAGACGGAAAATCAAAGCCTGGCGCTAAGACTAGAACCAAGAACACTATGCATTCGTTGTATACTTGTCGGCTGAAAGGGAGTGCAAATCTAAGGAGAGATTGGGAGATGAGAGAAGGAGATGAGGCGATGAAGGAGGCTTCCAGAGGGAGGCTGGAACAGGAGACTCAAACGCCGTTCCCTGCGCCAGGGAGGCCAAAGCTGGCGACTCTACAGCCAACGCCGACTCCGGACCTCATCCCCGCTGAAGAGGGACAACGAAACCCGACCGGGAACTCTCATTCGGGTTTGTACATCGAAGCGGGACGCCTGATCGTCAAAGACACCGCTCCCGTGAGCGAGTCCGACAAACTCCCACCAACCTACGATGAGTTAGTGAAGCGATCTCCCCAAGGCAGCATTTTTACCGATCGTTGGTGGCTCGATGCGGTCGCGCCAGGGATGTATGAGATTCTGGAAATCAGAAGGGGCGACGGAATCCAAGCTGCTTGGCCGATCGTTTACCGCGAGAGCGACGGAGACAAACACGTTTGCATGCCAGCCTTTACTCAGAAATTGGGTATTCTTTTTGCGCCTTCGAAGGCAAACCCAATCGAAGAGCAATCGAAGAAACAAAAGCTCGCGACGGAATTAATCGAGCAACTAGGAGAGACCGCCAGCTTTCATCAGAATTTTCACGAGACCTTTACCGACTGGCTACCCTTCTATTGGCGAGGGTATGTCCAAACGACCCGTTATTCATATGTTCTTGAGGATATATCGGACCCAAGTGTTTTATGGAACAACGTGCGTCAGAAAGCCAAGACGGAAATCAGAAAAGCGCAGAAACTTGGAATTCAGATCAGAGATGATTTGGATTTAGAGCAGTTTACAGAAATAATTCGAAAGACTTTTGCGCGTCAGAGCAGAAGTCCTTTGGGCAGCGACGAGCTTGTTAGTCGCTTAGATGCAGCTTGTGCCAAAAATGCTGGGCGCAAAATATTCGCCGGCGTGGATTCTCAGGGAAGGGTACATGCAGCGGTGTACATGACCTGGAGTGGCAACACCGCATATACGCTAATGGGAGGGGGAGACCCCGATCTAAGGCAAAGCAACGCCTACAGGTTGGTTTGCTGGGAAGCGATGATTTTTGCCAGTTCGATTGCGAGGCGTTTCGATTTTGTTGGGTCCATACTGCCGCAAGTGGAACCCGTGTTTCGCGGATTAGGGGCAAAGCAGGTACCCTATTTCTCGATTTCGAAGGTCCCTCCGGTACCGGGAACTTTAAGGGCGTTTGTGCGGGAGTCCATCGCATTCCGGTGGGCTCAGGCAGGTAGAAAGATTGCGCGCCAACTGAAGAAGCAGCGAGCAAAATAAAAAACGGGCCAAGGGGACCATGACAGAATGTAAGTGAAAGCGCGGCTGGGGCGGAATGCAAATCCCGGGTCAGCGGTTCGTAAGGGATTTCGGCACCTGCGAAGTCACTTGCTCCATCGGGGCGAGGCGAGCATCATCTCCACAAGGAGTACGTAGACGATGCCAAACTCGACAAGTGCGGGGGTGCTGGAAGTTCAACGCTCGACTGCGATGGGAAACTTCATCGAGCGGGAAGGACTGCGGCGATATGTAGACGTCCCCTTCTACGCCGAGAGGCGCCCAGGCGTGAGTCTACCGTTCAACTACGATGAGTTAGTGACGCGATCTCCGCAGGGAAGCATTTTTGCTCACCGTTGGTGGCTCGAAGCTGTGGCACCGCAGATGTATGAGATTCTAGCAGTCAAGAAGGGCGATGAAATCCAAGCTGCTTGGCCGGTTGTTTACCACGAGAGGGACGAAACCAAGCATGTCGTTATGCCTGCCTTAACTCAAAAATTGGGCATACTTTTTGCGCCTTCTAGCGCGAGTCTTGCGGAAACGCAATCGAAAAACCAAAAGTTAACGACGGAATTGATGGAGCAATTAGGAGACACCGCCAGCTTTCGTCAGAATTTTCACGAGAACTTTGCCGATTGGTTACCCTTCTATTGGCGAGGGTATGACCAAACCTCGCGCTATACGTACGTGCTGGAGGATATTTCCGATCTAAGCGCCTTGTGGAATGGTATGCGCCGACACCATCGGCGGGACATTCGGAGAGCGGAGAGGTTGGGCATTCGGGTCAAGGACGACCTCGATTTGGGGGAGTTTTTAGAACTGAATCGCAAGACATTTACCCGCCAAGGCCGGGAGCCTTTGGCGAGCGACGAATTGATCGGGCGTTTGGATCGGGCTTGTTGCGCCAACGCTGGGCGTAAGATCTTTGCGGGCGTCGACTCCCAAGGAAGAGTACATGCGGCCGTTTATGTCGCCTGGGCCGATAACACGGCCTACTATTTGATGGGCGGAAGTGAGCCTGACCTTCGGGCGAGTGGCGCGCAATTGCTGGCTCTCTGGGAAGCAATCATTTTTTCCAGCTCGGTCGTGAAGCGATTCGATTTCGAGGGCTCGATGCTGCCACAGGTCGAGTGCGGCTTTCGTGGATTCGGGGCAAAGCAGCTAGCCTATTCTTCGATTACGAAGGCTCCACCGCCCCCGACCTCTTTGCGCGCGTTTCTAAGAGCCTCCGTCGAATTCCGGTGGAATCGGGCGCGTAGGACACTTGCGAGCCGTTTCCAAGAGCAGTAAACAAACAAGAGCCAGTCAACTTTAGTTTGACCATATTCACGCTGAAATCGCGGTTGCGAGCCGACGTTTATTTTCTTGATGACCGATTGTTCCTCAGTTCATAACTCCTCGGCGGAAAATCCTAGACCTTTTGTGCCAGTCTTGAGCCGGAAGTTTAACATGATCCGGCTAGTCAGAGTCTGATGCTAAACATTGGCATTATTGGAACAGGCCTGATCGCCAAGGAGCACGCCTTGGCGATCTCCATGGTTCCGGGGAGCGCTAGGCTCATCGCGGCAGCCGACGTGGCTCCCGACAGACTTGAGGATTTCTGCGCTTCTTTCCAAGTGGTACGCCGTTATCAAGACGCCGCCAACTTGATCGCGGATCCTGATTTGGATCTCGTGACCATCACAACGCCTCCGTCGGCTCACGAAGCAATGACTGTGGCGGCGCTTGAGGCCGGGAAGTACGTCTTCTGCGAGAAGCCGCTCGCCCACACGCTAGAGAGTGCCGTTCGAATCAAGGACGCCGAGGCCCGCCATCCCGGGCGATTGGCAGTCAGCCACCAACTGCGTTTCGACCCCTCGTTCCGTCGTTTGATATGGCTGTGTAGGAACGGTTGGATTGGGGAAATTCAGTCAGCTCTGATTGAGAGGCACAGTTATGTCCCGCACTCCAATCAGGGCAATCGAGGATGGTGGGGTTCGTGGAACGTAGCCGGGGGAGGCGTTTTTATGACGCAACTCATCCACGAACTGGATCTCCTTTTGCTTGCGATGGGGCGTCCGCTATCGGTGAGCGCGGCGATGGATACCCGTTATACCGGAATCGAATCGGAAGATTATGCCGAGGCGACAATCCGGTTTGTCGGCGAAGCCACTGCGCGCTGCGTCGCGTCTGTGAACTCAGGGCTGCTTCGCGGCGGGTTTACGATTCAAGGAAGTTCTGGAAGGGTCGCCTTACCATGGAGTTTCACGACCAAAGACCCTAGCCGGATGCCCAAAGCCATGAATGAGCTAGATAAAGCTTTGCCGGAAGTGCACCCTAAGTCCCCGTCCCTTGTTAGCCGTGGCTCCCGTTTTCTAACGAGGCGGTTGGGCTTCAAAGCCAAGCCGGCCTTGACGCCGCACGCTCGCCTTTATCAAGAAATTGCAGACAACGTTAAGAGGGGAGACCCACTCCCGATTCCGACGGCTGAAGCGCTCGGTTCGCTGGAGTTATGCATGGCTGCCTACGAGTCTGCACTTACGGGAAAAGAGGTTGGACTTCCGCTGGCTTCAACTAGCGCGGTTTATCGCGGGATTTCCAAGGAAGATTACAATGCACGCAAATGCTCGCGGAAGGTACAGGAGCGGAAGGCGAGCCGGACCTCAAGGAACAACGCAGGCGGCAACGCCATCCGTGTCGGTCTTATCGGGCTCGACACCTCTCACGCTTCAACGTTCACGAGCATTCTGCAGAACCCAGATGATCCATTTCACATTCCCGGTGCGAGGGTCGTTGCAGCTTATCCGGGCGGTTCACCCGACATGCCGATCAGCATCTCCCGCGTCGCCGGTTTTACAAGCGAGTTGAGAGACAAGTATGGCGTGCGAATCATGGACGCTCCCGAGGACGTCGCGGAGGCCTGTGACCTCGTCTTTATCCTCGCATCCGACGGGCGACTTCACCCAGCACTGTTCCGTACAGTAGCCGGTCGTGGCAAGCCGGTCTTTGTGGACAAGCCATTCGCAGTGTCAGCATCCGATGCGAAGGAGATGTTTGGGCTCGCCGCAGAAACCGACACGCGCGTCTTCGCTAGCTCGGCGTTCCGTTACGCAGACGGCTTAGTGAACTCGCTAAATACGATCCGGGAGAAGGGGGAGCGAGTGAAAACATGCCGTGTTCGCTATTGGTTGCAAGTTCAGGAAACACAAGGCCGTTATTTCTGGTATGGCATTCATGGCGCTGAAATGTTGCGCGCTATCATGGGACCAGGCGTCCGCGAAGTGAAGGCCTCCGGCGGCACGGATCATGACTCGATCACCGTGTGGCACGACGACGGGCGGCAGTCGTCCATTATCGGTTCGAGTGTCGATGGAACGTTTGATGTCACAATCGAGACCGACAAGCGAGAGGTACGTGTTGACCTCACTTCGTCGATGTCGTCTCTGTCCGCTCGGGTGCTCTGGGCCGCCCTGGATGTGCTGACTGAGGGGCAGTTTCCCCGTCTGTGGAGCGCCACGGAGGTGGGGTCCGTCTCCGGACCTCGCCTAGGGCGTGCATTGGACCCCGATGCCGAAGAGACTGCGGAGGTCGTTCGCCTATTGGACGCGGCGCAGCGTAGTTACTCAGCACATGCGAACATGCCGGTTTAGGATTTCGCGGCCGCAGTCGAAGTCACAAGAAAGAAGTCAAAGAAATGAGACTCCTAGATTCAGCCAAGCTGTTTGCCTACAGCATCGGCCGGCAAGCGCTCGACATGGCGAGCATCGAGCCTGCCGTGGTTAAGGCGCTACTGCGTAAGCCGCCGCGGGTGCACGGCGGTCCCCGCGCCCGTCGAATGCCTTGGCCGCGCCGCCGCCACTTCGACAAGAGGGAGAAGCGGGCGGTTATGCGGTTGCTCGATCAGGAGATCCGCAAGGGCGGTACTGTGATCTACGGCGGCCCGGAGACAAAGGCCTATTGCAAAGCCTTCGCAGATTATCTAGGAGGTGGTGGCTACGCCGCCGCCGTGAATTCGGGCACCAATGCCATCTATGTAGCGCTCAGGGCGCTTGAGCTTGAACCCGGGAGCGAGGTGGTCGTGCCGGCAATCACCGATTCTGGTGGCACGATGCCGGTTGCGATGTTGGGCTGCATCCCCATCCCAGCGGACTCCGACTCCGGGTCTCTCAACATTTCTGCGGAGCAAATCAGCAAGGTTCTGAGTGATCGGACTTCGGCAATCGTCGTAGCGCATATTTCGGGACGTCCCGTGGACATGGATCCGATCTTGGAACTGGCTTCCGAGCGTCAGATCCCGGTCGTCGAAGACTGCGCGCAGGCACATGGAGCACTCTATAAGGGACGAATGGCGGGATCGTTAGGCACAATCTCAGCATTCTCTACGATGTTCGGAAAGCAGCACTCCACCGGAGGTCAGGGCGGAGTAGTCTTCACGAAGGACACTCTTCTATTTGCGAGAGTCCGACAGGTATCCGATCGCGGAAAGCCACACGGAGCGCTGGGGAATCCCGCAAACTTGGTGGCCTCGCTGAACTTTAACCAGGATGAGATCAGCATGGCAATCGGGAGGGTGCAACTCGAAAAATTGCCGATGGCCATCCGAGCAAGGCGTACATTCGTTTCTTTGGTTGAGACCGGTCTGAACGAGGTGGATGGCGTATCTCTTCTGGGCGACCCACCTGACTGTTTGAGCTCCTATTGGTTTCTGATCATGCGGCTCGATACCTCAAAACTCGCTTGCGAGTCTCAAGAATTTGCTGCAGCGCTTCTGGAAGAGGGCATCGGCGGCGTGTACGCAGGCTACCCATTTTTCCCGACCGATCAGCCGTGGCACCGAGACGCGGTCGTCTTCGGAAAGAGTGGCCTCCCGTGGTCGGGGCTTACCGGGCCGCGGCATTTCGAACTACCCAATGCCCGTCAATCTACCCGGGAGATTGTCCGCGTTGACGTCCATGAATCCTTGGGAGACGGCGAGGCAAGGGATTTGGTTGCGGCCGTCAAGAAACTCGCTAAGTACTTCAGAGCAACCTCGCGCCCAACCTCGATTGTGGATGCAACCCAAGCTGTCCACATCTGAAGAGCTTTCTCCTAGCGTCCACACTGACGATGAATCCACTTGTTGCCGTCATCACGCCGACCAAGAGTCGGGTCAAGCTGCTTTGCGAGGCGATGGACTCCGTCCGGGGGCAAAGCTTCGACGCCTGGGAGCACCTCATTGTCGATGATGGGTCGGACGACGGGACGTCCCAGGAAGTCGCCAGGCGAGCGGTGATCGATCCACGTATCCGTTACATCCGGCGAAACGGCGACAAATCCGGCGCGAATGTCTGCCGCAATATCGGAGTCAGGGAAAGCCGTGCAGACTTCACCGTATTCCTCGATTCCGATGACTTGCTCAGGCCGCAGTGCCTTGAGCGGCGCGTCGAGATCATGCAGAGGAATTCGATCCTGGACTTCACTGTCTTTCGCGCCGGTGTTTTTCTAGAGTCAGTGGGCGATTTGACTCGTCTTTATCATCCCCTGAATCCAGGGGACGATTTGCTGCGCTTCTTGGCTCATGAGTGTGTGTGGGAGATTTCGGGTCCGATCTGGCGTCGGAGCTTTCTCGAGGAGATTGGGTGCTTCGACGAGACGCTGTTAAGCATGCAGGACTTGGAGATGCATGTGCGCGCGCTGTCAGCTCGCCCCAAATATGTGTGCTTCGCTGAGGTAGATCACGACGTGCGCTGGCAGAGGGACGCCACCAAGACAAGTGTGCGCCATTATGAGGATCCGACCTATATTGAGGCAGCAGAGAGGGTCCACATGAAGCTTCTCGATATGGTTACGACTAGCGGCTTGCTCACGTGGAGCCGGCGGCGAGCACTTCTGGGACTAAGCTTCGGAGCGGCCGCATCATGGGTGCGGTCAAGACGATTTGGCCGAGCGGTACGTGTATGGAACACGGGCTGTGCTCGACAACAAGCTCCCCTGCATCTCCAGATTGTGGGTCTATTGATGCTTTGTGCAGCCCGATTGGGTGAAAGGCCCGACGCATTCTGTTGGCGGCTGGTCAACAAATGGAAGGGCTGGTCACGCTTCCGGCAGGAGCCGTCGCTAGTACAACAGGCGAATGCGAGTTCGCCCAAGACTTCGAATGGCTGCGCAACTTAAACGGTGCCTGCTCCACTTGTTCGGATTTGGCAATCCGGCGCACCCTTACGCGATTCGAGCGCATCGATTGCGACGGAGCATCCTGCGATCGGACGAACGCTTGCGGACCAAGTACCTATACAAAACGAAAACACCAAAATTGCACATTGGCGGCGGCTGGTGCCGACTGGACGGATGGTTAAACACAGATCTCGATGTGATTCCGGACGTCATGCAGATGGATGCAACCAAACGATTTCCTTTCGGGGATGGGACGTTCCACTACGTCTATACAGAACACATGATCGAGCACGTCTCCTACCCACAGGGCACATACATGTTGCGGGAGTGTCATCGTGTCATGCGAAAGGGAGGCGTGATTCGTGTGATCACGCCCGACCTAGCCGCCGTTATGGAACTGTACGGCGGCGATCTTTCCGCCGATCAGAAAAAATATCTTTCGTGGTTTTGTCAGACGTTTGTTCCGGCGGAGTACCCGGCGAACGCTGTGGCCGCCATCAATGCAATGTTTCGTTTGTGGGGACACCAGTTCATTTACGACGAAGCGACGCTGGCCGATGCAATGCGTGCTGCGGGATTCAGTTCGGTCACGCGACGACTCTTGAGCGAAAGCGATCATCCCGATCTGCAAAACCTGGGAAACGAACAGCGCTACCCCGAAGGATTGCTCAATTATGAAAGCCTGACCTTGGAAGGGTGCAAGCAAGAGGGTTAGGGCAATTCCGGCTGTCACGAAATCCAGATAAGGTGATTGATTGCGTTTACATAGCGGCTTCCCCTGGCGACGCCCGATACACTCGAACCTGCGTCGCCAGCGTTCGTTATTTTTGCGGGGATATTCCAATTCGGCTTCTGGTTGGCGGGTGTCTGCAGCGCGGATTGGCAGACGAGTTGCGAAAGTATTGGAACGTCGGGGTGGCAGACCTTCCGAGAGGTGATTATGGCTGGGGGTTCGTGAAGTTGGAGCCGCTATTTGGGCCATCCGGGGAGAGATTTCTCGTGCTTGACTCTGACACAGTGCTCACCGGGCAGGTTATAGAGATATGGAACGAATGCCCCGCGCCATTCCTTGTGGATGATGAACAGCAGTCGGAGGCCGACACAAAGCGCCTCTATTACGACTGGGAGAAGGTGCGGGAGATCGATCAAGCGGCTCGACCGCCTGAATTCGTGTTCAACTCCGGACAGTGGTTCGGGACCGCGGGTGTACTCACTCGTGACAACTTCGCGCCCTGGGTGGAATGGACAATTCCTCGCGCCACGAGCCCTCACGGATACTTCATGAATGGAGAGCAAGGCATCCTGAACTATGTGCTCAACCAGAAGGCGATTGACGGCCTGCGGGTCGACCGTAGCCAAATCATGCGCTGGCCAGGTCATTCCATGCATGGGCTGGATGCGGAAACCGTTTCGAAATGGGCGGCGGAACCGCGTGTTGTCCATTGGGCTGGCATGAAGAGAGTACGTCAGCGGGACATGATCGGTGCAGATCTGCTCGCATATTTCGAAAAAGTGTACTATCAGCGGCTTCCCTCAGGCGGAGCTCGCCGGTTTTTTGCAGGTTGGCGAGATGCGTTGTCGCAATCCCTACTTGGCGCAAGAGTTCGGATCAAGTTGGCATCTCGCAGATTGGCAGCGCGCAGTGCATCAGTTTCCACGAAAGTTACGTCGTGAGCCAACGCATGAAACCATTGGATTAAAGAATTGGCTAACGGCGATCGGGCATCGGGTTCAAGGACCCGTACTGCCTGCGCCAGCTTCTCCAATCGGGCCGAAGTTAGGTGACCTTTGTCTGCTGCCGCAGGTTAGAATCTGGATCGGAGCTCACATTCAAGCAGGTCAGCGCGTCTCTGGAGTTTGCAAGAGCACCCGCAAGTTCACCATAAGGCTGGAAATTTTTCCCGATGACTCCTGTGAAACACTTTCTCCCGTTCTTTGTGCATCGTGTCCAGGGCTCGAAGTCCAGACTTGGCGAGACAAGTCGTCCTTTGGTTGAACGAATGCCACGTCTTCTTTGCACCGCATTGATTGTTGCTTTTGCTGTTTGCACCGCGACGACACTCACGGGCAATCCTGACGACCGGCATTCTTCTGGGGAAACAAGAACCGTGGATGAGTATGCTAGCTTTTTGCCGCAAAGGTCTGGCAAAGACGGCGCCACTGTAAACGCCATTTTAGAAGCAAGTACTCAAGCCGGAAAGACCGCGGATGTTCAAATCAGCAATGCAATCGGGTCCATTGCACACCGCAGCGGAATAGTTTGGGCAGATTATTCTACTAATCAAACATGGAGGGCTTGCCCGACTTGGGGATCGCAAAATATTACTCTGGTTTTCTATCCTGTCACGTACGACATAGCTACAAACTGCACAATTCCCTCGAATGTCACTTTGCAATTTTCCAAGGGTTCGTGTTTGGCGCCCGCTGATGGAACCACGACAACGATTAAGGGCTATTTCACTGCTCCCATGTCCAAGATTTTCTGCAATGCCGTGGCAGGCGAAGGAGCAGTGATGCTCGCCTCCGCCAACTCGAGTGACGACGGGGGGCAAGCTCTTATTGATGTTTTCCCGGAATGGTGGGGAGCAACGGCAGGCGATGCAAGCGGAGCAACGAACAGTCAAGCACTCCAGGCAGCCATCATCGGAGCTTATGGGAATAACCGGACCAACTCAACGGTTTATTCGAAGTACAACCGAGTATTGCACTTTTCGACTTTGTATAACATCAATAAAGAGCTTCAGGCTTACCATATGATCGGTTTTCGCTGGGAAGGAGAGAACCAGTTTGGCAGCGGCTTGAGGCAAATCACTTGCGGGCTGCGCATCATTGATGGACAGTCGGTAGCATATGGGCGATTTGAAAACTTGCGGTTCGAGAGCGGTTGCGGTGGTAAATCTAGTGCGGCGTTAGTTGATATCGATTATAGCGGCGCACAAGGAGCGGACCTTCGCTCCCAGAACATCACCTTTTACGACGATTTCTTTGCGGGAGCTGGCCTGACCGATGTTGGTGTCCTAATCGCCAAGAGCGGCAGCGGTGCTCAAGGCGATAACATCCGCTGTTACAACTGTTACTTCAATGGTTTCACTGGGGCAGGTTGGCAGATCGGCGGCAACAACACGGGTCGCAATGCCGGCCGCTCTTACGCCCAGAATGCGATTAAAGAACAGATCATCGGCGGAGATATTCAAGGATGTCCCTTGTACGGTGTGGCAGTCTATGGAGGAAGTATCGAAGTGGATGGGACAACCATGGAAAATGATTCCGCCGGTTTTGGCACTCAGACCGGATTCGATGTTTACTGTGAGGCTCCGCAAGATCGCTGTATCGTACGCAGTGTCCGGTCTGAAAGCCACAAACTCGCTGCAGGCAGTCCAATCTTAATTGAGCATAGCCGCACCCTCTTCCAGGCAACACAGTGGTACTCGGCTGGGCGTAGTCAATCTATGGCGGGGACAACATGGCCCGCCCGGACGATTTTCTCGGGTACGGGGCAAGGTGGGGATGGAAAGTATTATCAAGTCCAAAGCCGCGGCAAATTCGGCGGCCTTGGATTAACACTTGCCACGGGTGGCGGAAGTTTGACAAAGATCGGCAATCAGATGGCGAACTGGCCGATAGACGGGTTCATCGGGCAGCAGGCAACGATTGTATCCGGCCCCGGCAACGGGCAGTATTGCGTCATCACATCCAACACCGCCGCGGTCATCAGCTGTGCGGCTGGCTGGGTGACGAACTACTACCAACTCGCAATCGTCAGTCCCGATTCGTCCAGCAAGTTTGTTGTGGAGCCGAACTGGGCCGCGCACCCGACTGCGAGCGGCACCATTAGGTTCGCCCCCTTTAACTTCAACGTAATCGAAGGCAACGTTGGCGGTGTCATTGCTGATGGCCAGCTATATGACGTGGACGCTCCTGGGGGCCAGATTAAGATCGCTGGCCCTTATTCTGAGGTCAAGCACGTCTTCGTTTCGCGAGCGGACTGGAACTCGGCAGGCTTTGTTTTGGAAGACTCTCTTCAACTAGCCGATTACGATGACATCTATATTGAGAAGCCAGACCAGCATATTAGTGTTGGGGGCACGGCGAAACATATTCCCTGGACATTTTCCCGTAACAGCGGTGGAGATAGTTTTTACTCTGGAGTAACTCAGAAAAACATGGGCACGAAGCCCGTCTGCTGGAGCTACGGGCAGAACGGAGAAGACCGATCCGCAAATGATGTGTGCATTGGCATCCGGACCGACAACAGTTCCCTCAACTCGACCGGACGTGCAGTGCTCGGAATTTTGGGGACGGTTGGTCCAGCAACACCATTTGGCGCTAACAAAGCGGGCATGGATTTACCGGTTAGTGGAGGACTCTCAACAGGCAATGGCATACCGGGTGGGATCAGCTTCCGATTGGGAACGGAGGGTATGGCTGGAAACCAAGTGAATGACAGTACCGAAGTGTCCAGACTTGATCTAAACGGCTACAAGTTACCATCGTTCGCTTTTGCGAAGCTGCCCACCGCTCCGAACGGCTACGTAGTATTCTGCACTGACTGTAACCCCGGATGTACCGCCGGAGGTGGAACCGGTCGGACGTGTTTTCGGGAAAACGGACTTTGGACACACTGAGCGAGATAACCGATGGAGCGCATGGACAAGGTGCGACGCCAGATCAAAAGGGGGCTGGCGGCACTCGGCTACCAGGTTCGAGGAACGCGGTATTGTCCTCGTCAGCTCCTCGAACCTGCATTCCTTCGTCGACTGGAATTCGACGACGTCGTTTGCCGCCGGATGTTCGAATTCGGGCCAGCCTTTACGTTCATTCAGGTTGGCGCGTTCGACGGAATTACTGGCGATCCGCTGCGAAAATATATTAATAAATGTGGGTGGAGGGGTGTTTTGGTGGAGCCTCAGGCTCGGGCTTCGAACAAGCTACGCGAACTCTATAGTCGTAATGATAGCGTTGTCATTTTGCAGGCCGCAGTGGACCGCGAATTCGGAAGGCGCACGCTTTTTACAGTAGAGTCCGAAAGCGCCCCGGTCTGGGCTGGCGGAATGGCGTCCTTCAAGCGAGAGACTATTGCCAAACATTCCGATCTCATCCCGGGATTGCAGGGGATGATCAAAGCAGAGACTATCGATTGCATCACTTTCGACGAAGTCCTTGAACATCTACCTTCCAAGCGGGTCGATCTTCTACAGATCGACACCGAGGGGGCAGACGCCTATATTTTATCCCTATTCCCTTTCGATCGCGTGATCCCAGCAATCATTCATTGGGAGGTCAAGCACCTCCCCAAGTTACAACAGGAGGAAACACTTGAGATGTTGCAACAACGCGGCTATCGTCTTGCTCGGTCGGGGGCGGAGGACATGCTGGCGGTGCTCGACGGACCGAAGTGGGCGAATTGAGCCGATGCTCCATCGAAGGCTGGTTTGTGAACTCATGACTGAGTGAACTAGAACGCTGCTTCCAGTTAACTTCTAGTTGTGATTATTGGCATCCGAAACCATTTCATGGCCGTTTACGATTCTCGACGGATTGTTCCTCGCTGAGTAGGATCGAAGGCGTTGGCCGCCTGAGTGAGCCGATGAGGGAACGAAGTTCTTGGACTCGCCAGTGTCTGGGGAAGTCGGCGCTCAAGCAGCACAAATGGATCGAGTAGGTTGCCCATGACTCCGATAATTTCGGGTGCGTGAAACAAAATGCTCCCCAAAGCCGCCGGACTATTTGAGAGGCTACCCCGGACGATGCGGAGGCATCGCTTGATTAAGGCTTGGATGCGGCTTACCGGAGAAGACCCTCTTCAGCTTGTGCGCATACGAGGCAACTCCTTTGCCTATGCTGACCTAAGAGACGGATTCCTGCGTTTGATTGTGATAGATGGGGAATATGACAAAGACTTTTTTCGTGTAGCGGACGCTTTCCTTAGGGATGGAGGCGAATTCCTAGATGTAGGAGCCAATCACGGCCTGTTGAGCTTTGGCTTGGCGAAAAAGCTGCAGGACTCTGTAAGGTTTCACCTCTTCGAACCGAATCCGAAGTTGCTGGAGTCTATTGGAAAGAGCCTGGAGCTGTACCCTTCAATGGTGACCGAAATAAATCCTGTGGCTGTTAGTGAAGAGGACAGTACCATACTCTTTTATTTTCAAGAAGATCAGACAGGGGGGTCGCACATCGTTCAGAACGGTGGTGTTCCCATCCGATCCATAAAGCTCGACACATATCTTAAAGACAAGTGCTTGAACCACGTGGAACTCTTGAAACTCGACATTGAAGGTTATGAGCTTACCGCTCTTCGCGGCGCTGAGCAGGCACTTAGAAATCGATGCATCAAGGCGATTTATTTTGAGTACTTCGAGAAGTACCTTGTACGCGTCGGACCTCCTGCGAAGCTGATCGAGTTTCTTGACTCCTTATCTTACGAAGTCTGTTTCTGCCGTCAATGCGATTTCGCGGCCCAAGGGCTAACTCCCGTGGTTACACTGAAAGATGGTTTGCCTGGTCATGGCCTTCCACTTCTTCCAATTAAAGGATGTACCGTGCCGACAATGACCGATTTGCTCGCCATTCCACGAGAGAATCTCGTGAGTATTTAAAATTCTTCATAAGATGCTGTCCGTCGTCATCTGCACCTACAATCCACGGCCGGATTACCTCAGGCGATGTGTCGACGCGCTACGGGACCAGACACTCCCGCCCAACCGGTGGGAATTGGTTGTGGTCGATAATCGAAGTGACGAACCGGTCGCGGATCGCGTCGACCTTTCCTGGCATTCGGCGGCGCGCATTATTCGAGAGGAAACGCTTGGTCTCACGCCCGCCCGTCTGCGCGGCTCCCGCGAGACGACGGGAGAGTTGCTGGTCTTCGTGGATGATGACAATGTGCTTGACGCGGACTTCCTCGAAACGGCGCTTCGGATCGGCAGAGAGAAGCCATTCCTGGGTTCGTGGAGTGGTCAATGCCGCCCTGTCTTCGAGGAGCAGCCTCCCGAATGGACCCGTCGCTATTGGGGGAATCTTGTTATTCGCCAGTTCGATAAGGATGTCTGGTCCAACTTGCCGCGCCTGCCCGCTAGTATGCCTTGCGGGGCAGGCCTTTGCGTGAGACGTGATGTGGTACTGCAGTATCTTCATTTGCATGAATCCGGGAAGCGGTCGTTTCAATTTGATCGCACCGGCGGCATCCTGCTCTCCGGCGGAGATAATGATCTGGCTGCGTCTGCATGCGACATCGGCCTCGGCCTCGGACTCATCGCTGCCCTCAAGCTCCAGCATCTGATTCCGCCGCAACGCCTGACCGTGGATTACATCTCACGCCTCGCCGAGGGTATTGCGTTTTCTTCGACCCTATTGGATGCGGAGCGTGGGGTCCGGACCAGCCGACGAGCGGCGCTTGGTCACGCAGCGGACTTCTTGCGAATTATGCGGCTGAAGGAACCTCACCGCCGGATCCTGCGAGCGGCTCTTCGCGGGCGAAATCGTGCATTACACCACCTCACATCCTGTGAGATCGCTTTGCAAGCTGCGTCTGAAGTTGTTCGGACCGCTGGGAAGATCTGATGCCCGTGCTTTGAACTTGGCCGCACCAACCTGTCCTCAGGCTGAAGCGAGCACTCTACGGTGGGCGCGGAGAACCTTATCGTATCGAAGCGCACACGTTGCTTTACGTGCCTGGCTCGCGTGCGGTCCGGTTGCGCTATTCGCAATCGCCCGACAGCTTCACCCGATATGATGCTTTGCAGGTCGCTTGGCTCAGCAGACATCTGATGGAAGACGCCGCGATAGATGTGGGCGCACACACGGCACATAAGTGTTGTCATGGCGGCAAAGTGTGGTCAGACCGGTCATGTCTGGCCATTGAACCGGATCCCTACTCGCACGAAGTGCTCGTGAGAAATATCGGTCTTAATTCAGGCATTAAGCGGCCTACGGTTGAAGTGTGCGCATGCTCAGATGAAATCGGCGAGGCGATGCTCTTTTGCCGTAGTGGAAATTCGCAATCGTCGTTGGCTCGATCCGCAGTGGATTTTCTGATGCGGACAGGTCCGAGAAGATTCGAGTGCCGCTCGTCACTCTCAATTCTTATTTGTCGACGCGCAACTGGCCAGAGCCCCGTTGCGTGAAAATCGATGAGAGGGAGCTGAAATCCGCATTCTAAAAGGCGCGAGGCAGGTTCTTGCGAACGACGCGGACATAGTTTGTGAACTTCATCCGTATGCGTGCCCAGGGTTTGGGAACACACTTTCTGAACTCAAAAACTTGGCCGCCTCGGGTGGCCGTCGCATTTGCTATCTCGATCAGGATGGAGAGATCGGCGATAAGGCAGAGGACGGAACTGTACTCGTGGAGCGCTAGCCCAGCTTCGGTTCGGGTCGGAGAAACCAGTTTCGAACACTCACAACGCGCCCCGACGAGTACTCCACATCGTTGAAAATCTCAACCGTGGTGCGGTTGAAACTTGGCTCGTGCGGATGTTGTGGCACGCCCGCGAACGGGGGATTGACGTCGATTGGACATTCTATTGCGCACTCGGGCAGCCTGGAGCTATGGACGAAAACGCGCGAGCGCTCGGGGCACACATAATCCCTTCACCGGTTCCGATCGTAAAGAAACTGAAATTTCTTCGCTCCCTGCGCATGGAGTTGTGGCGTGGAGAATACGATGTCTTACACTGCCATCATGACATTATGAGCGCATTCTATTTGATGGCTGCGTCAGGAATGCGGATCCGTCGGCGAATCGTTCATGTGCACAACGCCGACGAAGCATTGCCGACTCCCAGCGTCGTCAAACAGCGGTTCTATCGCGAACCGATGCGGCGAGTCTGTCTTTTCATGGCCGATCGCATCGTTGGAGTTTCCAACCATACGCTCGATACGTTTCTCGCCGGCCGCACACGTCGTCCCGAACGGGATATCGTGCACTATTACGGATTGGATCCGGCGCGATTCGAGGATCTCACTGCCGATCGTGCTGGGTTTCGTCGTCGGTGGGATCTTCCCGAGGATTCTCTGATTCTCCTTTTCGGAGGCCGGTTGGTTCCGGAAAAGAACCCTGTTTTCTCAGTCGATGTATTGGCCAGCCTGCGTTGCATGGAGCGGCGAGCTGTTGCCGTCTTCGTTGGCGCCGGCTCTCAGGGAGCGGACGTCTTGACGCGCGCGCGGGAACTCGGAGTGGAGCATTCGGTGCGCGTGCTGGGCTGGCGGAACGACCTGCCCGAGATCATGAGTTGCAGTGACTGGTTCATTCTTCCCCACCCGGAACAGCCTGCGGAAGGATTTGGACTGGTCGTTGTTGAAGCGCAGTTAGCTGGTCTAAGAATGCTCCTATCGCACGGCATTCTAGATGACCCGTTGTTTTCGACGGCCTGTTTTCGACGGCTGGCACTCTCCGACGGAGCCAAGCTGTGGGCGAAGGCCGCGATAGAACTCCTGCAAGGTCCGGTACCGTCGCGGGCAGCCGCGCTTGCTGCGCTGAGGGAATCGCCGATGAATATGGACCAGGCGCTGAAAGGACTCCTTGGACTCCATACATGACGCAAGAGTGCCCCATTAGGGTCCTCCAAGTTATCGACAGTCTCGGCATGGGGGGGGCAGAGACCTGGCTGATGGAGGTCCTACGGGTCTGGGCAAAAAGTGGGGTCGGCCGAATCGATTTCTTGGCAACCAGTGGCGCTCCCGGGATATTCGATAAGGAAGCGCGACAGTTGGGCGCGCAAATCCACTATCTGCGCTACGGACGCACCTACCTTCCGCGATTTGCGAAGCAATTTCGCGAGGTGCTGCGGGCCGGACGGTACCACGCCATTCATGACCACCAGGACTACGCCAGCGGCTGGCATTTCCTGATGGGAGCAACCATGCTTCCACCCGTGCGGGTGGCGCATGTGCACAACCCCGCCTATCAAATCCGCAATAACTATGGGGTAACCCTCAGTCGCCGCGTGACGGCGCGTGTTGGAAAAGCGCTTGTCGCGAGGTACGCCACGCATATCGCCGGCACTTCGCGCCAGGTGGTCTCCGAATACGGCTTCGACGCGTCGTGCTTCCGCCGGATCTCGAAGTCAGTGCTCCATTGCGGATTCGACACGACTCGATTCCTTGGCGACACAGTCGTCTCGAAGGCTTCCGTCTGCCGTGAGTTCGGCTGGTCTGAGGCTGCTAAGATCATTCTGTTCGCGGGGCGGATTGATCGGTCCCCAGATCTCGGACATCCGCAAAACCACAAAAATTCGGGCTTCGCTGTTTCCATCGCGATCGAGTGCGCGCGTCAAGACCCACGTGTGCGCATGCTTCTCGCCGGAGCGCCCAGCCTCGCAGTTCCAGACCTCGAGCGACGCATCGCTACATCGGAGTTGGAAGGGCGCATCCGGTTTGTCGGTATCCGCCCAGACATCGAGCGGCTCATGCTTGCGAGCGATGTCCTGCTTTTCCCCTCCCGAGGCGAGGGGCTCGGCATGGTTGCTGTCGAGGCACAGGCGGCAGGACTACCTGTCCTTGCATCCACTACAGTGCCTCGCGAGTGCGTAGTGGTGCCAGAACTCGTGCGGTTCCAGAAAGTGGAAGCGGGAGAAGCAGCGTGGGCGGCTGATCTGATCCAGCTTGCCGCGCAACCTCGGGATATGCTGAGCGCCAATCAGAAAGTAGCCGCCTCTACGTTCTCGATTGATAGTTCCTCCTGTGCGCTTCTACGGCTGTATAGCGAAGGCACTCTTCCTTGATCAATTTTGTTTCCAATCTCCCGAAGAATCTACGTTCTGGTGGGTTTTCCGCGATGAATGCCGCGGTATTTTCGGCGATCAGCAGGTCCGAAGCCTCGCACTATGTCGGACCAATTGACCCGCGCGTGATTCCATGGCAAAAAGCGCTGTCCAAATTTCGGCGCGTAGCTGGTCTTCACGGTGCCTTTTTTTTCTTTTCCCAGCGCAGGCTGGCGGCGATTGCCAAGGAAGTTCATTCGAAATGCCGCGCCGATGCGCGCCTGGATTTTTTCCACGGATTTACGCCATGGATTCTGACCAGACCAGAACACCCCTACATAGCATGGAGCGATTGTACGTTCCGCGACTACATTGATATTTTTCATCGCCGAGCTCAATTCCGTCCTGACGACCTTGAACGGATCGAACAGGCGGAGGCAGCGTGGTTAAAGAACGCGCACCGCGTGCTCTTCACAAGTAATTGGGCGGCGAAGCGCGCGGTGAGTCATTACGCGTTGGACGCATGTCGCACCGGCTCTGTGGGGATCTTTGGCGAGATCGAAATGCCGGCAAGAGACGCCTACGCTGGCGGCAAGGAATTTGCCTTCATCTCGACCAATTTCGTGGCCAAGGGGGGACGAACCGTATTGTCGGCGTTTCATGAAGTGAGAAAGCGTCACGCTGATGCTGGCTTGATCATCGTCGGCGATCTGCCTGCCGACGTTTCCGTAGAATCTGGCGTACGCTATGCGGGGTTCTTGCGAAAAGAGATTCCCGACCAGCATCAGCAGCTGCAGCAAATCCTCGGGCGAGTCCGGGCGGTAGTGCATCCGACGGGAAGCGATATTTCTCCGTTGGTAATCGTTGAAGCGGGCTATCTTGGATGCCCGGTAATATCCTCGCGACGGTTCGGCATCCCAGAATTGGTGGATGACGAGCGCACTGGGTTGCTTTTGGACGATCCGTCTCGGGCCAGTACAGTTGCAAGAGCCATGTGCTGGATGCTTGAACATAAGAAGAAATACCAGCAGATGCGCGAGGCTGCTTGGGCGAACGCCCATAAACTACATTCCAAGCGGCAGTTCGAACAGCGCTTGCTCTCGTGCATATGCGAAGCCATTCCGGGTGAAAGAACGTCGACATAATGAAGATTCTCTTTCTCGGCCAAATTGGCCTGGGCCAGACTTCCCTTATGCGGATGCGGGCATTTGAGCGGCTCGGGCATACAGTTCGTGGTGTGCATACAGTCGAACCGTGGACCCGGGCTTCATGGCTCAAGCGACAGGTGCAAAGGCATCTGCAGCGTGGGTCGATAGTAGATGAGATCAATCGTTCCGTTCTGCGGAGCGCATGTGAGTTTCGTCCGGACTTGGTTTGGGCTGAGAAGCAGGAGTTTCTCCGCGCCGAAACCATTGAGGAGCTGCGGAAGTTGGACGCCCGCTGCGTTCATTTTACGCCGGACCCATATTTCTCGCTTGACTGGAAGCGCACACTGCTAATGGATCAAGCCCTAGGGGTATTCGATGCGCTTGTTTATTGCAAGTCATATGAGCGGGAACAGTACGAGATGCTCGCAAAACCAGTTGTCTATATGCCGCTCGGATATTGCGATGAAACCCACCGTCCACTGCTCTCCAAGGACACGCGTTGGAACTGCGCCGTCGGATTTCTGGGCGGTTGGGAACCGCGCCGTGAGCGCCTGCTACACGCTATCGCAGCCGCCGGCGTAGACGTCAAGATCTGGGGTGAATACTGGGATTTTCTGCGCGACGGTAAATGGACTCTACGCCGACATATTATTTTGCACCAGCTCTCTGGGGGAGATTACTTTCGCTTTCAGCGGGATGAGCTCTTGGCTCGCGTCCACCAAGGCGGAGAGGTCTACGAGGACGACTATGCCCGGGCACTTACGGGTGCCAAGATAAGCATAGGATTCTTGCGGAAGGCCTGGCCCGACCAGCACACCACACGTACCTTTGAAATCCCCGCCTGTGGGAG
>Ga0209274_10000345_pt1 | contig 30926 bp, 21 predicted proteins | sample HubBroMetageREF1_FD_188343 | JGI IMG/M metagenome (GOLD analysis project Ga0209274, IMG submission 188343) | Reference soil microbial communities from the Hubbard Brook experimental Forest, New Hampshire, USA - Hubbard Brook CCASE Soil... | ecosystem: Environmental > Terrestrial > Soil >...
ACGTCGTCTTTCGGGACGAGGTAGTAGTCGGGATGGGTGGGCGAGAATTGAATCTCATTCTTGGGCAGCGCCGGACCCTTGGGCCAGGCGTCGAATGCGGCGCGCAGCCGGGCTTCCATGGCGGCGGAATCGAAATCGCCGGTGATGCCGAGAATGATGTTGTTGGGATGGACGTACTTGCCGTGCCAGTCAATCAGATCCTGGCGCGTGATGGCGGCGACGGTAGAGTATTCGGGCACGCGGGCGTAGGCATTATCGGCGCCGTAGGCCAGTTTGACAGTCTCGCGTTGTGCGATTTCGCCAACATCGTCGTTGCGGCGGGAGATGCCGTCGCCTTCTTCTTTCTGTGCCAGGTCGATCTTGTCGGCGCGGAATTCGGGGTTCCGCAGCACCTCAACGAAGACTTTGAAAACATCGTCGAGGTCGGGTTTGAGGCACGAGAAGCTGATGGTGGTCGAATCGGAACTGCTGCCGGTTTCTACCTTGGCGGCGCGGACTTCGAGGAAGTCGTCGAGTTGGTCGCCGGTCTTGGATTTGGTACCGCCGGTGCGCCAGACTTCACCGTAAATATCCATGAGGCCGGTTTTGGCGGCGGGTTCGTTGACCGAGCCGCCGCGGATGCGGGCGGTGCCGTCGATCAGAGGGAGTTCGTGATCTTCCTGCAGGAAGATCACCATGCCGTTCTTGAGTTCGATGCGCTTAGGTTGCTGCGGCTTGAACGCGGGCAGGGGAGGGATGGGGACCTGTTGCCAGCTGGTGGCTTGCCCAGCGGCTTGAGGGACGGTCGCGATGGTTGCGGCGGCGAAGAGCAGCATCAACATCACAGGAAGAAGTGCAACAGGAAGAAGCGCGCGTGGCGTTCTCTTTTTCATCAGGTTCATTTTCATTGCGCACCTCTTCATTGCGCACCTCCCTGATCGGCGGACGCATTCGAAGCGGGGACATTAGAATCCTGAGCGCCGGAAGATGCCTCGCCGGAAGATGATTCGCCTGCTGCCGGAGCTCCGCTTGAGTTTTCGATGATGCCTACGGTGCGGTTAGTGTCGACAAAGACTTCGTTGGCGACGCGGCGAATGTCGGCCTTGGTAACCTGGTCGATGCGGTCGACCGACTTGAACAATTCGCGCCAGTCGCCGTAGCGGGTCTGGTAGGTGGCGAGTTGCGTGGCCAGGCCTTCGTTGTCGGCGAGGCCGCGAATCAGGTTGGCTTTGGAGCGGGTCTTGATCATCCTCAATTCTTCGTCGGTGATGTCTTCTTTTTTCAGCTTGTCGATTTCCGCGTGAATGGCGTCGGCCACTTCTTGCGTGGTGTGTCCGGGCAGTGGGAAGGCGTAGAACGCGAACAGGTGCGGATACTTGGTACCGGGCATGCCGCTGAATCCGGCGGAGAACGATGCAATTTTCTTGTCGCGGACCAGCGAGCGATAGAGGCGCGAGGTGCGGCCTTCTGACATCAGGTCGGTGATGGCGTCGAAAACGGCGTCGTCTTTGCTGCGGTAATCGGGGCGGTGATAGCCCTCGAGGTAGAGCGGTTGCGCATGTTCTTTCAGGACAACCTTACGCTCCGAATTTTGTGGCGGCTCGGTGGTGGTGGTTTCGTCGGGCTGCGGACGAGCGGGCAGGCGGCCGAAATATTTCTCGAGCATTGGCATGGCCTCGCTGGCTTTTATGTCGCCGGCGACGGCGACCACCATGTTCGACGGAACGTAATACTGGTCGAAGAATTTCTGGGCGTCGGTGGCAGAGAAGGAGTTGAGGTCGGACATCCATCCGACCGTGGGCCGATGATACGGATGGGCGGCGAAGGCCTCTTCGGTGAACTGTTCGACCAACCGGCCGATGGGATTGCTGTCAGTGCGCATGCGGCGTTCTTCGATGACTACATTGCGCTCCTTGTAAAACTCCCGCATCACGGGATGCAGGAAGCGTTCGGATTCGAGGTAGGCCCACAACTCCAGGCGATTCTCGGGCAGAGAATAATGGTATTCGGTCTCGTCATAGGAAGTAGAGGCATTCATGTCTTCGCCGCCATTTTGTGCGACGAGCTTGCCGAAGGCGTTGCTGACCACGAATTTGTCGGCTTCCGCAATGGCGTCTTTCCACACTTTTTCAAGTTGAGTCAGTTTAGCTTCATCTCGGCCAACAGCCTTGTCGCGCTCAGCGATGTAGGCGGCGTAGGCCACCTCGACCTTCTCGAGAGCGACCTTCTCGGCGGCGTAGTCGGTGGTGCCGATCTTGTCGGTGCCCTTGAACGCCATGTGCTCGAACATATGGGCGAGTCCGGTGGCGCGCATGGGATCCTGCGCGGAGCCGGCGTCGACCAGAGTGAAGAAGGAAAAGACTGGAGCCTCAGGGCGCTCACAGATCATGAGCGTGAGGCCGTTGGGCAGCTTCTTGACTGTGATGCGCTTTTCGAAGGACGCAACGTCCTGGGCTACTGCAAAAGTCGATAGAACAAGGAAGAAAAGACCGATTCTCAGGGTGCGGCGTTTCATCGGGCCTCCGGCGCTGCGACGAACATGTGCCTTGATATCTGTTGGACGGGCCAGCAGGGCAGAAGTTTGAAAGTACGTGGCGGGAAGGGAAGTTGTCAAACGCTGGAGGGCTCGGGCAAGCCGGCGCGGAATCCCGCTGGAAGTGGCTCAGGCAGGAATGCCAGTCGGAGCAGTTCGCGGGCAACGCGGTCTTGAGGCCAGTCTGGATGCTGTTGCTGAATCCCGGCTCGGGCAATTTCCCGGGTGAACATGCTCATCTCGAACCCTAGGAGGATGCGCTGCTCTCCGCTCATCTTGCGGTGAATCTCATCTTGAATGGCTTGCGCCGCCGCAGTTGTGTCGCTGATGGCCACGGGAAAATGTTATCACGCAAGCCGGCTCCTGTTGCACAATGGCAGGCGGAGCGCGCATGACTGACTCGGCCGTTGACATTCAGGGCAGGCACCTCAAGCTGTCGAACTTGGAGAAGGTGCTTTATCCCGCCACGGGATTCACCAAGAAAGATGTGATCGACTACTACGCGCGCATCGCACCGGCGATGATTCCACATCTGGCGGGGCGGGCGCTCACGCGGAAGCGATATCCCGACGGTGTGGACGGCGAACCGTTTTTTGAAAAGAACGCGCCCATGCACAAGCCGGAATGGGTGAAGACGGCGCCGATTTGGAGCGGGCGTAACCGGCGAACTGTTCATTACGTTCTGGCGGATGATCTGGCGACGCTGGTGTGGCTGGCCAATTTGGCGGCGCTGGAATTGCATCCGTCGCTGGCGCTAGCGACGGACATCACATGTCCGACAGAAATGGTGTTCGACCTCGATCCCGGGCCGCCGGCGAATATTGTGCAGTGCTGCCAGGTGGGGATGTGGCTGCGAGAAATCTTCGAGCACTTCGGGCTGAAGAGTTTTCCGAAGACGTCGGGATCGAAGGGCCTGCAGATTTATGTTCCGCTGAACACGCCGACGACGTATGACGCGACGAAGCTGTTTTCGCACGCGCTGGCGCAGTTGCTGGAGCACGATCATCCCGAGTTGGTGTTGTCGGAGATGAGCAAGCAGGCGCGCACCGGCAAAGTGTTCGTCGACTGGAGTCAGAATGATGAGCATAAGACCACGGTCGCGGTGTATTCGCTGCGGGCGCGCGAACACCCCACGGTCTCGACTCCGGTGACGTGGGCGGAAGTTGAGCGGGCATTCAAGAAGAAAGATGCGGGCGCGCTGGTGTTTGAAGCTCCGCAGGTGGTAGCGCGGGTTGACAAGATGGGAGATTTATTTGAGCCGGTGCTTGAATTGAAGCAGCGGTTGCCGGATCTGAAGGCGGGCGCGGTTGCGACGGAGCCCGAGCGGATCGAGATTGCGGCGCAGGCGGATGAGGACGGTTCGCCGCCGGGCGATGCCCTGCGAAAAAAGCCCGCAAAGAAGAGCTCGGCCCGCAAGTCGCGCAAGATATAATTCCGGGCTTCGGGGAGCTGTTTCGGTGTCGATTCTAGAATTTCCACTTCTCGCAAGAAACGCGAGAAAGTGGGGCACCCATTTCGGTTAAGAGTTAGAGCATGCCGCAATTCTTCGCAGGAACTTCGGGATGGGCTTATCCGACATGGAAGCCGGATTTTTATCCGGCCAAGCTGGCGCAGAAGAAATTTCTCGGCCACTATGCCACGCGGCTCAACACCGTCGAAGTCAATTTCACATTCCGGCAACTGGTCAAGGAAACGACTATCGCGAATTGGCTGCAGGACACGCCGGCGCATTTTCGCTTTGGCATCAAGGCGCATCAGGTCATCACGCACATCAAGCGGCTGAAAGGGGCGGAGGATTTCGTGCCGCGATTTCTGGGGACCATTGAGCCACTGGCGGCGGCGGGCAAGCTGGGGCCGGTGCTATTTCAGCTTCCGCCGAATTTGAAGGCGGATGCGGCGCTGCTCAAGGATTTTCTGGCGTTGCTGCCCCGCACCGTTCCGGCGGCGTTTGAATTCCGGCATGCATCGTGGTTCAGCGATCTGACCTGGGATCTGCTCAAGTCGAGCAATGTGGCGCTATGTGTGGCCGAGACTGAGACGATGACTACGCCCGAGGTCGCGACTTCCGGTTTTGTTTACTACCGTTTTCGCAAGCCGAGTTATAGCGGGGAGGAGCGGCGATCGATGATCGACCGGATCGGGCAGCATATGGCGGCGGGACGCGATGTGTTTGCTTACTTCAAGCATGAAGAAACGCCGGAAGGGGCGCTGTATGCGGTGGAATTGCTGCGCGAAGTGAGCGGCAGGGAGAGCGTTTGATAAGCGCGATCAAGTTTGCGGCTCTGGTTTGCCTTGGGCTCTACACGGCGATGGTCGCTGCGTTTGCTCAGGAGCCTGGCCTGCGCACGGTTCATGTTTTCGTCGCACTCGCCGACAATCAGAGTCAGGGGATTGTGCCGGTCGCGGCGAAGCTTGGCAACGGGGAAGATCCGGAACACAACCTCTACTGGGGGTCGGCGTACGGGGTGAAGACATTTTTTGCGCGCAGCGTGGACTGGGAGCGGATCGCCTGCGGCGAAAAGCCGAAGGCCGAGATTCTTGAGCGCTGCGTGTTCAAGCATCGAACGGCGAACGTGTATCTAGTGGCCGACGCGTATCGTGGGCGGGAGATCAGGCAGGCGATTCTTGATTTTCTGTCTTCAGCGGCGGGCGACGGTTCAGACACGGTGAGGGTGCCAGTTGCGTCTGCAGCTGCGAAGCTGCCAATCCGCGGCGGCGCGAACCTGGTTGCCTACATTGGCCACGACGGGTTGATGGATTTTCAACTGTCGCAGTTTCCCCGCAAGAAAAATGAGGCTCACCGCGATGCTGTCGTGCTGGCTTGCGCGAGCAAGCAGTTCTTTGCCGAGCCGGTACGAGCCTCGGGGGCTTATCCGTTGCTTTGGACAACGGGGCTGATGGCTCCTGAGGCTTATACATTGAAAAGCGCGCTGGACGGCTGGATTGCGGGGGAGAGCAACGAACAGATTCGTGATCGGGCGGCGGGCGCTTATGACAAATATCAGAAGTGTGGGTTTCGAAGGGCGCACCGCTTGCTGGTCAGCGGATGGTGAGTGGCGAGAGAGACGTAGCAAGCTACGTCGCTACGAATGATCTTGGTCCGCATCTGCTTCATTACTTTTTCTGGCGTCCGATAACGCGCATACTAAATCTCTTCCGTTATGGCTTCCGGAGCCAACTCGCGCGTGCTGTCGGGATTCCTTGACTATCTGCGCATTGAGAAGGGGCTGGCTCAGAATTCGATCAGCGCTTATACGACCGACATCCTTCAATTTTCCGAGTTTCTGGAAAAACAAAAGCGGCTTCTGCTGACGGCCCGGCGCGCCGATGTGCGCGAATTTCTCCAGCAGCTTTTTTCGCATCAAGTTGACGGACGCAGCGTGGGACGCAAGCTTTCGGCGCTGCGTCATCTTTACCGCTATCTGCTGCTTGATAAGAAAATCGAACACGATCCCACGCTGGATATTGAGTCGCCGCGGCAGTGGAAGGTCTTGCCGAAATCGCTGGCGCGCGATGAAGTGGAGTCGACGCTGGCGTCTCCGGCGGCCTTGCTGGCAAACGGGCAGCGCCACTCGAAAGATGCAGCGGCGCTCGCGGCTCGCGACCGAGCCATGCTCGAACTTTTATACGCTGGAGCGTTACGGGTTTCGGAGATGGTGAACGCCACGCTGGAAGACTTGAAGCTGGACGCGGGATACATGCTGGTGCGCGGCAAAGGTGACAAGGAGCGCATTGTGCCGCTGGGCAGGCCGGCGCAGACTGCGCTGGCCGAGTATCTGGCGCAGGGACGGCCCACGCTGGCGGCGGTACGAACGCCAAAAAATCCCCACGTCTCGCAAAAGACGCGAGACATGGGGCACCCGAATGCGAGTAGAGTGCGGACATCGATGATTGTCGCCATGAACTCGCCACTGCTGTTTATCGCCCGCGGCGGACGCAGGTTGACGCGGCAGCGGATATGGCAGATGGTTGGCGAGGCCTCGGTGGCTTCCGGACGGCATGCGTCGCCGCACATGCTGCGGCATTCATGCGCGACGCATATGGTGGAAAACGGCGCGGACCTGCGTACAGTGCAGACGATTCTGGGGCATGCGGATATTTCGACCACACAGGTGTACACGCATCTGGCGCTGGATAGACTGCGGACGGTGTATCAGAAACATCATCCGCGGGCGAAGGCGAGGCGGGGCAATTGTTGATTCTTGATTGCTGATTGAAAGCATTGAGAATCTGCGGTTACTGGCATTTCATTCAGACATCAACAATCAGAATCAGAAGTCAGAAATCGAGAATGACGAAAGCCAACACAATTGTCAGCAAGGCCGTGGCCGACTTTCTCCGGCACCTGCGGGAGCGTAATGCTTCGCCGCACACCATTAAGGCTTACAGCGGCGACCTGGCGAACTTCGCTGCTTACGCTGGGTCGCGGGGATGGAAATCGATTGACCACATCGCGATTCGCGGATTTCTCTCGCAGCTCTACGAAAAGGGATTGGGCAAGACTTCGGTGGCGCGGTCGCTGGCCGCGGTGCGGTCGCTGTATCGCTGGCTGGCGCGGGAGGGCGTGGTCGAACAGAATCCGGCGAAGCTGGTAGCCACGCCGAAACTGGCGAAGAAACTGCCGCGTGTTCCGACAATCGAGGAGATGAACTCGGTGCTCGACGGGCAAATGCCTGAGGCAGCGGCCTTTCCGGAGCGCGATCGGCTCATGCTCGAGTTGCTTTACGGGTGCGGCATCCGCAACTCGGAGCTGACGGGGATCAACCTCGGCGACATTCGGCTGAGCGCGGAGGCGATTCTGATTCGCGGCAAGGGGAAGAAGGAACGCTACGTTCCGTTTGGCGATTCGGTGAGGAGCGCGCTGGCCGCGTATCTTCCGGCACGGCAGGCGGTTCTCGCGGAAGCGCACAAAAATACGGCGGCGCTGCTTATCAACCGGCGGGGCGGGCGGCTTACTACGCGCAGCGTCGGGCGCATCATCAAAAAGATTGCCGTTGCCAAGGGGCTTTCGCCGGACGTTCATCCGCATACTTTGCGGCATGCGTTTGGCACGCACATGCTGGAAGAGGGAGCGGACCTGCGGGCAATTCAGGAGTTGTTGGGACACGAGCGGCTGGCGACCACGCAGCGTTATACGCAGCTTTCGATGAAGCATGTGCTGCAGGTGTACGACCAAACGCATCCGCGAGCGAAGTGAGCACAAATTTCTCGTGTCATCCTGAGCGAAGCGAAGGATCTATGCAATCCCCGGAAGGTTGCACAGGTCCCTTCGACAAGCTCAGGGCACGCTCTTCGGCGCCAAGGAACGGCGCCTCAGGATGACAGGGATATAGATGACACGGATATATTTGTTTGGATATTGCGGAGGCACGATACTACTAGTTCTTTCGCAGCGTCTCCCACATCGCGACAACGCGCGATTTCAATTCGGCCGTGAGTTTTTCGTACGCCGCTTCCGACGCTTCCGATTCGGCTGGCGGATAGATAGGATCTCCGAAGATCATCTTCACCGGGGCAAATCCCTGAAATGGCTGGCTGCGGGGCCATACTTCGAAGAATCCTTCGATGGCTACGGGGACAATCGGCACCTGCATGTGAATCGATAAAATGGCGGCGCCTTTCTTGAAAATTCTGGGCTTGCCGTCGATCGAGCGCTCACCTTCAGGATAGAGAACCAGCGACAGTCCATGTCTCAGGCCGAACGCTCCGGCCCGCATGGCGGGAATTAAATTTGCATCCGGATCGACCACGACGGTTTTGATGGAGCGCGCCAGTCGACGCATGAAGCCTTGGCCGAAAATGTCGCTGGTGCCCACCGCGAAGAGGTGCAGGAATATGTCTGCGGGCAGAACGCTGGCCATGATCAGCGGATCGAGATAGCTCTGGTGGTTCGACGAGAGGATGAAGGGGCCGCTCTTCGGAAGTTTTTCCAGGCCGCTGTACTTCAGATCAAAGCGATCGAGGGCGATCACCTGGAGGAGTCGCGTGACCACGTACCAGAAGGTATCGTTGATGCGGCTGGGATGAGCCAGCGCGAGCACGTCGGGATCGTCGGGATCTTCAGCCAGGATGGCCTTCCATCCGGCAAATGTGACCCGGGTTCCAGGGCGGCCTGCGCCGCTGGCCGCGCTGGCGAGCACTGCGTCGAGCAAATCGCGGACGGTGTAGATCTCAGCCAGTTGTGATTCTTCGAGGTTCCCGCCCAGCTCTTCTTCGAGACGGCTGAGCAGTTCGATGCGCTGCATGGAGTCGAGGCCGAGGTCGAGTTCGAGGTTGAGCGTGGGGCGCATGGCTCGTGGGGCCGAGGGGGCGGTTTCGCGCACGATCTTCAGGGCGCGCTGGACGTCGGGTTGATCGAGCCATGCGGTCTCGTCGGCGGTTGGAGGCTTCTCGGCCGTGAGTGCGGAATCGTCGTCCACCTTTTTTGCTTGATTTGCTTTTACCTTTTTCTCGACTTCGAAGCGTTTGATTTTGCGGGTGGTGGTGCGGGGCAAATCCTCTTGCCAGATTTCGTAGCTGCCAATCCGCTTGGTGGAGGCGATGTGGGTCGACAGGCCTTCAATGTCGTAGCGAATCACTTCCTTCGCATTGACAATCTTGCGTTGCCGCAGCGCATCGAAGTCGGGAACGATCACGGCGTGCAGGCGGTCGCCGCCTTCGCCGGGCTTGCCTTCGAGTCCCATGACGACGATTTCCTTGATGAACTCCGACTTCAGATAATGAGCTTCGATCTCCTCGGGATAGACGTTCTTGCCGTTGCTCAGAACGATGACTTCTTTCTTGCGGCCGGTGAGAAACAAGTGGCCGCTCGAATCGAAATAGCCGAGGTCGCCGGTGAGAAACCATCCGTCGCGGAATACCGCGGCCGTGGCGTCGGGACGGTTCCAATAGCCTTTCATCACGACGGCGCCGCGCACCGCGAGTTCACCGACGGCGGCGCCACTGTCTAGTTCTTGGTGAGGCTGCGGATCGAGGATCTTACCCTCGACACCTTTCATCGCCTTGCCGCAGGAGCCGATGACGTTGTCGTTGGGCGAATTCACGAAAATGGCCGCGGTGGTCTCGGTCAGACCCAAGGCCTGCAAAATGTCGATGCCAAGATCGTAGAAATCGCGCATGATGGCGGGATCGAAACGCGATCCGCCCGTGGCCAGGTAACGCATCTTGGGGCCCAGCGTGTCGTGCACCCTCCGGAAGAGGATGCGGCCGGCGTTGATGCCAACTTTGCGCAGCGTGCGGTTGAGCACAACCATCGCGGCAAAAAGTTTCCTGGTAGTTGCGCCACGCTTGTTTACTTCCTGAAAGATGCGTTCGTGAATCAGATAGTAAAACTGCGGCACGACCGCAAATGCGGTGATGTTGCGCTCGTTCAGCGCCCGCAGCAGTTCGGTGGTGTTGAGCGTCTCGAGATAAACGACGCGCGCGCCTTTGACCAGAGGCAACAATAGGTTGGCCATCTGCGCCAGAACGTGGAACAGGGGCAGCACGCCCAGCACCGCGTCGCTGGGGTCAAGATCGATCCAGTTGAAGACGGCCTCGACTTCGCCAAGAAAATTGGCGTGCGTCAGCATCACGCCCTTGGGGTCGGCGGTGGTGCCGGAGGTGTAAAGCAGGGAGGCGAGATCGTCGTTGTTCGCGGCGGCGGGTTTGAAGTTGCCGGGACCAGCTTCGAAGAGCGCGGGCAGGTTGGCTAGAAAATGATCGTCGTTGGGGTGATCGTTTTCAGAGTGAGCGCTCTTGGCGTGATCGTTCTTCGGGCCACCGTTCTTCGGGCCATCGTGGATAGAGTGGCTGGTCATGCGGTCCGGGTCTGTGAGGACCAGGCCAAGCTTCAACTGTTCAACCGCAGGACGAACCGCCGGAAGATGCTTGGCGTCGCAGAAGATGGCGGACGCGCCGCTGTCCTTCAGAAGCTTGGTGACCTGGTCGGCATGCAGCGCCGTGTCAAGGGGAACGGCGGCGCAGCCAGAGGCGATGATTCCCAGGTACGCAGCGACCCAGCGCGGGTGGTTGTCGGCCAGAATCGCGAGGCGCGATCCCTGAGCAAATCCCTTTTCCGTAATCCACCTACCGACCGATTCGGCCATGTGGTGAAGTTCGGAGTAAGTGCAGCTTTCGAGATGATCGTGGCGCTGCAGTTCCAGCGCCACATTGTCAGGCCAGCGCTCGGAGCATTCGACAAAGCGATCGTAGAACGTGGGCATTGGTCAAATTGAGTACAGGTCGTGGCGAATATACACGAAAACAGCGGTCGGGAGTTTCGAGATTCCATCTCCTGGTGCTCTGATCCATGAATTAGCATCGAATATGCTAGGCTTTAAATGTAGCTTGGGCGTGCTGCCCTCTGAAGGAATCCGAGTTTGATTAATCAGCTGCTAGGCAAGGTTTTTGGGACCAAGAACGAGCGTGTCATCAAATCGCTCATGCCCAAGGTCCAGGCAATCAATGCGCTCGAGCCGGAGATTCAGAAGCTCACCGACGACGAACTGCGCGCCAAGACGGACGTATTCCGGCAGCGGATTCAAGAGCGGCTGAGCCGCGTGACCCGGAGTCCTCAGGTCGAACCCGCAGAGTCCGCAGGCGAGGACGAGCCGAATTTTGACGAGCGCAAGGAGTTCGAAAAGCGAGAGTACGAGGCGCTGCAGGAAGTGCTCGAGGAGATTCTGGTGGAGGCTTTTGCGGTGGTCCGCGAGGCCGGGCGGCGCGTGCTCAAGATGCGGCATTTCGACGTGCAGCTGATCGGCGGCATGGTGCTGCACCAGGGAACGATTTCGGAAATGAAGACTGGCGAAGGCAAAACGCTGGTCGCGACGCTTCCGGTCTACCTCAACGCGCTCAGCGGGCGCGGCGTGCACGTGGTTACGGTCAACGACTATCTGGCCAAGCGCGATTCGGAGTGGATGGGCCGGCTGTACCGGTTCCTGGGCCTGACCGTCGGCGTGATCGTGCACGATTTGGACGACGTGGAGCGGCGGGACGCCTACGCCGCCGACGTCACTTACGGTACCAACAACGAGTTCGGCTTCGACTACCTGCGCGACAACATGAAGTTCGACATCAAGGATTGCGTGCAGCGCGGTCACAACTACGCGATCGTCGACGAAGTGGATTCCATCCTAATCGACGAAGCCCGCACGCCACTGATTATTTCCGGCGCCAGTGAGGAGTCGACCGACAAGTATTACAAAGTCAACCGCATCATCCCGAAGCTCGAAAAGGGTGAAGAACTTGACGTTGCGCCCGGCGAACCGGCGCAGCTTACCGGCGACTTTGTGGTCGATGAGAAGCACCGCAACATTACGGTGACCGATGACGGCTGGGTCAAGGTTGAGGGGCTGCTCGGTATTGGAAACATCGCCGACCCGGAGAACTGGCCGCTAAAGCATCACGTTGAAACGGCAATCAAGGCGCACGCGCTGTATCGCAAGGACGTGGAATACGTCATTAAAGACGGCGAAGTCATCATCGTCGACGAATTTACCGGACGCATGATGCCGGGTCGGCGCTGGTCCGATGGCCTGCATCAGGCGATCGAAGCCAAGGAAGGCGTGAAGATCGAACGCGAGAACCAGACGCTTGCGACTATCACGTTCCAGAATTATTTCCGCATGTTCAAGAAGTTGGCAGGCATGACGGGTACGGCGGAAACGGAGGCGGCTGAGTTCGACAATATTTACAAGCTGGAAGTGGTGGTGATTCCGACCAATAAGCAGATGTTGCGGATTGAGAATCCGGACATCGTCTACCGCACCGAGAAAGAGAAATATTTTGCCGCGGCGGATGAAATCCAGCAGCTCGCGGCCAAAGGTCAGCCGGTGCTGGTGGGCACGACTTCCGTTGCGAAATCGGAGCGGCTCTCGGAACTGCTGAAGAGAAAAGGTATCAAGCACGTCGTGCTGAACGCCAAGTTTCACGAGCGCGAAGCGGAATTCGTCGCCCAGGCTGGACGCAAGGGCATGGTGACGATCGCAACCAACATGGCGGGCCGCGGAACTGACATCCTGCTGGGCGGTAATCCGGAATTCATGGCCAAGCAGGAACTGGTGAAAAAGGGAATCGCGCAGCAGTTGCGCGTGGCCCAGGGCAAAATTGAGGGGCCGCAGGAAGATGGGACGACTTCCATTTTCTATTACAACGGCAACGAATACACGCTTCCGACCGACGCGTGGGCCGAGGCTCTCGCCCGCTACAAAGCTCAGACCGATGTTGAGCACGATGAAGTGACCGCGGTTGGCGGGTTGCACATTCTGGGTACCGAGCGGCATGAGTCGCGGCGTATCGATAACCAGCTGCGGGGTCGCGCCGGACGACAAGGTGATCCCGGGTCGTCGCGTTTTTATCTCGCGCTCGAAGATGACCTGATGCGCATCTTCGCCAAAGAGTGGATATCGAATCTGCTGCAAAGGTTGGGGATGGAAGAGGGCGTGCCCATCGAGTCGAAGATGATCTCACGCCGCATTGAGACAGCGCAGAAGGCGGTGGAAGGCCAGCATTTCGAATCGCGCAAACATCTGCTCGAATACGACGATGTGATGAACAAGCAGCGTGAGGCCGTGTATGGCTTGCGGCGCCGTCTGCTCGAAGGGACCGACCAGAAAGATTTGATTCTTGAAGATTATGTCTCGGCGATTCTTGCTGAGTTGATCGAGGAATACTGTCCAGCCAAGGCGCACGCTGCGGATTGGAATATAAAGGGGCTGAAAGACGCAGTGTTTACGCGGTTCGGCGTCGATTTTCTGGCCGAGGGTGTGAAGGCCGATGAGCTGAACCGGCAAGAACTCGGCGACGCGATTTTCGACAAGCTAAAAGAACGCTACGACGCAAAGGAGAAACTCATCGGGCCGGAGGCGATGCGCCATCACGAGCGCATGATCATGCTCAGCGTGATCGATCAGCAATGGAAAGATCACCTGCTGAGCATGGATCACCTGAAGGAAGGCATCGGACTGCGCGGGTATGGGCAGCACGATCCGCTGGTCGAGTACAAGAAAGAATCCTTCGACATGTTCGAAGCGATGATGCAGCGCTTCCAGGAAGACACGGTTCGCTATCTGTATCTGATGCAGATTCTGGAGCGGCCCCGAGATCCTGGCGGGCCGGGCACGGCTGGCGATGGCGGCGGCGCTCCGCAACCTGGCCCTGCGGGACAGGGCCCGGAATCCGGGGTTCCGGCGCAGCGTGGTGGAGAGGGCAACGGGCGGCGTCCTCCGAAAATGGTTTCGACTTCGGCCGATGAACTGGAAGAAGCCTTCATGCGCCGCAAGCGCCGCGAACTGGAACAGGCGCGCATGGCCGGTGCGGGAGACACGCCGCAGGTTCAGCAGGTTGTCCGCGGGCAGGAAAAAGTGGGGCGGAACGATCCGTGTCCTTGCGGGTCGGGGAAGAAGTTTAAGAAGTGCCACGGCGCGTGAGGTAGGAATAAAAAGATAGCGGGTGCCGCATCCTTGTCGCGCTTTTTGCGACAGGGTGGGGCCTTTGAGTTTCATGCGGAGTGAGGGAACAAGGATGGGGCACCCTCGTTCTATCGCTTTACGTCGTTGAACGTCATTTCTTGCGCGGCACTACGCGCTTCCTGCTTCCAGTCCGCGAACAGCGTCGCGTAGTTCTTCGTGATATAGTCCGCGGGAGTGACCTCTAGCTTTTTCGCGGTTGCGTCGATCCAGCGCGATGGGCCTTCGATCTCGCAGAAATTGCCGATCGGTGTCTCGTCCACGACCACTTGTCCCTTGCCATCGGACCACTCGGCGCGGAATTTTTCGTAGCGGAAGGATGGGGCGTAGCCCAGCGCGCGCAGAATCAAGTCCAGCGTCTTTCCGTCAGCGACGGCGGTTTCCAACTCCACGCGGCTGCTGTGGCGGGCTCGCGTGGTTCCGCTTTTATGAGTCAGAGTCCAGGTGGAACCGTATTTGCGGAGGCGCAGTAACTCTTTGCGCCTGCGCAGAATTTCGCCCGGCAAATCGTAGAGCGTGTTCATCTCGTGGGTGCGGGGCGTGACCAAACGAAATCCCGCGGCGCGCAGCTGGCGAGCCAGGGCGCGCAGATCGGCCACGCGAAACTTGATTTCGATTTCCTGCGGCATGAGACGAGTGTATTACGGATGTGACGATTCTGGGGCGGGGCAGGCAGGGATGGAAACGGCGCCCCGCACTTTTTCCCAGTCCACCTGGTCGAGCGGGCCGATCACGAACCACCAGCTGAGGCCGCCAATCCAGGCCACGATGGCAGTGATCAGGAATGGCCAATCGAAAGAACCGGTTCGATCCACGAGAAATCCCGTGAGCACGGGAGCGACGGCGCCGCCGAGGTTTCCAATGAAGTTTTGCACGCCTACCCAACGGCCCACCATACGCGGCCCGGCCAGCATCTGCGAGATGGCCCAACTGTTGCACACGCTGATGCCCAGGAACGCCCCGGTAAAGGCCAGCGCTGCGGTGAACAAGCCGCCCGTCGCCACCGCCGAAAGGGCCAGTGAGATGCCAATGCCCACGTGGCCGAACAGCATCATCCCCTTGCGCACCAGCGTGGGAGAAGCTCCGGCGTGGATCCAACGGTCTGACAGTTTTCCGCTGGCGGCTGATGAAGCCGCGGAAACCAGGAAAAGCATTCCGCCTGCATTGGCCATGTCATGCAAGGAAAGGTTGCGTCCACGCACCAGATAGAAGGGAAGCCACGTCACCAGGAAATAAAGGTAGTAATTGATGGAGGCTTGTCCGATACAAGTGCCCCACGCGGAGCGCTGCCGCAGAATCTCGAGCACGCCTGCTGTCTGTTCTTGTGACCGGGGCTGAGCGTCTGGTCGGCGCGGCATCCACGCCAGCCAGGGCGGGAGCCAGAGCAAACCCGCGACCCCGAGCACCAGAAAAAATGACCGCCATCCAAAACGTCCGACGGCATTTCCTCCCAGCCACATCCCTAGCGCCGGGCCTAACGCCAAACCGACCATGAGGATGGAGTTGGCAAAGCCGCGGTGGCGCTCTTTGAAGTGGCTGCCCAGGATTTTGCCGCACGAGGGAAATGTGACCGATTCCCCGAGACCCAGAATCACGCGGATGATCAATAGCGCCGTGAATCCATGCAGAAGTCCGGTAATCGCGGTCGAAGCTGACCACAAGAAGAAGCCGGCGGCGAAGACCCACTTCACGTCGAAACGGTCGACCAGCCAGCCGGCCGGAATCTGCATCAAGGCGTAAGTCCAGAAAAATGCCGACAGCAGTTTGCCGAGCTGCCACGGCGAGATTCCTAATTCGTCCTTGATCAAGGGCGCGGCGATCGACAGATTACTGCGATCGATGTAGTTGATAAGGACGGAGAGGGCGAGCAGGAAAAGGACGCCATTCATTCGGGCGTTGCTCGGTGCACGCTGGGCGGTCGTCGCAGTCATCGTGGAAAGCCGGACAATCCTACACCATCGCCGAGTGTTCGTTGGGAATTAGTGTGTCGCTCAAGACAGTAACGAAAAAAAATCAGGACAAACAGGACGGCCGTGGCTCATGTGGATGGGATGCGTGAAGTCCCACGTCTCGCAAAACATGCGAGACATGGGGCACTCAGTCGAGAATGGGGCACTCAAATCTCGGACTTCAACCACCAGCCTAGCTGAACGTTGGCAACTTCACCAGATCGTCTTTTGGGATCGACTCCAGCGGCTGTCCAGCCTTGCGCCAGGCGGCGAGGCCGCCGACGATCACGAACGTGTTGAAGCCTCTTTCCTGCAGTAGATGCGCCACCCGGGCGCTGGTTGCCTCGCGCGCTCAAGTACAGTAAAGGTAAAGGTCCTTATCTTTGGCAAGATTCTTGAGCTCCTCATCGAGATTGTTGGGTTCGAGTCGGATCGAGTTCTTGATGCGTTCCGATCCGACGTCGTAATAGCCGTGGCTGCGCACGTCGACGATCTGTACGCGGTCAGCCTCGTCCGACGCCAGGCGCGCAATGAGTTCCTCGACCTGTATGCGCGGCATGATGCGGTATTTTTTGTACTTCAGGAATTGCACGGCGCGGTAGATCGCGTACGCGATGAGTGCGGTGATCACCACGACTTCCATGGCGCGTCCCGCCTGGTGGAATCCGCTCAAGATGGCGGCGAGAAAGTCGCGTGAGAGGTATCCCACCAGAAGGTAAGTGGAGGAGTAGAGCAGCGCTCCGGCGAAGTCCAGCCGCAGGAACTGGCTGAAGCGCATCTTCATGCTGCCGGCCAGCGGCGCGGCCATGGTGTTGATGCCGGGAATGAACTTGGCGACGACCAGCGTTATTTTCCCGCGCTTGTAGAACGATTCGGCGGAACGGAGAATGCAGGTCTCGGGATTCATCGACAGGCGGCAGAGAAAGCCGAGCAGAGCCCAGCCAGAGTAACGTCCCAGCCAGAACTGCGCCGTGTCGCCAATGAGCAGGGCGACCATCGCAGCGAGAAGAACCCCCGGGCCTGACAACGTGTGGGAGGCGATGGCGGCGCCCGCAGCCACCAGCGCAATCGCGGCCGGGAAGGGAAGGCCAATCGCCTCGGCAAAGAGCAGGGCGAACGTTAGGGCATAGCCATGCCGCGCCATCATGGAGAGCAGGTCAGTCATTAGCAGGGATCAACTGGCAGCCAGCAACCCGCGGCTTTTCGTTTTCCAGTATGTGATTGCATAAGAGCTTGACTCAGCACACCTTTGATTCTTCCGCCAGACGAAAAGGTTCAGAAAACGGAAACCGGGCGATCTCTGAAGTCGAGGTTCACTTCTCTCGCGCGACGACGAACTCTGGAGCCCAGAGCAGGGCGCGCTTGATCTCTGAATCGGGGAAGGCGCAAATCGCTTTCTGGGCGGAATCTGCATAACGCGCGGCCCGCGCACTGGCGGCTTCGAGCGAACCGTAGCGCTGCAGGATTTCCAAAATCTCGGCATGAGTTACGCCGTTGAAAGCCCCGTGGCGCAGCACAGTCTCGATCTTCGACCGCTCTTCCAGCGTGCAGCGCTCCAGAGCATGAATCACGGCCATGGTTGCCTTGCCCTCGCGCAGATCGCTGGCCACGGGCTTGCCCAGTATGTCTTCCGAGGCGGTCAAGTCGAGGACGTCGTCGACAATCTGAAACGCCATGCCGAGATCGTGCCCGTACTGGCCTAGAGCGGCTTCCTGCTCAGGAGTGGCACCGGCGAGAATCGCTCCCAGCCGCATGCAGACGGAAAACAGGCACGCGGTCTTGCGGAAAATCAGATCGAAGTGCTGGTCGAGCGTGATCAACTGGCCCAGCGTTTCCATTTGCAGCAGCTCGCCTTCGACCATTTGCTGGGTGAGTTCGATCAGCGTGTCGAGAATGCGGAAGTTGCGCTCCTGTACGGCGATCTTGAAGGCCTGCATGTAGAGCCAATCGCCGGCCAGCACGCACTTCGAATTGCCCCACTGCGTATTGGCCGCGGGACGGCCGCGCCGCGTCTTGGCTTCATCGATAATGTCGTCGTGCACCAGGGTTGCAGTATGAATGATCTCGACGACCGCGCCCAGCCGCACCGCGCCCTGGCCCGGATAGTCGAGCAGTTTCGCAGAAAGCAACAGCAACGCAGGGCGGATTCGCTTACCGCCCCCGGCTCGCAGATATTCGCCAATCTCGGTGATTGCCTGCACGCCTGAGACTGTGTCGCGGCCGAACTCGCCCTCTAGCGCGGCGAGATCGTCCCGCAGCAGGTCGAATACTTCCTTTCCGTTGATGGTGGCGGGCGCGCTCAAGACTCGGACCTCGGACGTCGGACCTCAGGCGTCGGATCTTGGATTCTACGTATTGTCTGCAGTCTGCGGTCCAAGGTCTGAGGTCCGTTTCTAATTCGTTCTGTAGTTCGTGAACTGCAAGTCAATTCCGAAGTCGTGGCCCTTCAGCAACGCGATCGTTTCCTGCAGCGTGTCGCGGTCTTTGCTGCTGATGCGCACCAGGTCCCCCTGAATGGATGCCTGCGCTTTCTTTTTCGAGTCTTTCACCAGCTTCACGATCTCTCTCGCCTTCTCAATGGCGATGCCCTGCTGCATGGTGACTTTGCGCTTGGCCGTTCCTCCCGCTGCGGCTTCGACCGCGCCATAGGTGAGGCCTTTAAGGGAGACACCGCGCTTCACCAGTTTCTGCTGCAGGATGTCGTTCACGGCTTTCAACTTGTACTCGTCGGCGGAGTGCAACACGATCGCGTCTTTTTCCAGTTCGATGTTCGACTTCGAATCCTTCAGATCAAAACGCGTATGAATCTCCTTGAGCGCTTGCTGAATGGCGTTCGATACTTCGTTCAGGTCAATCTTGCTCACCACGTCGAAACTGTTATCGGGCATACATTTCTAATCTTTCTGAAATGAGGGAATGTTAAACAGAGATTAACAGAACCGCGCAGTTTAGGGCGCGGATACTTTGCTTTCAACCATTTCAGTCAATTTGAAAAAATTGTAGAAATTGCGGGAAGTCTGCTCGCCGACTTCTTCCATCGAAAGCCCACGCAATTCTCCCAGGAGCCGTGCGGTTTCCTTGACGAAGGCTGGTTCGTTACGCTTGCCGCGGTGTGGAACCGGCGCCAGATACGGCGAGTCCGTCTCAATCAGCACGTTGTCTAGAGGAACTTCGAGCGCCGCGTCGCGAATCTGCTGTGCCTTGGGGAACGTTAGATTCCCGGCAAACGAAATCATGAAGCCCATATCGAGCGAGCGTTTCGCCTGGGTCCAGTTCCCCGTAAAACAGTGCAGAATGCCGCCCAGCCCGTGCGGGGCCCACTGATCCTCAATCATCCCCAGGCAGTCTCCCCAGGCGTCGTCGGCGCCATCCGACGGCCGGCAGTGAATCACAATGGGCAGTTTCGCCGCTGCGGCCAGATCCATCTGCCGCGCAAATACCTGCTTCTGCGTCTCGCGCGGAGAATGATCGTAGTAGTAGTCGAGTCCGATCTCGCCCCATGCGATCACCTTAGGGTGCCGCGCCAATCGCTCCATCGTCTGATAAGCCGCGTCATCCGCGAGCCGGGCTTCGTGCGGATGGATTCCGATAGTCGCGTACAGGAACGGATATTTGTCGGCGAGTTGAATTCCGGCATCGAGCGCGGGAGGGCCGTCGCCATTGCCAATGGCGACCATGGCCCGTACTCCTGCCTCCCGGGCGCGAGCGATGACCTCGTCGCGATCCGAATCGAACTGCTTGCCATCGAGATGGGCGTGAGAATCTACAAACATGTTTGAAGGCTTTTCACTTGTCGCGCGCGCCCGCAGTCGGCTGAAACTCTCCGAATTGCCGGGAGCTGTCGGTCGGCTCCAAAATCTCATCCTCGTGCGTTTTAAGGTAAGTTAAGAATTTTGTTTGGCGCGTGCCATCGGGAAGAAACGAATCTTGCCGTACCCACCGGTTGCGCTCGTAATGGAAATTGACGACATCCAGCGCGTCGTTCAACTTAACCGGATGAAAAATGTCGGCCGGGCTGCGCTGATACTCCTGCACCGGGAACGCCGCGGGAATCCCAAAGCGCTCGCGCGTTCCCGGCCAGTCAGCGCTCAGAGTGGCGACGTCCAGGTCGGGATAAAGACTGCGAACCTCGTTGCTATGCACCCAGTCTCCATGTTTCGCGCCGTTCACGTGCAGACTTTCCAAACGCCCATCCGGCGAATAGTTGGCAGACACGATCAGAAACTCCGGCGGCGCATGGAAGATTCTGATCACGCTTATGGCGCTCAGGCGGAGGTTCTCCGTCGCTGGCAGAGCGGAAGCCAGCTGAAAGGGCTCAGATCGCAAGTCGTTGAAGTAGGGCACCGAAGAGAATGTTGTCGGCTGGCCTTTGTAGTACGAATCATAAAAATAGTCGGACTCCGCGTAGACAGTGCCGAAAGGGCCGGATAGCAAGACCTGATATTTTGTCTTATCAGAGATGGTGTCGTCGGCGTTTACCCAGAAAGCGTTGTATCGGATCTTGCCTCCAGGTGCGAAATGGTCGACTGTATACCGTCCGTTGCTGAGTTGAAACCGAAAATAGTAATCTGACATTGGCGAACCGGGGAACGGGAGCTCGTTGCGAAGCTGAACTTTTAAGGTGTTTGGATCAATCTCCATATTCCTGTAATTCGCCATGTTCCTGGCGCAGCAGAGTTGAAAAGAAATCCCGGCCAGGAGAATGAATGCCAGGCCGGGCGAGATTCGCACTCGCTCCTCCGCAGTGTACATTCCGCAGCGCTGCCGGTTTGGAGTGATCATGCTGTCTGCCTGAGTAAACGAATCCGGAAAAACTACTTTAGCCGGGCCCCCACCGGTACATCCTCTAGAAAGCTCGCCAGCACGGGCTTTCCGCCCTCCAGCGAAGCGGCTACGATCATCCCATTCGACTCCATGCCACGCAGCTTTCGTGGAGCCAGGTTGGCCACGATCACGACCTTGCGGCCGATGAGAGTCTCCGGCGCGTAAGCCTCGGCGATCCCGGCCAGAACCTGCCGCACTTCCGTGCCGATATCAATTTCGAGGCGCAGCAGTTTGTCGGCCTTGGGAACACGCTCGGCGACTTTTACAATGCCCACGCGCAATTCGATCTTGGCGAAGTCATCAATCGTAATCTTGCCGTCGGTAGTCGCAGGCGGCGCAGGCGTTGCCGCTACCGCCGCCGCCGGAGCCCTTGGCGGAGCAGCGGGTGCTGCCGCCGGCTCCTTCACTTCTTCCACCGCTGGGCCGCGTTGCTGATCTTCCATGTTCTGCATCCTTTCAATGGCACTCTTGTCGGCGCGCGGAAAGACCGGGTGCACGTCGCCAAGTTTCGTGCCCAGCGGCAACTGGCCCCAGGCCAGATCGGTGAGCGCGAGTTTCTTGATGTCGCCGAGGCCCATCTGCTCCCAGATCTTGGCCGTCGCATCGGGCATGACAGGATGCGCCAGCGCGGTTGCAATTCGCAGCGCCTCAGCCGAGGTGTAGAGCACCGTGGCTAGCCGCGCCCGGCTTTCGTCATCCTGCTTCTCGCCCAGCGACCAGGGCTCGTTTTCGACGATATATTTATCGACTGCGGCGATCAGCCCCCAAGCTGTTTCCAGTGCTCGCGAAAACTGAAACTGATCGAACAGAATGCCGAACTCGCGAATCGCCTTGCGCGCGGTCTCTGCAATCGCGTCGTCAGCTGGAGTTTTCGACGCCGCGCCCGAGGGATACGGTACTTCGCCCTTGAAGTACCGGTTAATCATGGTTAACGTGCGGCTGGCCAGATTGCCCAGACCGTTCGCCAGATCGGAGTTGTAACGCTGCACGAGTGCGTCGAACGAGAATGAACCATCCTGCCCGAAGACGATTTCTCGCAACAGAAAATAGCGCAGCGCATCGGCGCCCAGCACATCGAGAATCGTCTCGGTGCGGACGATGTTGCCCCGCGACTTCGACATCTTGCTCTCTTCAAACAGCAGCCAGCCGTGGGCCACAATCGCTTTAGGCAATGGCAGTCCCGCCGCCAGCAGGAAAGCAGGCCAGTACACGCAATGGAAGCGGACGATTTCTTTGCCGATCATCTGGACGTCGGCAGGCCAATATTTCTTGAACGCTTCCTGCGCGCCGGCGTGACTCGATCCGTATCCGATGGCGGTAATGTAGTTGGCCAGCGCGTCGAACCACACATAAATCACATGCTCAGGATCGTCAGGTACGGGGATGCCCCAGGAAAATGTTGAGCGGCTGATCGACTGGTCATGCAGTCCGGAGCGGACGAATGAAATTACTTCGTTGCGCCGCGACTCAGGCCGAATGAACTCCGGGTTCGAATACAGTTCCAACAGCTGGTCCTGAAATGCGGATAGCTTGAAGAAATAGTTTTCTTCATGCACGGTTTCGGTGATGCGACCGCAGGTGGGGCAGGGATCGCCCGGTTGCGCGCCGTCGACGTAGAGTTCGTCGGACACGCAGTACTGCCCGGTGTACGTACCTTTATAGATGTACCCGTTGTCGCGAATGCGGCGGAACAACTCCTGCACTCGCTTTTCGTGGCGTTTTTCCGTGGTGCGAATGAAGTCGTCGTTAGAGATGCCCATCCGCTTCCAGAGCTTGCGAAACTCTGCCGAAAGTTCATCAGCGTACTGCTGCGGAGTTTTTCCCGCTGCTTCTGCCGCGCGTTCAATCTTCTGGCCGTGCTCATCGGTGCCAGTCAGGAAGAACGTGTCCGCGCCCAGCAGTCGCTGTCGCCGTGCGATCGTATCGCAGGCGATAGTCGTATACGCGTGGCCGATGTGCGGGCGCGCGTTCACGTAGTAAATCGGCGTCGTGATGTAAAACTTCCTGTTCATACGGATGCGTTCTTCATGATGATCATTGGCTTGCGTGCAAAAATGTAAGCTCGACGGCTTTGATACTCAACCTCGGGGGCGTAAGGCTCACGCTCGACAAGCTCCTCAATCTCGAATCCCGCGCTGCGAATCTCATCGGCTACGGTGCTCACGCGCCAGAAACGGAATTCGAGGGCCGCGCCGGAGTCCCACAATTCTTCGACCTGAGACGTGTCCTCGCCGATGTGGAAGCTGAGCAAGAGTCGACCAGCCGGCGTAAGGACGCGCATCATCTCCTGCAGCGCCCGAATCAGATCGCCGTGCGCGAGGTTCACGATCGAATAAAATGCCGCAATACCCGCCCAAGCGCCGGCTTTGACAGGGAGGGCGCGCATGTCCCCCTGCTGAAACTCGATGTCCGGATTCAATCGCCGGGCACACTGAATCATCCTCGCTGACAAATCCACGCCGCAGACCCGAATTCCGCGCTCCTGGAGATAGCGCGCAATGTGCCCCGGTCCGCATCCCAGATCGCAGACAACGCCCACGGTCCGGACGCTTTCAGAAAAGCGGTCGAGCAATTGACAATCCAGCGGCTTGTGCTGCAGTTCGTCGCCGATGCGACGAGCATACTCGTCCGCAACCAGGTCGTAGCCGGACTCAACGTCGCTGATCTTGTACTGCATCATCTGGTGTGGCAATTCGGATCCTATTTGCCGCCGATGTTGGTGAAGGCGCGCGCCGCTTCCTGCATGACCGTCTTGAGTGGCACATGATGCTCGGCCGCGATACGCCGGCAGTCTTCATACTCCGGCGCGTAGTTGGTGACGGTTCCATTCATGCTGGCAATCTTGATGCGGACTTCGCCCCATTGGGTGCAGACATTCTGCCAGCGGCGTGCTAACGTCTGCCGGATTTCGTCGCGCCGGCGCACGCCCAGGGTAGTGGTCTCGGTGAAGATCAACTGCGTCAGCTTGCCAGCGTCCTCGGGCTTGCACAGCACGGTCAGCAGCGTTCCCGGACGATTTTTCTTCATCTGCACCGGCATCGCGAACGCATCGAGCGCGCCTTCCGCGAGCAGACGATCCATGACATATCCGAAAACTTGCGGATTCAGATCATCGAGATTAGCTTCGAGTACAGTGAGCGTTTCGGCTGCCGTCTTCGCGGCCAGCACCGAAGCGCCTTCGCCGATCGTCAATCGCACGACATTCGGATGGCCAGGAAACTCACGCGACCCAGCTCCATAACCTGATTTGTCGATTCGCATTTCGGGGAACGCGCCAAAGCCGGAAGCGAGCGTCTTCACAATTGCGGCTCCCGTCGGAGTGACCAACTCGGCCTGCAATCCCGACGAATACACCGGAGCATCTTTCAGCAGTTCGACCGTTGCTGGAGCTGGCACGGGAATCGTGCCATGCGCGCACTGGACCATTCCGCCGCCGACGTTCAGCGGGGAACAGATAATCTTATCGACTCCCAGCGTTTCGGCTCCTACTGCGGCGCAGACAATGTCGACCATCGCGTCGACCGCGCCCACTTCGTGGAAGTGCACCTGGTCGATCGACGTAGCATGAATCCTGGCTTCCGCCGCGCCAAGAGCCTCGAAGATCGCGACGGCCGTCTTCTTGGCGGTGTCGCTAATTCCGGCTTTGCCGATGATCTGCCGAATTTCGGTCAACCCGCGGCCATGGGAATGTTCGTGTGGCGCGTGCGCTTCCGCGCCCGAAACTCCGATGCCGGAGGAATGTGCATGTTCGTGACGATGCTCGTGGTCGGGATGAGGATGATGTCCGTGATCGTCATGGTCCTTGTGCTCGTGTTCATGCGTATGTTGATGCGTTCCCGTCGGCGGATTCTGAAGGTTGCGGAGCGCCTTTTGCTCGATGTGGCGGATCCGTTGACGAGTTTGGGCGTCTCGCGGCGAGTCTTTCTGGCCATCGACCCAAACGTCTACCTTAGTGGCCGAGATGCCGCTGCGGACGACCCGCGAAATCTCCAGACGCGCGCCTACGCCCAGCGCCGCCACGGCGTCTTCCAGCACTCGCGGCGGAACTCCGGCATCGATGAGCGCGCCCAGGAACATATCGCCACTCATGCCAGAAAAACATTCTAGGTAGGCAATGCGCATAAGGAAAATCGTCGTTGGTAGTTAGTCTTTGGTCGTTGGCAAACTCATCGCTCCAGCCCCAATCGGAGCGGATAACGACGATCGACCAGCGGCTAACGACAGAACTTTCATCATAGGGAAGCAATCCACCTCCGTCAAACGCGCGCCCGCAGCCCGCTCTGATAAAATCACTGTTTCTTCAATAGCTTAGAGGTACTTCTTGTATCGTCATCTGGAACATCTTCTTGCCCAGCACTTGCTGCAGTTTCTACAGCGCCGTTATCCGGGAATCGCTCTGCCCGACGTGGTCGTCGAACAGCCTCCGAAGATCGAGTTGGGTGACTTCGCGATTCCGATTTTTCCTTTTGCCAAGCCGCTGCGCTCGGCACCGTTGAAGATCGCCGAGGCCATTCGCGCCGAGATCGGCCCCGTTGAAGGCATTGCCGAAATGCAGGTCGCTCCTCCGGGCTATCTGAACGTCAGGATCGACCGGGGATGGATGGCGTCCGCGCTCTTCAGCGATCAGAAGCCGGTGGCCGAGATTCCTTCCGGCAAAATTCTGGTCGAGCACTCGAGCATCAATCCCAACAAGGCCGCCCACATCGGACACCTGCGCAACGCCATACTCGGCGACACATTTGTCCGACTTCTGCGTTACGCGGGCGGGGAAGTGGATATTCAAAACTACATCGACAACACGGGCGTGCAGGTTGCCGATGTAGTCGTGGGCTTCATGCACATCGAGAAGAAATCGCGCGCGGAGATCGAGGCCCTGACGCGGCAGCCGCGTTTCGACTACTACTGCTGGGATTTGTATGCCCGGGTCTCGCAATGGTATGCGGAAGACAAACAGAATCTGCAGGTGCGACTGCAGACGCTGCACGCTATCGAAGATGCGACCACAGAAACGGCGGCTATTGCCGACATAATTTCAGTCGCTGTACTGCGCCGCCATCTGGAGACCATGGACCGCCTCGACATTGAATACGACTTCCTTCCGCGCGAGAGTGAAATCCTGCATCTGCACTTTTGGGATGCGGCGTTCATCAAGCTGAAGGAGGCGGGCGTGCTTACCTTCGAGAGCGAGGGCAAGAATAAAGGCTGCTGGGTGATGCGGCGCGCGGGAACTGCAAATATTTCCACCGCAGAGGAAACTGAGGAAACAAAGGGAGATACAGAGGAAGACAAGATCGACGAAGAAGATCAGAAAGTGATCGTCCGCTCCAACGGGACCGTCGGTTACGTGGGCAAAGACATTGCCTACCACATGTGGAAGTTCGGACTGCTGGGGCGGGACTTCGGGTATCGCAAGTTTTATCGCTATCCCAATGGCCACGACTGCTGGATCTCCGCGGCGGATGGCGAAAAGATTCATCCTCACTTCGGCGATGTGTCGGAGATCTACAACGTCATCGATGCGCGGCAGTCTGAGGCGCAGAACACGGTCATCGAAGCCCTGCGCGGACTAGGTCACGGTGAGGCCGCGGATCACTACACGCATTTTTCCTACGAGATGGTCGCGTTGACCCCGCGCTGCGCCGCCGAACTCGGCTACAACCTGAGCGAGGAAGACAAGGCGCGCTCTTACATCGAAGTGAGCGGGCGCAAAGGTTTCGGCGTGAAGGCCGACGATCTGCTCGACCAGCTGATCGCTTCCGCGAAGAACGAAGTCGACTCGCGCCATCCGCAACTCAGCGACCAGGAGCGCCAGCAAATTGCCACGCAGATCGCCATCGGCGCTCTACGCTACTTCATGATGAAGTACACCAAGCAGTCCGTCATCGCGTTCGATTTCAAAGAGGCACTCAGCTTCGAGGGAGAGACCGGACCCTACGCGCAATACGCGGTGGTGCGAGCCACCAGCATTTTCCGAAAGGCTGGAGCTGATCCTGAGACTTTCTGCCAAGACGCTACCCGAATCGCACCCGCCGATCTGGCGAAGGACCTCGCGGGCGAGTCCGCCAACGAAATCTGGGAGCTGTGGCTGGCGTCATCGCAGACCTCATACGTGATCGACAAATGCATAGTCACCACCGAGCCGGCTTATTTGGCGAAACATGTTTTCCGGCTGGCGCAACTGTTTAACGCGTTTTACCACCGTCATCCCATCCTTAGCGAGCCCGACGAAAAGCGGAAGCAATTCCTGCTGGCCACGGTGGCGGTGGTCCGTCGCCAATTAATTCGGTGCCTGGCGGTTATGGGCATCACCGTTCCGCCAGTCATGTAAAATACCTGCCACTGGGCCGGGCGGGCAAACGCGGATCTCTGTCGTCATTATGGATAACGTTGCGGCCACGTCCGCTCCGTCGCACTGGTTGCTTCGCCGCATCCTTCGGGGGCTGATGGCGTTTGTGGTTGCCCTCGCGCTCGCCGGAATGATTTATCAGAATATCTTTGAGGCCCGCGACATCCGTTTCAATCCCATGCCCGGCCGGCGCTTCGACGTGGGCGGGTACAAGATGCACATTGACTGCACCGGTGAGGGAACGCCGACGGTGATTCTCGACTCCGGACTGGGCGACAGCTACATTTCGTGGCGCAACGTGCAGCCCCAAATCGCAAAGTTCACCCGCGTGTGTTCCTATGACCGCGCAGGAATTGGCTTCAGCGATTCCAGTTCTCAGCCGCGCACCAGCAGAGTGATCGCGGGTGAATTGCACGCATTGCTGCGGGCCGCTGGCGTTGCGCCACCTTATATGCTGGTCGGTCATTCGATGGGCGGATACGACGTGCGGCTCTATGCCAGCCTGTACTCGAATGAAGTTGCGGGCATGGTGCTGGTCGATGCTTCCCATCCCGACCAGGAGAACCGCTTGCCGCGGGAGCTTAAGGACATGGAAGGAAGCTGGCGGCGAGAAGCCGAGTTCATGGAATACACCATGCCGTTCGGTATTCCCCGACTGTTCCGATTCTGCGACGAAGATCCCGTGGCGCGCGCGGCCGAGTGCAACTGGCACACTGCCGCCGAGAGTGTGGCGGAGCTGAAAGCATTTCCAGAAAGCGCCGCCCAGACGGCGTCCACCGGTTCGCTGGGTGACATGCCGCTGGCCGTGCTCTCGCACGATCCGGATAAACCATCCGCCGAGCTTCCCGCCGACATCGCCAAGACCACGAACGACGCCTGGGAGAAAATGCAGGAGGAGTTAGCGCGCCTCTCGACCCGAGGAACGCAAGTAATTGCCAAGAACAGCGCGCACTACATTCAGATCGACCGGCCCGACGTGGTCATCGACGCCGTCCGCAGTGTGGTGGGGCAGGTGCGTGGGGCGCAACCTGCTGCGCCATCCAAGGCGAACTGATTAGAAGTGACGAATCTGATAATACGTTCCGGCCTGCCCCCGAATTGCCCCTTCGTATTTATCGAGGAAAGTGCTGATGTTCTCGCGATACCGTTTGCCGCCAGCCGGATCGATGATAGAGAACCATGTGTTGTCCGGCGACTCGTCACCCGTAATGCCCTCAATGATCCGCGAATGCAATCCCGCTCCCGGGCTGATTGACGCCAGTGTGCCCACCCACAACAGGCCATAACACCTGAGTCGGTCGAGCCACCCGCCGATGGTTGGATTCTGCATCGGTTCGTAAGACATGTCAGCGGCGTCTAAGAACGGACCAAATTCGTTGGCAGGCAAGCCTGTATTGCCTCGGTAGTAGTCACCATATTTATGCCCCACGCTCTCCACCGCGCCTTCGATGGCGTACGACTTCTGCTCTTTCCACGATATCATCATCGAATAAACCGTCGCCCAGCAGGCCATCGAACTCGGCTGCGCGACAACCACTTTGTCTCCCGGAACGTCGTAATGAACGGCCATGGCTCAACCCTCCAGGTGAAAGTTCAAGCGCCACGGATTATACACTCCTGCGAGCATCCCCAGTTTTGGCTTCGGGTTTTCACCGGCGGAAGGGTCGCGCGAGGGGGAACCTATGACCTCATCTGACAAAGTGGTGCCATGCCTGCAGATGGAAGCATCCGAAAAACCACTATCCCGCCCTCCTGAGCTGTTCCCCTTGCTCAAACCTGCTAACCTTTTTCACTCACCTCACAAACCGTTGACGATGCTTTTGCCGCAGCACTTCAGGAGTACTCGATGAAATCAACGAATCGGACTGCATTGGGCCCGATTGCTGTTGTTGCCCTTATCTTTCTTAGCACTGCTGCGCCCATGTTCTCGCACGCCCAGGAGACTGCGCCGTCCGCGCCAGCCACTGCTCCCCCTCATCGCCCGCGGATCGGACTGGCGCTCAGCGGCGGGGGCGCGCTCGGAGTGGCTGAAATCGGCGTGATCCAGTGGCTGGAAGAAAATCACATCCCCGTCGACCGGATTGCCGGGACCAGCATGGGCGGCATCATCGCCGCGATGTATGCCACGGGCATGTCTCCCGCGGAGATTCAGGAGTTTGCCTTGAAGCTCGATTGGGAAAAGGCTTTTCTTCCCGAGCCAACGTACAGCGAGTTGTCCTATCGCCGTAAACAGGACCGGCGCGACTTTCTGATCGAAGCGCCGCTTGGCCTGAAGCATGGCCTTAGCGGACCCAACGGTTTCAACTCCGGCCTGGGCGTGGGACTGTTGCTGGATCGCATTACGTTTCCAGAATCAGGCGTGACTAACTTCGACGATCTGCCCATTCCATTTCGCTGCGTCGCTACCGACATGCTGAGCGGAGAAGGCATTGTGCTGCGTGACGGATCGTTGGCGCAGGCAGTGCGGGCCTCGGCGGCAGTGCCTGGCGTTTTTACTCCCGTCGAGATGGATGGCCGCGTGCTCGCGGATGGCGGCATGGTGCAAAACATTCCGGTGGAAACCGTCCTGGCCATGGATGCGGATGCCGTGATCGCAGTGGAACTGCGGCTTCCGCCGGGCGATCCGGCGCAACTCGAAACTCTGACCGGCCTGCTGACTCGCGCCGTCGATGTCATGATTACGCAAAACGAAAAACGTTCGTTGGCGCTGGCCCAGGCTAAGGTGAGCGTCGATATGACTGGCTTCTCAGTGACGGATTATTCTCACGTCAAAGAACTTATCCAGCTGGGTTACAAGACGGCGGCCGGCCAGTCTGCCGCGCTTCTCCCCTACGCGATTCAGGACGAGGCGGAGTGGCAGGCGTACCTGTCGGCGCGAGAGGCCCGCAAACACAGGCCACCCGACCAGATCGCTACCGTCGAAGTTGCCGGCGCCGATTCCGACACTGACAGCAGGCTGCAGCGCCGGCTCAGCAAGGCGTTGCGCGGACCGCTCGATCTCGGCAAGGTCGACACTCAGCTGACCCACATCGCCGGCCAAGGCCAATTTGACCGGTTGGGCTACGAGGGATTCACCCAAGATGGAGTTCCCGCGCTGCGCGTCACGACCCACGAAAAGCCCTACGGCCCGCCGTTCATCGACCTCGCCGTCAACGTGGACGGCTCCGGCGTGGCTGCATTCGATTTTTCCGCGGGAGCGCGCGTGACTTTCATGGACGTTGCGCACGGTGGTGGCGAGTGGCGCAATGATCTGCTTTTCGGATCGAGCAATTTAGGCGCCAGCGAGTTTTATCAACCGTTGGGACAGTCGCCGTTTTTTGTTGCTCCCTACGTGTTCGCATCTAAGTTTGCCCGCAACTCATTTACTGGACTCACGCGCGTTGCCGTTTTCGGCGACGAGCGAGCTGGAGGCGGCTTCGACATTGGCTACGATTCGGGACGGCGCAGCGAGTTCCGCGTCGGGTACGAACTCTTCGATGCCAAGTTAAGTCCGCTGATCGGCAGTGCCGGGTTGCCCATCATCAGCGGAAGCACGGGCGAATTCCGCGCTCGTTATGTCTGGGACGGGCAGGACAGTCCGGCGGTTCCCAGCCGCGGCACTCGCGTGGTCACGACTCTCTCACGCGTGCTGCAGAGCCCGGGGCAGCCGCATCCCATTGGGCAATTCGAGGTGCAGACTTCCAGTTTTGCACCGGTTAGCGCGAAGACATCGCTCTTCTTCGATATCTCCGGCGGTACTACGTTTCGCGGATCCGCCGGCCCTCTTGAACTCTTTTCGCTGGGAGGACCTTTCCGCTTGGGCGCATATCTTCCCTACGAATTCCTGGGCAACCACTACGCCTACT
>Ga0209274_10000346_pt1 | contig 30926 bp, 31 predicted proteins | sample HubBroMetageREF1_FD_188343 | JGI IMG/M metagenome (GOLD analysis project Ga0209274, IMG submission 188343) | Reference soil microbial communities from the Hubbard Brook experimental Forest, New Hampshire, USA - Hubbard Brook CCASE Soil... | ecosystem: Environmental > Terrestrial > Soil >...
CGCCATGCGGAGATGCCTAAAGGGTCTCGGCGGGTTCCCAACGTCTACCGACGGGTTCATTCTCGGCCCGTCACACGGCACAGTGGGTCGGCTTGATTTTTCGTTGCATGGCTTTTGTGGGGCGGACACTCCTGTCCGCCAGCTTTTGATCCTGATTTTTCTTGCTCGCGCGATACTCCTGCTAAACTGGTTCAGTAGCGAATCCTTGATTCCCGCATCTAACTAAACTGTGTATCCGCAACTCTTTCATCTAGGAAAGTTTTTCCTGCCGACCTATGGATTCCTGGTGTCCATGGGTGTCCTGATCGGCCTGTGGATCAGTGTGCGCAATTCCGAGCGCCTCGGAATTGACGGCGACAAGGCCTGGAACCTGGGCATTCTGGTCGTACTCTGCGGCATTCTCGGAGCCAAGGTGCTTTACGTCATCAACGAGTGGGGCTACTACTCGGCTCATCCCGGCGAGATCTTCAGCATCGACACGCTGCAGGCGGGCGGAGTTTTTTCCGGAGGCCTGCTCGCCGCATTCGCGGCCGCAGCCTGGTACGTCTGGAAACACCACATGCCAGCGCTTGGAACTTGTGATGCGTTTTCTCCCGGCCTCGCACTGGGCCACTCCATCGGCCGCATCGGCTGCTTCGCCGCAGGTTGCTGCTACGGCAAACCCACGCATCACTGGTGGGGCGTGACCTTTCACAATCCGCTGGCCAATTCGATTACCGGAACTCCGCTGGGCGTGCCGCTCGAGCCCACGCAGTTGTTCGAGTCAGCCGTGGAGCTGGCTAACTTCTTCTTCCTGATGTGGCTGCTCAAGCGCAGAAAATTCGACGGTCAGGTCTTCGGTGCATTCCTGTTCATCTATGGCGTCGCCCGGTTCTTCCTCGAGTATCTCCGCGACGACCCCGGCCGCGGCTCCGTGTTCGGCGGCATGATGACCGGCACGCAGTTGATCGCGATCGGATTGGTGCTCGCCGGCGGATTGATCTGGTGGCTGCGCCCCGGCTCCAAGCTAGCCACTGCATAGTGTGGGTGGCCCATTCTAGCCGCGTTCTTGGCGGCTAGAGTGGGGAAGTTGACTTCGAAATCCCCCAGTCTCGACTAACATCCGGCCCCGACTTTTTCCACCTCCCGCACGCCTGTCAAGCAAATATTTCCCACACCCGCCTAACCCATTCTCCCCAAAGTGAATTCTCCCTCGCCCATCCGCGAGAAACTCCCTTCAACCTTGTTAAAATAGATGTATACGTGTTCACGAACACGACCAGCGTCGTCGTCAGCCTTGCGACCGCGGGAAGCAACCCAATCCAAAACCTGCCACGTAAGTCTTTATCTCACAGGATTTTACCCGTAAGCCCTTGGCGCTCAAGATTTTGCCGCGAATCGAGCAGCCCAAAGTATGCTAACTACAATAAATCCAATATTTTAGCCAAAAAGGGGGGGAGGGGGGGTATCCCCGGCCAACCGCGCTCCATCGTGGAAGATTCTTCCTCGTGACCCCAATGACCACCTCGCCTCCTACCGAATTCGCCGTCGCCCCCGACGCCGCCGGACAGCGCCTCGACCAATTCCTCGCTTCCGCTCTCGACGTCAGCCGCGCCCGTGTGCAAGAGATCATCGCCGACCAGAAGGTCCTCGTAAACGACGTCCCCGCCAAACCCTCCTTGAAACTGCGGGGAGGCGAGCGCATCACAGTGCTTACTCCCGCGCCGCGTCCTCCCTTGCGCGCCGTTGCCGAAGATATTCCGCTCGACATCGTCTACGAAGACAACGATCTGGCCATCATCAACAAGGCCGCTGGAATGATGGTGCATGCCGGCGCCGGGGCCATCGGCCCAGACGGAGAGGACGAGCGTAATCGCGGAACGCTGGTGAACGCGCTGCTGCATCATTTCGCGACCCTGTCGGCCGTGGGCGGGGAGCTGCGGCCGGGCATCGTGCATCGCCTCGACAAAGAGACCAGCGGACTGATCATGGTCGCGAAAAACGACGAAGCCCATCGCAAGCTGGCGGAGCAGTTCGCCAAGCGTGAAGTGAAAAAGACTTATATCGCGCTGGTGCACGGTTGGCCGAAGAAGGATCACGGAACCATCTCAGCCAGCATTAGCCGCGACCCGGTGCGGCGCATCCGGATGACCACGCGCGGTACGGGCGGACGCGAGGCCATCTCGCACTATAGCGTCGTCCGCCGTCTGGATACGGCCTTTGGCAAGTTCACGCTGGTCGAAGTCAGGATCGATACGGGCCGCACCCACCAGATTCGCGTCCACATGGCATCGCTCGGCCATCCGGTGGTCGGTGACGCGCTCTACGGCGCACCAAAGGAGATGCGGGCAAGGCGCGGCCGCGCCACCGACGAGGGCGGCGCGATCTCTCTGTCGCGAAATTTCCTGCATGCCGCACAGTTGGAACTGCTGCATCCGTGCACCGGCGAACGGATCGCGCTCAAGAGTCCTCTTCCCCCGGAACTCGAGGCGTTCCTGGCAACCGTGGAAAAAGACATTGCCAGCGCCCCTACGAAAGGTGGCTAGGAGTCGTGGCTCAGTTGCGTCATCCCGAGCGGAGCCGCTTTTCAGGCGGAGCGAGGGATCTCCCAAACCACGATTCTCAGGGAGATCCCTCGCTCCCGGATAGAACCGCCGGTTATCAGAGTTGAGGCCCCTGCGGGGTTCGCGGATATAATGTCGAATGAGATGGAAACTTTGCGAACGAAATTGATTGCGAGTTGCGGCCTAATTGTGCTGCTGTTGGCAGCCAGCGCGGCCCCACAGTCTACAACTCCAACTTCGGCCGCGCCAACTGCGGCCACCCCAGCTGCTCCGGCTTCGACGCCGGCGGCGCCCCAGTCGCCGAATACTGCGCCGCCCAGCGGCACGCCCGCCGGACAAACACAAAGGCCTGCCGACCCAAACGCTCCCGCTCCCAGCGACGATGCGATCCCCACGATCGTCACCCGCACCAACGAAGTGAACGTGGTGTTCACGGTGACCGACAAACACGGAAAGCGCATTACCGACATGAAGCAGGGCGACTTCCACGTGCTCGACGACAACAAGCCGCCGGAGTTGATCCGCAGCTTCCACGCCGAAACCAACCTCCCTCTCCAGGTCGGCCTGCTGATCGATGCCAGCAATTCCGTGCGCGATCGGTTCAAGTTCGAACAAGAATCCGCCATCGAGTTTCTGAACCAGACGATTCGTCCGCGGTTCGATCAGGCGTTTGTGGTTGGCTTTGACGTGACACCCGAGATCACACAGGACTTTACCGACAACACCGAATTGCTGGCGCATGGCGTGCACGAACTGCGTCCCGGAGGCGGTACGGCGCTCTACGACGCGCTTTATTTTGCCTGCCGCGACAAGCTGATGAAGGCGCCGAAGTCGACCATCGTGAGGCGCGCCATTATTCTGCTCAGCGACGGGGAAGACAACCAGAGCCATGTCACTCGCGAAGAAGCGATCGAGATGGCGCAGCGCGCCGAGGCCGTCGTCTACACCATCAGCACCAACGTGAGCGGAACCAGTGGGCCGGGCGACAAGGTGCTCGACCGCATTGCCGATGCCACCGGCGGACACTCCTTCCACCCGTTCCAGATTCGCGACGTAGCCAACGCGTTTGCTGAGATTCAGGACGAACTTCGCAGCCAATACGCCATTTCCTACAAGCCCGCGGACCTCAAAGCAGACGGACACTACCGCACCATCGAAATCGTTGCCAACGACAAGAAGAGCTTGCGGGTGCGCTCGCGCCGGGGATGGTACTCACCGACACAATAGAGGGTCAGCTTTCGTTTACTGTTTTTTGCAGTTGCTTACTACTTCCAACGAACCACTAGCATGCCCGGATATTCAGGAACGCCGCTCCCGAAAAAGCTTGGCCTCAAGCCCGGATTCCGCGTCTGGCTCGCAGAGATGCCGTCGGACGTGCGTGGGGAGTTGAGAGCCCAGCTGGACGAATGCGAAATCGTGCGCCAAGCAAGAGCGCCTCTCGATTTCGCAATGATGTTCACGAAATCGTCGGAGCAGTTGGTGCGTGAATTCGGCCGCATCAGCAAGCAGCTTGCACCCGCTGGAATGCTCTGGGTGAGCTGGCCCAAGAAAAGTTCCGGCGTACTCACCGATCTCGATGACAACGTCGTCCGCGAAATTGGACTGGCAGCTGGGCTGGTCGACGTGAAAGTATGCGCGGTAACCGAAATCTGGTCGGGATTGAAATTCGTGCGGCGCGTAAAAGACCGATCATAAGATCGGTTCGCAATCGATCGAACGATGGTTCCAACGCGGCGGGGGAAGAATATGGTGAGAGTAGGCTTAATCGGTTTTGGTCTGGCAGGGCAGGCGTTTCATGCGCCCGTGATTCGTGGCGTCCCGGGTATGGAACTGGCCTGCATCCTCGAGCGCCACGGTTCGAACGCGCAGCAGAAGTATCCGGAAGTTCGCGTGGCGCGTACTCTCGATGAAATGCTCTCCGACAAGACGATCGGCTTGTGCGTGGTGGCCACGCCCAACGATTCGCACTTTTCCTACACCAAAGCCTGCCTCGAGGCTGGCCGCGACGTGGTCGTGGACAAACCATTCACGCCGACCATGGCGGAAGCCGAGTTATTGGTGCGTCTCGCTGCCGAGCGCGGCCGGCTGGTCACCGTGTATCAGGACCGCCGCTGGGACGGTGAGTTTCATACCGTGAAGCAGCTCGTGAAATCGGCCGCACTGGGCTCGGTTGCGGAATACGAAGCGCGCTTTGACCGCTTTCGCCTCGAGTCCAAGCCCAGCGCGTGGCGCGAAAAACCCGACCATCCTGCGGCCGGTGTTCTGTGGGACCTGGGTCCGCACTTGATCGATCAGGCTCTGGTTTTATTTGGTACGCCCGAAACGATTTGGGCGTCGGCATTCTGCCAGCGCAAGACTTCGCAGATCGATGACTCTTTTGACGTGCATATGGAATATCCGTATCTTCGCGCGACTTTGCGCGCGCGGATTATTGCTTACGCTCCCGGACCGCACCTGCTGATTCACGGAACCGAAGGATCATTCATCAAGTACGGGATGGATCCACAGGAAGAGATCCTGCGCAGCGCTAATTGCCCCGACGGTCCGGACTGGGGCCCGGACTGGGGAGTGGAGTCAGAAGATCGTTGGGGAACGCTGAGCCGTGTGGGCGAAGAACCACGCAAAGTGAAGACCGAACGTGGAGATTATCGCGGCTACTACGCCAATGTGCGAGATGCGATCGAGAAGAAAGCGCCCCTAGATGTTACGCCCGAGCAGGCGCTACGCACCATGCGCGCACTCCTGCTGGCGCACAAGAGCAGCCGTGAAGGGCGCAGAGTTCTCTGGACCGAAGCGCCGGAGTGAAGCCGCGCATCACTTCTACTTCTTCGCGGCAACCATGATGCCAAGAACGACGGGCAGATAGAGTACCGAGGCGTGAAGCAGGCGGCTGGCCATCACCTTTGAGTTCGAAGCCAACAGCTTGCCGACGTAGAAGAGCAGGAAAGCTCCCGCAACGCCCATGCCTGCGCCATACATCCAGCCGGCGCGATCCATTAGCGGCCACATCGTGGCCAGAATCAGCAGAACCGAAAACCCAAGAATCTCCGCGTGAGTGAAGCGGGCGTCCTGATCGAAATCAGGCAGCATGTGGTAGCCAGCCCGGCTGTAGTCGTCGCGATACATGAGTGCGATCGCGAGGAAATGAGGGAACTGCCACAGGAAAAGAATGGCAAAAAGAAACCAGGCTTGCCGGTTGATGGCGGCGGAAGCTCCCGCCCAGCCAATGAGCGTCGGCATGGCGCCGGGGAATGCTCCCAGCAGCGTGCACAGCGGCGTTTTGCGCTTGAGCGGCGTGTAGATGAGCAGATACGAGAGTAAAGTCGAAACCGCCAGCATCGCGGCCAAGGCGTTGACTGCCACCAGCAGATACAAGCCTCCGGCAATGCTGAGCAGCAGTCCGAACAGGAGCGCTTCGCGGCTCGAAAGCCTGCCCGACGGCAGCGGACGAGAGGCAGTGCGGCGCATCTGGCCATCCCACACGCGTTCCATCCATTGATTCAGAGTCGCGGTTCCGCTGGCCACCAGCAGCGTGCCCACCAGAGTGTTGATGAGACCGGCGACCCGGAACGGACCACGCGAGGCCAGGTAATAACCCGCCGAGGTCGTCATCAGAATCAGCAGGTTCACTTCGGGCTTGGTCAGGGTGTAGTAGTCCCGAAGCTTGGACTTTAGAGTTTGTAGAGGCGCGGCGCTGGGCATCACGGTTGTGGTCGACATAGTATCAGTCTTTGCCCGATTCGTCTTCATCATCTGTTCGCCGAACCTGATTGCGTTTCTTGTAGACCACAAAGATCATACCAACCGATCCGAGCGTGGGAGGAACGATCAGGACGAGAATCCCGCTTTTCAGCGCCTGAATCATGCGCTGCCCCGAAGAGGCGGCTTGCGTATAGCACAGCGCGCAGCTCTGCGAGAAGGCCGGCACTGTCATCAACAGCAGCACTCCAAGCCCCAAGCCAATATATCTGAATCGCTTCTGCATCATTCCCTTCGACAACTTGCCCTTTGAAAAACCGTCCAGCTTCTTATGCTACTTCGCCCAAGGCGCTCCGTCCAATATGCGGAAGCTGTCGGTCCATCCGTATTGCATCCCCAGGATTACCGCCACGGTGAAAATCAGGACGAACCACTTGAGGCCGCGATTCTGCCACAAATGCATGAAAAACAGAAGCGCCAGCGCCGCCTCGATGATAGCCACGATCAGCATCCGCACAAACATCTGGGAAGCGCTGATGTCCTGATAGGCGATGAGGAACTGTATCCCCGCCAGAACCAGCATGCAGACATAAATGACCAGGTCTTTTCCCGCCCCGCTATTTTTGTGCTCTTCGCCGGTAGTCATTGTAATTAGCTCCGTAGTTTGCTGCCGCCTCGCTTGGTTGGTGAGCGGGCGCGATTCAGTGGGCCAGATTCAACAGATAGACCAACGGCACGACGAACATCCAAACCAGATCCACAAAGTGCCAGTAGAGGCCCGTGATCTCGATGTCATCGGCTTTGTAACGTCCACCCTGGTAGCGCAAGCCGACTACGATCAGGGCGATCACGCCGCCGGTTACGTGCAGCAGGTGCAGGCCGGTAATGCTGAAGAACAGCGAACTGAACAGAGGCGTGCCCCAGGGATTTTGGAACAGAGTCGCGCCTTCCCCAATCATTCCCATCCATTCACGAATGTGCAGGACGGCGAAAAGAATTCCGGCTACGGCTGTAATCATGGTCCAGCGGAAGGCTGACGCCTTGTCGCCCTTCTGCGCCGACTGCACGCCAAACAGCATGGTCAAGCTGCTGGTGAGCAGGATGAACGTCATCAGCGCGACGTTGGTGATGCTGTGGAACGGCCTGGGCCAGTTGGGGGTCGCGTTGCGAATAAATCCATAGGCCACGAGGCAGCCGGCGAAGGTCGCCGTGTCTGCGATGATGAACAGCCACATCGCCATTTTTTTCGCAGGAACCGAAAATGTCGGTTCTTCCATCAGGCCTGCGTGTGCTCCCATCGTCACTTCGGCTTGGCTCACGGCGCCTCCTAGTCGACTATCGACTGAGCGTGCTAGATCTTCATCCACAGCAACAACAGCAGATACAGCCAAAGCGCGTCCATAAAGTGCCAGTAGTAGGCAGTCGCATCCAGCGTGCTCTTCCGCAGAATCGACAGGTTCATTCTGCGAATCACCCGAATCAATCCGCCTAGCCCGCCCAGTACGTGCACGGCGTGGATCGCCGTCAGAACATAGAAGAAGGAACTGTTGGGATTGGTGGCCAGAAAAAGTCCCTGCGAACGCAATTGCGCCCACGCCACATACTGCCCAGCCACAAACAGCAGGCCCAAAGAGAGAGATATATACAGCCAGCGCGTCGGCTTGGCAGCCCGAGGTTGCGATCCGCTCATGAACGCGCCCACCTGCCGCCGCGCGACCTCGAGTGCGACGCTGCTAGCGAGCAACACCAGCGTGTTCCAGTAAAGGATCCGAGGCAGCGTCAGATGGCCCCAATCCAGCGCGGACCCTTGCCGAACAATCAAGGCGCTTGTGAACGCCGCAAAGGTCATGGTGATCGACGCGATCACCACCCAGATTCCGGTAGAAGAGGGCGGCGGTGAATAGTCCTTCACGGCTGGCAATTTGCCGTCCGCGGGAACCATGTTCCGCCAGCCGCCGTTACCCGAATTGCCGGACGGACGCTGCCGATCCGGGCGTTCCGGTTGCCCTTCGATTTTTGGCGGTTCGTGTGTAGTGGTCGCCATTAACTTCTTAAGACTCCAATTTCAAATTCGTGCGATTGCGTCTATGCTTCGTCGCTTCCCGTCGTTACTTTTTCCGGCGAGGTTTGCATCACGTAGTCACCCGCCGAGCCTTCCACTCCGTACTGGTAAGGATCGTGGTAGACGACCGGAAGCTTGTCGCCGAAATTATTGTGCGGCGGCGGCGTGGTCGGCGTACTCCACTCCAGCGATGTCGCCTGCCACGGGTTGTCCGAAGCGGGTGCGCCCCAGAACCGGCTGTGGATCAGGTTGTAGAGAAAAATAAGCTGCGCTACGCCTGTAAAAAGCGCGGCGACGGTAATAAATTTGTGCAGGGGAATGAGCGGCTGCATGTAGTCGGGCGAGAACGCCTGATAGCGGCGTACGTTGCCGGCCAGACCCAGATAGTGGAACGGCATGAAGATGGCGTAGGCGCCGACGAAGCTCATCCAGAAGTGAACCTTGCCCAGGGTTTCGTTCATCATGCGGCCATACATCTTGGGGAACCAGAAGTAGGTTCCGGCAAAAATCCCGAACATCGCTGCCACGCCCATGACCAGGTGGAAGTGTCCCACCACGAAGTAAGTCGCGTGCAGCATGATGTCGATCGAGGGCTGGGCCAGAAAGAAACCGCTGACTCCTCCGGCGATAAACATGGAAATAAATCCCAGGGCAAAAAGCGACGCGGAGTTAATCCGCAACTTCGCCCCATAGAGACTGCCCAGCCAGATCAAAACCACAATCGTCGAAGGGATGGTGATCACCAGCGTCGGGAAGGAAAACGCCAGAGACGAAACCGGGTTCATCCCGCTGACGAACATGTGATGCCCGTAGACCATGTAGCTAAGCACTGCCAGCGCACCCATCGAATAAATCAGCACGCGATGGCTGAGCATGGGCTTGCGCATATTGGTGATCAAGACATGCGAGACGATCCCCATGCCGGGAACGATCGCGATATACACCTCGGGATGTCCGAAGAACCAGAAAAGGTGCTGCCACAGCAGCGTCGAGCCGCCCGAGTGCGGCTGCATCTGGTCGTTGATGACAATGTTGCTGGAAACGAAAAAGCTGGTGCCCGCTACATGGTCCAGGATGAGCAGAATGCAGGCCGGCATCAGCACCGCGAAGGCCGTAAGGCCCATGCAGGAAGTAATGAACCAGGCCCAGGCGCTGAGCGGCAACCGCCACAGACTCATGCCGCGGGTCCGCATATCCAGCGTGGTGGTGATGAAATTCAGTGATCCGAGCAGTTGACCAACGCAGAAGATGGCAATCGAAAGCGCCCAGAGAACCACGCCTGTGCCTTCGCCGGGACCGCCCACTTCGCCAATTGCGCTCAGGGGCGCGTACTGGGTCCAACCGCCGAGAGTTGGCCCTGTGCCCACAAAGAATGAAGACACCAGAACCAGGAAGCCCACGAACGTGACCCAGAACGACATCATGTTGAAATGGGGAAACGGCATGTCCTCGGCGCCGACCTGGATGGGCAGGAAATAGTTGCCGAAGGCCGCGAAGGGCGCTGTGGTGAGCACGAAAAAGACCATGATGGTGGCATGCATGGTCATCAACTGCAGGTAAAACTCCGGTGTCATGACGTCGCCGGGAGCCCCGTTCTTGGTGAGCAAATGCAGGCCGGGGATAGCAGCGTTCGTCCACCCCAGGTGGATGCGCATCAGCCAGGAGAGCCCCATTCCGACCAGAGCCGCCAGCAGGGCCATGCCGTAGTACTGCTTCCCGATGACTTTGTGGTCGAGGCTAAAAACGTGTTTCCCAATGAAACTCGTCGGGGCATGGTGGGCGACTGCGTCGTGTTTTGCCATATCGTGCATGGATCACCTCAGGAGATCTTGCTGCCGCACAGAGTTAATGAGCAAGTGCGGGCAGTGTTCACTCACTGCAATGCCGCTTCCTTCTTCAGCCAGTCATCGTAATCCTGCTGGGACAACACGGAGAGGTAGGCCTTCATGTTGTAATGGCCGAGGCCGCACAGTTGCGTGCATACAATTTCATACTTACCAATTTTCGTCGCGGTGAAATGCAGAGACAGGTCCAATCCGGGAAGGAAATCCTGCTGCACTCGCAACTCCGGAACGAAAAACGAATGCCCCACGTCCTTTGTATGCATCAGCAGATGAACCTCGCGGTTGACCGGGACGGCCATTTCTGCGGTCACGATGTCATCCTTCGAGTCCGGATCATGGTCCGGGTCCAAACCATAGAAGTTCTGGTTGGCTTCGCTGATGTGGTCGGGATGAATGGGGCCGAACGTTCCGTCCGGACCCGGGTAGCGGAAGTAAAACGCGAACTGTCCCGCCTGAACCTGAATGGGCAGAGCGTTCGCCGCCGGGGGCGTTAAATAAACTGTTGCCCAGGCCTTCACGCCGAAGACGCCCAACGCCAAAACTTCCGTTCCTACCAGCAGCACGGCCGCCCACACCATGGCCTTGGCGCCGCCGGGAAAATTCTTGATCTTATCGCCGGGCTTGGGATTGGAAAATTTCCAGATAAAAAACGCGAGAATGAACTGCGAAACCAGGAACGAGATTCCCGCCTCGGCCATGGTCTCTGACATCTGCTCGTCAATCGGCGCGCCGTGAGTCGAAATGTCTTCCGCCATCCACCAGGTGTGGCGCAGGATGGGAATCGCGGAAAGGATCGCGATCGCGATAATGGTGACCGCAAAGAATTTTGCCATGACCCCTCGCCCCCGGCCAGAGTCTGCCCCTGGCCTTGCCGGCTCTGGAGAGCCGCAGGATTTCCTGTAGATTGTCTCGATCGATCCGAAACTGCTTACCGTTCGTTCGTCAGTTCGTCGCTACTTCGCCTTGAAGGTGAAGTCAGCAGTTCCCGCACCACCCGCGGCCACAGTCACTTTCGCCGTTTGTGTGCCGTAGGTTTCCTGCCACGCTGTGACGGTGTAGTTCCCAGGAGGCACGCCATTAATGGTGTAGTTTCCATTTTCATCCGTGGTTGCGTACGGCCCCTTGACAACGACATACCAGCCGTTCATCCAAGGATGGATGTTGCACTTTACCGGGATCACTTCCACGGCCTTCCAGCTTTTCTCCACTGGCGCAGCGCCCGGAGGCTGAGATTGGTTCCAAGGAATATTGCCGGTCATGGGATTGGGCAAGGGATGGATATTGTGGGTAGTCTGATCGCTGGTGGTGACCTTGAAGGTCTGGCCTACGTCCATCGCCAGCACGTGCGGCGTGTACATACAGTTCTTCTGGTCGAATACCGGAACCGCCGTCGATGCCGTCGCCGGCCCGCTCCAGTCGGAGATGTAGAGAACCACATTCTCTAATCCTCCGTTGGCCCCAGCCAGAACTGATTCCAAGTGCGGCGTATCGTTGGCGTGGGCCTTGGAGCAGTAAGGGTCCTTCGACATGTCGATGCCCTTCATGTGCGGGGCAGCGCCGTCGAGCTTCACTGTGCCGGTGATCTTGCCTTCTCCGGCGGCATTTACGTGCTGGCCCAAGAACAACGCCGCGCAGCAGGTCAGCACTACCACTGATAGTAGAGCGGAATAGCGATATCGATTCCTCATGGGAAGAACCTCCTTGAAACGAGTGTATACATCAACTTGGCGCGCGGACGCCCCTAGGGCTTATTGCTGCCCCGCCGGCGCATTCGGATCAACCGGCTTCAGACCGAGTTGCTTCGCCATTTCTTTTTCTTTGCTGTGCTGCTTCATCAGAGTCCGCAGATAGAACACCAAGTCCCAAGCTTCGTCGGGTTTGATGTTGTCGGCAAACGAAGGCATGGGCGTGCCGTCCAAGCCGGTCATGAAAATCCGGTAAATGTCGCGATCCGTATCGCCGCATTTCGGCCGGGCTCCCTCGGTGAAGTTGAAGGCCGCGATCGGCCGGCCGAGGTCATCCTGAAGAGTCGAGGCGGATGGTCCGTTCGCCTGACCGAGCACACCGTGACACTTCCAGCATTGCACCCGGGCAAAGACGTCCCGCCCCGCCTTGATGCGCTCGGGCGTGATTTCCGGCTCGGGCGGAATCGTGATTGGGGTTCCGGGTTTTTCGTTCGTCCAACGCGGAGAGAAGTGCTTTACCCAAGCCACCAGGTCAGCACGCTCCTGCTTGGTGAAAGTGCTCCACTGCGGCATGTTCGAACGGTCCATGCCACGGGCGATGGTGTTGAAAAGATCTTCATCGGTGGGCAAGGTTCCGGTCGGAGTGGAGCGGCACTTGAAGATGCCGAGCTGGAAGTCGCGCGGCTTGGGGTCAACCCAAGGGAAGCTCTCGCCGTTTCCGTCGCCATTATCGCCATGGCACACAACGCAATACCGCCGGTAGTCTCCCTTGGCGTCCTTGGCGTGGCCGGTGATATTTCCGACGTGGCTTTCCATGCCAATGCGCGTCTCAAAGTCGGCCTGCGTGAGCTGCGCCCAGGAAGTCATCGGGAGCGCCAAAACCGCAGTCGCGCCCACGAGAAGCGACCATGTCTGCAATCTTGTTCGCATGTCTATCCCTCTCTAGAAATCGAAGTCGAGTCCCATCAGCAGTTCGCTTGAGTTTATGTTGGTGAGCGCGCCAGTCGACAGCGAGGCCGGACCGGTACCGTCCTGGTGCAGCCAGTTGTATTCGTTATGCCAGGCCAAACCAGCGCGGCTGGTCATGAACGGGTTGTAGCGGAAGCCGATGGTATAGGTCGAGATATTGCCGAAGGTGGAAGGCGTGGGACCGGTAATGCCATTGGCTCCCGTTCCTGTGTATGCCGCCCCGTCGGCCTGCTGCGACATCTTCTCTACCTCGTACCGGCCGATGAAGATCAGCTGCGGGCTGTAGACGTAGTGACCCTCGAAGGTGTAACCGTTCCAAGTGGGAGACTGCGATCCCGCTGGAAGAACCGTTCCCGGCACATTGTTGAACGGGCAACCGGCGGCTGGGCTAGTGCAGGTGGCGGTTGTGCCGCCGTTGCCGTCGGTCAGGATGGCGTTGCCGTAGCCCTGCCCGAACCACGGATTATCTGAACCATGCTGCGTTACGACCGTGAGATCGACATGCGGGCCGAAATAAAACTGCCCGACGAAGCCCTCGCGACTGAAACCCTTGTTGGAGATTCCCGATCCGCCTAGGGGCACCGTGCCCTGAGTCAGATAATAAGTTGCCGCTTCTCCTGCCATGGCGTAGAACCCGATCCGCTGCACCCCGAGCTTGCCCGTGTCGAAGGCCTGGCTCCCGGTAAAGAACCCGGTGTAGGAGTTGGCTCCGGTACTCAGGTTCACGTTTCCGTCACTCGAACTGATCAGGGCGGCGGAAATGCGGGTGCGATCGTTCACCGAATGCCCCATGTACTCGAGGCCGAGCTGGTTGTCGCCAATCTGACCGAAGATGTTTCCGTCACCGACCGGGATGAAGTGATATGTCTGATAGATACCACCGTTGCCGGTCAGGGTCAGAATTCGCTTTTCTGAAAGCAGGTTGTCCAGTTCGAATCGGCCTAGCTTGAGGTTGAGCCAGGAGCTGCCGCCAATGTTATCCAGGCGCACAAAAACCTGCTCAAAGTGAAAAGCGCCGGTGGGATCGGAGGACGGGAGCAAATAGAAGGAGAAGTTTTTCTCCAGAGTTCCGGCGGTGTGAAAGTCGAGCCCGCTCAGGTCAAATCCGGAACTGGTGACGCGCTGGACGGCTTGCCCGCCGTCGGGCGCTCCAGCGGTGTACGTATCGACCTGGACCTTGCCGGTGCTCACCCGGTGCCAGATCGGCGTGATGCGGAACGTGACCGGCCAATAGCCGGGGTTCTGCCAGATCGGGGCATCCCGGTCATTCATGAGCTGGTAGCCGTTGTCTTTGAACTTCTGGCCGAAGTAGTTAAGCATCGGCCAGGATTCATGGCAAGCGGAGCAGCGCAGGCCGTACTTCCTGGCGAAAGCGGGGAGGGCGTTCGCAGTCTGACTGGCGGTCAAAACCAGAAAGACCAAAACCAGGGCTGCGACTGGAAGCGACGTTGCAAACGAAAGACGGCTAACACGAGACCGCGTCGACGTGGACATGCCGGACTCCTCACACAGATTGTTTTCTCTCTAAACCAACCAACGTGATGTCAACGACGAAAAGACGCAAATGTAATTTGGACGCAAGGAAACGGAAGGACAAAGAACCCTTCCCACCATCACCCCAACCCTGGGGCTCAATTTGTTTTTGGTCATACCACCGTACCGGGGATGAATCCTACAATGCCTCGGGCACGAAGTGCAAGGGGGGAATCAAATTTTTTTGACAAAGTTTTGACAATGTCACCAGAAGGTGACCCGAGGTTATCAAAATTTCCCGTTGCCTCATGGGCCAGCCCTTGCCTGAGTTGACAGGCTCGCGCGACTCGATTAACTATGGTGCATCTGAGCCTGAGTGAACGCACTGCGGAAGCGGTGCTCCGAGCCGACGGCGATCATAGAGCGGCGACTATTAGAGTGATTATGCTGTGTTCGGAGAATGTAGTCAGGATAGTCTGGGGCAGCATAACCTCGGTCAGCTTATGAAAAAACTGTTTGTAATGAAGCTGGTCCCGGGGAAAGCCAAGCAGCTCAGAGTCAGTTTTCGGCAGCGCCCCTGGTCGTCGCTGCTAATCATTCAAGCGATCCCAGTCCTAACGATCGCGGTCCTGCTGTTCGCTGCCCCGCCTGCCCTTCAGTCTCGCGTCAAAGACAAGGTTTCCTACGGAGATGGGCTGATTATCAATGTTCCCTTTCCCGAATCCGAGGTGGAGCAGGTCGTGCAAGAGGTTACGCAGAACGGGATCATCCGGGGAACCAAGGAATACAACAAGGACGAGTACGTCAAGGGCGCCCTGGCCGCCGATTCCACCCGCGTGTTCCCTCCGTGGACCGAGGGTGGAAAGGTTTACTACAAGGTCCGTCTGCAGGCGCTCGATCCCCGCAATTTTAAAGACAGCGGTGATTTGGGCACGCTTGCCGTGCGCTATGTGCTTCAGCCCCAGGGCGACAAGAACACGGTGTTACGCATTAACGCGGTCTTCGTAGAGGATTTCCGCAAGATCGTACACGCTTCGAACGGCTCGGTCGAAAGCAGCGAGTACAAAGACATCCACGACCACCTCGACGCGATCGGCGTCATGAAGGAACAGACCGTCGAAGCGGAAAACGAGCGCCAGGAACTGCTACAGAAGAAACAACTCCAGGCGGCCAACGGCGCCGTTGCTCCAGCTGCCACGCCCGTTGCCACCGCGTCTGTTGCCGCAGCACCTGGTTACTCATCGTCCGTTCCCTCTGGACGTGTTGCCTCAGCACCGGTTGCTTCGGTTGCGCCCGCACCGGTTGTCTCCGCACCGGTTGCATCAGCACCCCCAGCTTCAAATCCCCCCGTTACGACTGTCGCCGTCCAGCCCTCCACTTCTACAGACATTTCTACACAGCAAACTTCCGGTCAAACTCTGGAGCAACACCTTCAGGATCTGCGCCGCCAGGTGGAGCGTCTGGTGAAGGCCCCCGGCGCTCCGCTTAAGTCTGCGCCTTTTCACACCGCGAGCACCTTGAACCCGCTGCAGCCGGGCACCGAAGTTCTGATTCTGATTTCGACTCCGTATTGGTATGGCGTGGAAACCCGCGAGGGCCAGCATGGCTGGATTTCACGCGATGAATTGGAGTCCCTGCCGTGACGTGGCCACAATCCATGCGAGGGCGCGCCGCAGCGGCCTCGGCGCTTTCCAGCATTCTGTTCCTGATCTTGCTTGCGGGGCGCGGAAACGCCCAGGGCGGCGCCTATGAGCGGACTTTCGCGGAATCCAAGGCCGCAGTCGAAACAGTTTTGAAAGGGATACAGCCTTCTCTGGCGGGGCGGCTTCCGGTGCTGGATGGTTTTGTTCTCGCCGGCGATCACCAGCTCGATCGCTACCAACGCGGTTATTTCCAGTCCACAGTGCAGGTGAGCGCTACGAGTTCCGGAGGATCGGTGGTGCGCGTGACCACCAAGGTGACGGCCTGGTATTCCGACACGATTCCATCGCGCTCCGCATATCAGCTGCTGACTTCCAACGGCCGTCTTGAAGGCGACCTGCTCGATGAGTTGTCGGAGGCACTGAAAACGGGAGCGAAGACGGAAGCGAAGAATGGCCTAGCGGGACCAGCAAGTACCGCGGCTCCAGTGCCGGCGGCAAAACCCTCGAGTGCAGTGCCATCCACCCCTCCGGCCGCTCAGCCCTCGCCTGTGGTTCAGCCCCAGCCTGCTCGTCAACTTCAGCCTCAACCCCAGCCTCAAACCCAGCCAGCCGACTCCGCGCCGTCGGCGCCGACTCCGCCCCTGCCGCAGACAGGTGGAACGTTTGCGTCGTCGCTGGCCCAAGGCCTTGCCGCTGAGGAGTCCAGCGCGACCCCGGCGAACAAGCCGCCAGCGGACGGTAACCAGCGGGAGTTGAAGACAGAAGCCGACAACCTGGAGGAGATCCTCAAGAATCAGTCGCATCCCAAGAACCTGGTGGCCGTGAAGAAGTCGGGCACGCCGGTGGTCGAAACTCCAAGCTTGACCGCCAAGACGCTGTTCCTGGCCAGCGCCCACGATGAATTCGAAATGCTGGAATTCAACCCCGACTGGGTGCACGTGCGGATTTCCGGTTTGTCCCGAGGCTGGATCTGGCGCAACAGCCTGGAAATGCCTGAGGGGATCCCTGACATCGCGACCCGCGCCGCCGCCGCCCCCGGGCCCACGGCCGACGAACTGTTCCGCGTCAGTCGCGAGGAAACCGGCCAGTTCCCCGGCGATTGGGAGCCGCTGCGCAACAAGAATGTGAAAATCATTTCCGTGCAGAAGACCGACGAAGGGGCTCAGGATGGCGGCGCTAAACTCAAGCTGGAATTCGCGAAATCGATGCTCGACAAAAACTACGCAGAACTGGTCAAGAAAACTGATAGCGTAGCCGGGATTGTGGTGATTTTCGATTCCGCCGATGGAGGCATGATCGCCACTACGGTTGCCACGCTTCAGCAATGGAAGGCGGGCACCTTGTCAGACGCCGCTCTCTGGCATCAATGTTACTTTGATCCGCCGGAGTTGTCTGGTTCGCCCGGTTCGGCCGCCAGCCAGTAACAGGATTCTCGTCCCGATCTGCACCTCTAATTCTCACTGTGTCCAGCGTAATACCCGGCTCGCGCCTGAATCTTGTAGCCCTCTTTGTTCTTGATCTCGAGCTTGCGGTAGGTGCCGTCGAGTTTCGTATTAGTCGAGGTGAAGCCGATGTTGTACTGGCTGCGCAGCTCGGCGGCGATCTGGTCGAAAGCGTCGCGCAGCTTATCGAACTTGTTGCCCACGTTGATGACACGGCCTCCGGTTGCCTCGGTCAGTTTGCGCATGTCGAATTCTCCGGAGTAGCCCCCGCCGAATCCGCCGTAGAATCCGCGATCCGCGCACAGTAGCACGTAGACGATGGCGTCCGCTTTCTGCGCCGCCTCAATCGCATCCTTAATTTTCAGCCTGCTGCCTTCGTCCTCGCCGTCGGTGAGTAGAATCATCGCCTTCCGCCCCACTTCTTTCGCGAGCATGTCATGGGCAGATAAGTAAACGGCATCGTAGAGCACGGTGCCGGCCTGGTTTGCGGTGGGCACTGGACCACCGCCGGCGCCGGGTATCGGACCGGTGGTGAAACCGGCGTTGATCTTGACCGAATTGAGCGCTTTCTGCAGCCGGTGAACGTCGCGGGTAAAATCCTGCAGCAAACTGGCATCGACGTTGAAGTCGATGACGAAGGCCTCATCTTTGTCGGTCAGGATCTGCTTCAGAAACGCTCCACCGACTTCTTTCTCCATATCGAGCACTCGTAGTTGACTGCCGCTGGAGTCGATCAGGATCCCGAGCGTGAGCGGAAGGTTCGTCTCAGCGGTAAAATATTTCACGGTCTGCTGCTTGCTATCCTCGGAGATTTCAAAATCATCTTTTGTGAGGTTCGGCATGAGCGCGCCGTGCTTGTCTTTGACGTTAAAGAAAACCTGCACGACATTGACGTTCACCTTTAGAGTTTCGGTGGGCTGCTGCGAGTCGTCGTTTTTCTGATCTCCAGATTGGTCTGGGGAGGCAGGCCGGCCAGGCGCGGATGGTTTGGCCGGCAACTGGGCAGTTGACGGCTGGCCAGCTGGCTGCTGCGCACTCGTGAATGGGGCAGCCACGCAAACGGCGGCCAGGGCCGCCAGGACTATGATTCGGCGCTGAGAAAGAAGAACTTTCGGCATTCGGGACACTCTCGCGATTCTCGGATAGTGTTAGTCTAATCCTGCCGCGTTAGATGCACCAAACGGGGCGGTTTGGGCATCTTACAGGCAGAAAGCGTTTTAGGGGACAAGTGCACCGGACCGGTGCGCCGGACTAGTTGCCGGACCACGAAAGCCCGACGAGGAAAGCCATGGCGGCAGTGAAAACATGCACGACGCGACAGAGGGGAACCACTTTGCTGGCGCTGGCCGTAGTGTTGGCTGTGGCCGTCCCGGCACTGCAAGCGCAGTCTGGCGGCGGCCAGACGCAGTCCCAACCGCCCGCTAACTCCCAGCCGGCACAGGACGTGCCAGACGCTCCCTCGACCGTCCAGCCGCCAGCTCCCAAGCCTGAGCTTCCTCCCGCTCCATCGCCAGGCGCTGGCACGGGTGCGGAGCGCTTTCCGTTCCCGGGCGATTCCCCGCAGACGACAGATCAGAACAGGCAAGATCAGAGTAAGCAAGATCAGAGTAAGCAAGATCAAGACAAGACGGCTCCGCCCTCCACGCCTGCCTCGGATACGCCTAGCGCCGGCGGCAAACAGAGAAATCAGATCAATCCCGCGGAAGGTTTATACACGATCCGAACTCCGGCTAACTTCGTGCAAGTTCCCGTAATGGTGAAGGATTCCAGCGGGCGACGCGTCGATGGCTTGCTCCCCAGAGACTTCACCGTGCTGGAAAACGGCAAGACACAGACGCTGACTTACTTCACCAGCGATCCCTTTGCGCTTTCGGTGGCGGTCGTCATTGATACCGGCATGGCCGATATCGCACTGCAGAAGGTGAACGAGACGTACTCGGCCCTCGCCGGCGCCTTCAGTCCTTATGATGAAGTCGCGCTCTACACTTACAGCAGCACGGTCAGCCAAGCCAGTGATTTCACCGGAAGGCCCGAGAGGCTCACCGCCGTGCTGAACGACATGAAACAGGTCAGCGGTCACGCCAATGGCCCGCCTGTGCTAGGTGGACCGCTGGGGCCGGAAGGGCCTACGGTAAACGGAGCGCCCGCCGGCGGACCGATCATCGCGCCAGTCTATACGCCGCCCCGCGAAGCGCACGTTTTGAATGATGCGATCCTGCGTGCGGCAGTGGACCTGAGCAAACGCGACCGCGAGCGTCGAAAAGTAATCTTCGTCATCAGTGATGGACGCGAGATGGGCAGCCGCGCCAGTTACACCGGCGTGCTGCATCTGCTGCAGACGCGAGACATTCAGGTCAGAGCCGTAGTGGTCGACAGCGGCGCATTGCCTGGGTTCCGGCAGCTCGAAAAGTTCCATCTGCCTGACCAGGGCCGCACCAACAATCTTACGAGATTCGTTCGCGCTACCTGCGGCGCGGACCCGCTACCTGAACTCTCCCGTAATGCCATCGAAGACGCCTATGCGGAAATCACTTCGGAAGCGCGGAATCAATACACTCTGGGATATGTCCCTCAGGCGGTAACCGGCAATTCCGCCTATCGCAGCGTCGAAGTCAGGGTGGACAAGAAGGGGCTGAAAGTCGCCGCCAAGGACGGCTATTTCGCGGTGCCGTCGGCCCATTAACGCGTGTCCCGGTGATCCCTATATTTACCGGATGGCACGTCTTGGCCAGGCAGGGGTCACCTGAGTAACCTGCGTCCTGAACCTCCCGTATGATATAAAGACCCCGAGCCTCCATAAGTACATGACTGTGCGCGGCAACCCGCGAGGGTATGCCCGCATTTGAGGAAAGCCTTGAGTTTCATCAACTTCGCAGCCCGCGAGATCAATTGCAAGATCGTGTACTATGGCGCCGGACTCGGCGGCAAGACCACGAATCTGCAGGTGATCTACCAGAAAACCGCGGATCAGCAGAAGGGCAAGATGATCTCGCTGGCCACCGAAACCGAGCGTACCCTGTTCTTCGACTTTCTGCCGCTCGACCTCGGCTCGGTGCGCGGATTTAAGACCCGCATCCATCTCTACACTGTGCCTGGTCAGGTCTTCTACGATGCCAGCCGCAAGCTGATTCTGCGCGGCGTCGACGGCATCGTCTTCGTGGCCGACTCTCAGGAACAGCGCATGGACGCCAACGTCGAAGCGCTCGACAACCTCATGTCGAATCTGAAAGAGCACGGCTACGACTTCAACAAGATTCCCTACGTGCTGCAGTTGAACAAGCGCGACCTGCCCAACATTCTTCCTGTCGATCTGCTGGCCACCGAGCTGCGCAAGAAAAATGAAGCTATCGTCGAAGCGGTCGCCTTCCAGGGCGTCGGCGTCTTCGAAACGCTGAAGGAAATTGCCAAGCAGGTGCTTACGGAGTTGAAGGCGGGCGGGTAGAGGAACAGTTCTCAGTTTCCGGTTCCCGGGCCTACAATGGCTGTCGCAAACTTGCTCGCAACTGGAGAACCTTCATGCGCCGCCTGCAAGGCTCATTCCGATTTTTTTTCGTTTTCGTACTCGCCACCGCATCGATTGCACTGTCACAGATCTCCTCCCTGCGCGGCATCGACGTCAACGATCTCGACCGCAAGATCGACCCGTGCAGCGATTTCTACGAGTTTGCCAACGGCACGTGGCGGGCTAACAATCCGATTCCAGCTTCCATGACCCGATGGAGCAAGCGCTGGCAGGCAGGCGAGTCCTCGAAGGACAAGCTGCGCGAGATTCTGGACGCGGCTGCCGCCGACAGGAACGCGGCCCCGGGCAGCACGGAGCAAATCATTGGCGACTACTACGCCGCCTGCACGGACGAGTCCCGCGTGAACGCTCGCGGCATGGATCCGCTCAAACCGTGGTTCGCCAAAATCGATGCCGCTCGCGACTCGGCCGCTGTTCAGCAAGTCATGGCGGAAATGCACGACATTCTCGTGCAGGTTCCGTTCGCTTTCGGCAGCCAGCAGGATCCGCATAAGCCTTCCTTGGTGATGGCCGATCTGGGCGCCAGCGGCCTGGGTCTGCCCGATCGCGACTACTACGTGAAACCCGAAGCCCGCTTCAAGGAAGCCCGCGAAAAATACGTGGCGCATGTCACCGCCATGTTCAAGCTCGCAGGTTGGGATCAGAAGTCCTCGGACGCCGCGGCCCGGACCATCATGGCGATGGAGACGAAGCTAGCTGAAGCTTCGCTCGACAACGTTGCGCTCCGCGACCCCTCGGCGACCGACCACAATACCAGCTTTGCCCAATTGCAAGCCCTTGCACCTCACGTCGACTGGGTGGCCTACTTCCAACACAAGCAAATCCCCACCGACGTAGACCTGAACGTCGACCAGCCCAAGTTCATGCAGGAATTCGACCGCCAGTTGCAGCAGACTGCGCTGGCCGACTGGAAAGTCTATTTGAAGTGGCAGTTGCTGAACTCGACCGCCAGTTCTCTCTCGGCTGCGTTTGTAGAGGAAGACTTCGCCTTCAACGGCAAATACCTGAGTGGTACGACCGAGATGAAGCCGCGCTGGAAGCGCTGCGTCGAGTCCACTGATCAACTTTTCGGTGAAGCTCTGGGCAAGAAATACGTGGAGAAGTATTTTCCGCCCGAGGCCAAGGCCCGTATGCAGGAGATGGTGCGGAACCTATTAGCGGCGATGCGCGACGACATTCTCAGCCGGCCGTGGATGAGCGACGACACCAAAGAAAAGGCGATGGCCAAGATCGCCACTTTTAATCCCAAGATTGGATATCCCGACAAGTGGAAGGACTACAGCCACGTGCAGGTCCGCCGCGATGCGTTCTTCGAAGACACGATCTCTGGCCGTGAGTTTGTGGAACAGGACGACCGCGCTCAAATCGGCAGGCCCGTCGACCGCGGACGCTGGGGCATGACGCCGCCCACCTCCGACGCATATTACAACCCCTTGATGAACGAGATCGTGTTCCCCGCCGGGATCTTACAGCCGCCGGCCTTCGACATGAAAGCGGTGGATGCGGTGAACTACGGTGCGATCGGTGTGGTCATCGGCCACGAAATTTCACACGGCTTCGACGACGAGGGGGCGCAGTTCGACTTTCTCGGCCGCTTGCGCAACTGGTGGACCGAGTCTGACCTAAAAGACTTCCAGGCACGCGCGGCTTGCGTAGCCGACCAGTTCGATCACTACTACATCGAGAAGGACATCCATCACAACGGCAAGCTGGTGCTCGGCGAAAGCATCGGCGATCTGGGAGGAGCCCGGGTCTCCTATCTTGCGTTCGAGAAGTCGCTCGCGGGCAAACCGCGCCCGGCGGACATCGATGGATTCACTCCCGAGCAGCAGTTCTTCATCGCCTGGGGACAGTTTCGCGGCGACGAAATCCGCCCCGAGGCGCAGCGCCTGATGGTGCAGGGAGATCCCCACCCCATCGCGAAGTACCGGGTCATCGGCCCGCTGTCGAATCTGCCGGACTTTCAAGCCGCTTGGAGTTGCAAGGGGGACGCACCCATGGTGCGCCCGGAAGGCAAGAGGTGCGAAGTGTGGTGAGCCTGCGAGTGGGCGAACCTCACACTCGTCGCACGCATGCTGCATTACCGAGGTAAGCGCATTGCGCCGTTTTCTGCTGCCGCGGTCCGCTTCCATTCGCTAGCCTCACATCTGGGGGAGACGCGTTTTAGGCGCCTCCCCGCGGACTCCATCGGTGACCCTTTCGATTCTCATTGAGCGCCCCCCTGACGCCCGCGGATTGGTGCTCTATTGCATCCTCGGCTTCTGCGCCGGCATTGGCCTTTTCATCTACGGGTTCCGCCTGTTGCAGCGCCGCCGCCTGATTCTCGACACTCCGTGCTCGAAGATTCGCAGCGCCTCCATGGGATTGGTGGAAGTCAGCGGGCTCGCAGTCGGCCCTTACACCATGGTCGCGCCCGTCACGGCGCACCCCTGCTACTACTACAGCACCGCGGTTTGGGAGTACAAACAGGACGGCAAGAATAAGAACTGGGTCAAGGTTGTCGGCGAGTGCATGTATCTGCCCTTCTTCGTCGACGACAACACCGGACGCGTTCTAGTCGACCCGCGTGGCGCCGACCTCGACCTGCATCGCGATTTTCAGGAGGAATTCTGCGATTCCTTCTTCACCGTCCAGGGACCAATGCCGGGGAACCTGCGCAGTTTTCTTTCGCGCCATGGCATTGTCACCTACAACAAAATCAAGGTGGAAGAGTACTGCATCAAGCCCAAGAATTCCTTATTTATCCTGGGCACGCTGGGAGAAAATCCTGGTATCGAAGTCGGACCGGAGCCCATTCAGCACGACGATACTATTAGCTCGGTTACCGCCCATGGGTTCTCGCTGTCGGGCGATTTGCTTTCGTTTTCCTCAGGCAGCGGCGACCGGACTTTTTCCCTCGGCTCCATCGCTCAGCGATTCTCGACTCGACCTGACCCAGTCCCCGACTTCGCTCGGCATGAAGTGATTCGACTGTCTCCCGAATCCGCTCCAACGAAGACCGCGGACATGAGTCAGCAACAAAAGATCTCCGCGGCGCTGTTGAAGGCTGGCATCGTGAGTCCCGCGGCATGGGCTGCGGCCGGAGTTTCCGCCGCTGTTGCGACGGCTCCCGGCGGCGTACCAGTACTCGCGGACGCGCAGCCAGCCGCAACTGCCGAGCACAGCGGCGGCTTTAGCGAGGTAGCCCATTCCGCAACACAAGAAATTGGTTTTGATCAGCATCCGCCCGTGGCGCTGATGAAGGGCGTCCACAACAAACCTTTTCTCATCTCCTGGCGCAGCCAGCAGCAAGTGGCCCGCTCGCTGGGCTGGAAATGCACGCTGATGATCTGGGGCGGCGCTGCACTGGCGCTGCTGAGCCTCTATTTCGGCTTCGGCATTAGGAATCTGTTCTAGTTCAGGTGGCGCGGGCGTGTTCTACCTTGAGTTTACTCCCGGGCCTAGTCCCGCGCCGTAGTATTCCGAGACGGCCGTCTTCTCCTCCGCTGTGAGCTGTCTCGCTACGCTGCGCATCCGAACGTTAATATCATTGGCCCGATTCCCATCCGAAAAATGCTCGAGCTGCTGTTCTAGGTAGGCGCCGTTCTGGGCAGCGAGTGGTGGAGCTCCTTTCACGTAACTTACGGGACCGTGGCATGACTGGCAGGGTGGAATACCGCGCTGGCCATCTCCGAACACAATTAGACGGATGGCTATCGAAGCCCGAGGAGGTTGATGCATGGCCTGCGGAAATGCCCGGTTGTCCTGCGGGTCACTCGCGGTGGGCAGCATCGCGAAATAAGCAGCCAAATCGGCCGAGTCGCGCGCCGAAAGTCCCTCGGCGATGGGCTGCATCACCGGCGAAGAACGCTTGCCGGAGCGAAAATCCTGCATCTGTTTCCAGAACGACAACCGGTCCAGGCCCGCCAGGTTGGGAAAGGCGGGAACCGAGCTGAATCCTTCTTCGCCATGACAATGATTGCAGCGCCGGGCAAGGAGCAGTCCGCGGAAGGCATCACCACCGGAAGCAGTGTTAACGACTTGTACTGTCCAGGCGACGTTCGAAGGTATGCGAACCATAGGCTCGGCATTCACCGGTTTTGCGGAAGCCGATTTTGCGGAAGCCGATTTTACGGAAGATTGCGCGGATGAATCCCTTCGCGCCAACAGCACAGTAATTACACACAAAGCCACCAGGGTTCCAAGCCACCGCATCACGATTCGCAGGCGCGGAGCTCGACTAGCGTAGTTCACAGGTCCGCCTTTCGCTGGGAAGCAAGGAAGCAAACTGATCTTGCGGGACCACATTCAGCTGGCCTCGCATCGCATAATGGCCTGCACCACAGAACTCATGGCAGGGAATCTTGAATGTGCCCGGCTTAGCAAAAGTAAAGGTCGCTTCGGTAATCGCCCCAGGCACAACCTTGAGGCCGTAGTCCGTACCCAGGAAGCTCAGCATGTGCACGACGTCGGCACTGGTCATTCGAAACGTGATGGGGACACCGACTGGCACTTCGACGCACTGCGGCACGAAAACAAATTGCTGTGCAATCATGCGCACGGTAAGCGATCCGGATGGTCCTTCCGCTGCGCCTAGATTGCTTTCGACGAATTCCCCCCGCAGGTGTAAGGTCGCAGGATCGAGGACTTCGCCACCGCCAAGAAAATGATAGACCGGCAAATCCACCATATAGTAGCGAGTGGACAGAATCGCCACCGTGAACAGTATCAATGCTGCTACAAACCCGATCTTCTTCTTCATCGCAACCTAGTCTATGCGTGCTCGCGCTTAACGGAGTGTCCGTCCCTGTCGAAGCACGCAGATAGGAATTAAGAGAACAGCTACGAAAGCCGGGGCGCCGATGAAATCGAACGCAGCAAAAAATCAGGACTGCATTTTACACCGTTCTGGCGAACCGAATCGCGGAGGCCCGCAACCTTCTTACAATCGTTACGAATCCTTGCTATTCGAACCTGGGCCTCTTGGTCCTGCAGATGCACGTGTTGCTACAGATGCCGGGATCGATTCCCGCGAAGTACCTTAAGGATTTTTCAGCGATCCGCGCGCACCACCCTTCTAACTGTGTAGCCCGTCACTTCGGCTAGTTCGCCGCTAGCCCTCTAGTACAATCAAGCCGTGAGCGACGCCGTCCGCATCGGAATCCTGGGCGACTTCAATGCCGATTTCCGCTCACACCACGCTACCAACGACGCCCTGCAGCATGCCGCCCACAAACTAAAAATGAAGGTCGAATCAGAGTGGCTGCCCACAACGTCGCTCCTCGACGCCGGAGCCGAGAAGACGCTCGAAAGTTTTGACGGCCTCTGGGCTTCGCCCGGCAGTCCCTACAAGAGTTTTGACGGCATGCTCAGAGGCATCGAGTTCGCTCGCCGGCGCGATTGGCCTTTCCTCGGCACCTGCGGCGGATTCCAGTATGCCTTCATTGAATTCGCCCGGAACGTGCTCAACATCAAGGACGCCGACAGCGCCGAAAATAATTCCGGCTCCAAGAACATCATCATCTATCCCGTAGCCTGCGCCGTGCCCGACCGCAAAGGCGATGCGCCGAAATTATCGGGCGCAGTCCCCGAGATTCGCCTGCGACCCGGCTCTTACCTGCAGACTTTTTACGGCAAGGATGAAGACACCGTCACCGAGGAATTTTTCTGCAACTTCGAAATCAATCCTGACTTCGAATGGGCCGCCATGGAAGCCGGATTCCCCGTCGTCGCCCGCGGCCCGCAAGGTGAGATTCGCGCCATCGAATCGCCCACGCACCGGTTTTTTCTGGCCACTCTTTTCCAGCCGCAACTTTCGTCCACGGAGAAGAAGCCGCACCCCATAGTTCTGGCCTTCGTGCAAGCCGCCGCCGACTGGGGCAGGAAAAAACTGGACGACAGCGTTCTGGAGTAGAAGTGTGGGCGGACACTCATGTCTGCCATCGCCTCGCTAAGTAACTGATCCAACTCGGCCCGGTTACCAAAGTCCCTGCCCTGCACCGGTTACCCGCCCCGCACCATGCGCATCTGGAGCCCCCGCCCCGCTGTGGCTAGACTGATTCGGATTACTTCCCATTTCGGGAAGCGCGTCCGCAGGAGCCACCCGTCTATATGCACATGCAGCTGGCCAGTTCGTTCCGCATCCCGTTCACCACGCTGATGAGCTATATCCCCGTCATCGCGACCATCGTGACCACTTTCTTCAGCATCATTCTGGCCCGCGCCACCCTGCGCTACGTTGAGGCCACCGACAAAGGCCTGGCCCTCGCCCGAGAAGAGTTTGAGCGCGAGTGGTCGCCCGACCTTCACATAAAGATGGAGCGAATTTCCGCCACCGAGGCCAAGATCATCGTCACCAACCTGGCGAAGACTTCCGTCCTGTTGCAGTTGTTGCAATTACGCAAGATTTCTCATGCCACGCCTTTCGAGCGCTGCCGCCTAAACGATCCCCTGGTGGGCGGGATGACCTGGACGCAAGAAATGGGCCGCCGCATCCTGGGCTGCACCGGGCAGGAGTTCGAAGGCCCCATCGCCGCCTCGATGACGTTCTACGCCGCCGGGCGCATGTACCGCACCGACTGGTTCCGCTCGCAGATTCAAGTGCGGGACGGCCGCATCGTCAGCCTCGAGCCCAGCAACATGCCCACCCGCCGCGTGCGCGCTGTCGAGCGAAAAGGCCCGGAACGCCGCCGTGAATTCGTGCAAGACGTAACTGCCGGAGTTACCCCCGAAAAAGCAAAATTCAAGCCCGATGAAAGCTTCTTCGTCACCGGCGCGTAACCGGTGATTAGTTCTTCCATTCGGCACTCGTGGGCGCGAAATGAACTTCCGCGGCCCTCGAGCCCACCGCGAGCTGCTATTCTGCTGCTAATCTCCTCGAAGCCTTGAGATCACAAATTGTGATCTCAAGGTTTGAAAACGAGCTCTCCGAATGGCAAAGACAGCGATGGTTGTCGCAAGAACAGTTGATTCGAAAATCTTCGTTCTCCGTGGTCAGAGAGTCATCCTTGACACCGACCTCGCCGAACTATATGGCGTACAAGTCCGGCACCTGAATCAGCAGGTCAAGCGCAATGCCAAACGATTTCCACTCGCCTTTCGCTTTCAACTCTCTCCGCACGAACTGAAAATCTTGAGATCACAAAATGTGATCCCAAGTGAAGGTCACGGCGGCGCGCGTTATCGTCCTTACGCCTTTACCGAACACGGCGCCATCATGGCAGCCACGGTGCTGAACTCCGAACGCGCGGTCGAAATGAGCGTATTTGTGGTTCTTGCTTTTGTGCGCATGCGGCGCGCCATCGCCGGAAACCGCCATATCCTGACCAAATTGGCGGAACTCGAAAACCGTCTGGAATCCCATGACGCCGATATCCAAGGCTTGATGGATGCAATCCGCGAGCTCATGAGTCCCGCCGAGCCAACTCGCAGCCGCATCGGCTTCGAAGCGCCCGCCGAGCCAAGCGGTAAGGCCCTCAAAGGTCGTACGGTTCAATTCCGAAAGAACAGGTAAGTCGACTCGGTAACTCTTACCAAAGATCGTTTTTTCGCCCCAAACCGCTAAAGACTCGCTCGCCCCTGCCGATCCTACCTTCAGGAGACCAGAATTTATGATCACTCCAATCAGCAGCGTTCATCCGAGCGATGTCCACCAAGCCGCGCAGTCGCCTGCGCAGAAGCCCGACCGTCCTCACCCCCAGGCTCCCGCGACCATTAAGAGTGGCGAAGTCTCGAGCGACCAAGTCACACTGAAGAGTGCCGGCCAGGCCAGCGGCGACAGCACATAGTGCGCCGTTACACTGCCAGAAGTTCGAACGCAGGATAGATCGATGTCAGGTCAGTGAACGCCTCGAGCGGCGATCCCGCAGGTATGGGAAAATAGGTTTGCACTTCCCGCTTGAAGCTGTCGAGGTAGGCCTTCAGGATCGGCGGCTTCTCGGCGTCGGGAATCGGACGCAGGCGGAATTTGCGGCGCGTGCTTCCTTTCTTCAACGTGATCTCTCCGGTGGCCTCGGCGTTGCGCACCCACTGGGTTCGTCCGCGCGGAGCCACCAGATAGTTCCTGCCGTTCAATTCCAGCAGATCGACCGGAGTGGAGTAGAGCTTGCCGCTTTTCCGCCCGCGAACTTCGAGCAGATAGTTGTGGGAGAAACCGAGGCCGAGGCCCACGAGAAATCCGAAACCGCGGTTGAATATCTTTTCGACGGTGGTGGGTTCGCGGAAAACGGGCAGGCCTGAATTCATGGCCTAATTCTAGCTCTCCGCTGATTTCCTAAGGTGCTAAACCTGCTTCACAAAGCGCAGCGACGCCGAGTTCATGCAGTAGCGGAGATGCGTGGGTTCGGGGCCGTCGTCGAAAACGTGACCGAGATGCGCGTCGCATTCGGTGCAGGCAACGGCCGTGCGGGTCATGCCGAAAGTTGTGTCGCGAATCTCAGTCACGTTCTCGGCCGCGATCGGCGCCCAAAAGCTGGGCCATCCCGTGCCCGACTCGAACTTGGTGGCGGAATCGAACAGCGCGTTGTCGCAGCAGATGCAGCGGTACAGACCCTTGTCGTGCAAGTTCCAGTATTTGCCGGAGAAAGCAATTTCGGTATCGGCGTGACGTGTGATGTCGAACGCATTGCCGGAGAGTTGTTTGCGCCACTCTTCTTCGGTTTTTACGACTTTCGCGATTCGAACTTGCTTCAGGCGCTGGCCTGCGTCGGAGAAGAGGACGACCGTCACTTCCTTGGGCTCGCTGACCGCGGCTGGCGCAGCTTCCAGCACCTCGGGCTTTTTCCATAGCCAGAGCGCCAGGCCTCCAATGGCTGCTGCTCCCGCGCTCACCAGGAAGACGCGGCGTCGCGGATCCGTAGCGCCGTCATTCGTTGTCTCGTGATCGGAATCGAACATCGCGACCTCCTGTCATCTACTTTCCGGTGTAAAGATTTGGGAATTCCTGGCGCAGGTGCTCGACCTTGGGAGCGTCGTTGAACACGATATAGGGCTGATTGGGATGCAATTCCGCATAATTCTGGTGATAAGCTTCGGCCGGATAGAAAGCTTGCAGCGGCACCACCTGGGTCACGATCGGACGCCGGAACACTCCGGCCTTGTCGAGTTGCGCGATATAGGCCTGGGCGATGCTCTTCTGCTCGTCATTGCTGAAAAAGATTGACGATCGATATTGCGTGCCTTCGTCCGGACCTTGAGCGTTGAACTGCGTCGGATCGTGCGCCACGGCGAAGAACACGCGCAGCAGTTCGCCGTAGGTGATCTGCGAAGGATCGTAAACAATCTGCACCGACTCGGCGTGTCCGGTTTCTCCGGTGCTAACGATTTCGTATTGGGCAGTCTTGGCTGACCCTCCGGAGTAGCCGGAAGTCGCGCTTATCACACCCTTCACGTGCTGGAATACCGCCTGAATGCCCCAGAAACACCCTCCGGAAACGACTGCGGTTTCCCTGCCAGGGGCGGCCGCACGAGCGGCGTCCTGCGCCGGGGCGGGAAACGCCGCGGCGGGGCTGGCTTTGGCGTTGCAGGCTGTGGCGCCGAGCAGCGAGGCGAAAAGAATCACAGCAATGCGATTAGAAGATGCCATTTTCGGTTCCTCTTCTTCAGTACGAAATAACCGGGCCGTCAGATGTCAGATTGGAGTCCCCGGCGAGGAAAAAGTTTCAGCCTTGGACTGGAGTGTCCAACTGAGGCCTGCCCAAATGAGTTGCGGCGATCCAAAATTCTCACTTGCTTTTTCGCCTTCTGTTCGCCAATAATGGCGGCATGGCCATTACGCGCAGGCAACGGGAAGTGTATGACTTCATTTCACGATTCGTGGCGGAGCACGGATATTCTCCATCGTTTGAGGAGATTGGCAAGGGTTTGGACCTGACCTCTCTGGCGACCGTGCACAAGCACGTCACCAACCTCGAAAAAAAGGCACTGCTCACCCGCGACTACAACCGCAGCCGCTCCATCGATCTGCTGCCGCCCAAAGGACGACTGAAGCAGGCCATGAGTGTGAATACGGGCCTCGTGCTCCCGCTTTTGGGGCGCATCGCGGCCGGTCAGCCGATCGAGGCGGT
>Ga0209274_10000347_pt1 | contig 30858 bp, 25 predicted proteins | sample HubBroMetageREF1_FD_188343 | JGI IMG/M metagenome (GOLD analysis project Ga0209274, IMG submission 188343) | Reference soil microbial communities from the Hubbard Brook experimental Forest, New Hampshire, USA - Hubbard Brook CCASE Soil... | ecosystem: Environmental > Terrestrial > Soil >...
CTGGCCTACGGCGCCGATAATGCCTACGCCCGCGTGCCCGAATACTCTACCGTCGCCGCCATCACGCGCCAGGATCTGATTGACTGGCACGGCAAGTACGTCCATCCCAACAACATCATTCTCGGCCTCACCGGCGATTTCGATTCCGCCGCCATGGAAGCCCGGCTGCGCGCCGCATTCGACGCCTGGCCCAAGGGTCCGGCGCTGCCCAAGAATGAGATTCAATTCTCGCCCACCCATCCCGGCTACTACCTCGTCCCGAAAGACGACGTGAACCAGAGCACCATCCACATGGTCGCGCTCGGCACCACCCGCGATAATCCTGACTACTACGCCATCAGCGTGTTCAACGAAGCCTTCGGCGGTGCTTTCACATCGCGCTTGTTCAACGACATTCGCACCAAGCGCGGCCTGGCTTACGGCGTCAGCGGCGGCATTGGCACTAGCTTCGGCCATCCCGGCGTCCTGCAAATATCCATCGGCACCAAGAGCAGCACCACCATCGAATCCATTAAGGCTGCCGATGAAGACATCGACGACCTCGCCACTCACCCCATCACCGAGGAAGAGATCCAGCACGCCAAAGACACTATCCTCAACGCCTTCATTTTCCAACTCGACTCGCCTGACAAAATTCTCGGCGAGCGCATGGCCTACGAATATTACGGATACCCTCCCGACTGGCTCGACAAATATCAGGCGGAAGTCAAGAAAGTCACCGTGGCCGACGTCAACCGCGTCGCCGCCAAGTATTTGCACAAAGATCAGCTGGCCGTGCTGGTCGTCGGCAACACGAAGGACTTCGACAAGCCGCTGTCTTCGCTTGGCGCGGTAAAGGAAATCGACATCACCATCCCGCCTCCGCCCGCCGAAAAGTCGGAAAGTAATGACTCGACCAAACCGGCCGCCTCCAATCCCGAAGGCAAAGCGCTGGCCGCGAAAGTCGCCTCCGCTATGGGAGGCTTGTCCAAGCTCCAGTCCATCAAAACCATGCACGTCAGCATCGAAGAGAGTGACGGCGGCGGTTCACCGAACCCAGTCGATGTGACCGTCGCTTTTCCTGACCGCCTGCACATAGACATTCAAACTCCGCAAGGCGCGCTGACCATCGTCGCTTCCCCCGACGCCGCCTTCATGAGCATGGCCGGCATGGGCACGCGGAACATGCCTCCCGAGCAGACGAACGAGATGCTCGCGCAGATGCACCACGATCTCATCTACGTAGCCCAGCACGCCGACGATCCCGCGTTCACCTTCACCGCCGCAGGGACGGAAAAAATCGACGACATCGACGCCGCCATCCTCGATATCGGCGGCGCCATCCCCTGGGTGCGCTGGTACATCGATCCCAAGACCGGTTACATTCTTCGCGAAAAATACAAGGGCCTGGGACAATCCGGCACCTTCGACGGCGAAACTAATCTCGCCGACTGGCGCACGGTCGACGGCCTGACCATGCCGTACAAACACGCGAACAAACAGAACGGCCAGGAAACCAGCAACGCCGAGTTCAAAAAGATCGAACTTAACCCGGCAGTCGACCCCAAGCTCTTCGCCAAGCCTGCGGAGGCCGCGGCCGACAAGCAGTAGCGGAGCTTTACAATGAAACCGCTCACGATTTGTGGAGCCGTAGTTACGTTCACGCTCGCCGCCTTCCCCGCGCTGGCGCAGGTCACGACCTCGCAATACGACAACTTCCGCACCGGCGCCACCCTCCACGAAAAATCCCTCACTCCGCAAAACATAAACGCAAAACAATTCGGCAAGCAGGGCGCATTCAAAGTCGACGGCGCCGTCTACGCCCAACCGCTATTCATTCCCGCGGTCGAGATTCCCGGCAAAGGCACGCATGATGTGCTCTTCGTCGCCACCGAGCACGACAGCGTATACGCCTTCGACGCCAGTCGCCCCAACGATCCTCCGCTGTGGAAAGTCAACTTTCTCGACCCGGCGCGCGGCACGATCCCGCTCTCGGAAGACATAGTGCAGTGTCCGTTCATCCGCCCCGAAGTCGGCATCACCTCTACCCCCGTCATCGACCTCATGACCGGAACCCTCTACGTCCTCGCCCGCACCATGATCCGCCACAAGGTTAGCGACAACGAATACTTACAGCATCTCCACGCGCTGGCCATCACTACGGGTGTCGAAAAATTCGGCGGCCCGAAACTTATCACGGCATCGGTGCCAGGCCGCGGCGCAGGCAGATCCGACCGCCAGGTCCCCTTCGATCCTCTCCGCGAAAACCCGCGCGCCGCGCTCACTCTGGCCAACAACAGCGTGTATCTGACCTGGGCTTCCTCCTGCGATGTCGATCCCTACCACGGCTGGGTCATCGCCTATGATCCGCAAACGCTCGCGCAAAAAGCCGTGCTCAACGTCAATCCCGACGGCAGCGAAGCCGGAATCTGGCTCAGCGACACCGGCCCCGCCGTCGATTCCGAAGGCAATCTTTACGTGCCCACCGGCAATGGCACCTTCGATGCCACCAGCGGAGGACGCGACTACGGCGATTCCGTTCTCAAGCTCGACGGCTCATCTCTCGCCGTTCGCGACTACTTCACCCCGTTCAATCAAGCCAGCATCCTCGCAGGTGATTCAGACGTCGGCTCCAGCGGTCCCATGCTGCTCCCCGATCAGCCTGGCCCGCATCGTCATCTGCTCTTGCAGCCCACCAAGGATTCCACAATCTATGTGATCGATCGCGATAACATGGGCAAGTACCACAGCGACCGCGACGATCTGGTGCAGATCATCCACTTACCCGGCGGGGGTTACGGCGCGATGGCCTACTGGAACGGCCACGCATTTTTCGCCGCCAGCGACGATTACCTGCGCGATTACGCCGTCAAGAACGGCCAACTGATCCCGGGTGAATCTTCCGCCACCAAGTTTGCCAACCCCGGCGCAACGCCGTCCATCTCAGCCGACGGCAGCAAAAACGCCATCGTCTGGGCCATCTCCACCAAAACCTGGAATGGCCCGGATAACAAACCTGCAGTCCTCTACGCCTTTGACGCCACTAAACTCGGCCAGCCCATCTACACTTCGGAGCAAAACAGCGCACGCGATCGCGCCGCATTTGCTACGCGTTTCGCGATCCCGGTCGTGATCAACGGTCGCGTGTACTTCAGCGCAAGAGGCGAGGTGGAAGTCTATGGGCTCTTGCCATAGAGCAGTTCGATTCGAAATTGAGAATCTGCGAATGAACAGATTGAACACGGTAAACAGGGCGAATGTCATCCTGCAGGAGCGCGCCAAGCGCTCCGGAGGGACCTTACGAAACCTGGAGATCGGTTGTGCCGATGCGAGGAGCGGTTGCACCGCGTGAAGCGCGGGCACTCCCGTCCGCGGCAGTGGCAGCGTCAACCGGCGTACGGTTCCTCGCCGGGCTTTCGCCGCGCTCAGGATGACATCGGGGTGGGCGATGATTTGAGACGGAGCCAACACGGCAATGGCCACGCCGCTGGCGTCACGCGCTCTTGCCGATCTCTCTAGCTACCCGCGGCTAACCTCGCATCCCGCCCACCGTCTATACTCCAAGTCGAGCTACGCCTTGGCGGAGGTCTCATGAAATTCAGGTCCGCAAAATTCAGGTCGGCACAATTAAGGTCTGCGAGATTCAGGTCCACACGTTTCATTCTCTTTGCATCTGTCGCACTTTCACTCATCGCCCAGGCAACGGCTCAATCACAATTGCAGACCGACGTCGCCGCCCGCATTCAGCGCGTGGAAAGCGGCATTCCGCCCATTCCGCTCAGCGCCAGCGAACCCCCGCAGCAGCTCACCCTAGAGAAGCTGATGGAAATCTACAAGTGCCCCGGCCTCAGCGTCGCCGTGATCGACGATTTCAAGATTGCGTGGGCCAAGGGCTACGGAGTCACCGAGTCGGGCGGTAGCGCGCCGGTAACGGTCCACACACTTTTTCAGGCCGGGTCGATCAGCAAGCCCGTCGCCGCCACCGGAGCGCTCGCGCTGGTCGAGCACGGAAAACTTTCACTCGACGAGAACGTGAACCTGAAGCTCAAGTCATGGCAAGTCCCCGATAATGAGTTCACCAAAGATGAAAAAGTCACGCTGCGCCGCATCCTCAGTCATAGCGGCGGACTGACCGTGCACGGCTTTCCCGGCTATGAAGTCGGCCAGCCCATCCCATCGCTCCTGCAGATCTTCAACGGCGAACCTCCAGCCAACACCGCGCCGATTCGCGTGGAGTACGTCCCGGGAACGAAATTCCAGTACTCCGGCGGCGGCGTCACCATCGAGCAGCAACTTGTAATGGACGTGACCGGCAAACCGTTTCCGCAGTTCATGCGAGAAACCGTTCTCGACAAAATCGGCATGTCCGACAGCGGCTACGAGCAGCCGCTTCTACCCGTGCGCGCTGCCCTGGCCGCGTCCGCAACCCAGGCCGACGGTATGCTCGTTCCCGGCAAGTGGCACGTCTATCCGGAAATGGCCGCCGCCGGGCTGTGGACCACCGCGACCGACCTCGGTAAATTCGGCATCGAGACCGCGCTTTCCAAACAGGGCAAAGCCAACCATGTTCTCTCCGAGGCGATGACGCAGGAAATGCTGAAGCCGCAGATCGACCCTGTCGGCCTCGGATTCTTTCTCGGCCAGTATAAGAATCCGCAGGAGTTCGGACACGAGGGCGAAGATGCAGGCTTTCAGGCGATCCTGATCATGTTTGCCGATTCCGGCAAAGGTGTAGCCGTCATGGCCGACTCCGATAACGGCGTCTCCGTTGCGAACCAGCTAATCCAAAGCATTGCCAAGGAATACAGATGGAATTACACGCCCGACCCGATGTCAGCAGCAGATCTGCTGATGCTGGTTGCGAGTGTCAAAGGTCCGCAGGCCGTCATCACAAGATATTCAGAACTGAAAAACGCGGGAGCGTCATCGCCCCATGCCCTCGACGAAAATACCCTCCTCGTTCTCGGCTACCACTTTCTGAATGCTGGACAGACCGAGGCTTCGCTCCCGATATTTCAACTGGAAGTACAGGATTACCCGAAATATTGGAATGCCTATGACAGCATCGGAGAGGCTTATCTGAAAGCGGGGCAGAAAGACCTGGCTATCCAGAATTACCAGAAGTCCGTCGAACTGAACCCGCAGAACCAGAACGGCATCGATGCGCTGAAGAAAATAGGCGCCCTAAAATAGGGTAGTCTGCAATCTTAAGAGAAAAGAAGATTCGCATCAGGGCATGCCTTCAGGCATGCCGTCTAGCGCGAGTTTGAGGCCGGCTTCAGCCGCCGGGCCATGGGGCAAGACCCAGCGGCCAAAGCCGCTTGTCCCGGAACTATGATCGGCATCGCTGAAGCGATGCCCTGATACGAATCTTTTTTGGCCTGCACCATTCCCTAAAATAGGGCTCAAGCAACCGCGCCCCGCCGTTTCGGTGTACATTGGATCGCCGAGACGGAACGCCTATGACAGATCGCACCAGTAGTCCGGAACTGCTTCCCGCATTGCCTTTCGATAGCTGGAAAGACACTTTCGCCACGGTCCACATGTGGACGCAGATCGTCGGCAAAATTCGGCTTAAATTGTGTCCGCTGGTGAACCATTGGTGGAATGTCCCGTTCTACGTGACCGCGCGCGGACTCACCACTTCGGCCATGCCGTATTGGCGCGGCGCAGTCCTGAACACCATTGAAGTTCGATTCGATTTCATCGCACACCAACTCGTGCTCGAAACCAGTGAAGGCCGCATCGTCACACTCGGGCTGCAACCGCAGAGTGTGGCGGAGTTCTACCAGAAGTTTATGGCTGCCCTGGCCTATCTCGGCGTGGCTTGCAAAATTTGGACGAGGCCATGCGAGATCGCCGATCCCATTCCGTTCGAGCAGGACCACCTTCATGCTTCCTATGATCCGCAGGCGATGAATAAATTCTGGCGCATCCTGGTCTGGACCGATCAGGTTCTCAAAGAATTCCGCGCCGGATTTATTGGCAAGGCCAGTCCCACGCACTTCTTCTGGGGAGCGTTCGATCTTGCGGTCACCCGCTTCTCCGGCCGGCGCGCGCCCGAGCGGTCCGGAGCCGATGCCGTCACCAAGGAAGGCTACTCACACGAGGTAAGCAGCGCGGGATTCTGGCCCGGCGGCGGCGATATCACCGGACCGGCCTTCTATTCCTACGCCGCCCCAGAACCGCCCGGCTTCGCCAAGCGAAAAGTTCGCCCGCAGGCGGCTTTCTATCACCCGCAATTGAAAGAATTCCTGCTGAGGTACGACGACGTGCGCACCGCCGCCGATCCTAAAACCGCGCTGCTGGAGTTCCTGCAAAGCACATACGACGCTGCCGCCGACCTGGCAAACTGGGACCGCAAGAACCTGGAACGGTGAACCCCGCCCAATTCGCGACCACTGTCACTCTTGTCATCCTGAGCGAAGCGAAGGATCTATGCAACTTTCGGCCGATTGCGGAGGTCCTTCGCTTCGCTCAGGATGACAAGCCGCGGCCGGGCGTCCTCGATCGTCAGCGACATCCTCTATAATTTAATCTTCCCATGGTCACCGCCTCTCCGCCCGCACCGCAGCCCGGACAGCCCGCCACTTTTGGCGTGCGGCTGCATCGGTTCTGGCGTCGCGTCACCGACGGTCTCGAGGTCAGCCAACTCTGGTCGCAGTTCGAATCCGAGGCCCGCACCAGTTATCGTCTGTACTCGAAAGATGTCGAGGCGAAAACGCCCGAAGGCCTGACCCGCGGCGGCCGCCGCATCCAAATCGTCAAGGAATTCTTCTGGGCGGTATTCGAGAAGCTCTCGCCCGCGCGCCGCGTCCTGTTGCTGGTGGCTCTGATTCTGCTGGTGCTGCCGCATACGGCATTCCAGTTCAATAGCGAAGCTGGCAACGTACAAAGCGTCGAATTCGATTTTCACTTCTGGGCGGCGCTGCTGCTGCTCCTGCTGCTGATGCTCGAGATCGCCGACCGCGTGGTCATGAAGCGCGACCTGCAAATCGCCCGCGAGATTCAAACCTGGCTGCTGCCCGGCGCCGCGCCGCAGATTCCCGGCCTCGCCGTCGCCTATGCGACTCGCCCCGCCAACACCGTCGCCGGCGATTACTATGACGTATTCCCGCGCCCTGGCCGCACCAATGAAGAGAACCGCGTCGTGCTCGCCGTGGCCGACGTTGCCGGCAAGAGCATCCCGGCCGCCATGCTGATGGCCACATTTCAGGCCAGTCTAAAAACGCTTTCCACCGCGCATGTCGCGCTGCCCGAACTCGCCGCCAACATGAATCGCTACGCCTGCGGCAACAGCCAGGGAGGATTGCGTTTCACCACCGCATTCCTCGCGGAATACGATCCCGTGCATCGCACCGTCGACTACATCAACGCCGGCCACAACAATCCCATCCTGCGGCGCGCCGACGGAAAAATAGAGCGCCTCGACGTCGGGGGCCTGCCCTACGGGATTCTGCCGGACGCGAAATACGAAACCGCGACCGTTACTTTGGCTCCCGGCGACTGGCTGATTATTTTCACCGATGGATTAGTGGAAGCCGAAAACTCCCGCCAGGAAGAATACGGCGAGGCGCGCCTGCTGGCCGCGATCGAAGCCGGCAAATCCTCCGAGCCTGCCGACATGCTCAAGCGCTTCATGGCCGAACTCGACATCTTCGTCGGCAACACTCCTCAGCACGACGACGTCACCTGCCTGCTACTGAAGGCCGAGAGCCTCTAGAGCCGACCGCGAACTCACGAGTGGGTCGGTCACCGCAATTTTTGTCCTCACCGTCATCGCGCGTAAGTCGTTGAGTCTTGGTGTAAGTCGCTGAAATTCTCTGTAAGTGATTGAGAATTCGTAGGACCGCCCTGCGGGGCTCCAGGACGAGCGGATTTCCCGCGATGACCTTCGACTCGCTCCCGGCGACGATCGTCGATGCCAGGGCCGTTTGCGGCTCAGGAAATGGCATCTCAGGATAAGACCGTGGCCGCGAATCGCACCCTGAGTCCGACACAAGTACGTACACCGCTGTACGTATGTTAGATACCGTCTCTTACGCAACTATGATTACTACGACTTACACGCAATTTCTTGTTGTATCCGACCTGCCCTCACTTCTTGTCATTCCGACCGGCGCCGGAGCGGACGCGACGGCGTAGTGGAGGAACCTGCTGTTCCCCTGCTGGAGAGGAAAAGCAGGTTCCTCGCGCCAGAAACAAGGCGCTCGGAATGACAAACTTTGGGGAGCATTGTCGCCGCAGCGACGCGGCTGGGCGGTGCCCAATCACCCTCGCATGCATTCCCCGTACATCCGGTGAAATGCATGCACGCCCTTTTCCTGCTTCACGCTGAACCGCCCCCGAGAATAACTTCGCGACCGTAGATTCTTCTGCACCACTTCGCAGATACCCATATCTTCAATCTGAATCTGATCGCTGAACTCGACTGAAGCCTTGGCCGCCGCCGAGCCATGATCCTGCTCCGGCAAATACCACTCGAAGATCGCCAGCGACCGTTCGGCCTCGACCGGCAGCACAATATTCAGCGAAACGTTGTCGGGATAGCAGTTCAACATCCAGTTAGGAAAAATCCAGAAGTAGTCCGCTCCCAGATCTGAAGTCAGCTCGTCGCTTCCCTGTTGGTAGCGCCGCGGCGTGGCGTCGCCCGGCTGCGCTCCCCGAATCGGACTGTACTGGCGCACGTATCCCGCAGGACCTAAAGAATAAGGCTCGACCACATATGCGTTGTAATCCAATTCGCGATTCAGTCCGGGATGCACGCTGGGCAGGTGATAGCCCTCAAGATAATTGTCCACATAGGTCTTCCAGTTGCACTTCATGTCGTAAGTGCGGCGCTCGAACAGCTTCATCGCGGCAAAGGGAAACTTCTCCGCCTGCCGCGGCAGCTCGCCCAGACTCTCGCGCAAGGGCCGCGCCTCCGGATCAAGGTTCACGAACATCAGGTTGAACCATTCCTCGGTATGCACAGGCTTCAGAGCGAAGTCTGCGGAACAAAATCCGTCCACCCCTTCGATTTCGGTGGCGCTGAGCAGAGCGCCGTCGAGGCCATAAGTCCAGCCGTGATATCCGCAGCGAAACAGTTTGCGCGAACCGCAGCCTTCTGCCGCAGGTCCGGCCCGGTGCCGACAAACGTTATAGAAACCTCGCACTCTTCCATCGAGCCCGCGCACCAATACGAGCGGCTCGCCTATGAACTCGGTGGTGAAATAGTCGCCCGGATTCGCGACCTGGCTGGCGTGGCCGACCACCTGCCAGGTGCGCGCGAATATTTTTTCTTTTTCGGCCAGCAGAACACTCGCGTCGGAGTAGAGCGGCGCAGGCAGCGTCCAGGCGCGTGCGATATCGGGGTCAACGTTCCAGTGAGATTCGGGGAGAGTCATGGCGCGATTGCCGAACGGCCAACATTGTAGAACAGCGGCCGCACAGTCGAGCCAGGGCGCACAGCTCTTAGCTCTAAGCTCTTAGCTTTAGCTCTTAGCTCTTAGCTCTTGGCTCTTGGCTCTTGGCTCTTGGCTCTCGACTTCTCGGACGTGATCAAAGTTACGCGCTCCGGTTACGCGCAGTTCTTGTGCACGCCAACGTGGTCGCGGGGTTCCGAAATGGAACCGCACAATGACAGGAATTGTCAGGTCGTTGGCCGAATTTTGCCAGCATCTACAGAGTTTGGCAGTGCAAGAAGAGACGGAAGTTTGCCCTTCCGCTGAAAACAAAGCCCTTCTCGGACGGCCCCCTGTAACTAACGTAACTTTCCGTTTTGGAACAGCAAGTGCAAATATGGGAATCGACTGCGTCATCCGTTGACCAGCAGTTAAACAGACCAAAAACGAGAGGAAAACTAAAGAGATGCGGAAACAAAAGGGTTTCTCACTGATCGAGCTGCTGATCGTGGTGGCCATCATCCTGATCATCGCAGCTATCGCGATTCCGAACTTGCTGCGCGCCCGCATGGCGGCCAACGAGTCGTCTGCAGTCGCTTCTATTCGTACCGTCACGACGGGCGAAGTAACCTACCAGACCGCGTATCCGACCGTTGGATATGCTCCGGCTCTGGTCAACCTGGGTGGCGCGCTGAGCATTGCCTGCGTTCCCAGCTCCACCACGGCTTGCTTGATTGACTCCGTGCTCGCCAACAACGGCAACCCCGCTGGCGGCGGCAAGAGCGGTTATTCGTTCCAGACGGGCACTGGCACGGTTGTGGGCGGCGTCAACGCTGGTTACACAGTCGTTGCGGTTCCGCTCTCGATCAACCAGACCGGTATTCGTGGCTTCTGCGCTGAGGAAGATGCAGTGGTTCGCGTCGACCCCGCTGGAGTTTGCTCGGCCGCAGAAGGGGCCATCCTCGGCTTCAACCCCTTGAACCAGTAAGTTAAGTCCGGCGAATACCTCGGGGAGGGTATAAGCCACGGGCAGCGAGCTAACGCTCGCTGCCCTTTGTTTTTTTGCCTGGCTTTTCCTGGTTGTTTTTCTTGCCGGTTTCTTTTGCTCGTGTTCCCGCGTCGTTCCTGGGTAGTGGCTCGATTTGAGTTGAGCACTTACGAATTCACCGACGATGTCATCCGGCAAGAGCGCTCCAGCGCTCCGAAGGGACGCTACGAAAGGCAGTCATCGGCCGGATTGATGCCAGGAGCCCCAGCACCGCATGAAGCGCTGGCATTCCTGTCTACAGCCTCAGCAGCGCCGTCCGGCGTAGGGTTCCTCGCCCGGCTGTCGCCGCGTTCCGAGTGACGTGGGGGATGAAAACACCTTGAAATTAAGCCACGGCTCGTTCCTGAATTTTTTTCTCGGGCTGCGCGAGTGTTGTCGTCGCCGCTCCGGTTTTCACTCTAATCATTTTCTAATGCTCGCTTCCTCTCGGCGCAAGACTAGCAGCGCGGGCCAACTTCCTGATTCCAAATCGGGAATCGCTAATTTTCAGCAACAGTGTCAACAATTGTCAATCGGACGCCGCGCTTTGGCGACCAGCCGGTTTGAGCTGATTTGACGGGGCAGTCAAACCAGAACCTCCGTGCGGCCTGCGGCTGAGAACAGAGGAGTTCCAGTCCTTTCGCTGCGGAACCGGGGTCACTGGAGGCATTGGCCAGGCAAATGCAACAACAATGGCAACTGAGTCGAAGAGTGACCAGTTAGACTTCAAAATTCAAGAAAGCTCGGGAGAATAAAACAGATGCGGAAACAACAGAAAGGTTTTTCACTGATTGAGCTGCTGATCGTAGTGGCCATCATCCTGATCATCGCGGCAATCGCGATTCCTAACTTGCTGCGCGCTCGCATGGCTGCCAATGAGTCGTCTGCTGTCGCTTCCATTCGTACCGTTACGACGGGCGAAGTAACCTATCAGACCGCGTATCCGACCGTTGGATATGCTCCGGCTCTGGTCAACCTGGGCGGCGCACTGAGCATTGCCTGCGTTCCCAGCTCCACCACGGCTTGCTTGGTTGACTCCGTGCTCGCCAACAACGGCAACCCCGCTGGCGGCGGCAAGAGCGGCTACTCCTTCACTAGCGGTACGGGCACGGCTGTGGGCGGCACCAACGTAGGCTACACCATCAAGGCGATTCCGCTCTCCGTGAACCAGACTGGTATTCGCGGCTTCTGCGCTGAGGAAGATGCAGTGATCCGCGTCGACCCGGCTGGAGTTTGCTCTGCCGCCGAAGGGGCGATCCTCGGCTTCAACCCCTTGAACCAGTAACGTTGAAGCAGTAACGATGGTCGATTCTGGCGAATACCTGGGGCGGGTATAAGCCAAGGGCAGCGAGCCAAACACTCGCTGCCCTTCTCCTTTTTCTGGCTCAATCTGTGCTGCCATGGTTTGCTGCCATCGTCGATAACCTTCTGGTCGCGCCGCTTTTTTCTCCAAATACCGGGCGGGTGCAAGTCTGGAGCTCTTCCGCGTTCTGATTCCAGACTGACGCAAATTGGCTGCGGAACGCCACATTTCGCGTCACGGATGCAGGGAAAGAGGTAGAATTGGGTCGGATTTTGGTGCTGATAATGAAAGCAAAGGCTTTACCCAGGAGCAGTCAGAAGCAACGCCGTTAGCGGCTTCGGCCAGTCAAGTGCAACATTAATTCCGACTAAGTCATTCGTAATTCGACAAAAAATCAGATAAGAAGTTTGGGGGGGAAATCAAAATGCGGAAACAACAGAAAGGTTTTTCACTGATCGAGCTGCTGATCGTGGTAGCCATCATCCTGATCATCGCAGCCATCGCGATTCCGAACTTGTTGCGAGCCCGCATGGCCGCCAACGAGTCTTCGGCTGTGGCTTCCGTTCGTACCGTCACGACTGGAGAAATCACCTACCAGACGGCGTATCCGACCGTCGGATATGCTCCGGCCCTGGTCAACCTTGGCGGGGCCCTGAGCATTGCCTGCGTTCCCAGTTCCACCACGGCTTGCTTGATTGACTCCGTGCTCGCCAACAACGGTAACCCCGCTGGCGGCGGCAAGAGCGGCTACTCGTTCACCAGCGGCACCGGCACCGTGGCGGGCGGCACCAACGTCGGCTATACGATCAAAGCGATTCCCCTGTCAGTGAACCAGACCGGCATCCGCGGCTTCTGCGCTGAGGAAGATGCCGTGATCCGCGTCGACCCGGCGGGCGTTTGCTCCGGCACCGAAGGGGGCATCCTGGGCTTCAACCCGCTGAACCAGTAAGTGGGTTCACCCGCAAAGCTGGGTTACGCGAAGTGCGTTTACGAAGTACCGCATTCAAGCCGAGGAGCAGCGAAGATCCCTTCGCTGCTCCTTGCTCTTTGCCCCAAAAATCGTTGTCCCAAAGTTATTGTTGTTTCGGTTCACCGGCCGCGAGAGAGGTTTTGCCCTCTTTTCACAATACCCTGACACTTTCTGTCAGAACTTTGCTGACAAACCTGCGACGTTACCGGCCTCCGCACCGCCGCGTTCGGCTAACCCATTGATTCTCCGGCAGTATTAGAGATTACTAACGTTCCGGCCAAGCCCGCAGAATTGGCGGCGAAACTGCAAATTAATCCAGAGACTGGCCCTGCGAACGTTGACCAGAATTTAAGGAAAGATCGGATGCGCTCTACAAAGGGTTTTTCACTCATCGAGTTGCTGATCGTGGTAGCGATTATTCTGATCATCGCCGCCATCGCGATCCCCAACCTGCTGCAGGCGCGGATCGCGGCCAACGAAGCATCCGCCGTAGGTTCGATCGCGGCCATCAAGACCTCGGAGGTCGCCTACACTACGGCGTATCCCACGGTCGGCTACGCACCCGACATCGGAACGCTGGGCGGGGCATCGCCGTGCACTCCGTCTTCCAGCACCGCGTGCCTGCTCGATAGCTTTCTGTCCTCGTCGACCCCTGGCAGTGGCGGCAAGAGCGGCTTCGTTTTCCTGGCCACCGGCCTTATTCCGGCCGGCTCCGTCAACTTCACCGCCTTCGTGGCCGGGGCCTCGCCGGTCCTGGTTAATTCCACCGGGAACCACGATTACTGCTCGACCAACGACGGCGTTCTGCGTTCACAAATGGCTACGGTCGGCGATACCCCGGCCATCACCCAGGCAGCCTGCCTGGCTTTCCCCGTGGCTCAATAACGAATCGGAATCTCATCGCAGGTTGAGAATCGCGTGCGACTCGGACGTTCCGCGATCGCGACGTGTTTGAGCCACTGCTCTTCTGGAGGCGTACGCGGCATCGGAGGCAGGTCGCGCATGTGCCAGAAGTGACTCTCGTAATGGCAGGTAAGAGCTTTTTGACCGCGCACTTGCCTATAATTGTCTTGCAAATAAACCTCTTCGCTGTTGCTACGCACAATGGCCGCAATTGAAATTCTTGGACTGGAAAAGACCTACATGGTGGGCTTCTGGCGCAAGCGCCCCAAACGGGCTTTGCAGCCGCTGCATCTCACCGTTGAAGAGGGAGAGATTTTCGGCTTCCTCGGTCCCAACGGCGCGGGCAAGACCACGACCTTGAAAATGCTGATGGGGCTGGTGTTCCCCACTGCCGGAACGGCGCGAATCCTGGGCCATGATTGGACTGATCCTGAAGTCAAAGCGCAGATCGGATTTCTTCCCGAGCAGCCTTACTTTTACGATTATCTGACCGCGCATGAATTGCTCGACTATTATGGCCAGCTCTCGGGCGTTCCCGCCAAGGACCGCAAGCGTCGCATCGAGGAAGTGCTCGAGCGCGTGGGTCTGACCGACATTAAAGGCGTGCAGTTGCGCAAGTTCTCCAAAGGCATGCTGCAGCGCGCGGGAATCGCGCAGGCGATTCTGCATAATCCGAAACTAGTCTTCTTCGACGAACCCATGTCAGGACTCGATCCGCTGGGCCGCCGCGAGGTTCGCGACCTGATGGAGCAACTGAAGCAGGAAGGCAAAACGGTATTTTTTTCGACTCACATTCTGTCTGACGCCGAGGCGCTGTGCGACCGCGTCGCCATCATTCACAAAGGCGAATTGCGCGGCGTAGGCAGGGTGGAAGATTTGACTGCGACCGTGCAGGGCAAGGTGGAAGTGATCTGGCAGGGCACGCAGGTTCCGGCATCGATGAAAGCGCTGGGCGCGGAATGCCACGTTACCGGTGACACCGTGCGCGCCGTGATTCCGGAGAATCAGCAGGACGCCGCTATTGATGCGCTGCGCCGCGAGCGCATCTGGCTGATTGCACTCACTCCGCTGCGCACTTCGCTGGAAGCCTATTTTGTGGAGAAGCTGCAAACCCCCTCGGCCCAGAACGCTGCGGGCAAGACTGTGGGGACCGCCGTATGAGCCCGCGCATTGTTCACATTGCGCGCAACACGTTCCGCGAAGCGGTGCGCGATCGCGTGCTGTATAACCTGATCGCCTTCGCCTTGCTGCTTTCGGGCGCGGCGATTTTTGTGGGCCAGATTTCTATCGAGATCGAGCGCCTGGTGGTGGTCAACCTGGGCCTGACGGCGGTTTCGTTGTTTGGGGTGGTCATCGCCATCTTCATCGGCATCGGGCTGGTCTCGAAGGAAATCGAGAAGCGGACGCTGTATACAGTGCTTTCCCGTCCGGTGCGCCGCTGGGAGTTCATTGTCGGCAAGTTCTTTGGCCTAGCTGGAACGCTGGTAGTGAACACGTTCTTCATGGCCATTGGAGTATTCGGCGCGCTGTTGTATGTCACGCACAAGTTCTCGAGACCCGATGCGCTGATCTTAGTCGCGTTGTATTTCATTATTCTTGAATTCCTGATCATCTGTTCGCTGGCGCTGCTCTTTTCATCGTTCTCGTCGCCGCTGCTGTCGGCGGTGTTCGCGTTCTCGCTGTTTGTGATTGGAAGTTTTGCCGACGACCTGCGCGGATTTGCCGGCATGGCTCACGGCGTCACGCGCTGGGTGGCCACGGGAGCGGCTTATCTGGTGCCCAATTTCTCGGCGCTGAACGTGATCAGCGCGGTGGCGCATCAGCAGGCGATGAGTTCGCAGCTCATCCTGCAAAACACGCTCTATGCCTTGTTCTATACGGCTATGGCGTTGAGCGGGGCGGTGCTGATCTTTGAGCGCAGGAATTTGAAATGATGGGTTTGATGATGAAGAACGCGCGGCAGCGCACCACCGTGATCGCCTCGGTCAGCCTGGCGGTCTCGATGACCGCCAGCGTTCTGCTGCTGCGACACATCGACCGCATGCGTCCTCAGGCCAGCATCGAGGACGTGCTCTATATCAACTCGCCGACAATGGTGAAGCGCGCCAGCCTGGGCTTCGACGGCCTGATGGCCTGCATCTACTGGACGCGCACGGTGCAGTATTTCGGGCACCGCCATTTCGAGTACGCGCACACTTATAACGAACTGGCGCCGCTGCTTGAAATCACGACCACGCTCGATCCACATCTGTTGCCCGCATATCAGTTCGGCGCCAGCTTTCTTGCGCCCAGACCGCCGGGCGGAGCCGGACAGCCGGAACGCGCCATTCGTCTGATGGAGTACGGCATCGAGAACAATCCTGACAACTGGCAGCTCTACTACAATCTCGGATTCGTTTACTACACCGAACTCAAGAACTACCACAAGGCTGCCGAGGTGTTTGAGCGCGGATCGAAGGTTCCGAACGCGCATCCGTTCATGAAGATCCTGGCGGCACAGATGGCGATGCACGCCGGAGATTTTCAGACGGCACGCATGTTGTGGAGCGCCACCTACGAGACCAGTCGCGACTCCAGCATCCGGCAGAACGCGGTTGAACATCTGCGCGCGGTCCAGGTGGATGAAGACGTCACCAACCTCGAAGCACTGGTGACCCGGTTCAGGGAGCGCACCGGGCGGGTCCCGGCCGGCGTGGCGGAACTGGTTGCGGATAAACATTTGCGCGGCGTGCCCGTCGATCCTGATGGCGATGCCTACAAGCTGACAGCGGACGGCCGAGTTTTAGTCGAGAACCCGGACGATTTCCCTTTCATCACCAAGGGCCTGCCCGCGGGGTATAAACCGGGGCCGCCCAGGTTTCACAGGCACAGCTAGAGCCCGTCCACTGATTTCACCTGCGCGCGTTTCACCACGCCCACGCGCTTCCCCGTATCATGTCAGGGCGCTTGTCATTCCTCGCATGGATGCACCTCCCCAAATCAGCGTGCTCAGAACTGCGTGGCACTGGTGGAAGTATGCCGCTCGCTACGAAGGATACCTGCGCGCGACGCGGCGCCTTCTCGGCGTGCTGTGGGAGTTCGCGCGCGAGTCGACTCCGGAGCAGCGGCGGCGGCGCTTCGGGGACGCCGACTATGACTGGGACTATCGCGTGAACACGACCAGCGGCGCGGTGGGATGGCGCGATCGGCTGTTGGGCATGTTCCACTCCGCCTACCAGCCGACCGAGCCGGCGGCGTTTCACGAGATGCTCGACGCGCTGCAACAGATCTGCCAGCGGACCGCGAGTCCCGATCGGACAGCTTCCGACTTTCGCGACTTCACGTTTATCGACCTCGGCTGCGGCAAGGGACGCACGCTTTTGATGGCGTCCGATTATCCTTTCCGCAAAATAATCGGCGTGGAACTTCTGCCTGCGCTGCACCAGATCGCGGTGCAGAATTTGCGCCAATACAAGAGTGCATCGCAGAAATGCTTCGCGCTGGAAGCCAACTGCGCTGATGCTACTACTTACGTTCTTCCGGAAGGTCCGCTGGTGCTTTATCTCTTCAATCCCTTCCCGGAATCGGGGATGCGCCAAGTGGCAGCCAACCTGGAGGAAACTCTGCGCGCCCACTCCCGGCCAGTGTATGTGCTGTATCACAATCCTCTGCTGGAGCACACGCTAAGCGAGAACGGAGCGCTGAGAAAGGTGGTCGGCGCGCAGCAGTATTCGATCTTCGGCGGCGTTAGGGCTTAGACGGAATGACAACTGTTGGGCCGCAGCTTACAATCGTTGCAGGAGCCCTCCCGTAGGAGCCTGCCCCGTGTTTCTCTCCCCAGTTTGCGTGAGGGGTTCCGCGTGGGCTGGTACCCGGTGAAAAGTTATCGAGATGCGACTTCGCTTGCCTGGTTTTGCTGGTGTTCTGTGTGTGACCGTTCTATGTCTGACGACGGCCGTCCTCGCCGATTCTGGTCCGGCGCCTGACGTAAAGACGCTGGCGGCGGCGGTCGATGCACATTACAACCATCTGCGCTCGCTGGAGGCGGAGTTTACCGAGGTGTATCGCGGGTCGGGGATGGAGCGGACCGAGAGTGGGACACTGTGGCTGAAAAAACCTGGCAAGATGCGGTGGGAGTACCGTTCTCCTAGGGAGAAGGTGTTTGTCAGCGATGGGAAAGATGCGTGGTTTTACGTCCCGGCCGACCGGCAAGCGCGAAAGACGGCGGCCAAGAAGCTGGAGGACGTGCGCAGTCCGCTGGCGTTCTTGCTAGGTAAAACCAAGCTGGAGAAGGAGTTACAGGGATTATCTCTGGCTTCAGATGTGGAGCCGATGACGGCGGGAAACTTGGTTTTGCGGGGGGTGCCGCAGGCCATGGCGGATCTGGTGAGCGAGATTTTATTGGAGATCACACCTGACCACCAGATTGCGCGGATTGTGATTCAGGAAGTGGATGGGGCGGCCACGGAATACCGGTTTGCCGGGATGAAGGAAGATGTGGCGATTGGGGATGGGCGGTTTGAGTTTAAGCCGCCGGCGGGGACCGAGACGGTGGAGGGGTTGGAGCCGTAGGGGGCGGTGCCGTGGGCGACAAAAAGCAGGTTCCTCGCTTCGCTCGGAATGACAAGGCTTTGTAGTAGCTACATGTCTGGGCGCGGGTTACTTGCGATACTCGCGGGGCCGGCTTGAGGGTGGTCGGCGGCTTAGAATGGTAAGTGGGAATGTTAGACTGAGCGGTAGCGGAAGACTCGGGAAAACTGGCGGAAAAGTCGGGAAATGGCGGAATTTGTAGTCAAAATCGCGGACGAGCGCGGGCGTGTCCAGCAGCACATCGAGCAGGGCTACTCTGAAGCCGAGGTGCGCGACCGCTTTTCGCAGCAGGGTTATCTCGTTTACTGGGTCAAGCCCCAGGGAGTGCTGACGTCTGGCGTTTCTTTGCGGCGGCGGCGGAAGCTGAAGCAGAGCACGTTTCTGGTGTACAACCAGCAGTTTCTGACGCTGATCCGGGCAGGGTTGCCGATTCTGAACTCGCTGGAACTGCTGATCAAGCGGCAGAAAGATGCGCAGCTCAAGCAGATTCTGGAGAACGTTCGGGATCGGGTGAAGGGCGGAGAGCTACTCTCGGACGCGTTTGCGGCGCAGGGTATCGTGCCCAAGATTTACACGACGACGCTGATGGCGGGCGAGAAGAGTGGCAACATCGACGAGGTGCTGACCCGCTACATCGGATTCCAGCGGCTGGCCATGACGTTCCGCAAGAAACTTTTCGTGTCGCTGATTTACCCCACGCTGCTGATCAGCGTGGTGCTGATCATGGTGACGTTTCTGTTTACCTATGTTGTGCCCAAGTTTGCCGACCTGTTCAACAGTCTGGACCAGAAACTGCCGGCGATCACGGTGTTCATGCTGACGCTGGGGCAGAATGCGCAGAAGTATGGTCCGTATGTGTTCGTCGGGTTAGTGGTCTTAGGATTCGCGGCTTGGCGCTGGAAAGAAACCGATGGCGGCGCGGACCGTATTGACCGCATGATTTTAAGCACCCCGTTGCTGGGCGATATACGGCTCAAGCACCAGGTGGCGAGTTTTTCGCGGATGCTTTCGACGCTGCTGCAGGGCGGGTTGCCGCTGGTGCCGGCGATGGAAACAGCGGGCTCTTCAATGACCAGCCGGCGCATTTTGAAGGGTGTGATGCGGGCAGGCGTCCGGGTGCGCGAGGGACATGGACTGGCGGGCAGTTTGGAAGAGCAGAAAATTTTTCCCGAGCTGGCGGTGGAAATGATCGAGGTGGGCGAAGCCACCGGGGCGCTGCCGGCTATGCTGAACTCGGTGGCGGAGTTTTATGAGGAAGATGTGCAGACGGCGCTGGGCGCGTCGATGGCGCTGATTGAACCGATCATTCTGATGATTATGGCGGTGTTTGTGGGCGGGGTGCTGATCTCGCTGTATCTGCCGATCTTCAGCATGGGAGTGCATTAGAGGGCGCGGTGGGGGTGGAGATGGTGAGAGGAAAGCAGATTCCTCCCTTTGGTCGGAATGACAAGAGCAGCGGGTCGGAATGACAGGGATTAGGTCGGAATTACAAGGATTAAAAGAAGAGAATGGCGACGGCTGACAAGAAATCGATATTCGTAGGCGGCGGGAACGGCGCGCCGCTCAGTCCCACGGGCAATCCGGTTTCTGATCTTGAGCGCGCGCAGGACGTGGCGCGGCGCTACCGCTGCGAATTCGTCGACTTGTCGGGGTTCGAACTGCATCATGAGCTGTTCAAGAGAATCCCTGTTGAGCTGATGTTCCGCTACAAATTCGTTCCCCTGGAAGAAACCGCGGACGGCAAGCTGGCGATCGCGATTGCCGATCCCAGCCAGTTGATGATGATCGACGAGATCAGCCTGCTATTGAAGCAGCGCATCATCACCAAGGTTTCCACGCTCAAGCAGATCGACAACATCCTCACCAAGACCGAACAGTCGCAGCGCGTGCTCGAAGAAGCCAGCGAAGGCTTCCAGATCATCCGCGAGGACGAAAATACGGGCGCGGAAGAAACGCTGTCGATCGATAAGCTGACAGCGACCGGCGACACCAGCCCGATTATTCGCTTAGTCGATACTACGATTTTTACCGCGCTGCAGCGGCGCGCTTCCGACATTCACATTGAAACCCGCGACGATTCGGTGGTCATCAAGTTCCGCATTGACGGCGTGTTGACGCAGGCCATGCCGCCCATCGGCAAGGAGCACCACTCGACCGTCATTTCTCGTATCAAGGTCATGAGCGAGCTGGATATTTCCGAGCGGCGCGTGCCCCAGGACGGGCGCTTCCGCGTGAAGTATAACGGGCGCGCCATCGACTTTCGCGTATCGATCATGCCGTCGATTCACGGCGAAGACGCGGTGCTGCGCGTGCTCGACAAAGAATCGATGAGCGAGAAGTTCCGCACGCTCACCCTGAATGTGGTGGGATTTGCCGACGATGACCTGCGGCGCTTCCGGCGCTACATCAAGGAACCGTACGGCATGGTGCTGGTGACGGGGCCGACGGGCAGCGGCAAGACCACTACGCTGTACGCCGCGGTCAACGAGATCAAGACCGACGAAGACAAGATCATCACCATTGAAGATCCGGTCGAGTATCAGCTGCGCGGCATTACGCAGATTCCGGTAAACGAGAAAAAGGGACTGACGTTCGCGCGTGGGTTGAGGTCAATTCTGCGTCATGATCCGGACAAAATCATGGTGGGCGAAATCCGCGACGCGGAAACGGCGCAGATCGCCATTCAGTCGGCGCTGACTGGACATCTTGTATTCACGACGGTGCACGCCAACAACGTGGTCGACGTGATTGGGCGCTTCCTGAATATGGGCGTCGAGCCTTACAACTTTGTTTCGGCGCTGAACTGCATTCTGGCGCAGCGGCTGGTGCGCTTGATTTGCGACTCCTGCCGCACTGAAGTGCATTATGCGCCCGACGTGATGGAAGCCAGCGGACTGGATCCGGCGCAGTGGGGCAACGTTCCCTTGTACGAGGGGCCGGGGTGCATTGAGTGCGCGGGCACGGGATTCCGCGGGCGAACCGCGATTCACGAATTGCTGGATTTGAGCGACCGCATCCGCGAGATGATTCTGGCCCGGAAACCGACGTCGGAGATCCGGCGCGCCGCGCGGGAGGAAGGCATGCGCTTCCTGCGGGAGTCGGCGCTGGATAAAGTCCGGCTGGGCATGACCACGCTGAAAGAGATCAACAAGGTCACGTTCATCGAGGCCATGCGGTAGGCGGGCGCAATCCCTGAGTATTGCCATCGTTGTTTGCCATCGTTGTTGTCAGCCCGAGCACAGCGAGGGATCTGTGTTTCTGCTTGCGCCGTATCGTTTGTTGTCGCCGGCAGAAACCGAGGTCCCTCGCTTCGCTCGGGATGACGCTATCGGGTGAAGATGACAACCTTGAATGGCATAAGGTTTAGGCCGTATTGGCTCTGTGCTCTTTCGGTTATTGCATTTTCTAGCGTTAGGGTTTCTGATTTATAGAAGAGATTTTTTCTCAAAGGGCGTTCTCGGGAATGAGTTCAACTTCAAATATACCCAAGCCTAAGATGGCCTGCGAAATTGCGGCGGACCGCGTGCTCGCCGGGCGCCTGACCGAGAACGGTGGCGGCCTGGAAGCGTCGGCGGTGCGCGAACTGGCGCCGGGCAGCGTGATTCCCGATCTGGTGGAAAACAATCTGCGGCAGCGGGAGGCGGTGCGCGCCGGGATTGAAGCGGCGCTGGGCGGCGTGGCCGGGCGATCGAAAGACGTGATTGCGATCGTGCCTGATGCCGCGGTGCGCGTGATGCTGGTGGAATTCGATACTCTGCCCTCCGACCAGGAAGAAGCTCTCGGGGTGGTGCGGTTCCGGCTGAAAAAGTCGTTGCCGTTCGATGTGGACAAGGCGAAGGTCTCCTACCACGCGCAGAAGATCAACAACGAAGTGCGAGTGGTGGCGGCGGTAGCCATGGCCAGCGTGATCGAGGATTATGAGGCCGCGTTTCGCGATGCGGGGTACAACCCGGGCGTGGTGTTGCCGTCGACGTTGGCGGCGATCGGCGCAGCCGAGGGCAAAAAGCCCACGCTGCTGATCAAGGTGGATGCGGATACGACCAGCATTGCGATCCTGAATGAAGATCAGCTGCAACTGTTTCGCACGCTCGAAAACACGCGCGGAATCACGATTACGGGGGAGCAACTGGCGGAGGAAGTGTATCCGTCGGTGGTGTTTTTTCAGGACACGTACCACTTGAACATTGAGCAGATTTATATTGCCGGGCTGCCGGAATCGGGCGGCGCGGCGCCAGCGCTGCGGGCGCAGACCGGAGCCGATGTGCAGGAGTTGGTTTCTTCCTCGCAATTAGGAGCCAGCAACGGGGGCGCGGTGCCGCGGTGGAGAATGGCGGGAGTAGTGGGGGCTTTGATTTCGTAGAAGCGGATTGTGTAGGGACGGACGTCTGCGGCGGATGAACGACTCCGGACGAAGGCGTCCCATGGATTATTTATGCGTCTTGACATTAATCTCGCGAGCCAGCCGTATGAAGATGCGCGGCAGTTCTGGATGCGCTGGGGCACTGCCGTGGGCGCGGTGGCGCTGCTGACCCTGATCCTGCTGACGCTGGACGTGACGGGCTGGGTGAACGCGCGGCGGGATCACGCGGCCATTGCCAAGACAGAGGCGATGATTGCCGATCGCGACCAACTACGCGGAGCAGCGGAGAGAACCCTCAACCTGCCGCAGAACCGCACTACCCGCGATGAGTCGCAGTTTCTGAATGAGCTGATCGAACGCAAAGCTTTCTCGTGGACGCAAGTGCTGGAAAGCCTGGAGAAAGTGATGCCGCCGCGGGTGCACCTGATCTCGATCAGTCCGGAACTCGATGAAGAAAATCAGCTGGGTCTGAAGATGGCGGTGGGAGGGGATTCGCGGGATCGGGCGCTGGAACTGGCGCGCCGCATGGAAGAATCGCACCGCTTCGCGCAGACGCAGGTCACTTCAGAAAGTTTTCAGCAGAGCAATAACAACGGCGACAATGAGCTGTTTGACATGGAAGCGGTTTATGTTCCCGAGCCGCGGGCGGAAGCGGCGGCGTCCAAGAAGGACGTGAAATCAAAAACAGAAGCGAAACCGCAGCCGAAGCCACTGGCGCCGAAAGCGAGTAAACCCTGATGCCCGACCTGCGGCGAACCCGGAAAAACCTGAAGACCGCGCTGGCGATTATGGCGGGTATCGACCTGCTGGCGGCGTTTGTGTACTTTTCACCTCTGATCGGATCGGCGGAAACGCGCCGCCAGGAACTGGACACGCTGCAGGCGGAGTTGAAGCTGAAAACGGCGCAGGTGGCTCCGCTGAAGGATCTGCCGCAGAAAGTAGTGCTGGCCGGTCATCAGATCTCCGATTTCTACAAGGAACGCTTCCCTACCCAGGAATCGCAGATTTTGACCGAACTTGGCAAACTCACCAGCGCCAACGGAGTATCGATCGAGCACGTGAAGTACAAGGTAAGAGATGCGGAAATTGGGGGGCTGGAGCCCGTCGAGATGGAGGCGGACTTCGTGGGCAACTACACTTCCCTGGCGAAGTTCATCAACGCGATGGAACGGGACGAGATGTTTTTTATCATCAACAGCATCTCGCTTGGCGCCCAGCAGCAGGGGCCGGTGAAGCTGGGCGTGAAGCTGGAAACGTATTTGAAGGCGGGATCGTAAGTGCAACTGGGACTCGAAAACAAGAAGCAGACGATGTGGGCGGCCGTCCTGGGCGTGGTCGCGGTTGTGGTCCTGGCGTACGAGGTCATCCCGATGTTTATGGGGTCGTCGACGCAGGCTTCGAGCGCGGAGATCACGGCTCCGGTGGCAGCGGAGCACGCGCCGTCGCGTTCGGGAACGAAGAACGGGAAAAAGGTGCGGGTGGAGAATCTTGATCCCACGCTGCGGCTGGACTTGCTGGCGGCGAGCGAACAGACGCAGTATGAAGGTACGGGAAGAAATATTTTTGTGCCGCAGGCCGATGTGGTGGAGATTCCGAAGCCAATCAGGACCGGAGCGGCCGGCCCTGGAAAGAACGGAGAGGACCCGCTAACAGGCGGTCCACTCTACCATCTGCCGGCGAATCAACCGCCGCCGCCCATTCCGCTGAAGTTTTACGGCTTCGCCACCTCCACGGGAGAAGCGAAGAAAATATTTCTGAAGTCGGGCGAGGATGTGTTTGTGGCGGGCGAAGGCGAGATTGTGGACCGGCGCTACAAAGTGATTCGCATCACGCCAACCTCGGTTTCGATTCAGGACATGGTGTATAGCGGTCCGCCGCAGAACATTCCGCTGACCCAGGGGTGAGAGCGATTTGCAATGAAGGTTTCTTCGCAGACACGGCGCACGACGCGACGGCCGGAGCGCGGCTACATCATGCTGACGCTGCTGCTGGCGATCGCCTTGATGTCCATCTTTGCCGCGATCATCGTCTCCGACCTCAAGTTCGACATGAGGCGCGATCGCGAAGAGGAAATGATTCATCGCGGAGTGCAGTATTCGCGGGCGATACGCGGCTACTACAAGAAGTTCGGGCGCTATCCGGTGAAGCTTGAGGATCTGGAGAGCACCAACAACCTGCGGTTTCTGCGTAAACGATACAAAGATCCCCTGAACTGCAAGAATTCGAAGTGTGCGGATTTCAGGTTGCTGCACTTCGGTGAAGTGCAGATGACGCTCAGCGGAATCTCCGGCGGAACGATTCCGGGTGCAAGTCCGATCGGCGCCAATAGTGGGTCCAACGGGCCGGGAGGGTTCTCGCAGTCTTCCACGTTCGGCAGCAGTAGCAGCAGCTTTGGGGCGAATTCCAATTCGTCGTTCGGCCAGAATCAGCCGACACCAGGCAGTCTGACCACGGGATCGGATCCCTCGCAGGCGGGATCTTCGGCTGGTTCAGGGGATCAATCGGGGGATGCGTCGGGGACGAATTCGTCCGGACCGAATGGGGCGGGGCCTGGGAACGGCAACGCTGGCAGCAATCAGCTGGGATCGGGCCAGATCATCGGCGGACCAATTGTAGGAGTTGCCAGCAACACCCCAATTAAAGACTCGACCATCCGCGAGTTCAATCACAAGAAAAAATATAAGGACTGGGTGTTTGTTTACGATCCAGCCCAGGATCAGGGACGACTGATCACGACGCCGTACCAGCCTCAGTTGCAAGCATTCGGGCAGCAGGGCACTCCGAACCTCAACGGGCAGACTAATGGCCAGAATGGAACCAACAGCGGCAGCGCTTTTGGAACCAGCAGCGGGTTCGGCAACAGCAGCAGCAGCTTTGGAACATCTTCATCGGGGTTTGGGAACAGTCCGAACTCGCCGTCGAGTGGAGGGTTCGGGCAGCCGAGTGCGCCGAGCAATCCTCCGACTCCGCCGCAACAGTAAGAATTCCTCAAGCAAACAGACCCACGCTGCTGCGCACGGCGGACAGCCGGAGGCGGCTGTCCCCACATGTCGAGGCCAGCATTTCAAAAAGAAAGCTGCCTCATCGTCCAGCGATGAGGCAGCTTCGTTTTCCAGGAATTTCTCGTGACCCGCTTACACGCTAAAGGAACTGCCGCAGCCGCAGGTGCTTTTCACGTTCGGATTCTCGAACTTGAAACCTGCGCCTTCGAGGGTCTCGACGTAGTCGACGATGCAGCCATTCAGGTACATCACGGAAGTGGCGTCGACGTAGACCTTGAGTCCGTCCATGTCGAAGGTCTTATCCATCATTCCAGCGCCGTTTTCAAACTGCATGGAATAGGAGAACCCGGAGCATCCGCCGCCTACTACACCGATGCGCAAGCCGGCGGGAACGGGGTTCTGCTGGCTCATAATCTCCTTCACCTTGGTAACGGCGTTGGCGGTAAGAGTTACGGGCGGAGTCTTTTTGGTCACTTCAGGGTTCGTCACTGCGGGAATGGTGGTTGTGGCCATTGGTATCTCCTTGGCTTTAAAGCTGTTTGATTATAGCAAATGTGGTTTCCGGCACAAGGGCTGATCTGGTAACCACCCCTTGGGGAAACTACGCGAATTAGATGCGGAATGACACTGGGAGGACGCATGCTTCCCCTCCGGTAACCGACCTGGAACATACTTTGCGACATAGCTCGAGACATACTACGAAACATCGTTCCAACAACAAGGCTCGAAAACACGGCTCAAAAACATGGTTCGAAAACATGGTTCGAAAACAAGGCATTTATTCGGTGCTCACAGCTTGCGAACAGGGCTATAATCATCGCGTTAAGGCCTTCCCCGGACTGGATGCGGGGTTCTGCGTGCCGCCACCATGAAGTGGAAAGCCGCTGCGCTTGGGTTGGAATCTGCCGAGGTGGCTTATGACGCTGACTGTAGTGGCGGTTGTTTTCGGAGTTTTTGCCGTGGGCCTGATCCTCCTGCTCATTTACAAGAGCACGCTCACTATGCACGAGGATGATCAGCTGTTTCTGGATGACAACAATTCGCACATGCAGGAAGAGCAGACGGAATTGTTAGTCAAGGTAAACCGGCTTACGGTTCCGATGTGGGTATTCAGCATCGGGTCGGGAGTGTTTCTGCTGGTGCTGGTGGCGATGCTGATCTACCAAAAACTGAACGAAGTGCAGTAGCGTCGGCCGCGGGGACCGCGCCATCGTGGCGGAATCCTCGCGGTGCTATTCGAGTCGGCCGCGATGCCGTGTTGGGCCACGCGTGGTTTCTTCTCGGCGCAGTTGCGCATGGGGAGATGCCGCTGCGCGGTGGGTCCGACGTCAGTGGTTGTTTATTGTTATTCCCTTCAGAAAAAACGGAACGGACCCGCAAGAGCGGGCCGGCTTCGCGATCTAGAGTTGGCGGGTTCGAAAAAGCCGCTTGGAAACAGACTCCGGGTCGGTAGCTTATTTCGGGTAACCTATTTCAGATAACTTGCTTAACGCCGGAGGCGGCGGGCAACTTTTGCGGGGCAAGCAGATTCCTACGGCGGGAGAATCCACTATGCACTCGGCTCCTGCGGCAGTGACTCCCGACTCTGAGCCTTCACCGATCCAGCCGGGAGCGCGGCCGGAACAAACACAACCGCGACAGACAGACTTGGCAGAAAACGACTCCCGACAAACACAAACCAGCAGCGATGGCGCGAGCCCAGGATGGCTGCGCGGCTGGATGGTGATCGCTGCAGCTGCCGGTGTTCTGATCGTTATTCTACTGTTTACTGTGACCCGGAGTGGAACTCCAGCAACCGGGAAATCTGCACTGTCGGCCTCCGGTAGTCCTGGTCAAGTTTTGCGGCTCAAGGGAACCACCGAGGCGGTGCAGTCACGGGCCATCCTCGCGCCCCAACTGGCGGGCGAGTCGGTTCCTACGCTCACTATCATCCACTTGACGCTGGCGGGAACACGCGTCAAGAAGGGGGACCTGCTGGTGGAGTTTGACCGGCAGGCCCAGATGCGGGATTTCGTCGACAAGCAGGCGGACTACTCCAAGCTGGTGGATCAGGTAGCGGAAGAGCAGGCGAAAGAAAATGCGGCGCGCGCCAAGGATGAAACTGAACTGAAGGCGGCCGAAGACAGTCTTCGGAAGGCGGAACTGGAGATACAGAAAACGGAGATTGTGTCGCGCATCGACGCGGAAAAAAATCAAGAGAACCTCGACGAAGCCAAAGCGACCTTCGAACAGCTTCACGAAACCTTTGAGCTGAAACGCGCGGCGGCGCGGGCCGCGATTCGTATTCTGGAGATTCAGCGCGATCGCACTCAGCAGACCATGCTGCACGCCCAGGCCAATGCCGACCTGATGCAGATTCATTCGCCCCTCGACGGGGTCGTGGTGCTGAACACAATCTGGAAGCAGGGCACAATGGGCGAAGTGCAGGAAGGCGACCAGGTACGTCCGGGTGTGCCGTTTATGCAAGTGGTGAACCCGGCGTTGATGCAAGTGCGCGTGCTGGCCAATCAGCAGGATTTCCCCAGCCTGCAGGTCGGACAAAGGGCGAAGGTCCGGCTGGATGCTTATCCTGACATGGTGTTCCCGGCCAAGCTCGATCAGCTGGCGCCGATTGGCGAGGGCGGAGATTTTTCCAACAAGCTGCGCTCGTTCGTGGTGATTGTGGCGATCGAGGGAAATAACCCCAAGCTGATGCCTGACCTTTCTGCAGCGGTCGACGTGGATGTGGCAAAACAGAGCGCGGGGGGCAGTGCGGGATCGGGCTCTGGGAGTGGTTCGTAGATGCTTCAGCGCTTCCGACAACTCTCGATGCAGCGCAAGGCGATGGCCATCGTGATCCTGGTACTGGCCGGGAGCGGCGTCGTGCTGGGCGCGGTGCGCCTGGGCAAGCGATCGCCCACCGTTCCAACTTATGAAGTGAAGCGCGGAGAATTTCTTGACTCTTTGCAGTTTCGCGGCGAAGTGAAAGCGATGAAGTCAGTGACCATCAGCGCGCCGGCGGAAGCAGGCAACCTGCAGATCATCAAGGTTTCGCCGGAAGGTACGGTGGTAAAACCCGGCGACGTGGTGGTTGAGTTCGACAAGACGAAGACGGAGCAGGATCTGGCGCAGTACCGGTCCACGCTGAAGTCGGCGGATGCGGGAATCGAACAGGCCCGTGCCCAGGCGCGCCTGACCGAAGAGGAAGACAAGACGGCGGTCTCAAAGGCGCGCTACGACGTGGAGGCGGCTAAGCTCGAGGCCAGCAAGCAGGAGATCGTTTCCAAGATTGAAGGCGAAGAGGCCAATCTGAAGCTGGCGGATGCCGAGCAATCCCTGCACGAAGCTGAAACGAAGCAGAAATCGGATCAGACCCTGAATCAAGCGACAATCGAGAGCACCGAGCAGGCCAGCAAGAAAGCCAAGTTTGACGTGATGCGAGCGGAACACTCGTTGGAGCTGATGACCTTGAAGGCGCCCTCGGCTGGAACCATCAGCCTGTTGCAGCATTGGACCGGCTCCGGTGACGCTCCGTACCGGCCGGGAGATCAAGCGTGGCCGGGAGCGGCAATTGCGGATTTGCCCGACGCGACGACGCTGCGCATTTCCGCGCGGGTGGATGAAACCGAGCGCGGCCGGCTCGCTGCCAAGCAAAGCGTCACGGTGCAGTTGAACGCCATCCCGGACAGGCAGTTCACCGGGCACATCGAGCGGATCGGTGAAATTGCCAGCATGGATTTTACGAGCGGCTGGCCGATTACCCGTAATTTTATTCTCGAGATCGTTCTGGATCAGACGGACGCTCGCTTCAAGCCCGGTATTTCGGGGCAGGTCACGGTGATCGTGGACCGGGTGCCGGACGCTATCACGATCCCGGCGCAGGCCATGTTTCAAAAATCGGGACAGAATGTGGCCTATGTGTGGCGAGGAACGAACTTCGAGGAACGATCCATTGAGGTCGGCAGAAAAAGTGGCGACAAGATTATGGTTGCCAAAGGCGTGAGTGCAGGCGAACAAGTGGCGCTTAGAGATCCTACGGCGAAGGAATAGACGCGGGCTAGATAAGAACGCCACGAGAACGAGACGAGAACGACATGAGAAGCAGGCGTGCCATCACGTGGGCTGTTGCGGCGGTCGTGCTTTGCGCCGTGGTCGGCGGAGTGGCCGCGGTGCGGCGGGCCGCTCCGGCGACCGCTGGGAACGAAGTCCCAACGGGGCTCGTTAAGCGCGGCGATCTCGATATGAAGATGTACGAGACCGGCGAACTGCGGGCCAGCCATTCAGAGATGCTGATAGCGCCACCGATTGGCGGAGGCGCGCTGCAGCTCACGCATTTGCTGCACACTGGCGCGCCCGTAAAGAAGGGCGAACTGGTGATGGAGTTCGATCCCAGTGAGCAGCATTTCAAGCTGGAGCAAAATCGCTCCGAGTTGCTGCAGGCCGAACAGGAGATTACCAAAGCCAAGGCAGACGCTGCCGTGGTCACGGCACAGGATAAAGTCGCGCTGCTCAAAGCGCGGTTCGACGTAAGACGCGCCGAGCTGGACGTGCAGAAGAACGAACTGGTCAGCTCCATCGATGCGCGAAAAAACGATCTCGCGCTCGACCAGGCCAAACGAGTGTTGGCGGAACTGGAGCAGGACGTAAAGTCGCGCAGCGCCTCGAATGCGGCCACCATCGCGCTGGCTGAAGAAAAACGAAATAAGGCAAAGCTGGCGATGGACCAGGCGCAGGGGAACATCGACAAGATGCGCGTGCTCTCTCCGATGGACGGATTGGTTGCGCTGGAAAAAAACCAGGGAGCCATGGGCGGCTTCTGCTGCTTCCCCGGCCTGACCATGCCGGAGTATCACGAAGGCGACCAGGTTGAGCCCGGCAGGACCGTGGGCCAAGTGCTTGACCCCAACACCATGGAACTGGTCGCCAAGGTAGGAGAACTCGAGCGCAACAATATTAAAGTGGGGCAGTCCGTCGACATCCATCTCGATGCGTTTCCGGAGAGTACATTTCAGGGCACCGTGAAAACTGTCGGCGGCAACAATGCCCGCATGTTTTGGGAAGAGGACACCGGCAGCAAGTTCGAAGTCACCATCACTCTCGTTACGACCGACCCGCGAATGCGGCCGGGGCTGACCGCTCACCTTTTTATCAACGGCGATCCACAGAAAAACGTGCTCTACGTGCCTCGTCAGGCGCTGTTCCTGAAAGAAAACAAGCGCATGGTGTACGTGCGCAAAGGGGGCGACTTTGAGCCGCGCGAAGTAAAGATTCAGGCCCAGAACGAAAGCCGCGCCGCCATCGACGGCATCGGCGCGGGAACTGAGATCGCGTTGGTCGATCCCACCGCACCGAGGAAAACGACGAATTCCGGCGCTAGCTCACC
>Ga0209274_10000348_pt1 | contig 30735 bp, 27 predicted proteins | sample HubBroMetageREF1_FD_188343 | JGI IMG/M metagenome (GOLD analysis project Ga0209274, IMG submission 188343) | Reference soil microbial communities from the Hubbard Brook experimental Forest, New Hampshire, USA - Hubbard Brook CCASE Soil... | ecosystem: Environmental > Terrestrial > Soil >...
CCCAGGTGATGGAATCGAGCTTTGCCGGGGCGTTGCTAAATGTCTTGCTAAATGCCTTGGTGCGAAACAGATTGATGTGGTTCATGGTTGTCACCTCCTGCTGCTGAGCAGCACAAGGGAGATTGCAGGGAGGGGGCCAATGAGCGGGATGTTGATTTTGCTGGGGTTAGAGCTATGCGGGATGCGAGTGATCGTGGCGGGCGGGACACCGTGTGGGGCGCGGGACACGGCGGGGTTCAGTTTAAGACCCAATGTCGAGTCTTCACCATGGAGTCACCCTTCGGCGTTGCTCAGGGCAGGCTCCGGCACGGAGAAGAAGAGCTCTTTGAGGACATTATTCGAACTGCTTGCGAAATGCTGCCAACTGCTCTCGCATTTCTGCGACTTCCTTTTTCAGATCTGCGACTTCGTTTTCGAGTTGGGCGATGCGATCATCGGCGGCAGAAGAACTGGGCGATGTGCGCGTGGGCGGCGGCTCGGTTGGAGGCGCGTCGGAGAGGAGATGCAGGTAGCGGGATTCTTTGGTTCCGGGCTGGCGCGGCAGCACGGCTACCAGCGGGGGTTCACGCTGGCTTAGGCGGTCGAGCGTGGCGTGGACGTCTTCCAACTCCTCGAAGCGATACATGCGCTCGGCTCGTCCACGCAGCTCGCCGGGAGTTTGCGCGCCGCGCAGCAGGAGTACGCACAGGATTGCGGTCTCGCGGCGATCGAAATTAAAAACTTCCTGCAAGCGGTGCTCGTACTTTGTTACGCGGCCGTCGGCGCCGCTTGCCGGCCCTGCTAGTCTGTGCTTCTGCAGCGACTCCAGGGCTGCGCGCGCGGCATCTTCGTCCAGCGTCATTACCGGATCGCGGTTATTTTTCTGGTTGCAGGCGTTGACCAGCGCGTTTAGAGACAACGGATAGTAATCGGGAGTGGTGATGTCTTTTTCGATCAGTGCTCCCAGCACTCGTACTTCGACATCACTCAGAAGATCCATGCCTCACCATCCGTCCTAGAACAACGCTGTTGGACGCCGCTTCCAGGGCTTTCCCTTCTCCTTGGAGACATTCTCCATGTCGTTGACATAGGCACCTGTCTGGGTGAGCACGTGGTGCAAATCGTTTCCCACGCTGATGAATGTGAAACCTTTCTCCAGAAACTCGCCGACGCGAGCCGTGCCAAACAAAAACAGGCCCAGGATTACGTTATTCTTGCGCGCGTGTTCAATCAGTTTCTTCGTGGCTGCATCGAGCTCCGGCGAAGTGTACATGAGAGGGAACTGGTACTTATTGTAGAGGCCCATCGACATGCAGAGATCGTTCTGGCCAAGGAAGAGAATATCGACTCCCGGTACGGCGGCAATCTCGGCCATATTCTCGATGCAGGAAGCCGTTTCCACTTGCAGAGCAACTATGCCATTGTTGTTGAAGTTGCCGGCGTAGCCTAGCAAGCCGGCCTTGTTCATGCTGCGCTGGGGAAAATAAACTGAGCGCGTTCCTACGGTGGGATACTTGGTGCAACTGACCGCCTGGCGCGCTTCTTCGGCGGTATTGATGTAAGGAATGAGGACGCCGTCGGCACCCAGATCGAGCGCCTGCTGAATTCCGGGACGGTCGTTATAGGCTCCCACGCGCACCAGGGACTTAGCGCCACCATTGGCAATGCCGCTCAGCATGGCGGAAAGTTTTTCGTTGTGCATGGGCCCGTGCTGGGTATCGACCAGCAACCAGTCGTAACCGCTGTGGGCAAGCTGCTCTACGACTGTGGGACTATGGGAGTTGATGAACAATCCCATCTTTGGAATGCCCTGGTGCAGTTGCTGCTTGAATTCGGAACCGCTCAAAGCGGCTTCAGACATACGGTATTCCTCCTGAGGACAAGTCGAATTGTGTAGTTTACCGCAGGCTGCGACGAAACACGGTGAACCAGAAATGAATTATTTGCTGCCTGTGACCGAGGGACACGAGTTGCTGCATCCCGCTGCGGAGGATTTGCGGGCGTGCTTGATATAGTTCCGGAAGAAGGTTAGCCTGCGTCATCCGGTGCAAGGAGCGAAAATGCGGCTGCTATTGAATTGGGTGCTGAGTGCATTGGCGGTTTGGGTGGTGGCACACCTGAAACTTGGGATTTCGGTTACGGGTCCGATCGCGGCGCTGATTGCCGCGCTGGTGATTGGCTTCATCAACGCCACGATTGGAGCGGTGTTGAAGGTGCTCACGTTTCCTCTGACGTTGCTTACCCTGGGAGTGTTCTGGCTGGTTATTAACGCGCTGATGCTCGAACTCGCTTCGGCGCTTATGGCGCCGGGGTTTCAGGTGCGGAATTTTACGGCGGCGTTTCTGGGTGCGATCCTGCTCAGCCTGGTGAACATGCTGTTGAAGTGGCTGGTTTATCCCTCGCGAGACCGCGAGTAAAAACCGCAAGGGCTTCGGCAAGGACAATGCCTCGGGCGGTGCGGCCGGGTCAAGAGGAAGGCGGGCTTTAGGCGTGCGTGAGAGTTCAGGCGTCCCTTCGGGACGCTTCTCGATTTACCGGTCTACCCGGCGCTGAATGCGCCGGGCTATTTTCAAACGCCCCTCCGGGGCGTGCGGCAAGCTGAGGTACAAAGCAATGGCAACGGCTCACTCCCGCTTCCGACCCGGCGCTGTATCCTCGATCGAGCCCAGCCTCGTTGCCATTCCTGAAGCGTGGTTTCTGATGGGCTCGGTGTCTGGGCAGGATTGTGAACGGCCGGTTCACCGCGTTTGGGTTGATGCCTTTCTGCTGGCTGCCACTCAGGTCACTAACGCGGAATACGCGTTGTTTGTGAACTCTGCTGCGGCTGAGGCGCCGCGGTTCTGGCTTGATGCGAATCTCAATCAGCCACGGCAGCCTGTTACCGGGGTTTCATGGTTTGACGCCGATCGCTATTGCAAGTGGCTGGCTGAGCAGACCGGGCGCTCGTACCGTTTGCCTACCGAAGCTGAGTGGGAGCGCGCTGCTCGCGGGGATTTCGAACAAAAAGAGTTTCCCTGGGGCAACGATCCGCCGCAATCGCTTCCGGACTACGCCACGCGCTGGCTAACTGGACCTGAATCCGTTGCGCGTTATGCTCCTAATGCGTTCGGACTTTACAACGTCTGCGATAACGTGCACGAGTGGTGCTGCGACTGGTACGATCCCGGCTATTATGCGGTCTCGCCTGAGCGCAATCCGCGGGGCCCTGCGGACGGCGGGCGTAAAGCCTCGCGGGGCGGATCTTGGCGGCATCATGTGAAGGCGTCGCGCTGCTCGGCGCGCTCGAGCATTCCTCCGGAGTTTCATTATGCCGACTATGGATTTCGTGTAGCTTGCGACGTAGTGTGATTTGTCGTTCGGCCGCGGGGATGCTGGCACAAGCAGGTTCCTCACCGGGCTTACGCCCGGTTCGGAATGACAAGATAAGCAGGTTCCTCACCGGGCTTAGGCCCGGTTCGGAATGACAAGATTTATGAACGGGGGCGGCCGCGATGTTTCGCAATGATTTGCTTAGCAGCAGGCGCATTCTGATTACGGGCGGCGGCACTGGGCTTGGCAAAGCCATGGCGCTGCGCTTTCTTCAACTGGGCGCAACCGTTTACATCTGTGGACGCCGCGAGGAGGTGCTCGAACAAACTGCCGCCGAACTTTCTGCTGCTACCAAAGGGTCCATCCACGCGCTGCCTTGCGACGTGCGCAATCGAGATGCTGTCGAGGCCATGATTGACACCATCTGGGAAACTGCTCCCCTCGATGTTCTGGTTAACAACGCGGCGGGAAATTTTATTGCGCGCACCGAGGAACTTTCTCCGCGCGCGTTCGAATCGGTGATTGGCATCGTGTTGATGGGTACGCTGCACGCCACCATGGCTTGCGGACGGCGCTGGCTTAAGGCCGGTGGCTCAGGCATCGTGCTCAGTATCTCGGCAACTTATGCTCCGGTGGGCTCGGCTTACGTTGTGCCTTCCGCGGTTTCGAAGGCTGGAGTTGAAGCGCTTATGCGCAGTCTGGCGGTGGAGTGGGGCAATCGCGGGATTCGCATGAACGCGATTGCTCCGGGGCCGATCCCTACGCAGGGGGCGTTTTCGCGCGTGTTGCCGCGTCCTGATCTGGAGGCGTTGGCGCTGGACCACAACCCTATGCACCGCTTCGGCACGCCGGAAGAGGTGGCGGATCTGGCGGTGTTTCTGATCAGTGATGGGTCGGCCTACATCAATGGAGAAGTGATCCGCATGGATGGTGGGGAATTTCTGCAGGGGGCTGGGGAATTCAGTAACCTGGGGCGCGCGCTTACTGACGAAGATTGGGAATCGCTGAGGCCGCGGAAGAAGTCCTAGACGGCTGGGGAAACACTGGCCGCGCACCCAAGAAGCGTACCTCAGGCGCTGAAGCGCGGGTTCATTTTCACCGGTTTACGGCACGAATGAATTCGTGCCCTTCCCGATCCGTGCTCGAATTTGGCACGAGCCGAAACGGAGCCTCCCGCATCCAAGTTAGGAATGGAGGCACCTATGTACGTAGTTCTTGGAGCAAGTGGTCACACTGGACGAGTGGTAGCGAAAACCCTTCTTGCCCGCGGCGAGAAAGTTCGTGTGGTGGGCAGAAGTGCGGCTCACTTACAACCTCTGGCGGTTGAAGGCGCGGAGATATTTGTCGCCGACATCACCGACGCACTCGCCGTCACTAAAGCTTTTCACCATGCAGACTCAGCCTACGTGCTGATCCCGCCCAACCCCACCAGCACAGACTTTCGTGATTATCAAGAGAGCGTTAGCGATGCAATCACGGCGGCGGTGCAGAATGCCGGCGTGAAGCATGTGGTTTCGCTTAGCAGCTTTGGAGCCGACAAGGCTAGCGGAACCGGGCCTGTGGTCGGCCTTTACAGCCTGGAACAGAAGCTCAATGAGATCGACGCGGCTAATGTTCTCCACCTGCGCGCCGGGTACTTTATGGAAAACGCGCTGCCGCAGGTTGGCGCCATTCGCATGATGGGGTCGGCGGTGGGGCCGGTTCGTGCTGATCTTAAGCTTCCTATGATTGCTACCCGCGACATTGGGGCCGCGGCCGCTGACGCGCTGCTTCGCCGGGACTTTCGCGGGAAGCAGACCCGCGAGCTGCAGGGCGAGCGCGATGTGGACTACACCGAGGCTGCTGCGATTATCGGCAAGGCTGTTGGCAAGCCTGATCTGCGGTATATTCACGCGGCTGACGATCAGGTTCGCGCTGCCCTGGTGCAGACGGGGATGTCTGACAATTTCGCCGGACTCATTCTCGAGATGGCGGGGGCGCTAAACCGAGGACACATGCAGACCCTGGAACCACGCAGTGCTCGCAATACGACTCCAACCTCATTCGAGACGTTTGTGGCTGAGACTTTCGTCCCGGCCTATCGAGAACAAGCGGCAGCCTGAGAATTGGGGCGGACACTGCTATGAACTGAGAAGGCCACGTCGTGACGTGGCCTTTTTATTTGGCCTCAGGCTCACTCCGCTTAACTGGTGGAGCTGGTGATGCCCAAATAGCTATTCACGGCTTGGACGGCCAGGCTCAGACTGGTCGCGATCTGCGGGACGCTCTGGCCCTGGTTATAGAGTTGAACGACCTGTTGCACTTCGGTCAATACAACCTTGTCTGCGGGATTGTTCGTGGGTGGTGGCGAGCGGTGAGCAGCTGCCGAAGGTGAGGGTGCGCTGGCGGCTGCGGGCGATGGGGTGGACAACGCATTGGAGATGGAAATAGTCATAACAGGCTTCCTTTCCCCTTACCCATTGGAAGATCGGCAGATCGGGGCGATGGCTGGAGTCGAAATCGTAAGAAATCTCACGGCCGGTTCGATGGCGGTTCCAAAATGGGACGTTGCTAAGTCGTGTGGTTTCAGGCGCTGCTGCGGAGCTGGCGGACGATTGTGGCTATGTCGTTTTCCTGAAAGAGGCGGATTCCGGCGATACCGGAGGCACCGGCTTGCAGGCAGGAGGGGGCGTTTTGCAGCGTTATTCCGCCTAGGGCCAGGACCGGGATTTTTGCTCGGCTGGCTTCGGTTAGGGCTTTTAGGCCTTGCGGGACTGCGTCTTTTTTTTCGAAGACTGGGGAGAAGACGGCGAAGGTGGCTTGATTTTTCGCGGCTTGAATTACTTCTTCCGCGGAATGACAGGAGACTGCTATCAGTGGGCTTCGTGGTGAGATTTCGCGGGCGAGGGCGCCCGCGCCACATTTGGTTGCTTCACTTCTCCAGGCTGTTCTTACTTCTTGCGGGGTGATGTCGTTGGTTCGGAGGTGGACGCCGTCGGCTGCTGTGGCTCGGGCTACGTCGGTGCGGGAGTTGATCAGGAGGGCAGTGGTCAGTTCTCGGTTCTCAGTTCTCAGTTTTTGGATTAGCTTTACCGCTTCGCGGGCTAGTGATTCTAGTTCGCTTGTGGGGAGATCTTTTTCTCGGAGCTGGATGTAGTTGATGTTTTGGGTTGCGGCTTCGGCGATTTTGGCCAGGACGCGGCTTCTGCGGGTGCGCTCGTCGCCGGGGAAGGCTTTGCGGTCGGTTATGTAGTAGAGGAGTGGGCTGTCGCGCATCAGCTTTCGGCCATCAGTTTTGGACCAGAAGGCAAATGTGGTTTTACCGGAAGCCAGCCCGTTTACTGGAGGCAAGAACGCCTGCAAACAATACAGCGTATACGAGTGTATTCACGATGAGGCTAGCCACCAGCGCCGTCCCCTCCTCAAACTTAGTCCCTCCGTGTCCGCCTGTTATGAGCATAGACAACACGGAGCCCGGATAAAGCAGGTAGAAAAATGCGGCCGAGGCTGTCCTGTACTCGAAAAACGTCAGCAAGGCAACGATCACAAAGGAGGAGCCTAAGGCTCTCGCCGCTATCGTCTTCATAGAGAGTCACCGTTCTCGGTGATCGTTTCCAATTCTTGTTTCTTATTCCTCCTCTTGTTCACGGGCGGGTTTTGGCTATTTCGGGTTCTACTTCTTGTTCTTTTTCTTTCTTGGCGCCGCCTAGATGGTGTTCGGTCAGGCCGTCGCGCAGGAAGGTGAAGGCGTCTTCGGGGGTGTCTACGAACTTGAAGAGGTTGAGGTCGTCGGGAGAGACGGTGCCGGCGTCGACGAAGGCCTGGAAGTTCATGATGCGGTGCCAGTATTCGCTGCCGTAGATTACTACTAGAATTTTCTTGGCTAGCTTGTCGGTTTGGGCCAGGGTCAGGATTTCGAAGAGTTCGTCGATGGTGCCGAAGCCGCCGGGGAAAATCACCAGGGCTTTGGCTAGGTAGGCGAACCAGAATTTGCGCATGAAGAAATAGTGGAACTCGAAGTTGAGCGCGGGGGTGATGTACGAGTTCGGGTTCTGCTCGAACGGGAGATTGATGTTGAGGCCGATGCTTTTGCCTCCGGCTTCGTAGGCGCCCAGGTTGGCGGCTTCCATGATGCCGGGACCTCCGCCGGTGGTCACTACGAAGCGGCGGCGGCGGGCGGGAATTTGAATGGACCACTCGGTTAGCAGGTGGGCCAGGCGGCGGGCGTCCTCGTAGTAACGGGCCATGTCTACGGCGGCGCGAGCGCGCTTCAGGTCTTTCTCGTGTTGTTCGGGGGGCACTTTCGCGGCGTTTTTTTCTACGGCTGCCAGACTCTTCTTTGCAGCGTCGCCTCCCTGGAAACGGGCGGAGCCGAAGAAGACGACCGTATCCTGAATCTGCTCGCGGCGGAAGCGGGCTAGCGGTTCCTGATATTCGGAGAGGATGCGGAGAATACGTCCGTCGGGACTGTTGAGGAAAGGTTCGTTCTGGTAGGCGAGGGGCGCGGGGTTAAGCTTGTCGACCATGTTAGAGACTCACGTTCTGAATCGAGGTGCTATTGGTGTTCGTGATAATGGAGGGCTTCCCAGAAGCCGATCCAGATGTCGAGTAATCCCAGGCCGCTGCACAGGCCGCGAAAGAAGCCGGTGGATACGAAGGTGCGAAGCCAGGGGAATGAGAGCAGGAGATAATTGTCGGTCCACTCAGGGGTCCAGGGCAGGATCACGAGCAGGACGCCGGCTACGGCGCTGATCAGGACGAAAAGAAAGACTGAAGTGCGGTGCAGCCAGAGTTGGATTGCGCCGTGGGGCTGAGGTGGCAAAGTGGGACGCGGCGCGTCGAGCACGGCGGTGCTGGTTTCAGTTTGCGCGGGCGCGGGCTGAGTGGGTGCGGCGTTTTGGGTGGGCAGCTTGGGGTCGGGAGTCACTGGGTGCTCCGTTGCTGCCGTGATAGTGGGGGCGAGAACCAGGATCCCTCCCCATCACTTCGCTCAGGGTCGGGATGACAAACCAAAAACGTATGAGGGGAAAAACCCATCGGCCTATTCTACGACTTCAGGGGCTTGATGCGCTCGGCTACGTCGCGATAATCGATGTTGCGGCCGTAAACCTCCATGAAGTGTTTGAGGGCGGAGGGTTTATCGCCGGCGGCCTCGTAGGCGGCGGCGAGCTCGTAGTGGAGAGCGGTGCGAGTTTCTTCGTCGATGCCGGGGGCGTTGAGGGCCTTGTCATACCAGCGGATTGCGGCCTGGGGCAAGCCCTTGTCGAGGAAGCATTGCGCCAGCCAGGTGTAGGTTTGCATGACTTGCGGGAAGGGATGTCCGCGATCGACGGCCTGGCAGGTCTTCTGGAGTTCGCCAATGGCTTCATCGAGCAGGCCCATTTCGCGGAAGGCGATGCCGAGGTTGTAATGAGTTTCGGGGTCTCCTTCGGTGGTGGACGCGCCGACTTCGAGATCGTGTTTAAGCTCGCCGAACATTTCCGCGAGATCGACGCCTGCGTCTTCGGTGAAAGGAGATGCTTTGGGCGCGGACGGCGCACCGGGAACGATGGAAGAAGTCTGGGGCTTGGGCGCGACGGGCGCTTGCGGCGGAAGAACAGGAGCGCTGGACGAAGCCGCGGCGGCTGCGGCGCTGGCGACCGGAGCGCTGGCCTGTGGAGCGGGTGTTGGCGCGGGCAAGTGTTGCGCTGGAGTGGCGGCGACCGGGGTCGCGATCTGAGATACAGGTTGAGCCGGAGCAGCGGGCTCAGCTTCGGGAACGGGAGCACCCTGGAGGAAGTCATCCCCCAAGGAAGCTTCGAGATCGGCTACAAATTCGCCCATGGGCTCGGCTTGAGGAACGCCGAAGGTAGTGGGCGCGGCGTTTCCGATCGGTTCCAGTTCGGGGACATGGCCAGGATGATGTTCGTCAGACTGGAGTTCAAACTCTGATTTAGAGGCTTCCGCGGAAGCTTGCTCGGCTGCGGGTTCGGCCTGGTGTGAGATGGTTCCGGGTAGGAAGCTATCGCCCAGAGAAGACTCGAGATCGGCGACAAACTCCTGAAGGACGCCTGGGGCGGGGGCGCTTACGGGAGGCTCGACCGCGGGAGGCTCTGCGTGCTGTGCGGGCGGAGCTTCAATTTCGGCCACGGGAGCCGGAGGTTCGATAGTAATTTCCTCTACGGCCGGAGCTTCCGGGGCCGGGACTGGAATTTCTTCGATGGTGATTTCGTCAGAAGGTTCGTCGACGGTGAATTCGGAGACAGTTTCAACCGGGGTTACTTCGTCGGCTTCGGCTTTCGCGGGCTGCTGCGCGGCGGCCAGGATTTCAGCCTCGATGGGCGACAAGACGGCTTCGTCGGTGGTGACGGTTTGAAGCTTTTCGAAAGCTGCCGAGGCCTGCTCGGGCATGCCGTGCTCGAGGTAGAAACGAATCTCTTCGATGGTCTCGTTGACTTTTTCCTGGTCGACCTCTTCTCCGCGGTGCTTTGGTTGGGGCGGCTTGGCGGCTGCGGGCACGTCGTGAGCGCCGACGGCCTCGGTGATCTCGGCTTCCGCGCTGGGCGGAGTGTCCATTTCGATGGTGACAGAATCGTCCCACTCGGAGGACAGGTCGATCTCCGCGGATTGAGATTCGGCGACGGGCTGCGGCTGGTCTGCATCCTGGTCGCTGACATGGACTTCGTGACTGTCCTGATGGTGATCTTGATCCTGATCAGAAACGATGGCGAATTCGTGGTCTTCTGCGGCTTGGGGCGGAGCGGCCGGCCAGGGAGCCGAAGCTGCGGACGCAACTGGAGTCTCTTCGGCCGGAGCGGCGTGCTCGATAACGGTATTGGCGAAAGCGGGAGTTGCCGAGCGCTCTTCGTAGCGGTTGGCGAGTTCGCCGTAACGGGTAGCTTCGTCGGGATATCCGGCTTCGGAATAGACGCTTTGTAAGGTGCGGCAGCAGAGACAGGCTTCGGCGAAACGTCCGGCACGCGTGTGCAGAGCGGCAAGACGCTGGTTCAGGCGCAGATCAGTGGGCGCCTCCGGCAAGGCTGCCATGAGCGGCCCGAGAGCCTTGGCGGGCATGTTGTAGGAACTGAAAAGCTCAGCATCGGTGAGAGCGGAGCGGACCGCGAGAGCGACGGCATCGGAGTAGTGCTGGTGAATGGAGGGAGCAGTGGCCTCCAGTTCATCGACGATGACGGCCGCTTCCTCCGCGGTAATGAGCCGCGCGCCGGAGTCGCCGCCGATCTGGCTGACCACCTGCTGGTAATTATCCATGTGCAGGGGATTGCCAGGTTCCATGGTGGCCAGCTTCTGATAAAGATCGCGAGCGCGGAGCAGGTCGCCGGCCTGGACGGAAGCATGAGCCAGCAACTCAATCACTTCGGTGATGTGAGTGGACTCTCCAGCTTTCTGGAAAAGATCGAGAAGTTTTTCGAGCGAGGCGGGATTGTCGCGCACGTGCCCGATGATGGAATGCAGGTTCTTTAGAACCTTGTCGGAATCTTCGCCCAGCAGGCGCTCGGCATGCTGATCGTAAACCTGGAGCGCGTTCTCGAACTGGCCGGCCTGCATGAGGGCATCGGCAAAAGTGGAAATGGAGCCAAGGTCGTTGTGGACGGTGAGGAGCTTGCTGGCCAGAGTGCCGGCATCGGAGAGGCGGCCAGTCTTCAGGTAAGCCTTAAGCAGGTCGCGGAGGCCATCAGGATTGGAATCGAGATCGGAGACTTTCTGGAACGATTCGACGGCGGCTTCGGCGTCGCCGGCCTCAAGCTGGTTGCGGCCCTGCATGAGCAGCGCGTAGCCATTGCCGGGATCGAGGGTGAGCATGCGCTGCAGAACTTCTTCGGCGGCGCTGGTGGAACCCTTGGCACGCAAAGTTTCGGCGGCGGCGGAGAAAATCTGCCAGGCGTCATTCTTCTTGCCGAGGCGAACATAGACTTCCGCCAGGCGGACGCGCATGGTGGTGTTTTCCGGATCCATTTCCAGAATCTTCTGGAAGATGCGGACGGCGTTCTCCAGTTCGCCGGACTTCAGAAATTCGTCGGCGACTTGCAGATACTGGGCGCGGGCATCGTTGAAGAGTCCCTGCTGGGTGTAGAGCTCGGCCAGCTTCAGCACGCTCTCGAGCGAGGGCTTGAGCTTGCTGATCTTCTTGTACATGGCGATGGCTTTGACCGTGAAACCCTGCGTGGCATAGGCATCGCCTACGGTCTTGAAGCATTCGGTGGCTTTGTCGGCTTCGCCGAGGCGGGAGTAGAGATCGCCGACGGTGTTGGTGACGGTGAGGTCCTTGGGATCGGCTTTAAGGATCTTTTCGTACTCAGCGATGGCGTTCTGCATCTTGCCCTGCTGGACGTACTTCTCCGCAGTGCTGAGGACCTTTTGTTTGTTGAACCCGAAACCGAACGCCATATGGGTACGAACTCCAGAACCTGGTCTGACCGAAAAACGTCTAACCGAGAAAGCTTTTGTACTGAAAACTTCCGAACCGGAAACTGATGACGGCTCCTGGGAAATGTTGGTCCAGGAGAACGTCGATATGACCAAACTCCTGTTTTGGAGATGGCCGGTCGGACAAGGGCAATTGTACGGCTGGAAGGGGTGAAGTGCATGGTTACCAAGGGTTACCGAAAGGGAGTGTACGAAAGGGTTACCTTGGGAATCAGGGGGCGGGGTACGGCGGAACGGCTGATATAGGCAAGGATGCTAGTGGAAATGTGGTATGTGGCGGGGTGGCGGCGCAGTGTAGTCTTGCCGATGCGAACGTGCGGGAATCTCTGGTTGAAGGGGAATCGCGATTATGACTTGGATTCGAACGGTGCCGATGGCGGAGGCGGATGAGAAGCTGCGCCAGGCGGTTGAGGGGCAGAAGGGGCTTTATCCCAAGGAGTATTTCGAGCCGGTGCATCCGGATGAGTCGGGCGGGTCGTCGATTGTGGGGTCGCACACGCTGATGCCGGAGGTGCTTTATCACTCGTTTGCAGCGTTTGGGGCGATGATGTCGCCGGAATTGCCGCTGAGCCGGCGGCAGCAGGAAATGATTACCACCATGGTCTCGGTGACCAACCGGTGCAAGTATTGAATCGAGTCACACGCAGAGTTTCTGCGTAGGGTGACGTTGGATCCGGGTTTCGTGGAGGCGCTGGAGAAGGATTACACGACTGCTGCGATCACGCCGCAGGAGCGGGTGATGTTGGATTATGTGGTGAAGCTGACGAAGGATGCTACCAAGTGCTGGAAGGATGATATTGAAGGGCTGCGGGCAGCGGGGTTTGATGATCGCGGGATCTTGCAGATTACTTTGATTGCTTCCTGGTTTAATTACATTAATCGGGTGGCGGATGCGCTGGGGGTGGGGCGGGGGTGAGGCCGAGATTGTGGCGATTTTACGCCGCTCATCGCGCCAAGAAACATCCCGCCCCGGACGCCGAATGTTGTTAGCCCTGTTGCCGTCCGTTGAGCAAGGACGAATGACTCCTCGACAGGGTCAAACAGCAGCACCATCCCTTTGCCGTCGTCAGCAACCGCCGCACACTTCCGATGGTCTGAGTTGCTCGTTCTGACCTGGTCAAACGTGTCGCGAAGCTCGACTACAGCCCAATAAGGATCGATGAGCGAGGCTCGCATCTGGGCGAGGCCTTCCGCGACATTAGCGTCGGTCCAGCGATTGCCTATCGCGTTGTCGGGAAAGACATAGACATAGCTGCGAATGTCCTCCTCTACCTTGTGGCGCAGTTGCGATAGATACTCATTTTCTGTGGCGTCGGGATTCATCGCGTGAGCCCTATGATAGCCGACGGAAACCGACCATCACAAACCTATTTCGGCGCAGAGGGTGAGCACTGTAGGTCATGGCTTCTGCGTTTTAGCACGGGGCACGTGCGGTTCTTCCCATCTGCTACTAAACTTGCCTAGAGGCAAGGCTGCGGTTTCGTTTCTCTGCCACCTCCACTCTGTACTCCATGGCCGAATCCTTAGCAGAGTTTTTCCTGACGAACTTTCGAACGCACCGCGAGGAACGCGCTTACGGGCAGCGGTGTGGGTACCGGATGCAGTGGTTTACTTACGGTCAGGTTTTGGAGATGGCGTCTTCGTTCGCCGGTGATTTGGAGACGCGGGGGATCGGCAAAGGCGAGCGGGTGATGCTTTGGGGGGAGAACTCGGCGGAGTGGGTTGCTGCGTTTTTTGGGTGCACTTTGCGCGGGGTTGTGGTGGTTCCGATGGATGATGGCGCTTCGGCGGATTTTGCTGGGCGGGTTGCGGGGCAGGTCGGGGCGAAGCTTTGGGTTTGTTCGCGGCGTCGTGCTGCTGGGATTGCGGGCGCGGTTCCTGTGGTGATCCTTGAGGAGGTCAAAGTCCCCGCCCTCTCCCTGCAAAAGGCGCAGGGAGAAGGACGGGGCACCCGCGTCCAATCATCCGTTCCGGTGGGACGCGAGGACATTTTGCAGATTGTTTTTACTTCGGGGACTACTGCTGAGCCTAAGGGCGTCGTTATTACGCATGGGAATGTGCTGGCTAATATTGAGCCGCTGTCGCGGGAGATGCGGGCTTACTTGAGGTATGAGCGGTGGGTGCATCCGGTGCGGTTTTTGAATTTGCTGCCGCTTAGCCATGTGTTTGGGCAGTTTCTCGGGTTGTTTCTGCCTCCGCTGCTGGGTGGGACGGTGATTTTTCAGGAGGAGCTGAGGCCTTCGGAGATTGTTAGCACGATTCGGCGGGAACGGGTTTCGGTGCTGGTTAGTGTGCCTCGAGTCTTGCAGTCTTTGAAACAGAAGATTGAGCGCGACCTGGAGGATCGTGGAAAGATTGAGGATTTTCGGCGGCGGTTCCGAGAATCTGAGGGGAAACACTTTCTGCATCGGTGGTGGATTTTCCGTTCGATTCGGCGGCAGTTTGGATGGAAGTTTTGGGCTTTTATTTGCGGAGGGGCGGCTTTGGATGCCGAGACTGAGGAATTCTGGGGACGGCTGGGCTACGCCGCGATTCAGGGTTATGGGCTGACTGAGACTACTTCGCTGATCAGCGTGAATCATCCGTTCAAGTTGGGGAAGGGATCGATCGGGAAGGTGCTGCCGGGGCGGGAAGTGAAGCTGGCGGAGGATGGCGAGATTTTGATTCGCGGGGGCGGAGTGGCGGCGGGGTATTGGGATAAGGGTGGACGCGGGCGAGCGGCTGGCGAGGTTGCGGAGGTTGGCGCGGTTACGGAAGTTGGCGAGGTTACGGATAAAGACGGGTGGTATCGCACTGGCGATGTAGGCGCGCTCGACGAGGCTGGGAACCTTTATTTTAAGGGGCGCAAGAAAGATGTGATCGTGACGCCGGGCGGGTTGAATATTTATCCGGAGGATTTGGAGGCGGCGTTGCGGCGGCAGCCGGAAGCGAAAGATTGCGTGGTGGTGGGGATTGAAGGCGGGGGAAATGCGGAGCCTTGTGCGGTGGTGATTTTACGCGAGGACGCGCGCGATGGTGCGCGGCTGGCCGGCGTGGTGGAACGCGCGAACCAATCGCTGGCGGAGTTTCAGCGGATGCGGATGTGGGTGCAGTGGCCGCAGGAGGATTTTCCGCGCACGAATACACAGAAGCCGCGGCGAAATGTGATCGCTGAATTTGCGGCTGGAGAGATTCTGGGAACTGGGCGGAAGGATGTTGCTAGTGCTGGGGAGAGTCCGGTGATGGAGTTGATCGGGCGGATTACGGGACGAAGGGTTAGTGGGTTGAATGCTGATGCCGCGCTCGATTCGGAGCTGGGATTGAGTTCATTGGACCGGGTGGAGTTGATCAGCGCGCTGGAAGATCGATATCAAGTAGACCTGGGCGAGACGCGTTTCGGCGCGGCACGGACGGTGCGTGATGTGGAGCGTATGTTGAGCGGTGAGACTCGGGAACGCGCGGAGTACCACTATCCGCGGTGGGTGTTGCGGTGGCCGGTGACTTGGGTGCGATTCCTGGTCCACTATTTGCTGGGGAGGCCGGCCATGATGCTGCGGGGCTGGCCACGGATTGAAGGGCGGGAAAATTTGCGCGGGTGGAGCGGGCCGCTGCTGGTGGTTTGCAATCATATTACGGATGTTGATTTCGCATTCGTGCAGGCGGCTTTGCCGGCGTGGCTGCGGAACCGGATTGCGACCGCGACTCGGGGAGAAGATCTCGAGGCGCTGCATACACCGGCTGCGAGCCGAGGTTTTTTCGGCAGGGTCTACGATCGGACGGTATGGGTGCTGGGGGTTTCGCTGCTGAATCTGTTTCCGCTGCCGCGCGAGGCTGGGTTCCGGCAGAGTTTTGCTTACGCGGGTGAGGCTGTCGACCGGGGGTATAGCGTGCTGGTGTTTCCCGAGGGACGGCACACTGTGGATGGCAAGATGAATCCGTTTCGGGCAGGGATTGGGTTGCTGGCGAATAATCTCGGGATTCCGGTGCTGCCGGTGCGGATTTGTGGACTGTTCGAATTGAAGAAGGCGGGCAAGAAGTTTGCTCCGCCGGGAAAGATTTGTGTGCGGATTGGCCAGCCGATGACATTTCCGGCGGGGTCGGCGCCGGAGCGGATTGCCGAGGAACTGCAGAGCGCGGTGGAGGCTTTGTAGAGTTTGAGCCGCGATCGCGCCTTATTCTAAGTCGTCTGACTCTTCTTCTTCGTGAGCGTCTGCTTGCACGTGTAATTCTGGCAACTTTGCGGTGTGGAGCGCTTGATTGAGCGCGGCTAGGTCTGTGGTTTTTAGGTCGTTCCAGCGCTTCAATACGTCCGGCGCATTATGTTCGGCGGCTGCGGCGGCTTCGGACTGGGCTGCGGTTGGTTCGGCATCGGCTTGCCACACCTGGCCATACAAAGTTGCGAACTGGCCGTTTAGTTGCGCGAGGGTGACTTCTTTGGAAGGCGGTGCTCCGAAACCGGAGGCTCCGAGAACCGCTGCGAATTTGGTCTGGAAAGCTTTCACGGAATCGAGGGTTGCCCCGGTGGCTTGCTCGGTTAGTTTTTGCAGCGGGTCGCGAATCGATCCGGCTTGACTCAGTGCTTTGGAAGTCTGGCTCACGAGCGATGCCAGATGCATCTCAAGCTGGAATTTTTTCTCGAGGCCGGCGGCGGAGGTCTTTACGCGCGGATCCATCTTCACTGTGAAGGGCGCGGTATAACTTTTGCCGTTTGCGGTTAGCCGCGCAGTATAGGAGCCGGGCAGAACCGTGGGGCCGAGCGGATAACGGGGCGTGTCGCCGGGGATGGCGGAGATGGGATAGCCGTGGCTCATGGAATCGGGCGCGGGGTGGTGTAGATCCCAGACCCAGCGGTGCATGCCGGCGTCGGCGGACAGTGCGCGGAACGGGCGCGGCCAGTAGAGAGGAATGAGTTGCTTCTTCAGGTCGGCTTCGGAGACATCGGGCCTGTCGGCGCTGGAAAACTTGCGCACGAGTTTGCCTTGAGCGTCGAGGATTTCGAGAGTGACCGGAGCTGAGGCGGCGTGACCCAGGTAGTAATCGATGATTGCGCCGTCGGGTGGGTTGGCGGCAAAGGGTTCGTCGGGAGGAAGCGGCGTGTCAGTGTAGGTATCGCGCTGCACGCGGTAGGCGGGCGCTGGGGTGAAGAGATGAGCATCCGCGGCAGCTAGCGTGGCGGATGCTTCGCGCAGCGAGGCGATGTCATCGAGAATCCAGAAGGAGCGGCCGTGCGTGGCTACGATGAGGTCGTTGTCTTGAATCCAGAGATCGCGCATGGAGGTGCGGGGCAGATTCAGTTGCAGAGACTGCCAGTGATCGCCGTCGTCGAATGAGACCCAGACGGCGTTCTCTGTGCCGGCGAATAACAGGCCTTTGCGCACGGGATCTTCGCGGACTGTGTCGACGGGGCCGATTTCGGGAAGTCCGGTGGTGATCACCTTCCAGGTTTTGCCGCTGTCGTGCGTGCGGTAGATGTAGGGCTGCTCGTCGTTGATGCGGAAGCGGCTGACCGAGGCGTAGGCGGTGTCGTCGTCGAAATGCGAGGCGCTGATTTGCGTGACCTTGCTCCAGGGCGTCAGTTCCTTGGGAGTGATGTCATTCCATTTCTTGCCGCCGTCATGCGTTTGCCAGATCAGGCCGTCATCGGTGCCGGCCCAGAGTGTGTTGATGTTCTTGAATGACGGAGCTAGCGCGTAGATTACTCCGCGCTGTTTGTCAGCGTTCTTGGGGACTAGAGCGCCAACGTTCGCTGGAATTCCGGGATTCTCGCGCGTTAGATCGGTGCTGATGGTTTGCCAGGAGTTTCCGCCGTCGGTGGTTTTGAACAGCACGTTGCTGGCGAAATAGAGAGTGTGCGGGTCTAGCGGCGAGAACATCGTGGGTTCAGTGCGGTCGGTGCGGTATTTGGGGTTGCGAAGCGGGATGGGCGTGACGTTCTGCACCTGGCCGGTGGACCAGTGAAACTTTGAGACTTCGCTTCGGCCGCCGCCGTAGATTATGTCAGGGTCGAGGGGATCGGGCGCTACGTAGCCGTATTCGATCACGCCTACGGGATGCCATTCGCGGTAGGTGACTGCTCCGTCGTTGCCGCGGCTGGAGATGCAGACGGAACCGCTCTCCTGCTGGCCTCCGCAGACGCGATAGGGGAAAGTATTGGTTACGGAGACGTGGTAAATCTGCGCGGTGGGCTGGTTGTACCAGGAGCTCCAGGAGGCTCCGCCGTTGACGGTTATGATCGCGCCCTGATCACTGACGATAAGAATAATGTTGGGGTCGTTGGGATTGATCCAGAGATTCTGGTAGTCGTCGCCGCCGGGGGCACCACGGAATCCGGCCCAGGTTTTGCCGCCGTCGGTCGATCGCATGGTTACGGTGCTGGCGCAATAGACGATGTCTTCATTCTTTGTGTCGACTCGAGGGATGGCTAGGTCGCCGCCGCCGATGCGGCCTGAGGGGCGGGGATCATCGGTGGCTTTGGACCAGGTTTCTCCGGCGTCGTCGGAACGGTAGAAGGCTAGCGGGCCGCTGGAGATGGCGATTGTGGCGTAGAGGCGCTTCGGATCGGTGGGAGCAACGGCTACGTAGATTTGCGAGAGATCTTTTGGCAGGCCGTTGGTGAGAGGATGCCAGGTGCTGCCGCCATCTGTCGACTTGAACAGGCCGCCGCCGGTGCCGTTGACTTCGTTGCCGTCTTCCCAGGGGCCTTCGCGGGCTTCCCACATCGAAGCGTAGATCACATCGGGATTGGAGGGATCGATCTCTACGTCGGAGGCTCCGGTGTTTTCGTCTTTGTAAATGACTTTTTGCCAGGTCTGGCCACCGTCAGTGGAACGGAAGAGGCCGCGCTCTTCGTTGGGGCCGTAGGGATGGCCCAGGACCGCAGCGAAAACTTTATTGGGGTCGCGGGGATCGATGGCTAGCGCGGGAATCTGGAAACCATCGTTCAGACCGAGATGAATCCAGGTTTTTCCGGCGTCGGTGGATTTGTAGATTCCGTTGCCGATGGAGAGGTCCGGACGATGCAGGCCTTCGCCGCTGGCTATGTAAATAATGTTGGGATTCGAAGGCGAAATGGCTATGGCGCCGATCGACTGCGTGGATTCGTGGTCGAAAATGGGATTCCAGGTGCGGCCGGAGTCGTCCGACTTCCATACGCCGCCGTTGACCTGGCCTACGTAGAAAACGTTAGGTTGGCTGGGGACGCCGGTGGCGGCGCGGGTGCGACCGCCGCGAAACGGGCCGATCATGCGCCAGTGCAAATCCTGATAAGTGTTTTCGGGAACTTGCTGTGCGGTGATTGATGCGATGGAGAAGAAAATTGAAATGCTGACGAATAGACGAAGGACTGCCTTCGATATGCTCACTGGGCCCCCTGACGCTTAAAGCCAAAGTAGAGAGAATAAACTAAAACGACTGTTATGGATATGAACAGAGCGAACTGGCCGGTTCTAGCCAATCTCGGCCAAGGTTTGCTCCATGCCACCGGCTTTTGGATCGGGGGTTGCGCCGGACTGGCTGGCGACCCAGGCGCCGACGCGGTTCGCGGTTTCGTTGATCTGAGCCAGCGATGTGCCGCGGAGATATCCATGCACCAGGGCTGCAGTGAAGGCATCGCCTGCGCCGACGGTGTCGGCGACCTTTACTTTGAAACCGGGATGTTCGCTGCGCTCGTCGGGAGACACCAATAGGCTGCCGCTACTGCCGCGCGTGATGCAAACCAGCTTTAGATTACTTGAGGACAGCAGACGCCGCGCCGAGTCTTCCTCGCTGCGATGGTCGAGGTTGAGCAGAGGCATCACCTTGGGGAGTTCTTCGTGGTTGAGTTTGAGGATGGTTGCTAGCTTCATCGATTCCACCAGGACTGGCTCGGAGTAGAAGTTCTGGCGGAGGTTGACGTCGAAGATGCGGACAGACTCGGGGCGAGTGGCGCGCTGGAAGTTGCGGATCGTGGTGCGGCTTAGTTTGGAGCGTTGCGCCAGCGATCCGAAGCAGACCGCGTCGGCTTCTGTGGCTAGCTGCTGCCATGATGGGGTCCACTCTAGAAAATCCCAGGCGACTGACTCCGAGATGTCGAAGTGGGGCTGGCCGGTGGCGTCGATTGCGACCTTCACGGTTCCGGTGGGATGGATGGGATCTTGCTGAACGAAGGCTGGGCTGAGATTGAGGTGAGATAAATGCTGGAGAGCTTCGTCGCCGAGAGGGTCATGGCCGATGCGACTGGCCGGAATTCCATTATCGCCGAGAATGCTTGTGATGTAGGCGAAGTTGGCTGGGGCTCCGCCGAGTTGCTTGCCGGAGGGGAGGAGATCCCAGAGTAGCTCGCCCAAACCAACGATGGTGTGTTTTATCGTCGCCATTTACCTCAGCTTTGGGTTCGCTGAAAACTGCATGGTGCGCAGAATGCCTTCCCCTTCCTTCACGAAGATCAGCTGGTTCGCCTTCACGTCTTTGAGCGTGTCGACGTGGCCGCTGGGCCAGCGGATTTCGAGCGCATCGACCTTTTCGGCTTTCCCTAAGCCGAAGTGAATTCGCAAATCATTCTGGGAAATGTAACTGCCTCCGCTACGCACTTCATCGATCTGCTTATGAGGCTTGGTCTCTCCGGGAGGATGGGTTATGCAGGTGAGGCGTGCACCGATACCACTGCGGTTGGACTTGGTGCCTATGGTGCGGATCTTGATCCAGTTGTTCTTGAGTTTGGACTCGCAGTGTAAGAGCTGCGGATAGTCGTTGGCTGCGTTTACGACTACATCGACGTTGCCGTCATTGTCGAAGTCACCGAAGGCGCAGCCGCGGGCGGGCAGGGGATCAGAGATGCCGGGACCTGCTTGCGGGGAGACATCGGCGAAACGGCCGTTACGCAAGTTGCGGTAGAGGAGTTTGCGCTGGGCGTAGCCGGCCTCGGTTTTCAGTTGCTCGACTTCGGGGTAGACGTGGCCGTTGCAGATGAGGATGTCGGGCCAGCCGTCATTGTCGAAGTCGAAGAAGCCGCATCCCCAGCCGAGAAATTGCGTGTGTGCGCCGAGACCGGCGGCGAAAGTTACGTCTTCAAACGTGCCGTCGCCCAGATTGTGGTAGAGCGAAGGGGTTTCGCCGGCGAAATTTGTTTTGAGCAGGTCTAAGTTGCCGTCGAGATCGTAGTCGGCGGCGGAGACTCCCATGCCTGCCTGCGGCTTGCCGTCGGGACTTAGGGCGCAGCCGGCTTCGATGGCGATGTCTTCGAATGTGCCGTTTTTCTTATTGTGATAGAGGGCGCTGGCGGAGGAATCGTTGGCAACGTAAATGTCGGGCCAGCCGTCGTTGTCGAAATCGGCGGTGAGAACGCCCAGGCCGTAGGTGCTGCTGGTGCGGAAGATTCCGGCCGCTTCTGAAACGTCGGTGAAAGTGCCGTCGCCGTTGTTGTGGTACAGGATGTTCTTGCCTCCCTGGAGGCCGGGCGGGCCACAGGCGACCATCACGCCTTTGTAGAGACAGGGGCCGGATTCGGGAACCGGCGCCGTAGCGAGATCCAGGTCGATGTAGTTGGCGACGAAGAGATCGAGGTGGCCGTCGCGATCGTAATCGAGGAAGGCGCAGCCTGTGTTCCAGCGCGTGACTTTGCCGGCTACGCCGGCTTTCTGGCTGACGTCAGTGAAGGTGCCGTCGCCGTTGTTGTGATAGAGGACGTTCTTGCCGTAGTAGGTTACGAAGAGATCGTCCCAGCCGTCGTTGTCGTAATCGCCGATGCAGACGCCTTGTCCCCAGCCGGAGTGAGCTAGCCCGGTCTTCGACGTTACATCGGTAAAAGTGCCGTCGCGGTTGTTGCGAAAAAGATGTGAGCTTGGTTCTTCGCCGGCTGGAAAACCCTCGAGACGCCAGCCGTTCACTATAAAGATGTCCAGCCAACCATCGTGGTCGTAATCGTAGAAGGCGATGCCACATCCCGTGGTTTCGAGGAGGTACTTGTTCTTGTGTTCTCCACCGAAGATGGTTTTGATGTTCAAGCCGGATTCGCGGGCTACGTTTAGGAAAGTGACGGCGAGATCGGGAGGCAGTTCGTCAGTGCTTTCCCGGCTGGCTTTGGCGGATGCCCGCAGCCAGCTGGGGCACGCCATTGTCAGGATGGTTTCGAGGGACAAGACCAGCGCGGACCGGCTAAGAGACTTCAGAAATAAGCGGCGTGAAGGGAACAAGAGGTCGGTACCTGGCCGGTTCGGCGCGTGCTAGAGTTCGGCACTCATTCTTATATGCAGTGAAGCTTGAGTTTGCAAGCTTGTCGCGACAACCGGCGGGGCCCTTCGACAAGCTCAGGGCAGGCTGCCGGCGCTACCCGGCTCGTTCCCAGGACTTGGCGCGGGAGACTGCATCATTCCAGCGCTGGCGCATGGCATCCGCGCGAGGTCGCGGCATGCGCGGTTCGAAGCGGCGTTCCTCGCGCGGCATTTCTGTGATTACCCCCGTGTCCTTCCAGAAGCCTGCACCCAGGCCCGCAAGAAATGCGGCGCCGAGCGCGGTGGTCTCGGTCATTGAAGGGCGGACGACGGGCACGCCGAGAATATCGGCCTGAAATTGCATTAGAGCTTCGTTGGCGGATGCGCCACCGTCTACGCGCAACTCTTTGAGAGGAGTGTTGGTGTCGGTTTGGACTGCGTCCATAAGATCGGCAACCTGGTAGGCGATGCTTTCTAGAGCAGCGCGCGCGATGTGGCCGGCGTTGCTGCCTCGCGTGAGGCCGAAGATTGCGCCGCGAGCGTAGGAATCCCAGTGCGGTGCGCCCAGGCCTACGAAGGCGGGGACAAAATATACTCCACCGTTGTCGGGGACGGATTTCGCCAGCGTCTCCACTTCTGAGGACGCACGAATGATCCCCAAGCCGTCACGCAGCCACTGGACCACAGCTCCGCCTACAAACACGCTGCCCTCTAGTGCGTAGTCGGTTGTGTCGCCGATTCTCCAAGCTACCGTGGTGAGCAGGCGATGCGTGGACGCGACGGCGAGATTACCCGTGCTCTGCAACATGAAGCAGCCTGTGCCATAGGTGTTTTTGGTGAGGCCGGGGCGAGTGCATCTTTGGCCGAAGAGCGCGGCCTGCTGATCGCCGGCTATGCCCGCTATAGGGATGCCGTTGAGTCCTGGCAATGAATTTACTTCTCCGTACACTTCGCTGGAGGGCCGGACTGCGGGCAGCATTGACGCGGGGATTCGGAAAAGATCGAGAAGGTCGCTATCCCAGCGGCCGGAATGCAGATTGAAAAGCATGGTGCGGGAGGCGTTGCTGGCGTCGGTGATGTGCACGCGGCCGCCGGTTAACTTCCAGACCAGCCAGGTATCCACCGTGCCGAAGGCCAGGCGGCCCGCATCGGCTAGCGGGCGGGCGTTGGGGACATTGTCGAGAATCCAGGAAATCTTGCTGCCGGAGAAATAAGCATCGATCAGCAAGCCAGTTCTCTTCTGTATCAGATTCTCATGGCCTTGCGACTTGAGTTGCTGACACAAAGCGGCGGTGCGGCGATCCTGCCAGACGATGGCGTTGTAGATCGGCTTGCCGGTGGCGCGGTCCCAGACGAGGGTGGTTTCGCGCTGGTTGGTGATGCCGATGGCGGCGACGTCGCTGGGCTGCGCATTGGCTTTGGCCAAAGCTTCCAAAGCTACGGCGAACTGGGATGTGGTGATCTCTTCAGGGTCGTGTTCAACCCAGCCGGGCTGGGGGAAGATCTGAGTAAACTCGCGCTGGGCCACGGATCGGACTTCGCCGCGATCGTCAAACAAGAGGGCGCGAGAACTCGTGGTGCCCTGATCGAGAGAGAGAATGTAGCGCAAGAAGCCTCCTCTTTATTCTGCCGGCGTTCCCAGCCGGGGGCTAGGACGATGGCTGGGATGCGCGCAGGAATTGTCGAATGCCGAAATCGTAGACCGCGGCGCCGACGAGTCCACCCAGCAGCGGCGCGACGACTGGCACCCACCACACGCGTGGGCCATCGGTTAGGCCATTGTTCTTGAATCCCGCGATGGCAGTGAAAAGACGCGGGCCAAAATCGCGCGCGGGATTGATTGCATATCCGTGCATGCCGCCGAAGCTCATGCCTATGGCTACTACCACTAACCCGATCATCGCGGGAGCCAGGTTTGCACCGGGAGGGACGTTGAGTTCGTCGGTGATGGCCAACACCATGAGTAGCAGCAGAGCGGTGCCGATGACTTGATCGAGGAATCCGGCTTGAAGCAATTCCGGAAAGGCGGGGAACGTTGTAAACACTCCCGCGGTTTTATCCAAATGAGGATCGAACTGGTGGAAGGCCGGGAGATAGTTCCGATAAACCAGAGCGGCGGCGAGGAATGCTCCTGCCGTCTGCGCGACGAAATAAGGAAGGACTTTGCGCCACGGGAAACCGCGAAATACCGCCAGGGTGAGCGTGACTGCGGGGTTGAGATGGCCTCCGGAAACTTTTCCCGCTATGTAGATCCCCATGGTGACCGCCAGTCCCCAGCCTAGCGTGATGTTGGTATAGCCGCCGTGGGCGGTTCCTGGCGGAACGTTGGCGGGAAACAGAACTACCATGGCGACCACGCCCGTGCCGAACAGGATCAAGACGAAAGTTCCGAGGAACTCGGCAATCAACTCGGCAAGCAGAGTCGGCTTGTTGCTCATGCGGCGTTGCTCCTGGGCGAACTCGAGGCTCTTCGACCGCGAGTAGTCTAGCAAGGTTTTGTGGCTGTGATCCGGCTTTCGAGATTCGCCAGGCGGCTGCTCGGCGGCTCGAGGTGGATGGCCACGCTGGGTGGTTACCAAAAGAATAAGACGGGGCGACATTTTTGCTTGACAGAGAAGACGTGGTCTGTAAGATAGAGAATATTTATTCACAGAAATGAATAAATATGCATAATGAATAAAGCGTTGCGACAGAGAGCTGTTCTGGAGGCTTTGAAGCATGGGCCCATGGCCAACCAGGAAGATTTGCAGCGAGCGTTGCGCAAGCGGGGCTTCAAGGTAGGGCAGGCGACGCTGTCGCGGGATATTCACGACCTGAATCTGAGCAAGACGGCGAACGGTTACACGCTGCCCCAGAGTGAAGGCGCTGCGGGTCTGGTTTTACCGCCGGTGCAACGGCTGGTTCGGGAGTTTGTGCTGGAGGTGCGATCAGCGCAGAACCTGCTGGTGGTGAAAACCATTATCGGCAGCGCCCAGCCGGTGGCAGCGGCGTTGGATGATCAGGAATGGGACGGCGTGATGGGGACGATTGGCGGTGATGACACCATCCTGATCGTTTGTCCCGACAAGGACGCTGCGAAGAAGGTTGCGGTTCGGATTGAGGAGATGTTGGGTTGATGTCGGCGAAGCTTAAGAGTGCGGTGCTGGGAGCGAGCGGTTATTCCGGACTGGAATTGACGCGCATTCTTGAGCGACATCCGCGACTGGCGAGGCCTGTGCTGCTGCGGCGTGAGGGTGGCAGTGATGGGGCGACAGATCTGACAGAGGTGTTTCCGGAGTTGTCGGGCAACGGAGGTTATCCGCTACGGGCGCTCTCCTGGCCGGAACTGAAGCGGCAAGGGGTGCAGTTGCTCTTTCTGGCTACGCCGCACGAAGCGTCGCGGTCTCTGGTGCCGGAGGCGATTGCGCAGGGGTTGCGCGTGATCGATTTGAGTGGCGCCTGGAGATTGAAACAGGCGCAGCATCGCGCCGTTTATTCGTTTCAGGACGCGGATGCGGTGACTGCCGCGGAATTGACGGCGAAAGCGGTTTACGGCTTGCCGGAGTTGAACGGTGACCGCGTTGCGGCGGCTGAGTTGGTGGCGAATCCGGGATGCTACGCGACCTCGGTGATTCTGGCTCTGGCGCCGCTGCTCAAGGCCGGGCTCGTTGATCGGGAGCATGGACTTATTTCGGACTCTAAGTCGGGAGTGTCGGGAGCGGGCAAGGCGCCTACGTCTCGTACTCATTTTGTTTCGGTGGCGGACAATCTTTCCGCATACTCGGTGTTCAATCACCGGCACCTGGGAGAAATGGTGGAGCAGTTGGGATTGGACGATGCCGACTTGACGTTTACGCCGCATCTGTTACCGATTCCACGCGGGATTCTGTCGACCATCTATGTGCGCCTGAAGCGGGCGATGAAAGCGGCGGAAGTGGAATCCTGCCTGCGAGATTTTTATTCGGGAAAGCATTGGGTGCGGGTGTTTGCGGCGCCGAAGCTGCCGCAGTTGCAGTTTTCGCTGCACACGAACTACTGCGATCTCGGGTTTTGTCTGGCGGTGGATGGGCGGCGGCTGGTGCTGGTTTCCTGCGTGGATAATCTGTTGAAGGGGGCAGCCGGACAGGCGGTGCAGAACATGAATCTGATGTATGAGTGGGAAGAGCGGGAGGGATTGCAGTGATCATCGTGGTGAAGATTGGCGGAGCGGCGATCGAAGATGCAGCGACCCTGCGGAAGTGTGCGCAGTCGATCGCGGAGTTGGCGCAGGACGGCCACCGCGTAGCGGTGGTTCATGGCGGCGGGATTGCGCTGACTCGCATGCTGGAGCGGCTGGGGAAGAAAAGCGAGTTCGTGGACGGGTTACGCGTCACCGATGAGGAAACCCGCGATACGGCGCTCATGGTGTTGGCTGGGGTAATCAACAAGAAGCTGGTGGCCGCGATTCAAGCAGCGGGCATGCCGGCGATCGGATTCTGCGGCGGCGACGGAATGTCGTTTCGCGCACGAAAGAAATTTGTTCGCGGCCGCGATCTTGGCTTTGTCGGCGAGATTTGCTTCGCGGAGCCGTGCTGGATCGAAGCTTTATGGCAGCAGGGAGGAATTCCGGTGCTGGCTTCGTTGGCGTTGGGCGCCGACGGGGAATATTACAACGTGAACGCCGATGAAATGGCGGCATCGTGCGCCGCTGCGTGCCACGCCAACGCGCTGATTTTCCTGACCGACGTGCCAGGAGTACGTGATGCCGCGGGAAGCGTGATGCCCTGGCTGAGCACGAAGCAGGCAGCCGAACTGGCTGCCGGGTCGATCATCAGCGGCGGGATGTTGCCCAAGCTGCAAGCTTGCGGGCAGGCGCTGAAACAAGGGGTGGGGCGAGTAAGAATTCTGCCGGCTACCGAGGCTGAGGTGCTGCCGCAGTTTTACCTGACCAAGCTTTCGTGTGGCACCGAGGTTACTTATTCATGAGTCAGTCAGTCGCTGCCCGTTCCAAGGACAAAATCGCAGCCGGCGGGAACGCAGGTTCAGAACTAAGGAGTCAACGTTGAATAGTCATGTGCAAGGCAGAATGGCGGTCGCTCCGGAGAGAATGCCGCAGGTGTTTTGGTGTCCCGACCTGGTTTCGACTCGCGACCTCGGTCCCTCGGGCGTGGAAGCGGTATTGCATCTGGCGGGAATCATGAAGTCGCGTCCCGCGGATTTTCGGAAGGCGCTCGCGGGGCGGCAGATGGTCATGCTCTTTGAGAAGCCGTCTTTGCGAACCAGGCTGACGTTCGAGTCTGGAATGGTGAGCCTGGGCGGAACGGCGATGTTCGTCGACCAGACGCACGAAAAGATCGACGCGCGCGAAAAGTTGAGCGACGTGGCGCACAACCTGGAGCGCTGGGTGGACCTGATTGTACTGCGCACCTACTCGCAGCAGACTATCGAGGGCATGGCGGAGCATGCGGGAGTACCGGTGATTAATGCGCTCAGTGATCTGGAACATCCGTGCCAGGCGCTGGCCGACTATATGACGCTGCTGGAGCGGTTCGGAGATGTGAAGGACCGCTGTCTCGCGTATGTCGGCGACGGCAACAATGTGGCGCACTCGTTGCTGCTTACGTGCGCGTGCCTGGGGTCGTCGATTCGCGTGGCTACTCCGAAGGGGTATACGCCCAATCCACAGATTGTTGCTGCGGCGCGCCAGATCGCCAAGGAGACCGGTGCTGACATTCAATTGCTGACAGATCCGCACGAGGCCGTTGCCGGCGCCGATGCGATTTATACTGACGCCTGGGCTAGCATGGGGCAGGAACGGGAAGCGGACAAGCGGGCGCAGATTTTTCCGCCTTATCAAGTGAATTCGGAACTCATGGCGGAAGCCTCGCCCGATGCGGTGTTCATGCACTGCTTGCCAGCGCACCGCGGGCTCGAAGTTACCGACGCGGTCATCGATTCGCAGCAGTCTGTGGTTTTCGAGCAGGCGGAGAACCGCCTGCATGTACAGAAAGCGATTCTATATTTGTTGCTGGGCGGAGGAGATCGTCTGCCGGCAAGGAGTGCTCATGCCTGAAAAAGTTGTACTTGCATATTCCGGAGGGCTCGATACCTCCATCATTATTCCGTGGCTCAAAGAGAATTATTCCTACAACGTGATTGCTATGGTTGGCGATGTGGGCCAGGGCGACGATATTGAAGCCGTGGTCGAGAAGGCTTATGCCACCGGCGCCAGCAAGGTGGTGGTGGAAGATCTCCGCGAGGAGTTTCTTACAGGATACGTTTTTCCGGCTCTGCGAGCGGGTGCGGTTTACGAGCATAAGTATTTGCTGGGTACATCGCTCGCACGTCCGGTGATTGCCAAGCATCAGGTCGAAGTTGCGCTACGCGAGGGAGCGACGGCAGTGGCTCATGGTTGCACCGGGAAAGGCAATGATCAGGTGCGGTTTGAGTTGACCTACCAGGCGCTCGCGCCGGAGCTGAAAGTGATCGCGCCGTGGCGAGAGTGGTTGCTGAAATCTCGCGAAGACTGCCTGGATTACGCCGAACAGCATGGTATTCCGGTGGAGGCGAGCCGGGAGAAAATTCACAGTCGCGACCGCAATCTTTGGCACCTGAGCCACGAAGGCGGAGAACTGGAAGATGCCGGGAATGCGCCGCTCGCGACAACCTGGCAGATGACCTGCTCGCCGCAGGAGGCGCCGGACAAGGCCGAGCAGGTGACCATTGGCTTCGAGAAAGGGATTCCGGTCGTGGTCGGCGGGATGAAGCTTGATCCGGTATCGCTGGTCGAACTGCTGAACGAAGTTGGCGCGCGCAATGCCATTGGGCGCGTGGATCTGGTGGAGAATCGTTTTGTGGGAATCAAGTCGCGTGGGTGTTATGAAACGCCTGGCGGAACGCTGCTGATCGCGGCGCATCGCGAACTGGAAGCGCTGTGCCTGGAGCGCGAGGTCGCGCACTTCAAGCAGCACGTTGCGTTGAAGTATGCCGAGTTGGTCTATTTCGGCTTGTGGTTCACACCGTTGCGCGAGGCGCTGGATGCTTTTGTCGCCAGCACGCAGACGGAAATGACCGGCAGCGTGACGCTGTCTCTGTACAAGGGCAACGTTTCGGTAGTGAGCCGGCAGTCGGAGCACTCGCTCTATCGCACCGATCTCTCGTCGTTCACGATGGGAGACAGTTATGACCAGAAGGACGCGGCAGGTTTCATTCGAATTCTTGGACTGCCTTCTCGCGTACGTGCGCGAAATCGAGTGGAGGTTACGCGATGAAGATGTGGTCGGGCCGGTTCCGGCAACCGCTGGATCCGCAATTCGAGCGCTGGCAGCGGTCGTTTGACTTCGACCGGAGGCTGCTGAGCTACGAGCTAGCAGCGAGCGCGGCCCATGCTCGTGCTTTGAAGAGCGCCGGAATTCTGTCGGCCGACGAACTCATCGGTATTCTTGAAGGGCTGCAACAGATCGGCGAGAAGGCCGCGGCCTCTAAAGGCTTCATCGAAGACGACGAAGCGGAAGACGTGCACCACTTCGTGGAGAAGCAACTCGCGTCGCGGATCGGCGACGTGGGGTACAAGCTGCACAGCGGGCGCAGTCGCAACGAGCAGATCGCTACCGACTTGCGTCTCTATGTGCGGGCGGCAATCGATCAACTGCGAAGCGAACTGGCTGAGGTCTGCGCCGCTTTTACCGATCGCGCCGAACAGGCTGGCAGCGCTGCAATGCCGGCGTACACGCATTTGCAGCACGCTGAGCCCGTGCTGGTAGGGCATTGGTTGCTGGCTTATGTGGAAATGTTCTTGCGGGATGCGGATCGTCTTGCCGATTGCCGCAAGCGTTTGAACGTTTGTCCGCTGGGATCGGGGGCCGTGGCTGGTGCGACCTTGCCGCTTGACCGTGCTTTCATGGCGGAGGAACTCGGCTTCGATGCTCCGACGGCGAACAGTATCGATGCCACCAGCGACCGTGATTTCGCTCTTGAGTTCGTGAATACACTGTCGCTGGTTGGCCTGCACTTGAGCCGGTGGGCGGAGGAAATGATTCTCTTCTCTTCCCAGGAATTCGGCTTCTTGAACTTACCCGAGGCTTACTCAACCGGCAGCAGCGCGATGCCGCAGAAGAAGAATCCGGATCTTCTGGAGCTGGTGCGGGGCAAGACCGGCCGCGTCATTGGAAGCGCAACGTCGCTCATCGTCACTTTGAAAGGCTTACCCCTGGCTTACAACAAAGACTTGCAGGAAACACAGCAGCCGCTGTTCGATGCTGCGGACACGATAATTGGATTATTGCCGCTGGTTGGGGCGTGGATGAAGGCGGTCGAATTCGATCACCAACGCATGAACGATGCGGCGCAATCAGGATTCATGAATGCCTGGGCCGCCGCTACTTATCTGGTCAATCGCGGCGTTCCTTCGCGGTTGGCACATGAGCAGATCGGCAAAGCCGTCAAGCTTTGCCTGGAGAAGAATTGCGAGCTTCAGGATCTTGCGCTGGATGAGTTGCGGACTTTGAATGCCGCATTTGATGAGAGCTTTCATGATTGCCTGAAGTTGGCTTCGGTGCTGGCGATTCATGATGTTGCTGGCGGCACCGCGCCGGCCCGTTTGCGGCAGGGGATTGGGGTGGCGAGGAAGAAAATCGAGTCTCTGCGCGAGGAGGTCCATGCGCACGCGTAAAGCTATTTTGCCGGATGCAAAACACATCCACGATCTGATTGCCAGCTATTCGGGTGACGGTACTTTGCTGCCGCGCACGCTGGCCGAGATTTGCGAGAACGTGCGCGACTTTGTCGTGCTGGAAAACGAAGGCCGCATCATTGGATGCGGTGCGTTGCATCTTTATGGCACGCACCTTGCCGAGATTCGTTCGATCACAGTGGGTCCACGGGCGCAGGGTCAAGGCGGCGGTAGCCGGCTGATGAAGGC
>Ga0209274_10000349_pt1 | contig 30643 bp, 29 predicted proteins | sample HubBroMetageREF1_FD_188343 | JGI IMG/M metagenome (GOLD analysis project Ga0209274, IMG submission 188343) | Reference soil microbial communities from the Hubbard Brook experimental Forest, New Hampshire, USA - Hubbard Brook CCASE Soil... | ecosystem: Environmental > Terrestrial > Soil >...
GGTTGAAATGTTGGTTACTGGTAATAACGCTAACACGAATCATTCTTATTTGCATCATCCAGCTGCGAAAGCCGCCCTGACCGGGTAGGGTAAGGTCAGCTTGCTCGGCTCAACGGAGATTCCCGGCCTAATGACAGTTTCAGCTCCAGCTCCAGCTCCAGCTCCAGCCCAAGCCCAAGCCCAAGCCCAAGCTCAAGCTCCAGCCCCCACTCCGATCAAGCGGCTTCTCTCACTCGACGTGGCGCGCGGCATCACCATTGCCTTCATGATTATGGTGAACAACAGCGGTCCCGGCTCGTGGGAATTCATGAATCACGCAAAGTGGAATGGCCTGACGCCCACCGACCTTGTCTTTCCTACCTTCGTATTTGTGATGGGCGTCTCCGTGGTGTTCGCAATGGAGGCGCGCCTCGCGCGCGGCGACACGCGCGCAAAGCTTGCGTGGCACACCGCGCAGCGCGCAGCGATTCTGATTTTGCTGGGGATCGTCGTCAATAGCTTCCCACTCTTCCACCTGGCGCACCTGCGCTTTTACGGCGTTCTGCAACGTATTGCCGTCTGCTATCTCGTGGTCGGACTCTTTTATCTGTGGGACCGCCGCGCATCCACAAAGGTTGTTGCGCTGCTTGCCGCGCTTGTCGGCTACTGGGCGCTGGTGCGATGGGTTCCCATCCCCGGCATTGGCGTGCCCGGCCGCGACGTTCCGTTCATGGACATCAGGCAGAACCTAGTCTCATGGGTCGACAGGAATCTTTTCCCAAATCATCTGTACCTCTACTCGCCCGATTACAACGTGCGCGATCCTGAAGGGCTGTTAAGCGACCTGCCCGCCGTCGGCACGGCGCTGATGGGCATCCTCACGGGCCTCTGGCTGCGTACCCAAGCATCGATTCCGGCCAAGACACTGGGACTGGCCGCGGCGGCGGCGGCGAGTCTTGTGCTTGGCTATCTCTGGTCGCTTGAATTTCCTCTCAACAAGAACATGTGGACCAGCTCATTCGTTCTGGTGGCGGGCGGTTACTCGCTGGCGCTGCTCGCGTTGGTATTCTGGGCAGTCGAGCAGCAAGGCTGGCGCAAGGGGTGGACCTGGGTCTGGCTGGTCTTCGGATCCAATGCAATTGCGGCCTATATGTTCGGTGAGCTGTCGCAGAGCACCCTTCAGAGCATCCATGTGTCGGGTGAGTCGGGTGCGCACACCGCTCTCGATTCCTGGATTGCCATGCACACTGTTGCGTACATCCCCGATCCCGGCTGGGCCGCGTTTGGCTACTCGGTTTCATTTGCCACGTTCTGCTTCATCCCAGTGTGGATCCTGTATCGCAGGAAAATTTTCCTCAAGATATAGCTAACGCACGGCCGATTTTATGCTCGCCTTCAAGGCCGCCTGCGCAGGCCCGCGGGGATCAACACGAGACCCAGCACTTCGAACAACCCGTGCGCCACCAGCGCCATCAAGGCGGCGGGAATCGCGCCGGTGAGAATGGTGGGCACGTCATTCAACGCCAATCCCGAGACGATGGGAGCGCCGTAGCCCCCCGCCCCCACCAGCGCGGCGAGCGTGGCCGTGCCGATGCTGACGATGGTTGCCGTTTTGATGCCCGCGAGCAGCGTCGGGCTCGCGAGCGGCAGCACCACACGCAGCAGCACCTGCCTCGGGTTCAATCCGAAGGCGCGCGCGTTTTCCACATGCACCGGATTCACGGCGCGGATGCCGGTGAAGGTGTTGAGCACCACCGGCAACAGGCTGTACAGGCACAGCGCCGCGAGTGCGGGCTTGGTGCCCACGCCGAACACCGGAATGAGAAAACACAGCAGCGCGAGCGACGGCACGGTTTGAATCAGCGCGCTCGACAGGAGAATGGCCTGGCCCCAGGCCTGGAAGCGCACCGCCGTCACCCCGAGCGGTATGCCGACCAGCACGGAAAAGAGCAGCGACACCCCGACCAGCCACAGATGCTCCTTCGTGCGATGCACGACTTCCCGCAGCCAGCCTGGAGAATTCGGCAACGCCGACCCGAGGAAGCGCGCGGCAATCTTGGCGAAGGGCATTTTCTGAATGTCGGCCTGCGCATTCATATCGAGCATGGCCTCCGCGCTGATCCGGCCCTGCAGCGCGAGCAGGGCCTGCCACTCGCGCGGATGCTGGGTCACGAAGGACGTGCGCGCGACCCACACCGCCTGATAGACGGGAAAATAATTATGATCGTCCTTGAGCAATTGCAAGTTGAGCTTTTTTATCTTTGCGTCAGTCGAATACACATCGATCAATTCGACGGCATTCTGGTCGATCGCCTGATAGCTTAAGGAGTGCTCCATGCGGCTGACATTCTGCGGACTGAAGTTCAAGTGGTAGCTGTCGACCAATCCGGGATAGCCGTCCTTGCGGTCCATGAACTCGTAGCTGAACCCCGCCCTCAAACCCGCCTCGAGAGGAATCAAATCGCCGATGGAGTGCAGATTGTGCTTTTCCGCGAAGTCCTCTTTGACCGCCAGAGCGTAGGTATCGTTGAATCCGAGCGAATCGGAAATGGTGAGGCCCATGGGCTTGAGCGCCTGCCGAATGTCCTCGATGGACTTAAGATCGGGCTTCTTGAGAATGGCTTCCGCCAAGGTGCCGGTATAGTCCGGGTACACATCGATGGCGCCGCTCTTCAGCGCCTCGAACAGGATGCCCGTGCTGCCCATCCCGAGCTTGCGCGTGACCGGTTCGCTCGAGGCCGCCTCGATGGTCTGCGCCGCCATCTCTCCCAGCACATAGCTCTCGGTAAAAATCTTGCCGCCGATCACGATCGTATCCGCGGCAGGCGCGGCGCAGGGCAGGCAGGCCGCGAGCAGCACGCCCGCGAGGGCCGCGCGCCTCATCGCACTTCACCCGAATCGGAGAGCGTGCGCTGCGCATTGATGAACTGGGAGACGAAGGGATTGGCCGGATGCAGCAGGAGCTCGCGGGGCGTCCCGGACTGCACGACCCGTCCCTCGTGCAGCATGGTCATCTGTTCGGCGAGATACACCGCCTCGCCCAGATCGTGGGTGACCAGGAGGACGGTCTTGCCCAGCCTCTGGAAAATCGACTTCAATTCCTGCTGCAGGCTGCGCCGGATCAGAGGATCCAAGGCGGCCATCGGCTCATCCAACAGCATGACGGCCGGATCCATCATCGCGGCGCGCATGATGGAAACCCGCTGCTTCTGGCCGCCGCTCATTTCCCGCGGAAACCGCGAGAGAATCTCAGGATCCAGATCCACAACCTTGCGCAACTCCTCCACCCGATCGTCGATCCGGGCCCTGCGCCATCCGCGCAGCTTGGCGATCAAGGCGACGTTGTTGCGTCCCGAGATATGCGGAAACAGTCCGCCGTCCTGCGGGACGTAGCCGATGCGGTCGGCCCACTCGACCTGAGTGAAGGACAGCAGGGCCTGATCGTTGATCTTGACGTAGCCCTTGTCGAAGGGAATCAGGCCCAGCGTGATCCGCAGCAGCGTGGTCTTGCCCGAACCGCTGGAGCCGATCAAGGCATGCGTGGCGCCCTTCGGCACCATCAGGTTCACGTCGCTGAGCACCGTTCGATCCTCGAAGGTCTTGGAGATGTTCTGCAGCTCGAGCATGTTCGGCCGACGTTCCTTAAGAGGCGGGGTCGACCACGGTGCCCTGGTGGTACAGGATCTTCCAGCCGGAACTCATCCGCCGCCACAGCGTCGCCCGGCGCGTCACGCGGGCACCTTGCAGCAGGGTGTAGGTCACCAGGTAGTTGTCGGGGGCGACCTCCAGGCAGTGGAAGTCGAGGGTCTCCCAGATGTCTTCATAACCCTGGAGCGCCCTGTTTTCCAGCGTGTCCAAGATGAATTCGCGGCTGTACCGGCGGCCGGACGCGCCCACTTCCCAGAACGTAGGGTCGGTCATGTTCTCGTAGTCGTCCCGGGTGGTTCCCAATTCCGGTCTGTGGAATATGGGCTCGCGCCGCTTCAGCTCTTCCAGAACGGCGAGCAGATGCGGGGCGGTGCTCAAGGTTGGTTCCATACTCACCCGAACGTCCTCAAGGTTGAGCGGCCACGACCGCGATTTCGATCTTGAATTCGGAAGAGGCCAGGTGAGCGCTCATGACCGTGGCGCGCGCGGGAGCCTCGCCCGCAACCACCCAGGCCTGCCACACCATGTTCATCTCGGCGAAGGCCGCCATGTCGGTGAGCCAGATGGTGGCCGACAACAGGTGCCTCTTGTCGGTGCCTGCCTCCTTGAGCAGAGCATCGATCCCGGCCAGGACCTCCCGCGTCTGGATGGTGACGCTCGCGCCGGGTGCCACCTGTCCAGCAAGGTACACTGTTTTGTTGTGTATCACCGCTTGCGACATGCGCGGGCCGGTCTGGATGCGCTGGATGGTCATGGTCGTTCCTTCGAGTCCGATTGTGTTGCTAGCGTATACCGGCTATACGATCGATTCGCGCCCATTTGCAAGCGCTGCGGCGATATTGTAATTCTGACAATGATTGGGGGAGAACGCATGGATCTGGGAATTCGCGGACGCAAGGCCATCGTTTGCGCATCGAGTCAGGGACTGGGGCAGGGCTGTGCTCGCGCACTCGCGGAGGCCGGCGTGTCGCTGGTCGTCAACGGCCGCAACCACACCCTGGTCGAGCAAACGGCCCGGGAAATTCGGCAATCGACGGGAGTCCTAGTGTGGCCGGTGGTCGCCGACGTCTCGACCGCCGAAGGCCAGGCGGCGCTGCTCGCGGCCTGCCCGGATCCCGACATCCTCATCAACAATAACGGCGGCCCGCCGTATCGGGACTTTCGCGAACTGGATCGCCAGGCCATGCTGACCGGGGTCACCATGAACATGGTGACCCCCATCGAGCTCATTCAAAAGGTCATCGGCTCCATGGCGGCACGCGGCTTCGGCCGCATCGTGAACATCACTTCCATCAGCGTGAAGATGCCCATCCCGGGTCTCGATCTATCGAGCGCGGCGCGTGCCGGCCTCACCGCCTTCGTCGCCGGAGTGACGCGGAAATACGCGGACAGGAACGTCACCATCAACAATCTGCTGCCGGGAAGTTTCGACACCCAGCGATTGCGGGGCGGCTTCATCGCCGCTGCCAAGCAGACCGGCAAGCCGGAATCCGTATTCGCGGCGGCGGCCATGGCGGAGATTCCCGCGAAGCGCTTCGGCACGGCCGAGGAGTTCGGCCAGACCTGCGCGTTCATGTGCAGCGCCCATGCCGGCTATCTCACCGGCCAGAACATATTGCTCGATGGCGGAGCCTATCCGGCGGCGTTTTGACATCAGCCCGGGGGTGGGCGGATTATTCACGTCCCCACCGGCAATCGACGAGAGTGCGACTATGTTGATCGAAAGGATTCGCGGCTTGGTCGCCGCTCCCACGTTCGCAGTGATGACGGCCGCGTTGGCAGTTGCCGGCGCGTTGACAGTTGTCGCCGCGTTGACAGTTGTCGCCGCGTTGACAGTTGCGGGTGGCGCGCAAGCCGCCGACTCGGGCGCGCCGCCCACCGCACTGACCGTCGTCACCGACACCTACCACGGTGTACAGGTGTCGGACCCGTATCGCTGGCTGGAAGACTCAGCCGATCCGAAAGTGCACGACTGGAGTGTCGCCGAGGACAAGCGCACCCGGCAGTACTTCGATGCCCTACCGCAGCGCGAGCGGATTTACCGTCAGTTGCTGGCTCAGATCTCGGCGACGTCGAGTTCGTACCACGCCCTGTATGCGGCCGGCGGGCAAGTGTTCGCGCTGTACGACGAGCCCCCGAAGCAGCAGCCGATGATCGCGGTGCTGACCAATGCCGCCGACCCGGCGCTCGCTCGCATCATCGTCGATCCGAACACGATGAACCCAGAGGGGTCCACCGCCATCGATTGGTTCGTTCCCTCGCCGGACGGCAAACGAGTGGCGGTGTCGCTGTCGGACAACGGCAGCGAAGTGGGGACCCTGCATGTTTTCGACGTGAACACGCGTCAAGAGGTGGAGCAGCCCATCGCGCGCGTTCAATACCCGACCGGCGGCGGCAGTCTGGCCTGGCGCGCCGACAGCAAGGGCTTCTGGTACACACGTTACCCGGGACCCGAACGGGCCGCCGACGAGCAGCGCTTTTTTCAGCAAGTGTACTTCCACCCCATCGGCGCTGATTCGAGCCATGACGCCTACGTGCTCGGCAAGGGACTGCCGAAAGTGGCGGAAATCGCGCTGAGCAATCGATTCAATCCCGACCTCATCGTGGCATCGGTCGCGAACGGCGACGGCGGTGAATTCGCCCACTACGTCATCGATGCGCACGGCAGCGTGCGCCAGGTGACTCGTTTCGCGGACCAGGTCGTCGCCGCAACCATGGGAGCGGACGGCACGCTGTACTTGGTTTCGCGCAAAGGCGCGCCGCGGGGACGGCTGCTCAAGCTCGAACCGGGCGTGGTGGACTTGAGCAAGGCCTCGGTACTCGTCGCCGAATCCGATGCCGTCATCCTCAGCGGCGGACAGGTCGGCGATCCCATTGCCGTGACTCCACGCGCACTCTACCTGAACGAACTCGTCGGCGGCCCTTCGCGCGTCGCCGTCTACGATCATGCCGGCCGGCCGCGCGGAGTCCTGCCCCTCCCGGCGGTGGCGGCGGTGGACGAGGTCGCCCCCTTGAGCGACGGGACCGTACTCTACTCCGTCGAAACCTATCTTCGGCCGCGTCACTACTGCCGCTATGATGAGACCGCGGCGCAATCCTCCGACTCGAAGCTCGCGCAAACCAGTCCCGTGTCATTCGCCGATACGGAAGTGTTGCGCGAGTTTGCCACCTCCAAAGACGGCACGTCGGTGCCGCTCAACATCATCCGCCGCAAGGGCACGCAGCTGAACGGTACCAATCCGGTTCTATTGTATGGCTACGGCGGCTACGACCTCAGCGAAACGCCTTACTTCCTCGGCGCCAGCACGCGCCTGTGGCTCGACGGCGGCGGTGTCTACGTCATCGCCAATTTGCGCGGCGGCGGCGAATTCGGCGAGACCTGGCACAGCCAGGGCGCCCTGACACACAAGCAGAATGTATTCGATGACTTCATCGCCGTCGCCGAATATCTGGTTGCCCACCACTACACCGATCGAGAACACCTGGCCATCATGGGCGGCAGCAATGGCGGACTCCTGATGGGGGCCGTATTGACGCAGCGGCCGGAACTGTTTCGTGCCGTGGTGTCGCGAGTCGGCATCTACGACATGCTGCGCGTCGAATTGGATCCCAACGGCCTGTTCAACACCACGGAATTCGGCTCCGTGAAGGACGCCGAGCAATTCAAGGCGCTATACGGCTACTCGCCCTACCACCACGTCAAGGACGGAACAGCCTACCCGGCGATTTTTATGGCCACCGGCGAAACCGACGGACGGGTGAACCCCGCACACTCGCGCAAGATGATCGCGCGCCTGCAAGCAGCCACTGCCTCGGGTAAGCCCGTCTACCTCAGCATCAACTCGCACGCCGGTCACGGCATCGGCAGCTCGCTGTCGATCCGAGTGAACCAGGCGGCCGATGTCTACAGCTTCCTGTTCGATCAACTGCGAATGAAGCTGCCTTGAGGCAGCATGGAGTCAATTTCGGACGGCGTCAGCATGCGCCACTCTCCCTTCGCGAGCTTACCCAGGGATAAGGGGCCCACGGCCACGCGCACGAGTCGCAGCACCGCTACGTCGGCGGATTCAAGCAATCTGCGGATGTGCCGATTGCGGCCCTCATCCAGCACGATCTCGAGCCATGCGTTCTTTTTGCCGGTGCGCAGCGTGCGCGCCGATAGAACCGCCAGCCGCTCGCCTTGGACCTGAGTGCCGCGCTCGAGCTGCGCCAGTAGTCCCGGCGCCGGTATCTGACCGATCTGCACATGGTAGGTCTTCGGCGGCCCTGAACCGGGGTCCGTGATGCCGGCCGCCCACTCGGGGTCATTGCTGAACAGCAGCAGTCCCTCGCTGGCCTTGTCGAGACGTCCGATGGGCGCGATCCACGGCAGCGCCGCGCCTTCGAAGCAGCGATACACAGTGTCGCGGCCCTGCTCGTCCTTCGCCGTCGTGACCAAGCCGCGCGGCTTGTTCAACATCAGCGCCACCCGCTTCGCAGGCGTCGGCGTCTCGCCGTCGATGTCGATGCGGTCCACGCCCTGCCGCACCGGATGCTCGGCATCTCGGACCACGCGCCCGTTGACCCGCACGCGCCCCGCGCGTACCCACTCCGCGGCCTGGGTGCGCGACGCCAATCCCAGCTTCGAGATCACTCGCGCGATCCCATGACGCGTCATCGGCGGCGAGATGGCCGCAAGTGAAACAACAGCCCGGCGCCGAATGCCGCCGATGCGGCCCAGCCCCACGGCGTCGTGAGCAAATCCGTGGACAAGTGCGTGAGCTCGCCGACGGTGCGCACCGCCTCGGCGGTGCTCTCCAGGACCAGGTGCATGTTCAGCGACACCACGATCACGCCGGCGGCAACGAGGAGGATCTGCCACCACAATCGCGTCCGTCGTACGCGCTCGAGCTTGCGCAGCAGGTTCGCCGAGAAATCCTCATCGGCCAGCGGGTCGCCGGCCTGCGCAAACGCCTTGGCCAGGTCTGGATCCAAATCATCATGCATGGCGGTCACCATAGGCCTGCAGCAATTCTCGCAGCCGGGCTGCGCCGCGGTTGACATGCGACTTGACGGTGCCCAGCGGAAGGGCCGTCGCCTCGCTGATCTCGGCGTGGCTCATGCCCTCACTATACGCGAGCACCACGCACAGCCTCGCGGCCGGCGGCAACCGGGCGAGCGCGGCGTCGAGATCCAAGCGCTCCGCGGTGGCCGCGGCGGCCGGCACATCCAGAAGAATCTCCTGGTCGAGCTCGACCTCCTGTTTCCTCCGGCGCGCGTGCTGCAGCCAGCAATTCACCGCGAGCTTGCGCAGCCACGCGCGGAAGGCGGAACGCGATTGCAGACTTCGAATCGACTTCCAGGCCTGGACGAACGACTGCTGCGCGAGATCGTCGGCAAGAGCAGGGTCCCGGGTCAGTCGGCGGAGCAGTTGCCGCGTCGCGCTCTGCCGGCGGCGCACCAACTCGCCAAAGGCTGCATCGTCGCCGTTCATTGCCAATGCCACCACGGCCACCTCACTTGCCTCGCCGAGCTTGTGGCCCGGCGCTGCCCGATTCACGGCGGCGAATTGCGCGACGGCTCGCGTGCGCGGGCTTCCGCCAGCGTTCGGGCGCCGATGAGCAACCCGACGCCGACGCATATCACCAGTACGCCGCAGCCCAGGATGGGATAGAGCGCAATGAATGCGATTCGGCTGATGAACAAAGACAGCAGGCAGATGCCGACGCCGGCAGCCACGGTGATGATGCCGCCGAGCTTGACGTGGACGGGCTCTACCCGCTCGTCGCGCCGCTCACTGGACGTGAGCTTTTCGATCACGGCCGGATCGAGCTGTTGCCCCTTGTCGATGGCCGCGCGCAGCACCTCGACGCCGCCGCGCCGCCGCTTGTAGTCCGTGATGATCGCGACCACGGACACTGCGCCGATGAATATCCAAAAGGCGGCTCCCGCCAGGTAGGGTCCTATGCCAGACATTGCTGATTCCTCGTTTGTTGTCGGTATCTATAAGATGCCGTCCAGAGGTGGTTTGGATGCAGATGCGTGTTCAATGCCCCCAAAAGGCTCCCGCCGCGCCCGGAAACACCACCGGACTCTCGAAGCCATCCGCGGACACGCTGGCGACACCGAAGGCGAAATCGTCGATCGCCACATTGGCGAGCGTCACGCTGTTGCCGCTGCCGGCATCGCGCGCATGCGTCCAAGCGGCCTCCGTCGTGTCGCGCCAATGCACCCGGTATCCCGCCGCGGCAACCCCCGGCGAGGCATCCCATGACAACACCGTATCCGGCGTGACGGCGCCGGCAATCTTGACGTTCACCGGCGGCGGCGGCGCACTGGCCATCGATGCGGCGGTGAGCGCATTGGTGGCGGTGACCTTGGCGAGATAGGGAAAATCGACGTTCGCCACGGTGTCGCCGTACTCAACACCGCCCTCGGTGCGCAGGTCCTGGTGTTGGTGCCGGTAGTCCTCGGCGTTCTCCGTGAAGCGCACGGCCGGAAAGCCGAGCGCGTTGAACGCCGAATGGTCGCCGCCGCGGCCGAAGCGGTCGAGGCGATACACCAGCGCCACCGTCCAGTTCGGCATGTAGTGTTCCGCCACCGCCTTCGCGTAGCGCGCGACGTTGCGGGACGCTGAGTCGTTCTCGCCGCCCTCGAAACGCCGCTGTTTGGCCTCTTCCACCGATTCCGTGTCCCGGGTGCCCTCGGAGAACAAGCGCAGGCGCGTATTGTTCACCACGCCGTTCTGGCCGCGGGTGGCACCGACGATGTCATTGTTGAGGTCCGCCTCCACCCGCCAGCCCTGCGCTTTGGCATAGTCGGCGAGCACCTTGCCGCCATAAAGCCCCTGCTCCTCGCCCGACAGCACCCCATAAACCAAGGTCGCGGGAAACTTGTAGCGGCTCAAGATCCGCGCCGCCTCGATCACCACAGCGACTCCCGAGGCGTCGTCGTCGGCACCCGGCGCATCCGCGGTCGCGTTCATGACATCCGTGACGCGCGAATCGATGTGACCGGTGAGCACGATGACCCGCTCAGGGTCGGTGGTGCCTCTCTGGATCGCGACCACATCCATGATCGTCGCCGGTTTGGGCACGCGCGCACCGGTCACGGTCTGCGACGGCGTCACGACGGCAAGACAGCCGCCGCAGTCGCGCCCGATCTGCTCGAATCGCGCCTGCGCGAAAGCGCGCGCGGCGCCGATGCCGCGCTTCGGCGATGCGGTATCCGACAACGTATGGCGCGTGCCGAAGCGCACCAAGGCTTCGATCGTGGCTTTGAGCTGCGCCGCATCGGGCGCAGTCGCGATGTCGCGCAGCTGCGGCTGCTCGACGGGCGACGCGGCGCCCGCCGTGGTTGCGAGTGCGGCGAGAATCAACGCCATCACGCCGATCGGCGCAAATTTCATAACGTTTGACCTGGGTGGAAGAAAATCCGGATGTGTCCCTCGATGAAGGATACATCACGCCCCCGCCCGGCGCAGAACCGAGAATACGTCCGTCAATGCGACAGATTTGGGAGTCGAGAAGGGTGCTGAACTGAACTAATCTTGGGTTGGTCTCCGGAACCGCTCAAACGCCGAGTGCCACTATGAATGCCCGTGATGCGCACAGTCTTATTGAGAAGGTCAAGACTCTCGCTCGGCAGCTAACCGTCGAGGAGGCAGAGCGTTCAAGGTCGCAAATTGCGACCTTGAACAGGGGGCGCGGCCAAAACGTCAAATACCGGCCGTATGCGTTTACCGAGCACGGTGCGATCCAGGTGGCCAACGTCTTAGATTCTCCGCGCGCTATCGCCATGGGTGTCCTTATGTCGTAAGTATACGGGGCGGATAGTTTTACGACGACGGATGGTGAAGCCTGCGCAGCAGCACGGCAAAGGCGCGTGCCTTCGGGTCGCGGTTACCTAGAGTTCGGGCCATGTTGTTCACTCGGCGGGAAATGCGGCCGCTCTTGTCGGCGTTCATCGCCTGGACGAGCTTGCGCCAGGTGGCCACGTTGCCCCGGGTGATGATGTCATCGATGGCGGCCTTGGTGAGTTCGCGGCCTGCATCCTCTGACAGATGTCGATGCGCCATCAATGGCTCCTTCAGCTCCAGCGGGCGAGCTTCCAGCACCAAATCCACGGCAGCACAGATCCGAGCCACACGTTCCAGCCCGAGTTCGGGAAGCTTGCCCGCCTCAAGGGCCGCCAATGTCGAGCGACCCACCTCAGCTTGAACTGCGAGTTGGGTGAGCGTAAGGCCCTTGGCGCGGCGCCGCTCCGCGATGAGACGGCCGATAGTTTGTAGATTCATGAGTCCAGTATACTGGACTATTCGCGCATAAGTCCAATATACTGGACTGATGCATGGTTAGCCGGCACGGTGCACATGAGCTCGATACCTGGCCTCGTCGCTGTGGCTAGCACTAGGAACGCAGCGTAGCATGGAGGATAAACGGTCCCCTCCACTCCTCCAGGCGGCTCATTAGATGACGACACACACCGACTCGCGCACCGCGCTGCAACTTCGATCACTCGTGAAAGCCGACGGGGAGTTGGAATTGTCGCTCACCCGCATTCCCGTCCCGGTCCCGGCGGCCAACGAAGTGCTCATCCGCATGGAGGCAGCGCCCATCAATCCGTCGGATCTGGGACTGCTGTTCGCCGGCGCCGACTTGACGGCGGCGAACCGCCGCGGCAGCCCCGACGATCCCGTGATCGCGGCCCGCGTTCCGGACGGCGCGCTCAAGGGCATGGCGGCGCGTTTCGGCGTGTCCATGCCGGTGGGTAACGAGGGTGCGGGTACCGTGGTCGAAGCAGGGTCATCCGCGGCGGCCCAGGCGCTCTTGGGTAAGACCGTCGCCGCCCTCGGCGGCGCGATGTATTCGCAATATCGCAGCGTTCCCGTCGAGCAATGCCTGGTTCTTCCACCCGGCGCGACGGCGGCCGAAGGCGCATCCTCCTTCGTCAACCCGCTCACCGCGCTCGGCATGGTCGAGACCATGCGCCTCGAGGGCCACAAGGCCTTGGTGCACACCGCCGCCGCCTCCAACTTGGGCCAGATGCTCAATCGGATCTGCATCAAGGAGAGGATTGCCCTGGTGAACATCGTCCGCAACGACGCCCATGTCGACATCCTGCGGGGCATCGGTGCCGCGCATGTCTGCAATTCCAGCTCGCCCACCTTCGTGAAGGATCTCATCGAGGCCCTGACGGTCACGGGCGCGACGCTGGCCTTCGATGCCATCGGGGGCGGCAAGCTCGCCGGCCAGATTCTCATGTGCATGGAAGCATCCCTCATTGCGAAGGCCACCCAATACAGCCGTTACGGCTCCTCCACCCACAAACAGGTCTATGTCTATGGAGGCCTAGGAATGGGCCCGATCGAGCTCAACCGCAATTTCGGCATGGCCTGGGGGGTCGGCGGCTGGCTGGTCACGCCCTTCCTGCAGAAGCTCGGACCCGCCGGGACCCAAAGGCTGAAGGAACGCGTCGCCGCGGAGCTCAAAACCACCTTCGCCAGCCACTATGCCGGGGAGCTGTCGCTTCTCGAAGCACTGGACCTGAAGGCCATCGCTGACTACAGTAAAAGCGCGACCGGGCATAAGTACCTGATCAACCCGAACAAGGACGTGGGCCGGCGGTAGGCAGGGTCGGCTGAAGGGCGACGCCCGTCATAAGTTCAATTCGGGCCCGCCGTTGGGTGCCTGTTACTTAGACAGGCTCCCGGGGGGAACCTCCGGCAGGCCTCATGCTCCAAGGGATCGCCGTCGACGTCGCGCGGCGGCCCCAATTCAACGAGGATTTGCTTGATGATTCAAAAACCTGCGGTCATCCACGAGCCGCGCCCCTTGGCAGCAGACTCCGACGAGAGCCTGCGCGCCGCCCGTGAGACCGTGCTTCAGAATTCGACCTGGATCGCGCCGCTGCAGGCCGAGATGGCGCGAGTGATCGTAGGCCAGAAGCATCTGCTGGACCGGCTGTTGGTCGCCCTCCTCACCAACGGCCATGTACTCCTGGAAGGCGTGCCCGGCCTCGCCAAGACTTTGGCTCTGAAAACCCTGGCCGCCAGCATCGCCGTCCGCTTCAAGCGGCTGCAGTTCACCCCCGACATGCTGCCGGCCGACATCGTCGGCACCATGATTTACAACCCGCAGGACGGTGCCTTTCGCACCAAGCACGGGCCCATATTCAGCAATCTCATCTTGGCGGACGAGATCAATCGCGCGCCGGCGAAAGTGCAAAGCGCGCTGTTGGAGGCCATGCAGGAGCGCCAGGTAACAATCGGCGATGAGACCTATCCCTTGCCGAGCCCCTTTTTGGTGCTGGCCACGCAGAATCCGCTGGAACAGGAGGGGACCTACCCCTTGCCCGAAGCGCAGATCGACCGCTTCATGATGAAGGTCGTGGTCGACTATCCGAGTCGCGCCGAAGAGCGTGCCATCTTGGACGCCATGGCCACCTCCGAGCCGCTGCCCAGCGTGCGCCCGGTCGTGACGGCCCAACAGATTCTGAGCGCCCGCCATGTGGTGAATACGCTCTATGTGGACGACAAGATCAGGAACTACATCGTGGACTTGGTTTTAGCGACGCGTCCGCCCATTGCAAAGTCTATGAACATCGAGGGGTTCATCCAAACCGGCGCCTCGCCGCGGGCCACGATCAACTTGACGCTCGCCGCACGCGCCATCGCGTTCCTCAACGGCCGCCACTATGTGACCCCGCAGGACGTGAAGACCATCGCCCTGGATGTGCTGCGCCACCGCGTGTCCGTGACGTATGAAGCAGAGGCCGAGAACATCAGCTCCGAAGACGTGATACACAAGATTCTCGACGCCCTGCCCGTTCCCTGATCGACATGCCTGCTGACACCAGCAAATCCACCAAAGCCATCATGACCGGCATGCGGCAGCTGGAGATCCGCACCCGCCGCATGGTCAACGACAGCCTGGCCGGCGAATACCACTCGGTGTTCAAGGGCCGCGGCATGGATTTCGACGAGGTGCGCGAGTACAGCCCCGGCGACGAAGTGCGCACCATCGATTGGAACGTCACCGCACGCGCCGGCCGGCCCTTCGTCAAGAAATTCACCGAGGAGCGCGAGCTGACGATTCTCTTGCTGGTGGACATCAGCGCCTCGGGAAATTTCGGCTCTGCCGCCTTGAGCAAACGCGATCTCGCCGCCGAACTCGCGAGCGTGATGGCTTTTTCGGCGATTCGCAACAGCGACAAAGTCGGCCTCCTGCTCTACACCGATCGCATCGAGCGCTACCTTCCGCCCAAGAAGGGCCGCCGGCACGTGCTGCGCGTGGTGCGCGACATTCTGTACCACACCCCCGAAGGCCGGGGCACGGACACCGTGAAGGCGCTCGACGTGGCCAATCATGTGCTGCACCGGCGCGCAATCGTGTTCCTGATTTCCGATTTCCAATCGCCGTCGAAGGATCCGGCCGCCACCCGCGCGGAGCTGCGCCGCGCCATGCGCCAGACCAACCGGCGTCACGATCTCATCGCCGTGCAAGTCGCCGATCCGCGGGAGAAGGAACTGCCCAACGTCGGGGTGCTCGCCTTGGAGGACGCGGAAAGCGGCGAGATCATCGAGCTCGACACTGCCGATCCCGGCATACGCAAGCGCTTCAGCGAATTGGCGATCGAGCGTGCGCGCAAGCTGGTGAGCGATTTTCGCGCCGAGGGGGTCGACACGCTGGAGCTCAAGACCGATTCGCCCTACATGCCCGCGCTGCAGCGTTTCTTCAAAACCCGGGAACGCCGCCGCGTATGAGCGCCCGCATGAGCAATCGCGCCTCCCATGCGAGCGCCGCCTTGGGGATAGGCCTCATGGCGCTGTTTCCGGGGACTCAGTCGTTTGCCGAGGCGGCTGCGTCCTCGACGGCTACGCCCTCAACGGCTGCGTCTGACTCTCCTTCTGCGCCTGTCCCCGTGGTCCCGTCGACGCCGGATATTTTTTCGCCCCCTCCGCCGGCACGCGCACCTGCGCCTACATACTCGTCTGGCGATACACCGGCACGCGTATCCCCATCCGCGCCTTCATCTCAATCTGGTTCTGGATCTGCACCCGCCACTGTATCTGCGACCGCGCCCGGCGAAGACATTCGCGACATCCGCGGCCCCAAGAGCATCTTCCCCCTGTGGCAGCTGTTGGCATGGATAGCCGTCGGCGCACTGGCCGCGATCGGCGGCTATGCCTGGTGGCGGCGGGCGCGCCGGCGGCAAACGCTGCGCCAGCCCGCATTGTTCGAGATCGCCCTGCAGCGCCTCGAGGACATCCGCTCGCTCATGCATCCGTCGACGGTGCGAGAATTTTCCATTGCGATTTCGGATGTGGTGCGTCAGTACATCGAAGCCCAAATGAAGATCACCGCCACTCACCGCACCACCGAGGAATTTCTGCGAGACCTGCTCGATTCCTCGAATGCGGCGCTCGCCGCGCATCGCAATTTGCTGGCGGAATTCCTGCAAGCTTGCGACATGGCCAAATTCGCGGGCGTGGGCCTGTCGATGCGCATCATGGAGTCGCTGCACTTAAGCGCCCGCAGCTTCGTGATCGAAACGGCAAAGCCCGTGGCGACCCCGCCATCTGCGCAGGCTCTGCAACCCATGCCGGCGCCGCAGGCCTGAAGTCTCATGATTCGCTTCCTGCAACCCGAATTGCTGTGGCTTCTGGCGCTCTTGCCTCTGGTGTTGCTTTTGCGCGGGCGGCGCGGTCCGGTCGCCGCCATCGAGTTCTCCGATGTCGGGCTTGCCCGCGAGGTAGCCGGCAAGAGCCGCTCGCGTGTCGGTGGTTGGCTGTGGCTGTTTCCCGTGCTCGCGGGCGCCCTGATGATCATCGGCCTCGCGCGGCCGCAGCGTGCGCACAGCCGCACCGAAGTCACCGCCAACGGAATCGACATCGTGCTCGGGCTCGATGTGTCCGGCTCCATGCAGGCGCTCGACTTCCTGGTCGACGGACAGCGCGTGAACCGCATCGAAGTGGTCAAATCGGTGGTGTCTAGATTCATCGAGGAGCGTCCGAACGACCGCATCGGTCTCATCGCATTTGCCGCCGCTCCCTACCTTGTGAGCCCTCTCACTCTCGATCATGACTGGCTGCAGCAGAATCTCGAGCGCGTGAGTACGGCCGCGGCGAACGACGACGGAACCGCCATCGGTTCGGCGATTGCCGCTGGCGTCAACCGCCTGCGCACCACTAACGCGAAATCGAAAATCATGGTGCTGCTCACCGACGGCATGAACAACACCGGGAAGATTTCGCCCATCGCCGCCGCCGAGGCCGCGAAGGCCATGGGAGTGAAGATCTACACCATCGGCGTGGGCGTGCGCGGCATGGCGCCCATCCCGGTACGCGACCAGGCCGGCCATGTTCACCTCATCATGGACAAGGTGGATGTGGACGAGAAGACCCTGCAGACCGTCGCGAGTACCACCGGCGGCACCTTCTACCGCGCGACCGACACGGATTCCCTGGGGAAGATCTACGAGCAGATCAACCGCCTCGAGACCACCGCGCGCACCGTGCAAAAGTTCGAGCACCAGGAAGAGCTCTATTCCTGGGCGCTGATTCCGTCGGCGGCATTCTTTGGGTTCGGATTGATGCTGCAGAACACGCGCTTCCGGAGACTGCCGTGAAATTCGGCCACCCACTGTGGCTCGCCGCCGGAGGTCTGGCCTGCCTCTGTCTGTTGTGGTTGTGGCACCGCTACGATATTCGCCAGCATGCGGCGCTCGCCCGGTTCGTCTCGGCGCATCTGCGGACTCAGCTCACGCAATCGGTGTCCGTCGGTCGCCGCCGGTTGCAGCGCGGATTGACCTTACTGGCGCTGGCGCTGCTGTTCGTCGCGCTCTCGGGACCGCTCGTCGGCTATCGCTGGGAACTGGTCAACCGCCGCGGCATCGAAATCATCTTCGCCGTCGACACCTCGCGCAGCATGTCCACCCCGGACGTCAAGCCCGATCGCCTCACGCGCGCCAAACTCGCCATCGACGACTTCACCAATGAGCTCGACGGAGATGCGATCGGTCTCGTGGCCTTCGCCGGCGAGGCCTTTCTGGTGTGCCCCATGACCCTCGACTATGGCGCGTTTCACGAATCCTTGAACGCCATCGACATCAATACCATCCCGCGCGGCGGCACCAATATCGCCGCCGCCATTCGCGGGGCCCAGGCTGCCCTGCGGCGCCGGCCCGGCAGCGACAAGATTCTTATATTGGTCACCGACGGCGAGGATCTCGAGGGCGATGCGCTGACGGCGGCGCAAGCGGCGGCGAGTCAGGACTCCTTGAGGATCTACACCATCGGTGTGGGCACCGCACAAGGGGACCTCATCCCCCTGTCCGATAACCCGAACGGCGGATTCGTGAAGGACGAGTCCGGCGAATTCGTCAAATCCCGTCTCGATGAGCCGGCGCTGAAAGCCATCGCAGCCGCCACCGGCGGACAATATGCCCCGCTCGGACCCCAAGGACAGGGATTCGAGGCCTTGTATCAAAGCAGCCTCGCACCTCTGCTCAAGCACAATCTCGCGTCGCGGCAACAGAGGGTATACATCGAGCGCTACCAATGGCCGCTGTCGGGGGCGCTGGCGCTGCTGCTCCTGAGTCAGATCATCGGCAGTCGGCGTCGAGTCCGCGCGAGAAGCCGAGTGTCCTACCTTAAGCGCCGCAATTGGGCCGGCCCCGCCGCGGCGTCCGTATTGTTGCCGTTGACACTCTCACCATGGTCCGGCCCGGCACGTGCATCGCCCACGAGCGCTCAGCAGGCTTATGACAAGGGCGATTTCGCCGCGGCCACGCGCGAGTACGCCGCGGCCGCGCAGCGCGACCCGAAGACGCCGGCGCTGCAGTTCAACGTTGGCGCCGCCGCCTACCGCGCCGGACAATTTCCGCAGGCGGCGCAAGCGTTTCAGGCGTCGATCAGCCGCTCGGTGTCGGGGGACTCCAAGCGCTTGGCGGAGCAGGAGGACGCCTATTACAACTTGGGCAACACGCTGTACCGCACCGGACAGGGGACCCTGCAGAGCTCTCAGCAGCAGACGCTGCAGTCCTGGGAACAGGCGGTCAAGGCGTACGACACCGCGCTGGAGTTGCGCGCCGATGATGCCGACGCCAAGTACAACCGCGATCTCGTGAAGCGCAAAATCGACGAGCTGAAGAAAAATCCGCCGCCGCCGAATCCGCAGAACAATAAGAACAATCAGGGCAATCAGCCGAACAACCAACAGCAGCAAGGTCCGCAGCAAAAGCCGCCGCAGAATTCGCAGCAGCCGCCGAAGGACGGAACACCGCCGCCCGGCCAACAACCTCCGGGACAGCCGCCGCCCGGGAAACAGCCCCCTGGCCAACAACCACCAGGCCAACAGCCCCCTGGTCAACAACCTCCGGGCCAGCAACCCCCGGGCCAACAACCCCCGGGCCAGCAACCCCCGGGCCAACAGCCACCGGGCCAGCAACCGCCCGGTCAACAACCGCCGGGGCAGCAGCCCCCGCCCTCCGGGCAACAGCCCCCCGGTCAGCCGCCGCCGGGCAATGCGGGCGGTGACGCCGATCAGGACGACTCCCAGCATGCCCCGGGCCAGATGAGCCGCGAAGAGGCGCGCCAATTGCTCGACTCACAGAAGGGCGAAGAACGTCACGCACTGGGCGTGCCTCTCGCGCGCAAAGAACCCAATGCGCCGCCCGATAAACCTGTCAGAGACTGGTGATGAGACCGCCTGTGTCTCGGCGCAACGGTTTATCGGCGGCCATGCTGCTGCTGTCCCTGTTTGCATCGGCCGTGGTCTCGGCGGCCGCGCTCTCCGTGGATTCGAGTATCGAGCCCTCGCAGATAGCACTCGGTGAGTCGGCGCGCCTCACCATCTTCACATCGGGCAGCGGCACGCTCTCGGTGCCTCTGCCGGTGGTTCCCGGATTGGAATTTCGAGTCGTCGGCACCTCGCACCGCTTCCAGTTGATCAACGGCATGGCCATCGAGTCGACATCCACCATCGTCCGGGTCACTCCGGAGGAAGCCGGCGTGTTCACCATTCCCGGGCCCACGCCAAATTCGCCGCCTCTCGTGTTGCGAGTCACGGCGACCGGCGTCGGCTCATCGTCATTCGGCAACGGGGCTGCGCCGGGTTCGGCGCCTCTCTTCCCAGGCGCCGGTGCCGGCGCCAGCGCGAGCGCCAGCGGCCTTCACCTGACGCCCGACGGCTCCGCCTTCGTACATTTGGAGATACCCAGGCACGAGATCTTCGTCGGAGAGAGTGTTCCGGTGGAAATTCAGGTCGGCATGCGCGACGGATTCGTCGAATCGTTGAACGGCCTGCCGAAGCTCAACAGCGACGATTTCACGCTCAACAACTTGTCGCGCCAACCCGAGCGCGGCCCGCGAGTCATCGACGGTAAACCGTTCACGGTATACACCTGGCACAGCCTGTTGGCCGCGGTCAAGCCGGGAAATTATTCGCTCGCCTTCGAGGCGCCGCTCACGGTGAGGATGAGGACTCGGCCGCTGAGCGAGTCGAAGCTGGATGATCTCTTGGGCGATCCGTTCTTGCAGAACATCTTCGGCGCCACCGTACAGAAGAACATCGATGTGCAAAGCCCCGCAACCGAGATGAGCGTACTGCCTCTGCCGGCGCAGGGAAGACCGCCGGACTTCGGCGGCGCGGTGGGGTCGTTCAAGATCAGCACCGACATTTCGTCGAACAAGACCACGGCGGGGGATCCGCTCACCCTTCGTATGCACGTCAGCGGCGCCGGCAACTTTGACCGCGTCGAGAGTTCCATGCTCGGCGGCAGCGCCGAATGGAAGACCTACGACCCGAAGGCGAGCTTCAACGCGACCGATCCTCTCGGATATCGAGGCGAAAAAATCTTCGAGCAGCCGATCATAGCCTCGCAGGCGGGCACTCACGCGGTTCCGCCGCTCAGCTTCAACTACTTTGACCCCACCACTCGCCGCTACGAAACGGCTCGCAGCTTGCCGCTCGAAGTGGCGGTCGCTCCGGCGGTGACCGTCGATACCAACGTCGCGCCGGCAATTGCGGGAACGCCGGCCGATCAGTCGCACGGGGGCTTAAGGCCTGATCATGTGGTGACGGACGCGCGCGTGGCCTCGTTGACCCCGCTTTACTTCCAACCGGCATTCGCGGGCTGCGCCTCGGGACTCGCACTGCTGTTCGTCGGCGGATGGACCCTGCTGCGGCGCAGGGAGCGCCAGCGGAACGACCAGGAACGAGAGAGGCAACGGGTGCGCGCGCAGCTGATGCGCGCCTTGCTGGATAAAATGGCGGCCGCGGCGGCCGGAAGCGACACGGCGGTGTTTTTCAGCTCTGCGCGGTCCGCTCTGCAGCAAGCGCTGGGTGCGCGCTGGCAAATGGCGCCCGAACTCATCACCATCGCCGATGTCGAAGCGCGCCTAGAAGGCGGCGACCGGGTCGATGTCCGTCAAATCTTCGCTCTCGCTGACGAAGCCAACTATTCCGGCACCGATCTCGAGGCCGCGGATTTCGAGCACTGGACGGAAGTCGTTCGCCGCCACTTGAGCGCAGGTGAGCCGTCATGAGCCGCGCCAGCCGCAGCGTGCTGATTCTCTGCCTGGCGATGTTCGCATCCGCGAGTCGAGCAGGGCCGGCGCCGACACCGACACCGATGGCGGCAGAACCGGCAGCGGCGGGTTATTCGGCACCCGCCCTCTACAACCTCGCCAACTCCTTTGCGCGGGCCGGCAAGCCCGGATTGGCAGTGCTCAACTATGAGCGGGCAAGATTGTTGGATCCGAAAGATCCTGACATCGAAGCCAACCTGCGCCACATTCGCGAAACCTCCGGGCTGCCTCCCGACGCCCGTAGCCGATTCCAACGCGCCGCCCAGTTCGCCGATCCTCGACTTCTGGCGTGGGTGGGAATCTTCGGCTTGAGTCTCGCCGGAATCGCGGCATGGGTGCGGGTAGGCAGCAAATCTCATCGGCGCAAGCTTCTCCTCGCGATGTGGGTGGGAATCTGCATGCTCGGCGTCTCCGTAGCGAACGGCGTCGCTCTGTGGCCGGTGATCCACGAGGCGGTCGTGATCGCACCTTCGACGCCGGTGCGTGTTTCCCCCGTCACCGAGGAGGAGCCGCTCTTTGTGTTGCCCGAAGCCGCCATCGTTGCCGTGCGGGCGGAGCACGACGGCTTCGTCCTCGTGCGAGCTCAAAATGACCGCTCGGGCTGGGTGCCCGGTAAGAATCTCGTGCGAATCGTGCCAACGCGCTGACGTTTGAAGTTGTGTCGTGCGGCAACGACGTCGGCGCGCCGCCGCTCGCATCATTTCCGACGCCGCGGTTCAGTCCCTGTCAACTGTGACAAAGCCGTTGCATGACCAACACACGGTGAAGATACCTGGTCTCCACCCGGGGGAGCGACTAGTATCGGATCCCAAGGGAAGGCAGGCGCGGCGTACGAATCGGCTGCGCCGCGTTCGCGGTACCAAGTCGAAAATCAAGGGATCAATCAAGATTCAAGGAGCCGATATGAGAATCCGTTCCGTAGCAACGGGCGCGGCGATGGGCGCTTTGCTTTCGTTCACTCTCCTTCCCCAAGTAGTACCGGCCGCCATGCAGGTGGAAACGCTCGGTGCAGCCGATCAGAATACGATCGCGCGTTTCAGCGTGTACCTCCCTTTGACGCACACCGACGCGCTCGAAAAGCTACTGCAGGCGCAGACCGATTCGACTTCGGCCAGCTACCATCAGTGGCTGACTCCGGCCCAATTCAAGCAGCAGTTCGGGCCGAACCCCGCGGATGTCGCACGAACCAAGGCGCTGTTGCAGTCGGAAGGCTTCAATATCGTCAGCGAGAAGACGCAGAGCATCGAGGTGGAAGGTACCGTCGCCAATACGGAGAAACTGTTCAACACCCGGCTCAATCGCGTCCAAACCAAGCACGGCAATATCAAGCTCGCCGCCGCGGAAGGCCATGTGAACGTACCGCAGGCGCTCGCCGCCATGGGCGCCGTCGTACCGGAATTCACGACGCACCTTGCCGCGCATGTTCATTCGCGTGTCCTCAAACCCTTGACGAACATTTCTCCCGTATTCCGGCTGTCCAGCAGCGATAGCTTCTTCTATCCCAATGACTTGAATGAAGCCTATCAACTGCCCTCGTTCCAAACCGAGGTCAGACCCCTGTTCTCGCGTCACCGGGCACAGATCGCGGGAGTGGGCTCGCACATCGGCATCGTCATCTCCTCGGTGATCAGCCCGACGGACCTCGCGAGCACGTTCAACTCGACGCTGCCTCTGGGTGGCGGCCTGAACCTGATTCAGGCGTACTCCGCCAATTCCAATTTGCCGGTACCGACGGTGACCATCCGTCCCGTCGATGGGGGCAGCGGACCGTTCAATCCCACCACCGATGATGCCCTCGAAGCATCGCTCGATACGCAAATGTCCTTGGGGACAGCTCCCGGCGCTCAGGAGATTCTCTACAACATGCCGGACCTGAGCGATGACTCCATCATCGACGCCTACGCGGCGGTGGATGAGGACAATGCCGTGGATGTCGTGAGCTCCTCCTTCGGCGAGTGCGAACTCGACTTCACTCCGGCCTATAACGGCGGCGTCGACTTCACCAGCATCCTGAAGACCTACCACTCCCTGTTCCAGCAGGGCAACGCACAGGGCATCACCTTCCTGGCGAGCTCGGGCGACAGTGGCGGAGTGCCCTGCGTGTCCGCGGCCTTTGCCAACAATCCGACCAACGGCACGTCGTTCGTGCCCGGCGTCGAAAGTCCGGCCTCGGACCCCGATGTCACGGGAGTGGGCGGCACGAATCTGCAGACGACGGCGACCCCGGGCGTGGATGATGCAACGTATGCCTCGGAGAACGCGGACTTCGACCCGGAGGTGCCCGCGCAATTTCAGATCAGTGCCACCACCACGGTCACGGTGAGCAACGCCACCTGGGGATCGGGCGGTGGAATCAGCTCGATATTCCGCAAGCCCTTCTACCAGTACCTCGTCCACACGGGCAGCAACACCCATCGTTCAGTGCCCGATGTGTCGCTGATGATGGGCGGCTGCCCCGGCGATGCCGACCTCGAGGCGCAGAATTGCCTGCTGCTGCCGCGCAGCGCCGCCATCGTGTGGGTCGGCGGCGAGGCCTTCCTGGTCATCGGCACCAGCTCCTCCTCCCCGGAAATGGCGGGCGTGTTGTCGCTGGCGGTCGAGTTGAACGGCGGCCGCTTGGGCAATGTCAATCCGCTGATCTATGGCCTCTCCGCGGTCCAAACGCTGTTCGGCGGAGTCAACGCGCCCAAGCAGCTGCAGTTCTTCCATCGCGGAATCGAGGGCAACAACAACGCCTTCACCGTGGAGCCCGGACAGGCCTACAGCGAGGTCTTGGGCAACAGCACCTTGGACGTCAAGAACTTCCTGGGTCTGCAGGCCGCCGCCCCGGCCGGTGCGCCCGACACGCCCAGCAATCCATAAGCTGGAAGCGCCACGCGGCAATCAGACGGCAGGGCTCAACCCCTGCCGTTTTTTTGTGCATGACCATCCTTTGACGCCGCTTGGGGCAATGGGGCATGGTGACGGAACGGCCTTTCGACAACGCGAGAGGTGTTACACGGAAGCTAAGGAGCCTACATGGCTGATCCAACGCGCCCACCCTGGCCCAGCCTCGACTACGCCGCATGGCGGGACACGCGCGATACTCTGCATCTGTGGACGCAGGTCGTCGGCAAGGTTCGCCTAGCGCTGACCCCGTGGCTGAATCACAGTTGGCATGTACCGCTGTACGTCACCTCACGGGGATTGACGACGTCGCCCATTGCGCACGGAGCGGAGAACTTCGAGATTGAATTCGATTTTCTCGAGCAGGTGCTCGACATCACCTTGAGCGACGGCCGGATGCGCCGCCTCGCCCTGCGGCCGCAAAGCGTCGCGGATTTCTATGCCGCGGTGATGGCGGCGCTCGCCGAGCTCGGGATTGCCGTCGCCATCAACGAGATGCCCTGTGAGATTGCGGCCGCGACCGCCTTCAGCAAGGATCGCATTCACTCGGCCTACGATGCCGATTACGCCCTTCGCTTCTGGGAGGTTCTGCTGCGGACCGCCGATGTACTGAAGAAGTTTCGCACGGGATTCATCGGCAAGAGCAGTCCCGTGCATTTCTTTTGGGGCAGCTTCGATCTGGCGGTGACGCGTTTCTCGGGCCGGCGCGCACCGCCCTATACCGGCAAGATTCCGGGAGTATCCTCCGCGGTGATGCGCGATGCCTATTCCCACGAAGTCAGCAGCGCGGGATTCTGGCCCGGCGGGGGCGGCACCGACTTCGCCGCCTTCTACTCCTACGCCTACCCGTCACCCGCCGGCTTCGGCGAATCCCCTGTCACGCCTGACGGGGCTTTCTTCCACCCGACGCTCGGCGAATTCCTGCTCCCCTACGACGCGGTCCGCACGGCGGACGACCCGGACGCCGCATTGCTCACCTTTTTGCAGAGCACCTACGAGGCCGCGGCACGCGCGGCGGCCTGGGATCGCGGCGCGCTCGAATGCACGCAAGGCCGGCCCGGTGTGCCCCGCGTCGCCGCAAACTAAGGCCATCGACTTCGGCGCTGAATCGGCTTATACAACGTTTTCGGGGGACCTATGAAACACAAGGCATCGAACCCAAGGTTTTATCCGCTGTCCATCGCGCGCATCCTGTTCTGTGCCGCGGCGCTCGTGTCGTTAGGCATACCCCACGGCGCGCGTGCGGCCGAGGCCGCGGCGGCGCCCGCCCCGGCTCAATTCGGCGGCCAGTGCGTGGAGGCGCTGGCCGAAGGCCGGCATGTGATGACCGACTGCACGACCACCTGGACCGACAAGGACGGCAAGACCTATTGCTTCAACAACGACGGCGCCAAGAAGTCCTTCCTCGAGAACCCCGCCGAGAACCTCGAGCGCGCCCGCACGTTCATCGCCGCCAGCAGCGTCGAGTCCACCGAGAAGGCCATGCAAGATTTCTCCGGCACCGATGCGGAGACCGTGGTGAAGGAACTGATCGCAAAGACGCTCAAGGCGAACAATGGGATCTTCCCACTCGAGGATCCGCTCAACGGCGAGCACCTGAAGCTGAGCTACGACGACGTCGATTTCACCCGCACCATCGACGGCTACGGCTTCTTTCCCGACGTGAAGTTTCACGACTCCAAGGATGCGCAGAAGAAGTACCTGATCGATTTCTGGGTCACCCCTGAGGACGGCGCACTGCAGGTGCAGGAAATCCGCATCTACAAGGAACCCATCAATTCCGATGGGAAATGGACCACCGTGGCGCGGCAGCCGGTTCCTTGGTGGTGGATACCCGCCTCGGAACACCCGGGGCACCTGGCGACCAAGCGCGGTTGGGAGGTGATGTCGGCGGTGGAACAGCACGCCGTGAAGGAGAGCTTGAAAAACAACGGTGTGTTCGTGCTCAAGGACGACAAGACCGGCAAGGAGTTGCAGCTAGAGTTCGTCGACACCCACCAGCCGGTGCGACAGCTCGACAACGACGGCCACTACTTCGCCTGCACCGACTTTCGCGTCGCCGGTACCAAGGACCAGATCTACGACATCGACTTCTGGGTCAGCGACAAGGACGGCAAGATGGTCGTCGATCAAACCAAGGTGCACAAAGTGCCGGAGCTCAAGAGCGGCCAGTGGATCCAGGTGCCGCGCTACGAGTGGAAGGACGTCGGCAGCTCCCACGTCGTACCGTAATCCCGCACTGCGCCCGCCGCTCACTTTTCGCGGCGCGAATTGGCGACGAGCTTGTTCAAGGTGGGCAGGTCGACGCCGCCGGGCACGAACTGCCGCCCGACCACGAGGCCCGGCGTGCCCTTCAAGGTGAGCGCGCCGGCTTCCTCATCGTTGCGCGCGAGCAGTGCGGCGATCTGCGCGGCGTGCGCGGTGCGATCCTTTTTCAGCCTATCGATGTCGATACCGGCCGTCTGCAAGATCCCATCCACCTGCTCGGTCTGCGTCAGGCGCGGTCCGCCCATCAACGCATCGTGAGCGGCGAGGTACTTGCCCTGCCACCCCGCCGCCAAAGCGGATGCCGCCCCGTACATCGACATGTCGCCCAGGATCGGCCAGTCCTTATATAGGATGGCGACCTGGTGATCCTGCGCCAGCAGCGCATTCAATACCGGAACCAGCTTCTTGCAGAACGGACAGTTGTAGTCGAAGTACTCGACGATGATCACATCCGGCTTGGGCGACCCCACGGCCTCCGTGCCCGGATTCTCGAGCATTTGCTTCAGCCCCGCGCGCGTGATGTGTTGAATTTCCTCCTGTGCCGGGGCTGCGCGCAGGAGAAGCGCACTCACCATCACCGACAGGATGACGGCGGCAAGTGGCCGCAGGGCGGAACGACGCGGGGCCGGCAACAGGCTCACCAACCCACCGCTTCGCCGTCCTTTCTGAAATCCGATCCCGAACGATAGGTGCCGTCGACGACCATGATGGTCTGCACGCCGCCCATCTCGTCGCCGTTCACGGACTTCACGGTGTGGCCCATGGCGGCCAGTTGCGCGCCGACCAGATCGTACAGCGGAGTCTCGAGGCTCAGCAGGTTCGACACCTGGCCGTGCCTGAACCTCGCCATGTCGGCGGCGGCCTGAATGTTGGCGCCCAGATCCAGAATGTTGATGAGCCATTGCGCATGACCCTGCGCTTGCATGTCGCCGCCCATCAGCGTGACCGTCATCAAGGGTTTGCCGCCGTTCATCACAAATCCCGCGGACAGAGTATTGAACGGCCGCTTGTGCGGTTCGATGACATTGGGGCTCGCAGGATTGAGCGTAAAGAGAGCACCGCGGTCGTGCAGAATGAAGCCGTAGCCCGGCACGGTGATGCCGGATCCGAATTCATCGAAATTGCTGTTCACCCAGGACACCATGTTGCCCTCGGCGTCGGCCGCTGAGAGGACGATGGTGTCGCCGGGCTGAGAGATATTCGCCGGCGCAGCCGGCGTGGACGCGTGCGATGGATTCACCCGGCCGCACAACGATGCCGCGTACTCCGGGGAGAGGAGCCTCGCCAGCGGTACCTTGACGAAATTGGGGTCGGCGTTGAATTGGAACAGATCGGCGTACGCGAGCTTCTTGGCCTCGACCAACAAGTGCCAGTACTTGGGATTCCGGGGACCGAGGGAAGCCAGCGTCTCCCCCGGCGCCCACTGCGGCAGGCAGGCCTGGAGCACATTGAGCATTTCGTTCGCCGCCCAGGCCTGCGAGGGCGGCGGCAATTCCAGGATGTCGAAACCATGGTACTGGGTGCGGGCCGGTTCGACCCATTCGCCCTTGTACCGGGCCAGATCGTCCATGGTCATGGTGCCGCCCAGAGCTTGCGACTTCGCGACGATGGCCTGGGCGATCTCACCCTTGTAGAACGCGTCGGCGCCCTTCGCTTGCAGCACGCGAAAGGTTTTCGCAAGCGCGGCGTTCTTGAAGATCTGCCCGGGCCGCGGCGGCCGGCCGTTCAAGTACCAGGTCTTGACCGATTCAGGGTCGGGCTCCGTGCAGCATTTCTGCAGCGGGAGAGCGTTGGGCAGCAGCCAGTCGTGCGCGATGCGCTCGGATACGGGAAATCCGTGTTCCGCATACTGGGCGGCCGGCTCCAGGACTTCCTTGAAGGTGAGTTTGCCGAAACGCTTGAGCACTGCGTCCCAGCCCCACACGGCGCCCGGCACGGTCACGGGCAATATGCCGTGGATGGGCATTCCCGAACTCGGTCCCCAGTTCTTTGGATTCCAGTGATAGCCCAGAGCGTTGAAGTGCGCGAGGGTGGCGCCGGTAGGCGCCATGCCGCTGGCGTTCAATACATAGATCTTCTTTTCCTTGGCCACATAGACCAGGGCAAAAATATCGCCGCCCACGCCCACCATCATGGGCTCCGTCACATTGAGCACCGCAGCCGTGGCGACGGCGGCATCGATGGCGTTGCCGCCTTGCATGAGAATTTGCAGCCCCGCCTGCGCGGCGAGCGGCTGACTGGTCACGACCATTCCGTGCCGGGCCATGACCTCGGAGCGGGTCTGCGCCGGCCAACCCTCCGCGCGGTCGCCGCGCACGGCGCCGCAATATGCGGGCACCGGCTTATCTTCGCACCATGCATCGCTGCGCGGCGTTTGGCCGATCGCATTATCAACGCCCAGGAGCAGGATCAACCAAGCAGCCGCCGAGAAGATTCTGGAGATGTTCACTCTGACCTCGTTGTTGTCGCCGATGGCGGCGCCGACAATCTCGCCGCGCCGCCTCATGTCGCGCGCGAGTCTTCTGTCACGCGCCCGACCTGGGCGACCTCTTCCTCGTGCGGCTGATCCCGCACGGTTTCCTTCAGGGCGTCGGCATACCATTGTTTCAGAACGCGCGTACCCAACAGGCGATCCGCGTACACCACGGCCGCAGGGTCCAAAGTGAGGCCATAGGTTTGGATTCTGAAGGCCACCGGCGCAAAGTAGGCATCGACGGCGGTGAATGCCGAACCTGCGAGGAACGGACCGCCGAAGCGGCGCAGGCCGTCGGTCCAGAGCGCGCTGATTCGGGCGACGTCGAGCCCGAGCGCGTCGGGATACTCGTTGAGGCGCACGCGAATTCCGCAACTCATGGAGCAGCGGCCGCGCAGTTCGCCGAAGCCTGAGTGCATCTCCGCCGCCGCGCTTCGGGCCCAGGCGCGCGCATCCGACCGCGCCGGCCACACCCCCTCATGGCGTTCGGCCAAGTATTCCACGATCGCGAGCGAATCCCAGACCACGATGTTCCCATCGACCAGGCACGGAACTTTGCCGCTGGGAGAAATCTTTCGGTAGCCCACCCAACTCGATTCCTGCCCGAAGAAGAGCAGATGTTCGCGAAACTCGATGCCGAGCTCGCGCATCAGCGCCCAAGGCCGCAGCGACCAGGACGAATAGTTCTTGTTGGCTATGTATAAATCGTACATCGACTTCCGTCCCCCAACCGCCGCCTCGCCGCGAGATAAAGATACATCGTCCCGGCGATCAGTGCGCTCAATCATGAGGCACGGGCAAACGAGGCGCCGCGAGTTACGAGGCGCAGCCTCCGGACCGTTGGGCCGGCTCACCCGGCGCCCAGCGCAGAGATCCGGGCGTAGTGAGCAGCTCACCCGTTTCCAGCAGCGTCTTGATTCCCGAGAGAATCATCGGCCAGCCGCCGAAGAGCTGAGTGTTGGCACCTTCGCGCAGCTGATCGTGGGTGACCTTGAGCAAACAGGAATCCCCGACCGGTTCGATTTCCCAAGTCACCCGCGAGGTCCCCTCAGCTGCAACGTCCTCGCCCCAGAGTGCCCGAAAGCTCTGCACCAGGCGTCTCGGAGGATCGACTTGCAGATTTTCCCCCTCGAAGATCGGCGCGCCGCCGCCGACGCCCTGGTAATGCGAGGACGGTGTCCAGTCCGAAGTGACCACGGCGCCAAAATTGTATTTGCGCCGCATGTCGGTGTCGGTGATCGCCTGCCACAGTAACTCGGGTGTGGTCTTTATATAGATCTCGAATACCTTCTTCATCGTCCTGCCCTCCAGATTCTGTTTCAGGTCGCTCAACGCAACCACCCATGGCGCGGTGAACTTGTTCACCCACCGGTCATGAATGAGTCGGATCGGGACGGCGTTCAAATAATGCAGCTTCTCGCGCCCTTGCCGCCGCGTTGCCACCAGTCCCGCCTGTTGCAGCAACTTCAAATGTTTCATGACGCCGAAGCGCGTCATCGGCAGCCGCTTCTCCAGCGCCTTCAATGTCTGCCCGTCCTTCTCGAATAGCTGGTCGAGCAGCTGTCGGCGCGTGGGGTCCGCGAGAGCTTTGAACACATCGTCCATGGCCAAACATACGTGACCTTTTGGTCACCTGTCAAGCTCGCCTGGTGACTCATTTGCCTGCCGCGAAATTCTAGTATTGGATTCTAGTATTAGACTTTTAAGTGGACGATCGATCTGTAATCATCTAATATTAGATTGTCCTCGAAGTGGAGAGATTCAAATCTAAAATTAGACTATTACATGGAAAATGATGACTTATACAGCTTATTAGCCCA
>Ga0209274_10000350_pt1 | contig 30640 bp, 22 predicted proteins | sample HubBroMetageREF1_FD_188343 | JGI IMG/M metagenome (GOLD analysis project Ga0209274, IMG submission 188343) | Reference soil microbial communities from the Hubbard Brook experimental Forest, New Hampshire, USA - Hubbard Brook CCASE Soil... | ecosystem: Environmental > Terrestrial > Soil >...
CCTTCTCAATCTCCGCCCTTAGCTCCGCATACTGCAGCGCCCCCGGATGGTACATCGCCACTTTCCCCGCCCGATCCAGCAGCACCAGCGTCGGCGTCGTCGAAGCCCCGTAAGTATCGAAATTGTACTTGCTGATCGGCACCGGCATGTCGAGCAGCCCACCATAAAAACGATGCCGCACCGCGTCGATATATTGCATCTCATCGTTCGCCGAGGCATGCTCAATCTGTGCCGTGTAACCGTAAAGGCGAGTCGGCCCAATCACCTGCAATCCCTGGCTGGCAAATTCCGAACGCAGCTGCGTGATAATCGGCGCTTCTGCCTTGCAGTCTCCGCACCAGTGCGCCCAGAAAAACAACAGCACCGGCTGCCCCTTGAGCTGCGCCGGCAGCGGCAGCTTCGCTCCCAGGAACGAGTCCTCTTTCAGCACCGGCGCCGCTTTCCCCCGTAGCGACAGCAGGTTCAGGTTCTTCTGCAGCCGGGCCTGAATGGAAGTGTTCCCGTAAGTCCGCAACGCACCCTGCAGCAGTGCAACCGCCTGCGTCCGCTGCCCGCGCGCCGCCAGAACCTGCGACTGAACTTCCAGCGCCGCGCCCAACGCAATCGGCAGATGCGGCTCAGCGTCCAGCGGACGCTGCTTCAGCAACTCCAGCGTCTGAGTCTGAGTCTGCTTCGCATAGACCGCAGCCCGGTCGTATTGCTGCTGCGTCAGAGCGGCCCGCCCCAGCCACGAATACGCTTCCAGATATTCGCCGCTGACCCCCTGCTGGCTGCGATAAGAATTCAGCGCCGCTTCCGCCGCAGAAAAATTGTTCTGCGCCAGGTCGCGGCGCACGTCGTCCACAATCCCACCCCAAGCCGCCGCCGTGAGGCAAACCGAAACCAGCAGAATTCGCAAGCGCATGTTCAGATGATGAATGGTTTAGGAAAAGGTCGCAAGTCGGAATATTTTTCTCGCAAGACGGACCGAAGCATAACATCCTCCACAGCAACCGTTTACCCATAACTCAAAGCAAATTTCTGGCTTTTACAGGGCACTTTCTTTACAATTTAACTGCGTTTGACTTTAGAGCTCCTTCGCAGTAAAAGCATCTCCGCTCAACCCAGCGTGTGACCTTCCTGCAAGAAGACCCTGAAAGTTTCAGCGCTACATCAACAACAAAGGAACAAGCACCATCATGGAAACAGGAACAGTGAAGTGGTTTAACGACGCCAAGGGCTACGGTTTTATCAGCCGCCAGAACGGCGAGGATGTCTTCGTGCATTTCTCCGCCATTCAGGCCAGCGGTTTCCGCAGCCTGCAGGAAGGTCAGCAAGTGCAGTTTGACGTGGTCAAAGGCCCCAAGGGCTGGCAAGCCGAGAACGTCAAGGGCGTCTAACCCCACTTCAAGCCACAATTCGGAAAGAGGGCGGCCAGCAATGGCCGCCCTTAGTTTTTTCTGGTCTCAGTTTGAAATTCAGAGAATGTCTGAATTCGGGTTCTTGGGGGTCGCCTGCGCAAAGTGCCACAGCACCCCTGATGGATCGAACACGTAGACTACGGTGAGGCCCCACGGCTCAACCTTGGGCGGTGCTGGGGGCGAAACGTCAAATTGCCGGGCCAAGGCCAGCGAATCGATATGTCGCCACCACGCGTCGACATCCTCAACGAGAACGTGCATCATCGTATTTTCCGCCCATTCCTTAAGGTAATGACCCTGGAGCAGGAAGGCGTGAGTCCCAAGGCTTAGTTCGGCGAGAGTCTCCCCGAGCGGATAGGCCTCGAAACCAATCGCCTTGTAGAAGCGCAGACTCGTCTCGAATTCTTTTGCGGGAAGGAAGGGGCGAAACGCACGAATTTCGGCAACAAGACCTGTCAAGTCGTTCACCAAGGGCTCCTTTCGACTGCGCAAGTATAAAGAAAGCGAGATGAGACAGCACCAAGCCGTCATCAGGACGATTTCAGCATGAGAGACGGCAGACCTTCAAACTGCAACACGACCCAGATCCCCGACACTTTTGTCATTCCGAGCGGCGCAGGATTTTCCGCGAGAGCGGAACATCCTGCGAGCTCGAGGAACCTGCTTTTCTGCATTCGAGATTGACCTCTGATAGTACGTTACGTTATAGTACGCCAAGTACTATTAGAAACATGCGCCCATCTTCACAAACCTTGCAGCGTTTTGGATTCGCCTTCCTATGCATGCTGTGGGCGGCGCAGTTCTCCTCCGCGCAAAACGCAAATGCTCAGAGTGCGAACCCGTCTATGCCAGCCCCCAGCCCGCTCACGCGCCACTACACCGAGGGCGAAAGACTCATCTACCACATGAAGGCCGACAACGACGGCTGGGCCTACGAGGCCGAGGCCAACGCCGTCGTAAAGAAGAATGCAGACGGCCACTTTGTCGAAGAGTATGCCTGGTCCAATTTCAAGTCGAATGCTCCCATGTCGCTGTCGCCCGCCAGCCTGAGCTTTCGCCAGACGCTCTCCCTCGATCCCGCGATTCAACCGGCAGTCCCGGACCTCAGCCAGGTCCAGCCCTTCCTGATCGGCCCCATCACCGATCTGCTTACTTTCTACAGTGACCTCTGGCTCGCAATCCGGCAGAGCGGACTCGCGCACGCTGGAGATCATGCCTACGTCAAGTTCGGCGGCCCATCTTCCTGGGCCGACGGAAACTACGTGATCCTGGGCGAGGACTCCATCGATTTCGATCTCACCCTAATAGATTTGAACGCCTCAACCCAAGTCGCGACCTTGCTGGTGAGGCACGTTCCTCCGCCGCAGCCGAAAGTAAAGTTGCCCGCCCCCTGGATGCAAACGCCAGTGGCAGACACACCAAACAACTGGATCGACGTGAAGGGCAGGAACGCCGCCGGAAAATACGTGGCTCAGGTAGGCAAGGAAACCTTCGACGTCGAAATCAAGGTAAGCCTGAAGGACGGGAAAATTCTGTCCGCCACAATCGACAACATAGTGCAAACCCGTCAGCGCGAATGCTCCGACGCGGCGTTCGTCGACTGCGGCGAGCCCTCCGCCCACCAGATTCACCGCCAGATCGAACTCCAACTCGTGCCCTGACCCAAATGAGCCCACCGAAAATTCCGGCGCTGGGTTACGCCATACTCGGCCTCCTGATGAAGCCGTCATCAGGCTACGACCTGCGCAAGGTATTCTCGTCGACGTCGATGAAGACTTACAGCGGCAGTCCGGGCGCAATCTACCCGGCATTGCAGCGACTGGAAAAGCAAGATCTGATCCGCGGCACCGTCGAGGAAGGCGCCGGCCTGCGCCGCCGCCAGATTTTCCGTCTCACTCCGAAGGGTCTCGCCGAACTCAGGGCATGGATTACCTTGCCCATCACCCGCGAAGACCTCTCGTCAGGACTGAAGACCGTCATGCTCCGCTTCGCACTCAGCGAACCCGCCATCGGGCCCGACGCATCGCTCGCGATTCTGAAGTCTCTCGAAACTGCACTTCAGCCCCACCTGCGGCACTTGCGCGAACAGCTACAGGCCATGAAAGCAGCGCCGGCATCCGCGCGACTAGCCCTGGAATGCGGAATCCGAAGTTACGAATCACTTCTCGACTGGGCTCGTTACGCGATTACCACGTACGAGAAGGAAGGAAAAGGAGGTACATCATGAAGTTCTCGAAACTAGTTCCGCGCGCTCTGCTGGCGTTCGTCGCGATCGCCATCATTCAAGTGCTTGCCGGGATGATTGTTCCCATGAAACCGGTGCTCATCCCATATTTCGCACTCTGGATGCTCGCCAGCCTCGCCGTGACGGTCGCGGCCCTGTCTGCGGTCGCGGCGCGCGCCGAGTGGCACGGATGGCGTCTTGGCGCAGCCGTGTCCGCCATGCCGCTGGCGATCTTTTCCATCAATCTGATCGAGGCCCTGGTGTTTCTGCCTAACACTCAATTGGAATGGGGAAGAATATCCCTCTACACGCTGGTCACTGCAGTCCTGAGTGTTCCAGTGTGGGCGTTCCTCTTCGGCAGACGACAAGACGCTGTGGCAGATCACTACCGTCCCATACGATCGCAGTCGCGCGGCGAACTCCTGTGGAAGTTCGTGCTCTGCGATCTCTTGTATGTCTTCCTGTACTTTGCCGTGGGAGCGATGATCTTTCCCTACGTGAAAGATTTTTACGCGACGCAACGCCTGCCTTCGAATGGCGCCATCGCAGCTCTGCAGCTCTTCGTGCGCGGACCATTGTTCATCCTGCTGGCCCTGGCCATCACCCGGATGCTGGGCCTGCCGCGACGAAGCGGCGCGTTCGCAGTGGGACTCGTGTTCACGCTCCTGACCGGAGTGGCAACGCTGCTGGTTCCCAATCCGGTTTTTCCGGATACTGTCCGCTGGGCTCACTTCTGCGAAGTGACCAGCGAAATGTTCGTTTTCGGCGCAGTCGTCGCCTGGCTTTGGGGACCACCGAACATGGCCCGTTCGCCGGCTCTGCAACAGGCGGCGTAGGGAGTCAGCAGGAAGAATTACTACAAGGAATACTGCCGCCAGAATCCTACGGCTGCTCGCTGTGCAACAGCACCACGTCGGAGTCGGAATGGCCTCGCACCATGGCCAGTTTGCTGCCGTCGAACGACCAGTGAAAATCGGCGATGCGCTCCGCGTTGAATGAGGTCAGCGGTTTCCCCGGCGATCCATCCAGCGGTTGCCGCCACAGGTTGTCGACTCCACTCTCCCGGAAAACATAGACCAGGGCTTTGCCATCGGGTGCGAAGCGAAGAACCCCTATGTTGGGGCGTTCGAACTTGACCATGCGAACTTGCCCCGTATCGGTTGCCACGAGGGCCAGTCTGATTTCGTGGCCATTCGCGTGATCCACTGCGGTGAAAGCCGCAGTGCGGCCATCGGGAGAGATGTCACCTCCCCCGTCAACGTGCAAGTCCGCCACTTTCTGTGGGGTTCCCCCGTCAATCGGCACTTTCATCATGTGTTCGGTGCCAAACTCGAGGTAGTAGACCCATTTCCCATCCGGAGAGCAAACCGCGCTGTGGTCGAGCCTTCCATTGGTCAGTTGCTTCAGATTTCCGCCGGCGGCATCGGCGCGCCAGATGTTCTGTGCGGACTTCCCGACATGCGAGCCGTGGGTGAAAATAATGTAGCGGCCAGCGGAGCATTCCGTCGGAAAGTCATTCACCGAGTCGGGCTCAGTGGCGACCATTCCTTTGGCGCCCGAGTCGGGGTTAGTCCAATGCAGCATATTCTCCCGGTCATCGATCAACTGGCCGTCGTGGGTCCAGGTAAAATTTGTGTAGGCATCCGCTGGACTAATCGGCTTCGCGTCCGCGCCATTTCCCGTCGGCGACATGACATAGAGGTTCCATCGCCCCTGAGTAAGCACTGTGGCCATGAGTTGCCCGCTGGCCGCGATGCTGGGATCGAAATAATTGTTGGTATCGCGGGTGATGGCACTCACCTTCCCTTGCGGGTAGGAGACGAAGGCGATCTGCTCGCGCGTGTAGTTCGACGCTCGATCGTTGTCCAGCACCAGCAGCCCGCTGCCATCCGGCATCCACACGGGCGAACCGATGGCGTCGTCGGAACTCAGGAACCTTCGCTGCAGGCCAGTCACGGCGTCCACGGCCACCAGTCCGGAGACCGCATCCCCGGGCTGAAATACGGAGCAGATAATCGTCTTGCCGTCGGGCGACCACGCGGGATCGTAGAGCGATTGGCTGTCGTCGCCGCTGGCCAGCACGGTCTCGCCGCCGTTATCGAGAGAGCGCACGATCAGCCGGTACTTGCCCGCCTCCGGATTGTTGAAGCGCATGAAGGCCAGCCTCCGGCCATCCGGTGAAAACGTGACGTTGGAATCGAGGTCGGAGGCCAGACGCTCCGGCGTGCCGCCCAGCAGCGGCGTACGGTACAAAAACTTGACTGCACTATTTTCCGGCTCGCTGTGCACGGAATAGAAATAGTTGCCATCGGGCGAAAAGCGCAGCCCGTTGTACCAGACGTCGGCCGGCGGTTCGACCTGAGTCATGCTGTTGGTGGGAACATTTCGCAGCCACAGACTGGCCAGGCCATGACTGGCTTTGTCTCTCACCAGGCTCACGATGTACTTACCGTCCGGTGAAAGCGATCCATCGATCGCATCGCCGGTCTCGGTAACCTTGGTGACCGTGAAGTTTTCGAAGGGCCGCGCGTGGCTGCGCGAGAGCAAAGAGTAGACGCCATAACCGGCAGCGAGGAGAACGAGCAGGCCGACCAGGATAAAGACACCCGTCCCAACCCTGTGGCGGCCGGCAACTGCGACCACCGCGGAAGTTTGACTGGAACTCTGAGAAGACCCGGGAGCCGCGGTCGGAACAGCTGATTCGGACGACGGGCTCGCCGCGGCCCCGAGCGTTGAGCCCGGCTCCAGCGAAGAAGAGTGCGCAGTTCCATGCTTGCGCCCCGACTCGGTGTCGCGCTTCAGCCGCTTCAAGTCGCCGCGCAAGTCGGCGGCTGACTGGTAGCGCAGGTCGCGATCTTTCTCCAACAGCTTCTCGATCATCTCCTGCAGTTTGGGCGGCAGCGTCGCATTCAACTGCAGAGGCGGAACTGGCTCCAGCTCAAGAATGGCGTGAAATACCACTGCCGACGTCGCTCCGGAAAAAGGCTGCTTGCCGGTCGCCATCTGGTAAATCACCGCGCCCAGCGAGAACAGGTCGGTGCGGGTGTCGAGTTCTTCGCCGCGGGCCTGCTCCGGAGACATATAGGCAATCGTGCCCACGGTCGCGCCTGGACTCGTCAGGTTCGCGGGAGCCGGGGAGTCTTGGGTGGCGCCGATGGTTTCCATCTGCATTTCTGGACGGATCAACTTGGCCAGGCCGAAGTCCAGCACCTTCACTTGGCCGCGTGGACTGAGAAAAATGTTGCCCGGCTTGATGTCGCGATGGATGATCCCCTTGGCATGCGCGGCGTCGAGCGCATCGGCAAGCTGAATGGCGATGTCGAGCAAGGGGCCGACCGGCAGCGCGCCGGCATACAGTTTTTGCTCGAGAGTCTGTCCCTCAAGCAGTTCCATCGCGATGAACGACATGAACGACTGCGCTTTGCCCGGTTGCTCGCCAGCGCTTTCAACTCCAGATTTTTCGACGGCATAGATGGTGCAGATGTTGGGATGATTGAGCGCCGATGCGGCGCGCGCCTCCAGCAGGAAACGGTCGAGCGCATTCTGGTCGCTCGAGAGTTGCGGCGGCAGGAATTTCAGCGCAACCTTGCGGCCCAGGTTCAAGTCTTCCGCCTCGTACACCACGCCCATCCCGCCGCTGCCCAGCCGGCCTGTGATGCGGTAGTGCGAGATGGTTTGGTTGATCATGCTTGGTTGATCATGCTTGGTTGATCACGCTTGTTCGATCACGCTTGGTTGACCATCTTAGGTGCGATGCCGGGAGCCGTCAACGCGGCCGTGGGGGAGGTAATGTTCCTGCAGGAACACTGTGGAAAAGGCCGGAATCGAGTTCCGTAAGTGATTGATTCTGGGTTGGTGAAATCACGCGTCCGTGAAGATGCAACGGGTTAGCCTGTGCAAGAAACCTCTACTTTCGAGGATGTTCAACGCCTACTTAAGTGGACTTGACCGAAGCCCGTTTCTTGAGAGGCTCACCGCTCCAGAATGTCCTTGTACACGTTCAAAGCGACCTTCTTCGGCTGGCTGGGTAGAACGACGTCGACGCTGTGGGCAGAGTTGCCGATGATGCCGACCTGGCCAAAGCGGACCCAGCCTTTGCCAAAGTCGGCAAAGACTGGAACCAGCATGGCGAAATGGTCGTCGACTTCGCTCTGGGTGATGGTCATGTGCAGTTTCACTTTGCCGGCATCTTGCGGCGCGACCTGATATTCGAAATGGTAGCGTGGGACTTGCGTGCCATAGACCCACTCGTTAAAAAACCAGTCCAGGCGGCCGTTCTTTTCAATGTCCATCAGCTTGGTCATATGCTTTTCGGCAATGGCCTTGAAGGACTCGGTGGTGGCCGGACGTTCGCGATGGCTCTGGACAAAGTCGTGCATCATGTCGATGAACGCCTTGTCCTTGTCGTCCAGGCTATACATGAGCGAACGCAACATTTGCAAAACGTATGCGCCCTTGGGGTAGGTGACGTTCTGGTACGCGCTTTCGGTGCGGGGAGAATCCAGGCGCAGGCCCATCCAGAGCGGGCCGGCGTCGTTGGGAGCGAAGCCGAAATTATTTTTCTCGAGAATGCGGCGGCGCAGGCGATCCCAGAATTCGAGATAGTCCTCCTGCCATTTCGGCCCCACGGCCTGCTGCAGAAATAGCCCGGCGGAGAATTCGGCGAAACCTTCCGACAGCCACTGATCGTGGTAGGACGCCCAACCAACGGTGTGGCCCCACCATTGGTGGGAGACTTCGTGGGGCGTTACCTCCTGCACGAAGCCGGTGAACTTGGAGTTGATATTGCCGAAGAGCATCCAGCGTTGTGTCGAATCGGTGTAAGCGGAGATGGGAAGATAAATCAGGTTGGGCCACGATTGCCCGAAATTAAAATCCGGCTGCTCGGTGACAGAAATCGAATCATAGGGGCTCTTGCCGAAGTAAAAACTGCAGAGCTGCAGTTGAGCACGGGTTTGTTCGAGGGCATATTTCGTCATGCTGTGGGGCGCCAAGGATTGCAGTGCAGAGAACCCGCGCAGGTTGGAGGGCAACTCGGTGATGTAATAGCCGGAAATCTTGTAGCCGGTGATGTCATCCGCTATGTCGACCTTCTCATATTGACCGTAGTTAAATCCCGCGACTGCGACCGGAATCGGCGTCACCCAGTGACTGACGGCCAGGTCACCATCAATCGACTCTTCTTTTAGTGCGCCCACGCTGATGACTTTGTAGTGTTTTGGAACCTTGAAGGTCAGATCGTAGAGAGCATGTTCGCCGAATCCGTTCAGGTTTGGATACCAGGAAGTGCGGGCGCGCACGTAGAAACTCCCCTCTCCAGCCTGTGCCAGCACTTTGTCGCCCGCGTACTCGACGTTGATGGATTGTTCCTTGCCGAGGGGCGGCGCCTGCGGAAGAACAGCGTAAAACGACCCGTCTTCTTTTCGGCTTTCCTGAATGAAATAAAGGTCCTGACCCTGTTCGTCGCTGACTCGCGTGACGCGAAGATTCGGCAACAAGCCAAACTTCAATACTCTTTCGCCCGCGACCAGAGGCTGGAAAGTAATGGTCGCGGTACTGAACAGATGTCCATTCTTTGCGATGACGGTCTCGATTTTGTAGCGGTGGGTGGCAAACAGGCGGCGGTCTTCAGAGGAAGCGGCAGTGCGGTTGGTGATTTCCGACTTCAGGTGCTGCAGGTACCAGACGCCGTCGTCCATGCCTTCGGGATCGTAGTTGATGAGGGCGACTTCTTCGGGCGAATCGAGTTGCGGCACAGCTCCCACTCGATTGCGCACGAAGAAACGAAGGTCCTTGTGCTTCTTGCCGCGAAGATAGGCGTTGAAAAAACTGGGATGCGCGGGATTGTAGAGCGCCGCCAGCATGTCGGCATCCACATTGTCCATGGTTTCGCCCTGCAAAAGGTACTGGGTAAATCCCACGGGGACTTCAGAACGCTGCCGCATTTTCTCGCGCCAGTTGTGCAGAACGGCGGCTGCACCGGGTGCGGGTTCGATCTTGTCGCCCAATCCCCGCAGGAAGTTCATACGCGCTTCCCCGGTGAATCGAAAAACTACATCGGTGAAGTCTTCGTTGAACTCGTCCGCTCCGGTGCGGCGGTTTAGTTCGTTGACATCGATAGGGATGACGGGCTTGAGGTTGAAATGTCCTTCGCCGATGAAGATTGCGCCGGTGACCACGCCATCCACCGGACTCAAGAAAGTCAGCGTGCCCTTCTGGAACTGGAAAATCGCGGCGTCGCAAATCATGGTGAAATTGTCGAAGCGGAACGTTGCGCCCGGGCCGAGTGTGCGGAGCTGCCGGTAGACCGGGTCGGAATTCGCGAACGCCAGGCTCTTTCCGGCAACCGAGATTTCGACTTGCTGTTTCGCGATGGTGAGCGCGAGTTGCACCTGAACCGATGCCTGCAACTCAACGGTCTTCCCCAGAGGATCGAAACCCTGCTGCTGCAGGCGCACCGTGTAGGTTCCGGGTTTCAGTTCTGGCGAGGCAAACTTGCCTGTCTCGTCCGAAGACAGAACGAGGGACTGCGTGAGGTCTCCGCCGGTGATCTCGATCCGCGCTCCGACAACGACGGCACCTGAGGGATCCTGCACGGTTCCGGAAATCGTCTGGGCACGAAGCCACGTCGGCGCGGTCAACCAGAGGATTAGCGCGAGCTTCAGGGCGGAAGAAAAATGCCGCTGGCGCGCACCCGCAGGGCAGGACATGATGGGCCAATATAGCAACATTCTTGCGGAGGCGGATCGAAACTAAGATGCGGCGTATCCCGGATCAGTAACGACCCGCGCACTTATGGTTTATTCTAGCTAGTTTGCCGTCGGCTGTTGGAGGGGGAGAAATTGAAACGATATTGTGCCGTGGTTCGTCTAGTCGCCTGCTTCATGGTTTTTCTATGCTTTTTTCTGTCTGCGGCCGTGGGCTGGAGCCAGGTTCCGGAAAATACCTATCAGGAATTGCACTGGCGGATGGTGGGGCCATTTCGCGGCGGGCGCACGCGCGCGGCCGAGGGCGTGCCCAGCCAGCCGAATGTGTTTTACGTCGCGCAGGTGAACGGCGGCGTTTGGAAGACGGACGACTACGGGCGCACCTGGAATCCTATCTTCGATCAGGAACCGACGCAGTCGATCGGCGCGATTGCGGTCGCGCCTTCCGACCCAAACATTATTTATGTGAGCAGCGGCGAGGGATTGCATCGCCCCGACCTGTCGGTGGGCAACGGAATTTATAAATCAACGGACGCCGGCAAGACGTGGACTCATCTTGGCTTGATGGACGGACAACAAATTCCCGCGCTGGCCGTCGATCCGCGCGATCCGAATCGCGTGTTCGCCGCCGTACTCGGACATCCTTATGGGCCGAGCGAAGAGCGTGGAATTTATCGTTCGACGGACGGCGGTCAAACCTGGCAGCGAGTGATTGGGAAAGATGAAAATACCGGGGGCTCCAATATTGAGATTGATCCTTCGAATCCCGATGTTGTCTACGCTTCGATGTGGGAAGCTCGCCAGGGCCCGTGGGAGGACGGCAACGGATTTAACGGCGCGGGGGGCGGTGTGTTCAAGTCGACCGACGGCGGCAGCACATGGCATCCGCTGACCAGTGGCCTGCCGAAAGATCTTTCGCAGATTTATGTTGTGGTCGCGCCCAGCGATGCCCGACGGCTTTACGCGACTCTTGCCACAGCCTCGGGAAAAACGGGCGTCTACCGTTCGGACGATACCGGCGATACGTGGACGCAGATTACGGATGATCCTCGCCCAGCGGGGCGCATCGGCGGCGGTGATCTTTCAAAACCCAGAGTTGATCCGAAAGATCCTGACCTGGTTTACGTGGTCAGCACGGTGACCATGCGCTCGAGCGACGGCGGCAAAACCTGGATGAGCTTTCGCGGGGCGCCGGGCGGCGATGATTACCAGAATCTTTGGATCAATCCCAACAACGGCAACATTATTCTGATCGTCAGCGATCAGGGAGCGATCGTCACCGTGAACGGCGGCGAGAGTTGGAGTTCGTGGTACAACCAGCCCACGGCACAGCTTTACCATGCGATCGCCGACAATTCCTTTCCTTATCGGGTTTGCGCGGGACAGCAGGAAAGTGGTTCGGTGTGCATTTCCAGCCGCGGCAACGACGGCGCCGTTACTTACCGCGAATGGCATCCCGTGGGCGTGATTGAGTACGGCTACGTGGCGCCAGACCCGCTCGACCCTGACGTGGTTTACGGCGGCGGTCGAACTGAAGTTTCTAAATTTCACTGGTCGACGGGCGAGGTGCAGAACGTCACGCCGATTCCGCTGCGCAGCCCCAAGTATCGCGCCGACCGCACCGAGCCGCTGATGTTCTCGCCGCTGGACCCGCACATTCTTTATTACGCCACCAACTTTCTTTTCAAGACGACCGACGGCGGCAATTCCTGGCAGACTGTCAGTCCTGATCTGACGCGCGAGCATCCGGAAATTCCCGCAAGCGTCGGCGCGCTCGTACCCAAGGGAGCTGAGAAACAGCGTGGCGTCATCTATGCGCTGGCGCCGTCGTTTAAGACCTTGAACACACTGTGGGCTGGAACCGACGACGGCTTGATTTGGATCACGCGGGATGCCGGAAAGAATTGGACTGACATAACGCCCAAAGAACTCGCGGCGTGGAACAAGGTCACGCAAATCTCCGCCTCGCACTTTGACGACGAAACCGCGTACGCATCGGTCAGCCGATTCCGCATCAACGACACGCGCCCTTACATCTATCGCACGCACAATGGCGGGAAAAGCTGGAAGCGGATTACTGCGGGGCTGCCCGAGTTCGGCCCGGTCGATACCGTGCGCGAAGATCCGATGCGTAAGGGGTTGTTATTCGCGGGGACGGAAAATGCAGTGTGGGTTTCCTTCGATGACGGCGACCACTGGCAGTCGCTGCAACTGAATCTGCCGCACACTTCCATGCGCGATCTCTGGATTCACGACAACGATCTGATCGTGGCCACGCACGGGCGTGGCTTCTGGATTCTGGACGACATCGCACCGCTGCGCCAGGCATCGGCGGCGATTGCGAATGGCGTGCACTTGTTTACGCCCGCACCAGCTTATCGGGTGCAACGCGATACCTATACCGACACGCCGTTGCCTCCGGATGAACCGGCGGCAGCCAATCCGCCTGATGGCGCCATCGTGGATTACTACCTGCCCGCAGCGGCGACGGCGGTCTCGCTCGAGATTCTCGACACGCAGGGCCATGTTGTCCGGCGATTTTCGAACACCGACAAAGCTGACATTACTGAAGAAGAATTGCAGAAGCAGCTGATTCCGTTGTACTGGGTTCGCAAGCCACGGCAACTGTCGACTGCCGCCGGGATGCACCGTTGGGTCTGGGACCTGCACTATCCTGCGCCGGCGGCAGCACGCCACGATTATCCGATTTCCGCGATTCCGCACGACACGCCGCGCCTTCCTTTGGGACCGACGGCTGTGCCGGGAACTTACGCGGTGCGGCTGACGGTCGATGGAAAAACTTCGAGCGCTCCACTGACGGTCAAGATGGACCCACGGGTAAAAATCTCCGCAGCAGCTCTCGAGAAAAAACTGCGGGCTGAAACGCGCATGGCTTCCCTGATGACCGAATCGACGACAGCCCTGCTGCAAGGCGGCTCGATTCGCGCACAACTTGAAAAGCTGGGAGCACAGGCGACTCCTCCGACCAAAGATGCCGTGGAAGCAACGCAGAAGAAGCTTGCCGCTGTGCTGGGCGCGACCCCTGGATTCCTGGCTCCGCCTTCCGCAGAAAACACGCTGACCCGGCTCAATGGGCAGGCTGATACGTTGTATCAGCAGATCTGGCAAGCGGATGCCGAGCCAACTTCTTCGCAGATGGAAGCTGCCGCGACGACGGAGCATGACAGCGCCGACGTCTTAAAGCGTTGGAATGCATTCAAGACCACAGACTTACCCGCGCTGAATCGCCTGCTGCGCGAGTCCAAGATTCCTGAAGTCCTGTTAGAGATGGACTTGCATCAAGAAGAATCGCAGGTTGATGAAGAGTAGACCGCGATAGGAAACCGAAGTTGTTCCTTGGAGCCTGGCGGTTTGCAGGATCTTGCAAACTTTTCGCGTCTGAGTTTGCAGGTTCTGGCGACATTCTTCGCTCTTTAGAAAATCCCCGGCAACTCCTCGTCGCGGCTGTTTGGAACTCCAGCGGGCCGGGGTATAATCCACCGACATTGGGACTTGAGTTGGACTGCCCGGGGGAACCCTTTCTGTCAGTGGTGGGCAGGTCAATGGAAGTCCGCATCGGACCCCTTCCAGATAGTCCAAAATGTGAGGTCGATCTCTTTATGAAGTGCCTCCAGACAATCGGAATTGCTCTGCTTGCGATGCTGGCCTGGTCCAGCATCGCGAGCGCCCAGGAATTTACTGCGGGAACATGGACGGCGATAAAAAATGCTCCGGCATCCCCAGTCGCGCTCGCCTTACTGCTGAACGACGGCTCAGTGCTGGTGAACAGCATGTATTTCTCCAAGCATTCTGACCCCTGGTACCGGCTGATTCCGAACGCCAAAGGCAGCTACATTGACGGAACCTGGACGAACGCAGGCACGCTGCCAAACGGCTACAACCCGCTTTACTTTGGTTCGTCATTGCTTCCCAGTGGTGAGGTCGTAATCATGGGAGGCGAGTACAACAACGCGAGCATGGTCTGGACAAACAAGGGCGCCCTTTACAGCCCGGCAACCAATACCTGGACGAGTCTGGCGGCGCCCAGCGGCTGGGCCACAATTGGGGATGCGCAGAGCATTATTTTGCCGAACGGGCGCTACATGCAGGCCAATTGCTGCACTACACAGGAAGCCATTCTCACGCTCACCGGGACCACGCCGTCGTGGGCTGCGACCGGCACCGGCAAATTCGACTGGAACTCAGAAGAAGGCTGGACTTTGCTGCCTGGCGGCGACATCCTCACGGTCGACACGTATGTGGGCGTCGACACTTTTGGGCTGATGGGCTACCAGATTTATAACCCAACCACGGGCGCATGGACGACTCCCAGTAACAACACCGTTGTGAATACCGTCAATCCGATTGAGAACGAGCTCGGACCGGCGCCTCTGCTTCCTAACGGCACGGTGTTCCAGGCGGGCGGTAACACCAACAACGCAATCTATACCATCGCAACTGGGACCTGGGCGGCTGCTCCGGCGTTCGGCGGCGAACTCGACGTGGCCGACGGACCAGCCGCCGTGCTGCCCGACGGCAACGCCCTGTTCGATGCCAGCCCCGGCGTATACCAAACCGGCAGCGAATTCTTCGAATGGGACGGCATGACCATGAACCCGACCACGGCTCCGCCGAATGCTCCGAACGATTCGTCCTATGTCGGCAACATGTTGGTTCTGCCCAACGGCCAGGTTCTGTTCACGGACTTCACGACCGATGTCGAGATCTACACGCCCGCGGGATCGCCATGCACGGGTTGCGCTCCCACCATCAAAAGCGTGGCCGCGACTCTGACTCACGGCTCTGCCAACAACAAAATCACCGGGACCCAGTTCAACGGCGTGACGCAAGGCGCCTACTACGGTGATGACAACCAGAGTGCGACGAATTTTCCCATTGTCCGCATCACCGATTCTGCTGGCGATGTGGTCTATTGCAAAACGTATGGCTGGCTGGGCGGCGTGTCCACGGGCACGAAGCTGGTGTCGGCGAAGTTTACTGTGCCGACCGGCATCCACACCGGAGCGGCTAGTCTGGTTGTGGTAGCGAACGGGATTCGGTCCGATGCCGTGTCGGTAACGATTGATTAACGCCAGCTCGGAATGGCTGCGACGAAGCAGCAGTGCTTTTTTCCAAGCGCTGGGTTCGTCATTTCGCCGACGTGCGCGGCACTCTGCGCGAGACGGCTAGAGTTGCTCAGAGTCGTTGAGTTGTTCCACTGCTGTCTGCAATTCGGCAGCAATCTTCTGCGGATCTGTTCCCGGCGGAAATTTCATGGGCTCCCCGATCCGCACACGAATCTTCCACGGAGCCGCAAACTTCCCGGCTGCTTGTTTCACTTCAAACAGGCCGTCGATCCGCACGGGCAGAACCGGGATGTCGAGATTTGCCGCCAGCAGACCGATTCCCGCGCGGAACGAATTTATTTTCCCATCGGAAGTATGCCGGCCCTCGGGAAAAACCAGCACGCTGTAGCCACGATCCACGGCCTCGCCTGCGTAGGCGAAACTCTTGCGGAACCCGGCTTCGCGCGGCAGCGGAAATAAATTCAGCAGCGAGACGCCCAGGCCCCACGCCGCCCGGTCATATATACGCGCGAAGAATCCACGGCTCGGCGCGGGCGATCGAAATGCCTCCAGATCCTCGCCGCGAGTGGCGATGGCCAGCCGATGCCGGAAGCGCGCGGGCAATGCCGTCAAAATGAATCCGGCATCGACGTCGCTCACATGGTTCGAGACGACCAGCAGCGGACCTTTCACCCCGCGCAAGTGCTCGCGCCCCGCGATGCGCGGCCAGCCCAGCAAGATGATCGCCGGACGCATCAACAGATAATGCGCCGCGATCCGCAGCCAGGTTACCGGCCAGCGCAACACCCAGCTCGGATAGTGATAGTGATAGTGATACCCCGCTCCCAGCCCGGCATCTCCGCGCAGCATGCGCTCCAGATCGCCCACCGTGCGCACCGCGCTGAACCGGGTCTCACTCAAGTCGACCTGATAGCGATCCTCCAGGGTGGAGAGCAACTCCACGCGATCGAGCGAACTCAAGCCAAGATCGGAATCCAGACTCGCATCTTCGCGCAGGGGGCCCACGGCGCGGCCGGTGAGGTGAGCAATCAAATCCGCCAGCGGGCGGTTCGAGCTTTTGTCGGCACTTGCCTTCGCGTTCGACTCCCCACTCTTTTCCGCACGCTGACCGAGAATCTGCGCCTGTGCTACTTCCAGGATCAGGTTGCGCCGCGGCTTCTGCGTGCTGGTTCGGGGAAAATCTTCCTGGGGCCATTCGATCCACATGCGCATGCGCTGATACTCCGCCAGCGACTCGTTGGCGCGCCGCACTACTTCTTCCAATCGCGAGTCCTTCATCTGTGGATCTTTCATCTGAGTAGCTTCCCGACTCGGAGCCCCGCGCAGAATCACGACTGCGCAGGGCTCAGCATTCCCGCCGCGCTCAATCCCCAGCACGACACAATCTTTCACTTCCGGCTGCCGGCGCAGCGCGGCTTCCAGGTCCTCGGGATACACGTTCGTGCCGCCCGGAGTCACGATTACTTCTTTCTTACGCCCCTTGAAATAAAGGTTGCCCGCCGCATCGAGCGAGCCGATGTCTCCGGTGCGATACCAGCCCTGATCATCTGAGATACGTGCGTCCGAGATACGCGCATCGGAGGTGCGAGCATCCGGGTTAGGTTCGCCGGAAATTTTCTGTGGGGCAGATTTGGTTTTGTGTTCCCCACTCCAGTAGCCGGAAGACACGCCTCCACCCCGAACCAGAATCTCGCCGTCGTCCGCCAGCTTCACTTCGCGCCCCGGCAGAACTTTGCCAATCGATCCCTTGCCCAGCCGGAAAGGATGGTTCACGCTGATCAGCGATGTCGTCTCGGTCAGCCCATATCCCTGGATCGCCGCGTAACCCAGCCGATCCCAAAACTCTTCGGTCTCGCTGTCGAGCGCGGCGCCGCCGGAAATGAATGCCCAGAACTTCCAGCCAAATTGGCGGCGAATGGCGCGAAATGTCCACCAACGCCACAGAAAGTGTTGCTTCTCCGATGATTGAAACCGGCGGCGGAAGGCCTCAGCTTGGCCGCTGTCTTCCAGATCGCGCTCGATCTTTTGCTTCAGCGACTGCAGCACTCGCGGCACGCTCACCAGCACCGACACGCGCTCACGCCGAATCGTGCTGATCACTTCCGAGGGCTTCAGCTCATCCTGAAAAATCACGGTCGCACCGAGCAGCGGCGGCAGGAACATCGCGAGGAACTGTCCGAATACGTGGCTAAGCGGGAGCAGGTTCAGAAACCGCACCGGATGCACCCAGCGCTCATATTTCAGGTAACGACGGATCTCGAGCTCCAATGGCGCGATATTCGCCAGAACATTGCCGTGCGTGATGACGACTCCCCTAGGCTCGGCCGTTGTGCCCGAAGTAAAAACAATTTGTAGAAGGTCGTCCCGTCCAAGCGCGACCATCGGCGGCGTGCCCAGTTGAGCGCCTAGGGTCTGTGGCAGGTCCTCCAGATTCATGTTCGAAATCGAACGCCCCGGAGCCACGCACTCATGCAGGTGCCGGCGCGAGGCCACCAGCAGTTTCGCTGAAACCCGCTGAAAGACACGCATCGCAAAGTCGGACGCGGAACCATCGTCCATGGGCACGACGATGACGCCGCGCAGCGCGCACCCGAAGAAAACGGCCATCCACTGGGCGGAGTTCTCGCCCCAAACCATCACCCGATCACCCTTGGCGATGCCGCGCGCTTCCAGTTCGCGAGCGAAGCCAGAAGCCATGTCCAGAATTTCACTGTAAGTGAAAGATTCCGAGCGGAATCCGCGGCGCTGCCGGCAGGCGCGCTCGTGACGATGTGCCCGAAAATTCTCCAAGAAAAATTCTGCGATCGACTCGGCCATGGCCATGGGGCTGGCGGCACATCCAAGTTCTGAAATCCAAACTCTGGATTCCACGCTCTGGAAAAGGCCGCCCGCCAATCCAAGTCTAGTGGAACTCCGACTTCGTGGACCGGAAACAGTACAGTCTTCAAACTGCCCCAGCCGCCCGTCGCCCCGCCGGACCGCCGGCCTGCCGCCAATTTTGACAAATCATTTTTGACAAATTTGTGACACTTGGAATGACTGGAAAACTGTAGTCTTGCGGGGCTCGACTCTTGAGGAGAACCAGAATGCAAAGTATGAAACGTGATGTCTACTGGCGCCTGACCATCGTGGCGCTTCTCGGCCTGTTCTGCGTGGTATCGACTTTAAGCTTTGCTCAGGATGATGCCCAGCCGAACGCTGCTGCCGGCACCAGCAGCATCATCGTGCACAGCAAATTTGGCGGGCAGATCTTTGGATGGGACATCGATCAGAAAGGCACCGAAGGCGTCCTCAGCGAAGCACTGTTCCAGTCGAATGGCAACTTCCTGGCCGCCGTCGAGACCTTCGATCAAACCACCGGCAAAATCCTGAGCGTCGTCAGCGAGACTGACGACCAGGACGACTTTGTCACCGAGGGAGTGGTCGGCAACTCCGTCGGACTGGTGGAGCACGAACATGAGATCAGCTTGCTGCATGTGGTGCGCACGTTCCATGTGATCAATCCGCTCAGCGCGAACAAGTTCACTGGTACGTGGACGCCGCCCATCGGCACAGGACATCTGATCAGCGAGGTGAGCCGCACCCAGGGAACTGCCAACAATGCCATCTTCGCCTACGACAACAGCGGCAATTTTATTCCTTGGGTATTCAGCACGAACGTCGCCGCTAATACCTTTGGACCGATCATCAAGATTCAAGACTCTCTTAACTTCGGCAGCGTACCGCCGCCCATGGCTTACAACACGGTGACGAACCAGGCGATTCTCGGAGGAGGGGACGGATGCTTCGGCTGCTTCCCGGTGATCGGTCTGGCCAATCTGGGCACGGGGACGTTCACCGAGTTTACCGGCATCGGGTTCGGATTTGTGAACGGCATGGCGGTTGATGCGGCGGATAACATCGCCGTCACCACGACCGAAGACGATGCCAGCGTGGAGTTTTACGATCTCAGCACGCAGACTGGGTTCACCGTGGTCCTGCCGGATACCGGCGAACAACAAATCTTCAGCGGCGCCGACGTCGAGTACGACGCCACCCACAAACTGTTTTTCGTGGCCCAGCCGGTTTCAAGCCAGACGCCCACTGGTAGCACCATTTACGTGTACGACATAAACGGAGTACTCCAGGAAACGATCAATGGGTTCAATTTCTCCAACTCGTTTAACGTGATTGCGATGCATATTGCGTTGCATCCGAGCACGCGAACTGGATTCGTGGATGGACCTTCTTCGGGGGTGACGGACATTCAGGGATTCGCGTATTAGAAGGCGAGTTATAGCGAGGTACGAGGAGAGAGAGGCGAAGCGTCTTTGTCCCTCAGGGACACCTGAAAATAGCCCGGCGTTTCAACACCGGGTATGGCGGTAGAGGGAAGAACCGTGCCCCGAAGGGACGCCTGAACCCTCAGCCGATTTCCAATTATTTCAGTCGTGCCTAGGGCGCGAGTTCTGGGAAATCATGCTCGACTCCCGCCAATGAAACTGGCGGCCTATTATCGGTCGTCCCTACGAGACTCTTTCTCCTCGAAGCGGACTGAATCAGCCCTCTATTGCCTGCCCACCCCTAGCGCATCCGCCACGCGATTAATGTAGTTGAACCAAGAGGCGATCAGCGTGATCTGCAGAATCCCGCGATCATCAAAACCCGCGGCCCGCAATCCCTCGATGTCATCCTTCCAAACCTTGGTCGCATCCTTGGTCAGTTTGACCACGTAATCCAGCATCACGCGGTCCTGCGCCGAGATCGGGGCTGTTGCGTAGTCCTTCTTTAGCGCTTCGACCAGATCTTTATCCAAAGTTACCCTACGCAGAAACTCTGCGTGTGACTCGATTCAATACACGCACCGGTTGGTCACCGAGACCATGGTGGCGATCATCTCGTGCTGCCGGCGATTCAGCGGCAATTCCGGCGACATCAGCGCCCCGAAGGTGCTGAAGGCGTGATACAGCGCGTCGGGAATCAGCGTGTGCGACCCCACAATTGACGATGCCCCCGACGGGTCGGGATGCACCGGTTCGGCATACTCCCGGGGATAAAACATCTGCTCGCCCGCAATCGCCTGGCGCAGCTTCTCGTCAGCCTCAGTCAGCGGCACGGTTCGAATCCAAGTCACAATTTGTCCTTAGTCCCTGTCGGTGGTTAGGGCGACCCTCACGATTTTCACCCCCGAACAATACGATTCCCGCGGTTCCCCGGCAAATAACCCTTTCATACTAGACCAGTCTCCCCCTTGCTCCAGGGGTACTTCGCCTGATTCCCTTGGTAACCCAGTCGTACACTCCCTTTTGGTAACCCTTGGTAACCATACGGTTCCTGAGGTCCAGACGTACAATTGGCCTTGTCCGGTCGGTCCATCTGCCGATAAGGGAGATGACCCTCGGAGCAGGACGCGGGGAGTCTTCTCCCGGCAAGTTTCAGGTTCTGCATCAAGCTTTTGCTTTGAAGACTTTTTAAAGAAGTCGTATTCAAGACTTTTGTATTTAAGACCAGGGTCTGGAGTTCGCACTCTATGGCATTGTTCGGCTTCAACAAACAAAAAGTGCTGGCCACTGCGGAGAAGTATGTCCAGCAGGGCAAGCTGCAGAATGCCATTTCCGAGTACGAAAAAGTCCTCAAGAATGACGCCAAGGATCTGACGGTCACCAACACCGTCGGCGACCTCTACTCCCGCCTCGGCGAGACCGATAAAGCCACCGCCTGTTTCAAGACTGTAGGCGATGCCTATGGCAGCCAGGGCTTCACGGTCAAAGCCATCGCGATGTATAAGAAGATCTGCAAGCTCCAGCCTTCTCTGGAGAGCTTGCTGAAGCTGGCGGAGTTGTACAGCCAGCAGGGACTTTTCAATGACGCCCGCGCGCAGTATCTGCAGGTCGCGGAAGAATTCCTGAAATCCGGCGAACTCGAGAACGCGGTCCGCATCTTCCAGAAGATTCTCGAGATGGACCCGGAAAACAGCAGCATGCGGGTTCGCCTGGCCGAAGTGTATATTCGCCTGGGCAAGAAAACGGAAGCGTGGCAGATTTTTTCAACAGCCGCGGAAAGCCTGCGCTCCAAGGGCTCGCTCGGAGGCGCTGAAGAAGTTCTACAGCGCATGTTGAGCCTCGATCCGGGCAACACCTATGCTCTGCTCATGCAGGGCAAGAACATGATCGAGTCGGGTGACGCCGCCGGAGCCGTCGCCACCTTGCAGAAAATCGGCGACCTCGATTCGAATCCTGACGGTCTGCGCGATCTGCTCAAGGCCTACCTGCAAACCGGACAACTCTCCGAGGCGGGAAGCATCGCCAACAAGCTGCTGACCGTGCACAACGATCTGACCGCCATTGCAAGCTTCGCCGACGCCCTCATGCAGGCCGGGCAGTATGAAACTGCCCTGCAGGTCTTTGACGAGCACGCCGAGCGCCTGCTGGCGGAAAACTCCGACCGGGTGCTCGAGAGCCTGCATACCATCATCGGCCACGTTCGGGACAATCCCGACTCTCTGCAAAAGTTGCTCGACTTGTTCCACAAAGCTGGGGAGACCACGCACGTCAGCGAAGTCAGCGAATTGCTGGCTCACGCCAGCGTGCAGGCCGGAGACCTGCCCCGCGCCCGCGATCTTTACCAGCAGCTCTCCACTATCGAGCCGCAGAACCCTCTGCACATGCAGAATTACCAGCAGGTGGTGAGCCAGCTCGGCGGCACTTCGGGCAGCAAGCTGATTACGCCGGAAGAAGCCGTGGTCCTGATCGACGATCTGGAAGCGACCGCACCTTCGGTGCACCAGCACTATACTGACGAGATTGCGCTCGCTGTGCGCTCGGCTCTTACCGACGCCGAACTCTTCATCTCTTACAACATGCCCGCCAAGGCCCTCGGACCTTTGGTCGGGGCCTTGCCGCTGGCGGCCGACGATCTGCGCCTCAATCAGCGTCTCGCCGCCTTGCACACGCGCGCGGGTCGCTTCGCGGAGGCCGCGCAGTGCTGCCGCACCTTGCAGCGCGTCTACTCCGCGGCCGAACATCCTGACGAAGCTTCGCGCTACGGCGAACTGGCGGAACGCTATGAGGAACGTTCCTCGGCACCGGCTCTCGACGTACCTGGCGAAGACGAACACATTTTTCTGGATGCCAAGCCGGCAGAGTCCGAAACGATGGAAGAGTTTTCTATCGACGAATCTCCCGCCGAGGAAGCTGCCGTCGAAGAGGAACCGGCGACCCAGGAAACCACGGTGGAAGACGGTTCGGCTTGGCCTGCGCCCGCTGAATCCGCCGACGAAATTACCGTCGAGCCTGACGCGGAGTTTGCCGTTGTCGATGAGTCCGCGGTCGCAGCCGAACCGGCCGCTGAGATCGATCTCTCTTCGGAATGGGATGATTCTGTCACCGTAGAAGAAACCGATGCTCCCGCTGCGGAAGCGGCGAAAGTCGAGGTCGACGGTGCCGTCGGCGATGACGAAGTTCCCGACTCCGGCAAAGTCGACGAGACCATCGAAGAGATTCGCTTCTATCTGGCTCATAGCATGCCCGAGCAGGCCCTGGCCGCGCTCGCCAAGCTCCAGACTCTGACCAGCGATAAGGGCAAACTGGATGAACTCCGCGCCGAAGTGGAAGCCGCCACGGCGCAAGCCGCCGAACAGGAAGCTGCGCGAGTAGCCGAGCCTGTCGTGGAAGAGCTTGCCGCCGACGACATTCCGACCCTCGAAGTCGCGGCCGATGAAATTACCGTCGACGAAACTCCGGCCGCAGTCGAAGCGGCTGCAGCCGAGGAGATTTCCGTCGAACAGATTTCGGTAGAGGAGCCCGCAGTCGAAGAGGCGGAGATCGAGGTACCGGAAGTCGTCGAACCAGAGGTCGTCGAACCAGAAGTCATCGCGCCGAAGGTCATCGCTCAAAAGGCTGTTGCTCCAAAGACCGTCCCAACGAAAACTGCTGCGGCGAAGACCGTTGCTCCGAAAATCGTTTCCCAGAAAATCGCTACTTCAGAGACCGTAGCCCCTGAGCCTCCGGTAGTCGAGGAGATTCCTGTCGTCGCCGAAGCCTCGGTTGCAGCCCAACCGGAGCCGGTGGTTCAAGAGCAAGAACAAGAACACGTTCACGCGGCGTCAGAACCTGAACCGGAATCCGCACCCGGGGTTCTGCAAGAATTCGTTTCCGACCTCGAGACCTCGTTGGGCGACAACTTCCTGCCCGGCACAGTGGCCAAGCCGGTCGCCGCGCCGGCCCCCACCAAGCCTGGAGTCGCTGCTGCCACGCATACTGAGCCCGTGATCTCCGCCGGGCCAACCGCCCCGGTTCTAGGCGAGTTTGTTGCCGACATCGAAGCCTCGCTTGGCGAAGACTTCCTGAAAGCTGCTCCGGTTACCGGTTCGGAATCCCATGCTCCGGTCGCGAAGGCCACACCCGCTCCGGTTGCGGCCGCGAAGGTAATTTCGCCGCTGGCCGCGAGCGCGGCCGCCTCGGCTTCCCCCGCAAACCACATCGCGCCGCCTGCACCGCAGGGTGCATCAGCAAAAACCGCGCCCGTGGCAACCGCGTCCGTGGCCTGGCAAGCGCCGGTCGAGCCGCTCAAGCCGCCCGCCATTCCTGTATCACAAGCGCCAGCCGCTTCTACTCCGGCAACCGCTGCCAAGGCTTCTCCCTTTGGCGAGGATGCCGGCGTCGATATCGCTGAAATGTTTGGCGAACTCAGACACGATCTCGAAGCTGACGCGGCTTCCACTGACGAAGATCCCGAGACGCATTACAACCTCGGCATCGCGTTCCGGGAAATGGGCCTGCTCGACGAGGCGATCGGCGAGCTGCAAAAGGCTTGCCAGTCCTTCGATCACGGACATCCATTCCCGCAGATCATGCAGACTTACACCTGGCTGGCGCAGTGCTTCCTCGATAAAGGCGTACCCGAAGCCGCCGTCCGCTGGTATGACAAAGCTCTCAACGTCGTCGGCATCGACGGCGAAACCCGCGTTGCGCTCCATTACGAACTGGCTTCCGCCTACGAAACCGCTGGCGACAAGCCTGCCGCCCTCCGCCACTTCATGGAAGTCTACGGCAGCAACATCGACTATCGCGACGTCGCCGAGCGCATTAAGGCCCTGAAGTCGTAGAATAGTTGGATGCCTTTCGTCCCCAATTTGCCTCACTCGGGGTGCATAGTGCGAAGTGGTGCACGCTGGGATGCACGCCGCGGCCGCACTACACGCCGCCGTGATCTTCGCGCGGTCAGTTCGCGGGGCCGGAGCTGCCCCGAATGAGCGACCTGACTCCTTTTTCCAGCCCTCCCGGTAACGCCCCCAAGCCCGCACCGCCGGCTGATTCGAGCGCCGCTCTTCTCGGCCCGCCTCTCGAAGCCGAAACCCGCCAGGCCGACGGCCCGCTGCAAGTCTGGATGCATCGCACTTCGGTCTTTCTTTTCGTTTTGATCAGTGCGGTGGCGGGAGTGCTGCTCATCATTCTTCCCTGGACTCCGGAGTGGACAGACAACTACCTGCTGCTATCGTTTCCTGCGCTCCGCTCCGTAGTCTCCAACGGCTTCTTCCGCGGCCTCTGCAGCGGCCTGGGCCTGCTCGATATCTGGATCGGTTTCTGGGAGGCGCTCCACTACCACGAACAACAGTAAGTCAGTTTGATAACCTGCGATTCGGGGCCTTGGAGTGATGGGCCCTGGAATGATGAATGAAAGACCTGACCTATGACTGATCATCTCGAATCCGCGCCGGTCGCCTACCAGAACGAACCTTTCCTCAGCAGCCCCGACGGCCGCATCCTCCGCATCCTGGCGGAATATCAGGAACCTCTGGCGCGCTTCCGCCGCGAGCAGATTCAGGACACCGTCGTCTTCTTCGGCTCCGCCCGCTTTCAGGGGCAGAAGGACGCCAGCGAGACTCTCGCCAATCTCCGGAAGAATCACGCCGCCACGCCCTCCGAAGGCCTTCAAAAGGATCTGAAACGCGCCCTGGCCGCTGTCGACATGGCACGCTACTACGAAGACGCCCGCAAACTGGCGCACATGCTGACTGAGTGGTCCATCCAGATTCCCGCCCGCCGCCACCGTTTCGTGGTCACTACCGGCGGAGGTCCCGGCATCATGGAAGCCGCCAACCTCGGCGCCCACGAAGCGGGAGGAAAAACCATCGGCCTGAATATTCAACTTCCTTTCGAGCAGAGTCCGAACCAGTACGTGACTCCGGCGCTGAATTTCCAGTTCCACTATTTTTTCATGCGCAAATTCTGGTTCGCCTATCTGGCCAAGGGGCTCGTCATCTTTCCCGGCGGGTTCGGCACCATGGACGAACTTTTCGAAATCCTCACCCTGGCGCAGACCGACAAACTGGCCAAGAAAATCCTGGTCGTGATTTACGGCAGCGAATACTGGAACCGCATCCTCAATTTCCAGGCCTTCGTCGACGCCGGCACAATTTCTCCGGAGGACCTTGACCAATTCAAAATAGTCGACACCCCCGAAGATGCCTTCGAATTCCTGCGCGACGGCCTGACCAAGTACCACCTCGGCGGCACACCCAAAAAAGAGGGTGAAGCCCTCCCGGAGATCGCGAAAACCAGGCCGTAATTTGTAGAGAGCGGCCCTTTAGGGCCGCGAAAGCCGGACCTCGTATGATTAGGGGTTCAGCCCCTGGCTTTCTGGGAAGCGAGAGATCATTTCAGATCTCGTCGCTTCCCCGCTTTTTCTTTCCCAAACTGATAGCTGAGAGCTGATGACTGAAAGCTGCCTTCTCTACTACATCACCGACCGCACCGCGTTCGCGGCCGACGAACCCTCCCGCCGTCGTCGCCTGCTGGAAAAAATCTCCGAAGCAGTCCGCGCGGGCATTGACTACATCCAACTCCGCGAAAAAGATATCTCTACCCGCGAACTGGAAACGCTAGCCAAAGAAGCGATGAATGTAATCCGCGAAGCCCGAAGACCAGCAACTGCTCTCTTGATCAACTCGCGCATCGACATCGCGCTGGCCGTCGAAGCCGATGGCGTCCACCTTCGCTCGAACGACGTCTCCCCACAAGAAGTAAGAGAGCTTTGGAAAACCTGTGGGCGCGGGCGACTCGCCCGCGCAAACCCTCCACACCCTCCCCTGATCGCCGTTTCCTGCCACTCCCCAGCAGAAGTAACCCAAGCCGCCGCCAGCGCCGCAACCTTCGCCGTCTTTGCGCCCGTCTTCGAGAAAAAAGACGCACATCCCGCCGGTCTCAGGCTTCTCCGCGAAGCTTGCCAGGCAAGCCTTCCAGTCCTAGCCTTGGGTGGGATCACTCTAGCCAACGCCCACGCCTGCCTGGAAGCCGGAGCCGCCGGCATCGCCGCCATCCGCCTCTTCCAGGACAATGACATCTCCGAAGTAGCGCAACGCCTACGCTTGCATACCGGGGAGTGAGCAATCAGAGGGCGCCCGTTCTTTGCGAGACATGGGATTTTCGGCGGCAACTACAAAAAACAAATCTATCCGGTCCACTTCGCTCCCTTCTTCAGCACCTGCATCACCTTCGCCAGCCGCCGCTTCTTCGTCTCTTCCTGCTTCGCGCCGGAAATCGAATTCGCCATCTCCTTCTTATTCGTGAATGCCAACTCGTCCCATCGCTCCTGTGCTTTCTTGCTTTTCGCCAACTCCTTCTTTAGCTCTGGAGGAGCCTCGACGGTACGCGATTCCGAATCGCGTTCCATCACGACGTCTACGATGTCGCCCGGGCTCACACCCGCACCCTGGCATAGAGCCTTGTTCACCGGCATCATGCGAGCATTGCCACACGGCATCAGCGACGAGCGAAACGCAAAACCGTTGATCGTCCCCCGGATGGGCACACGAGCCCGCGTACCGAAGTACTCAATCACATCCACCGGTGGCGTAATCGCCGCCACCACCCCCGCCTCTTTGCCCTGAATCTTCGCCTGGAACCGCAATTTCTTCTCCGCCATCACAATCCCTCCACGCCATCGCTGGTAAACTCTAGCCCTGTACGGCACATGCGGCAACCGCCATGACGCTCCCTGCAACGGAATCGAAACCCGCAGCCCGCACCGCGCTCGAACCAGCTCTGGTCGTCATCCCCGCAGCCCTGTTCCTGATGGGCTCTAACTCCGGACAAGATTGCGAACGGCCCGTCCATCGCGCCTGGGTCGACGCCTTTCAATTCGCCGCCACACAAGTCACTAACGCCGAGTACGCGCGCTATCTCATCGCAACCGGAACGCCGCCGCCCCCGTTCTGGCGCGACCCAAACTTCAGCCATCCTCAGCAGCCGGTCACTGCAGTCTCATGGTTTGAGGCTGCGCGCTATTGCGAATGGCTGAGTTCGCAGACCGCCCGCGCCTACCGCTTGCCCACCGAAGCAGAATGGGAACACGCCGCCCGCGGCGGCCTCGAACAAGAGAGTTTTCCCTGGGGAGACGCTCCACCGCAGTCTCTCCCCGACTACGCCACCCGCTGGCAAACCGGCCCCGAACCCGTGGCCCGCTACGCCCCCAACGCCTTCGGCCTTTACGACATCTGCGACAACGTTCACGAATGGTGCAGCGACTGGTACGACCCGAACTATTATGCGGTTTCTCCTGAGCGCAATCCGCGCGGCCCGGAACCAACCAAACGCAAATCCTCCCGCGGAGGATCCTGGCGCCACCACATCAAAGTAACCCGCTGCTCCGCCCGCTCCAGCATCCCGCCGGAATTTCAATACGCCGACTACGGCTTCCGCATAGCCTGCAATTTATAGTCGGATTTAGTCGGATCGCAGCAGCATCGCCAACTCATTTACTCTTGTCATTCCGAACGGGGCAAGGCCCGGTGAGGAACCTGCTGTTGAATGGCATTTAAATAAAACGCGGGGAAAGCACAAAATGTTCCGCACCGACCTTCTGAAAGACAAACGGATCCTCATCACCGGCGGAGGCACCGGCCTCGGCAAAGGCATGGCCCAACGCTTCCTAGAACTTGGAGCCACGGTCCACATCTGCGGCCGTCGCGTAGAAGTCCTTGAGCAAACCGCCGCCGAACTCTCCGAGAAAACGCAAGGCGTAATCCACGCCATCCCCTGCGATGTCCGCAACCTCGACGCCCTCGAAGCCATGATCGACTCTATCTGGAGCGAAGCCCCGCTCGACGTCCTCGTCAACAATGCCGCCGGAAACTTCATCGCCCGTACCGAAGAACTTTCTCCTGGAGCGTGGAACTCCGTCATCGGCATCGTGCTCATGGGGACGCTCAACTGCACCATGGCCTGCGGCCGCCGATGGCTCAAATCCGCTCATCCAGGCACCGTACTCAGCATATCCGCCACCTACGCGCCGGTAGGCTCGGCCTACGTCGTCCCCTCGGCTGTCTCCAAAGCCGGAGTCGAAGCCCTGACCCGAAGCCTCGCCGTCGAATGGGGCAATCGCGGCATCCGTATGAACGCCATCGCCCCTGGCCCCATTCCCACGCAAGGCGCATTCTCCCGCGTCCTGCCGCGCCCCGAACTCGAAACCCTAGCCCTCGACCGTAACCCGCAGCACCGCTTCGGCACAGTGGAAGAATTAGCCAACCTCGCGGCGTTTCTGGTGAGCGACGGCTCGGGCTATATCAACGGCGAAGTCATCCGCATGGATGGCGGCGAATTCCTGCAAGGTGCCGGAGAATTCAGCAAACTGGGAAGAATCCTAACGGAAGAGGACTGGCAGGCAATCAAGCCGCAAAAGAAAAAGTAGAACTCGTTGCGCCCGCCTTCTCACAGTTTGTCATTCCGACCGGAGCCGGAGCGCAAACGACGGCGCAGTGGAGAGCCTGCCCTGAGCGAGGCCGAAGGGAACCTGCTTCCCCCCGAAATACTTCGCCTCGCAGTCGACTACCGCCGATCGTTCGACGGCATCACAATCGCCTTCAGCAACAGATTCACCAGACTGAGCACAATTGCTCCAATGAACGCCGCAACGAACCCGCGCACCTGAAATCCCGGCACCACCGCCGACGCCAGCTCGAGCATAACCGCATTGATCACAAACCAAAATAACCCCAGCGTCAGCAGAGTCAGCGGAAAGGTAATAATCTTAAGCAGCAATCCAAGCGTCGCGTTGATGAACCCAATCGCCAGCGCCGCAATCAGCGCCGCCACCGCTCCGCTTACATGTATGCCCGGCACTACCTGAGCCACAATCCATACCGCCACAGCACTCAACACCCAGTTCAAAAGCATCCGCATTCTGATCTCCCGGTTTCCGTCGCGCTAACTTCAGTCACACTATAGGCCCACGCTCCACCCCTTGTCATTCCGAGCGCCGCCGGAGCGAACGCGACGGCAACCGAGGAATCGGCTGTTCGATCTGTCCGCCGGTCACACCAGAACACCACGAAAAATTCACCCCGCATTCGCCGTTCCTCCCGCCCCATACGGTACACTCATCAATTCGACTTCCAGGAGGATTTCCTCATGCACGACCCCGCAGTCAGCGGATCCGAATTCAAGAAGCAACTCCGCGCCGGACAACCAAAGATGGGCCTGTTCCTGAACGCCCACAGCCCCACAGTCGCCGAGCAACTCGCGCACAGCGGATACGACTGGCTCCTGGTCGACACCCAGCACGGCCCCATGGGCTACGAAAAACTTTCCGCCATGCTAAGCGGCATCGCCAACGGCGGCGTAAAATCGCTGGTCCGCGTCGGTGGATACGCCGACCGCCCCGGCATCCAGCAGGCCCTCGACATGGGCGCCGACGGCGTGCTCATTCCCTACATCAACACCGCAGCCGAAGCTCGCGAGGCCGTCAGTTGCGCCAAATATCCCACGGTCGGGACACGCTCCGTCTATTTTCCCCAGCGCAGCATGGACAAGGCCGGACTCCTCGGCTACGCCGGTACCTGGAACAACGAAGGCATCGTCGCCCTTCAGGTCGAAACCGCCTCCTGCATCGACAACATCGCCGAAATCGCCGCCGTCCCCGGCGTCGACATTCTCTTCCTCGGCCAAAACGATCTCTGCATGTCGATGGGCCTCTACAACAAATACGAATTCCCCCACATGTACACCTCACCCGAACTCGACGCCGCAACGAAAAAGTTGATCGAGCACGCCCACAAGAACAACGTAATCCTCGGCCTGTTCCTGTTCGGCACGGCCCGCGTCGGCGAATTCCTGGAGAAGGGATTCACCTTCATCAGTATTGGCAACGACCTGCACCACGTCCTGACCCAAGCCGGAGCCTACGTAGTAGACATGGAAAAGATCGCCCAGGAAAAAGGGAAGTCGTGGAAGCGCCGCCCCACCG
>Ga0209274_10000351_pt1 | contig 30559 bp, 27 predicted proteins | sample HubBroMetageREF1_FD_188343 | JGI IMG/M metagenome (GOLD analysis project Ga0209274, IMG submission 188343) | Reference soil microbial communities from the Hubbard Brook experimental Forest, New Hampshire, USA - Hubbard Brook CCASE Soil... | ecosystem: Environmental > Terrestrial > Soil >...
ATACGTCCCACCTGCGCCTGCACCGCTCCCGTGAATGCTCCGCGGGTATGGCCAAACAGCTCGGACTCAAGCAGCGCTTCGGGAATCGCAGCGCAGTTTACGGCCACGAAAGGCCGCGCCGCCCGCTGACTCAATTGGTGCAGCGCGCGCGCCACCAATTCCTTGCCGCTGCCCGTTGGCCCTACGATCAGCACCGTCGTCGTGCGCGGAGCGACCAGCTGCGCCAGCCGATAGATGCGCTGCATCGCCTGGCTGCGCCCAATCATGCCTGGCAGTGGCTCATATTCGTATTCTTTTTCTTCTTTTTTCTCATCTTCATCTCCATCTCTATCTCTATCTGGATCTCGATCTTTATCCTTCTCATCTTTCTCTTTGCCTTTGTTCTTATCTTTATCTTTTTCTTTTAAGGACCAGTCCTCCACGCCCCTACACGAACTTTCGCCATGACACGCGTCGGGCGCGGTCGGATCTGGATACGTCTGTTCCGTCCTTCCCCCATCCTCCGCCGGGAACGCTGCCTCGGAGTCGAGCAACACGACCTGAATTTCAGGAAACCGTTGCTGAATGATCCCCATCAGCTCTCCACTGTCCAGGTCCGGGAGGCGGCGATCGAGAAACAGAATCTGCCAGTCTCCATCTTCCAGTTTTCCCAGGGCCTCGGCGCCGCCCAGCGCCTGATGCACCGGCCCCCAGCGGCTGTTCGCGTGCTGCAACACCTGCTCGCGGAGAGCGCGGCTGGGACTCGCAATCAGCACTCCGCCGCCAGCTCCGTCGTCAGCCCCATCGTCAGCCCTATAAATGACCGGCAACTTTGTCATGGCGCTCATCTCGAGTCTCCTGATTTAGAAGAAGCTGGTTCCGAACAAGCTGGTTCAGAACAAGCTCGCTCAGAACCACCAGTCAGCCGGACCGTCACCGTCTCCCGGTTTTCGGTCCGCTCTCGCACCCACTCCGCGCCGGCCCGCTCGAACCCAGCCTGCGCCACTAACAAACCCAGTTCAGGCCGCGAGAATTCCCCCCGCGGCCGTGCCGCGTGCCAACGAATGCAAATCCGGGCCGTGGCTGCCGCTTCACCTGTCTCAACCCGCAGAGCGCTTCCCCGCGCCGCCAGACTCAGAGCCGATTCCAGCAGCCGGAATACTATGGTCGCCAGTCTTCGCCGCCCTGCCCTCACAGTAAGACCAGAACCGCCTGGGTTTTCGAGTCTAGTGTTCCCGAGCTCTGGGTTCTCGAGCCCAGCGTTTTCGAGCGTTATGCAAACGTTTTTCCCCGCCGCCACCGGTTCCAGTTCGTCCACAACTTCGCGAAGAAGGGTTTTCAACTCAATCGTCTTCTGTTCCTCTTTTGTTTCTTCCCCCGCATCTCCCACTTCCCGCATCGCCTCCACCAGAGCGCGCATCCGCGCGGTGAGTTTGAGCCCTTCGCGCAAGCCCTGAACATATTGCGCGGAAGTCCGCGAGCCGGCCAGCGCCACCTCCATGGAGCATTGCAGCCCGGTCAGCGGCTGGTTCAGGGCGTGCAGCAGTTGCGCAAGCGGGCTGCGCGCCTCCGCCGTCGCAACCGAACCTGCCTTCCCTCGAGAATCCGCTCCGCTCGGAGTCTTCCCCGGAATCATCCTCGTACTCACGCCGGCACTCCCGCGTCTCCGCTCAATTCGTAGCCCACTCCCCGCACCGTATGAATCAGCTTCCGCGGATGTCCGTCGTCCACCTTCCTCCGCAGATAATTGATGTAAACATCCACCACGTTTGTAGTTGTGTCGAAAGTCAGGTTCCAGACGTGCTCGATGATCATCGCCCGCGACACCTGACGGCCTGCATTCCGCATCAGGTATTCGAGCAGCGCAAACTCTTTTGAGGTGAGCTCGATCCGCCGCCCCGCCCGTTCGGCGCGGTGTTCCACCCGATCCAGCTGCAGATCATCCACCACCAGCACGGACTCCGACGGAAGATGGCTGCGCCGCAGCAGGGCCCGGATGCGCGCCGAGAGTTCGCTGAACGAGAACGGCTTCGGCAGATAGTCGTCGGCTCCCGTATCGAGGCACTGCACCCGGTCTTCCACGCGGCTGCGCTGCGTCAGCACCAGCACCGGCAAGCTCGGCCGCTTCAGCCGCAAATGCCGCAACACGCTCACTCCATCAAGCTTCGGCAGGTTCAGATCGAGGATGACTAGGTCGTAGTCGAACTCGCTTCCCATGGCCCGCGCTTGCTCTCCGTCTCCCACCAGGTCGACCGTATAGTGCTCCCCTTGCAGCCCCTGGCGCACAAACCCGGCCAGAGCCACATCGTCTTCGGCAATTAAAATCCGCATAAGTGAGCCTTAATCACAGCCCGATTCTAGTTAGAGAAAGCTCAGTTGAAACGGAAACCCGTCCGCACGAAGGTGTGTGTTTCCAGAAACGGGGCGGGGTTTCAAAACAGGAAGCTTAGAACTCCTTGCCAGGCGTCGGTGGCTCTGGCGGAGAGTACAGAGGTCCTTCGGCCCGCACAAACCGCGGGCCTCAGGATGACAAAGGGGGTGTAAAACAATGAAGACGGTGTTAAAGCAAGAAGTGTTTTGTGTTCCGCGACGACAGGTGTAAAGTGCGCAAGAGAGAAATCAACCCCTATGTGCTTCTCAGCCACAGCGAACTTTGTCGGCAGCGGAGTTCTGGCCTCCGCCGGCGTGGTCACACTGACCAGGGTGAAGCACCGCCGCGAACGGCTTTTCGCCTCGCTGCCTCTGCTGTTCGCCATTCATCAGTTCATCGAAGGATTCGTCTGGCTCGGCCTCGACGGCATCTTCTCCCCCGCCGTGGCCCATGACATGGGCGCGGCGTTCATGCTCTATGCCCAGGGACTGCTTCCGTTCCTGCTGCCGCTAAGCGTGTTCCTGTTCGAGCCGACCGCCAAGAGCCGCCAGCGCATGCTCCCGTTCCTCGTGCTCGGCGCAGCCACCACGCTCTACATCCTATGGGCGCTGACCGCGTTCCCGACGGAGGTCTACGTCAAGGCCAACACCATCGTCTATATGAATCAGGCCACCAACAACGAGGCCGTTGCGGTGGTCTATGTGATCGCAACCTGCGGATCGTTATTCTTCTCGAAGATCAAACCGATGATCCTCTTCGGCGTTGCCAACCTGGTAATCCTCCTCGTGGTGATGGAGGTCAAGCGCTACGCCTTCACCTCGCTCTGGTGCGCCTACGCCGCGGTCGCCAGCGTGATCATCCTGGCCTACTTCTGGAGAAGCCACGGTGAACGCCCGTTCTCCTACGCCTGAAAGCCCATTTTCCAGCCCCTTAATAAGGAGGAGCGAATGCGAACCAGACTACTCGTCATCCTACTGTGCATCGTGTCGATCGCAAGCGTGGGGACAGCCGCCTCGGCTGTCCAGCCAAGCGCAGCGAGGCTTGGCGTCACAACGCAGACGCCAACAACAGCAACGACTACAAAGAGCGGGTTCTTCACAACCTCCGACGGCATCCGCATTCACTACCTCGAGGCCGGCAGCGGACGCCCCATCGTTTTCATTCCCGGCTGGACCATGCCAGCCTGGATCTGGCAAAAGCAAATCGATGAGTTCTCGAAGCGCTACCACGTCATCGCCGTCGATCCGCGCTCCCAGGGAGAAAGCGACAAGCCGCCCTACGGCCACCTCCCCGAAACCCGCTCCCGCGACTACAAAGAGCTCGTCGATGAGCTTGCCCTGAAGCGGCCAGTCCTGGTCGGATGGTCCATGGCATGCGGCGAGCTGATCAAGTATGTCGAGCAATTCGGCACCGGCAACATCGGCGGCTTAGTGTTGGTGGACGGCCTTCTCTCAGAGAAGCCGAATCCTGACATGTTCATCGGCATCTCGGGATGGATGAACCTGCTCCAACAGGACCGCCAGAAACAAGCCGACGGTTTTGTCCGCACCATGTACAAAAAACCGCAGTCAGAGGACTACCTGAAGCGCGTCATCGACGCCTCCGTCCAGACTCCAGCCGACACCGCGGTGATACTTATTTACGACATGCTTGCGGTAAAGGATTTCTCACCGGGCCTGGAGCGCCTTTCCGAAATGAAGACGGCTCACCCGGTGCTCTTCGCCTACCAGCCTGAGTCCCAGCAGACCGCCGACTTCCTGAAATCAAAACTAGGCGACAAGCTCCAACTGGAGATCTTCGAAGGCGACGGCCACGCCCTCTTCGTAGACGACCCAGAGAAATTCAACCACGTACTGGAGCAATTCGTGCAAACTCTGCCAAAGTGATCGGCGTCGAAGCCGCGCGCAGTCCAACCACCCTGTCATCCTGAGGCCCGCGTTCTTTGCGGGCCGAAGGACCTCTGCACTCGCCGGCAGCGCCTCGGACGCCGGCAATATCGGCGCTGCCGGCAGCGTGCATAGGTCCTTCGTTGGGAGTCCTCGGCTTCCGCCGAGGACTCCACTGCCTCAGGATGACAAGGGAATCAGAAGCGATAGGGCAATCCGCACACCCTGCCGAACCCAATCAATCAATTACTCCCGCCCGCACCTCCAGAGATAATAGAAAGACCACACTTGCAGACCGAACTTCGATGAAGTCCCTGCTCACGCCCGGCATTTGTCTGCTGGCCGTTGCGGCCCTGCTGCATACGGGCTTGGTCGCGCCCAGCCCCGCCATCCTCGCCTACGCCTTCTACGCCGCGTCGGTTGCGGGACTGCTCCTCGCCTGGCGGTTTCATTCCACCCGCATCTTCTTCGCCTTGCTGGTTCTGTTCCTGGCTCAACAGGCGATTTCATACTTCTCCTCCGGCCATGTTGTAACCAGCGGCCCCGGCAGCACCGCGCTCGCGGCGGTCGGCCTGCTCTTGCCTCTCGATTTCGTTCTTCTATCGCTTTACAGAGAAAGGGGATTCTCTTCCTCCAGCGTCGCGCCTCCAGTTCTGTTGCTATTCGTTGAGTCCGTGGTTGTGGGCGTGCTCTGCCGGCCTCAACCCCTGGCCGCCGCGCAACATGCTCTGCGACACCCTTTGCTGCCGGCTCCGCTGCCTTTTGCGACCTTGCTCGCCTTCGCAGCCGCAGCGGTAATGTTGCTTACGCGCTTCCTGCTGTTCCACAAGCCCACGGAGAGCGGGTTTCTCTTTGCCCTGGCGGCTTGTTTTCTCTCTCTCTGTTTTGGAGGTGTGGGACGAATCCCCACCGCGTACTTCGCAGCCGCCGCTTTCATCCTGGCAGGCGCCATCGTCGAGACTTCCTACATCCTCGCTTATCACGATGAGCTCACGACGCTGCCTTCCCGGCGCGCCTTTCACGATGCCCTGCTTCGACTCCAGGCACCCTATTCGATCGCCATGGTCGACATCGATCACTTCAAACGATGCAATGACACCTACGGCCATGACACCGGAGATCAGGTATTGCGCATGGTGGCGTCAAGGCTGGCAAGAGTATCGGGCGGAGGACAGGCCTACCGCTGCGGCGGAGAAGAATTTGCCATTCTATTTCCCGGCAAGACCATCGCCGAGGTTTTGGAACATCTGGAAAAGCTGCGCGCCGACATCGAGGCCAGCAAACTTCACTTGCGTGGCCAGGACCGCCGCCAGGAGGCCCGCGGTCCCGACCGCCGCAACCAGCGCGGACGCGGACGCGCCCAAACCGGCCACGCCATCCGGCAGCTTTCTCGCGCAACGCCGTCCAATGAGCTTTCGGTCACTGCCAGCATCGGAGTTGCAACTTCAAGACAGGAAAATTCATCTGCCGAGGAAGTCATCCAGGCAGCCGACAAAGCTCTCTACCGCGCAAAAGCTGCAGGACGAAACCGGATCGAAACCGCTTCCCGGCGAAGGCTCCGCAGCAAAGCCGCCGGTATCGCCTGAAACGCTCTCAATGAATGTTTTCGGAGGACCAGCAGATGTTTTCCGGAGGGAACGTGCGGCCCGGGACCGCCACTTTCGTGCGGGAGCATGGCGCCCCGGGCTCGTACGTTTTCGCAAGCACCACAGGCCGTGCGGTCAGCCCGCGGTCGGGGGGGGCGCTGAATTCTTCCGTCCGCTGCCTGCACAGGCCGGACACTTCATTCGGATAAATGCCACCCCCTCAGACTTACCACTGATGTCCGCTGGTCGCGCAATATATCCGGTGCCGCCGCAGCGCTGGCAGTCTTTCGGATCCACTCCTCCCCCTCAGTTGCAAACGAGTTTTTCATTAATTTGCGTTCGCACTACCACAAAGTTAATCCTGTTACGAAACCCGAACAGCATCGGACCTGACCGGTTCGGACCTAACCAGGTTCGGCCGGCCGCAAGATCCGTTGACCGGGTGAGCAGCATCGGGCCGCGTTGAAGATAGGCGGAGTTCTCGGAGCCGGACTAGGCCATGTGGGTACTTGTAACCATCGCACCGAGGCTTAGAGTTTTCGGCAACGCACACTTACAATCTGCTGGAGGCATTCGATGAAGAGGCATTCGATGAATACGCCTGGTACACTGCTTTCCCTGCTGGCCATCGCTTTGGTGCTCGGAGTGGGTAGCGCCACTGCTCAAGACAATGTTTTCTACACCGGTTACTTCTCGAACGCCAACGCCTCTGGCTCGCCCAGTGCGCACCTGCGTCTAGCCAATGACGGCAACATCGACCAGGCCGTCGTACCCGTCAACTTGTGTGCGAACATTTACGTCTTCGACAACGCGGAAGAAATGCAAGAGTGCTGCAGTTGTGAAATCACTCCAGATGGATACCTCGACCTCACCGTCAACGGCAACCTGATCGGCAACATCCTGGATCATGGCATCAAACCGACACGAGGCATCGTCGAAGTGGTGGGCGCCTTCTTTCCTGGGGTCTGCCCAACTCTAGCCAATACTGCCCCGGAACCCGGAATCAAAGGCTGGCTCACTCACGTTCAGAAGGGGGCAACCTCGGGCACATTCAGCCTCAGCGAGACGTCTCTGACGGATTCGGTTCTCACTGACGATTCGTATTATGAACTCATAACGAGCTGCAGTTTTGTGCAGTCGCTGGGTTCTGGCACCGGCGTATGCTCTTGCGCCGACGCCGGGGATTAACCTGGGTTGTACGCCGACGGCGACCGCCTCGCGCATGTAATCATCGTGCAGCTTCTTGGCGTTTGGGATTGGGTCTGCCGGTCGCGGAGCCGCCGAGATTTTTGCTCGCGGACACCCTCCTCCGTGACATAATAACGGACAAGCGTTCCACCCAACCGCTTTACAAGATGCCCATCTTGATTGCGGTCCATGACCGCTTCTCTCTCAACCAGAGCAGTTCAGAAGCGGGATGGAATGGCGTAGGCGCCGACGGTAACTTGTTTTAAACAAGCCGGAGAGGTGGCAGAGTGGCCGAATGCGGCGGTTTGCTAAACCGTTGTACGGGCTAACACCTGTACCGAGGGTTCGAATCCCTCCCTCTCCGCCAGATGTTCTAAATCCCGCAGTCATAGTCGTTTACCTCACTCGTTCTCTTCCATCGGTCACATCAGGTGCGTTCTCTCAGTGCTCGAGAGGTGCATATTAGGTGCATATTCGAGGGATCGCTCAAATTGCTGCATCGCGGCCGAGACCTGGGAGTCCGCGGTCTTGATGTAGCAGTTTTGCGTGACCACCACGTTGGTGTGCCGCAAGACTCTTTGGATGATTTTGTCGGAAACTCCAAGCTGGTGAAGATTCGTCGCAAGGCCGCGGCGAAACGCATGCCAACCATGCCATTGGAGTCCCGCTTTGGTGACCAGAGGCACGATGACGTCTGCCGCCAAAGCGTCCAAGTTGACCGGTTTCCCCACGGGGCTAACAAACATCAACCCGTTCGCGGGGCTGCCCGACAAGCATCGGTGCGAATCTAACAGGCGCACGAGTTGCGCAATGACTGGAACTGGCGCTTTGCTTTGTCGAGTCTTCGGCTCCAGCGCGTGCCCCCTCCAAAAAGACTGGGAGATCATTACCTGTTCTCCGTCGTAATTTTCCCAGAGGAGACCGCGGAGTTCTCCTTTCCGAACACCCGTGAATGCCGCGACAGCTACGATTGTCGAGGCCGGCTCCGGAAGCACCTTAAGCATTTGCGTAATCTCTTTGAGTGAATAGGCGTGGGTTTCGCCGGCAGGTTTGCCCTTGGGTAAGACCACGTCCCGTATCGGATTCTCTGAATTGATCACACCTTGGCGTTTGGCGAATCGAAAAATCCCCGACACGAATGCTTTGATGTGGGCCAACGTTGTGCAGGTTAGCCTATGCTCCTTGGCGATCGAGTCGAGGATGCGTTCACCGTCAACCGTTCTGAACTCGCGCAGCATGATGTCGCAGCGCGGCTTCAGGTACCGCGTCCACATATTCCGATAGCCACGGAATGTGCTGATCCGCTTGTGCTCTTCGACAAACGGCAAATAACGGTCTTCAGTGAATCGAATCAGGGTCATTGCACTTTCAGGTGTGTTCCGTGCGAGGTTGATCGATTCGAGGAACTGCCTCGCGAGGTTTCGAGCACCGGTTTTGCTCGGACACTCCGGTCCAACCGCTGCAAGTTTCTTGGTTTTCTGGATCCTTCGGCCCGAACCGTCCGCTGCAAACTCGGAGTCGTAGTATCGAAGCAGCCAGAGACTTCCCTTTCGGTACAGATAACCTTCTTGGTGACGGGTTCCCTTCATGCGCTCTCCTTTCCGAGAGCCCGTCCCACTGCCCTAATGCTGCTCGATACTATACGCCGCTCGGCCCAATCCTCGAGCTCCGGGCTACCCCAGCGGAAACGGACGTATTTACCGAAGCGAACATGAGGAATGGGGTCTGTCGAGCGCGACCGCACCTGCTCACGGATCCACGACTCCGGCAGACCCCAGCGAGCCGCCAGTTCCTTGCTATCGATGAACTCATATCGTCTCAGCGACTTGAAGGTTTCTGTGGCATTGTCACCGAGCTTGTCGCTATCTTGCATATCCCGTTTCATTAAGCCTCAATCAACATCTTCGGGGAAGGGCCTAGCTGTCCGAGAAGCATGAGGAGGACAGCGGCAGATGCTGAACCCCGCGGTGCGGGAAGGCGGCGGGTGAGACGACATTTCTTGTCCGGAATTAATTTCCGGACAGATGGCGATCGTCCAATTTCCCGGCACAACGGGAGAGCAAACGACGCATTGCGCGGAGAAAATCTTTGTCTCCGAGAGAGATCAACCGTGACCACGTCATGACAGGGCCGGTTTTTGAATTCGAGTTGTGGCTATTGAAAGCCTTAAGTTCTTGTGCAGCCTTGCCTTCGAGGTGAGCACTGGGGGGCAAATGGCTGGCGGCGTCCAGTGCGGTGGCTATCTGCTCCAATTGACCATCGGATACTCGCCTAGCGTTGTTGGAAGATGCGTTTCGCCACCACATGCCAGCACAAACGACGAATTCTTGCCGCAATCTTGGTTTGCGGCCGCGCCTTCTCTTCTCTGCTTCCCCCGCAGGCTTCATGGAAGGGACAACAACCGGCCGGGACCTTGAATTTTGCTCACCTAGCTCAAGTTCATGAACGAGACTGTCGGATGGCAATACACGCCATTGCGACATCAGTTCCTCCTGGACCGAGTTGAACAAATCGCACAGTCCCTCGGTCCAGGGAACGCGGAGATACCAGAGTCTCTCTCGGATCTTACGCCATTCGGGAACGGTGATTCCTGCGCCCACAGCGCCTAGTCTAAAACTATTCAAAATCGTTCTGGGGTCGTCGACACTGAAGGGGCCTCCTCCACAGAGGCGGACTACAGCACCTCCCTCATCACGAAGGTCCTTGAATATCAGAAGACTATCTTCATCGACCAGTCGGCCAAGTGATTCGAGTTCCTTGTCAGTTGCAGCAGTTTCGTCTTCAAGATCGGGGGCACGCACCAACGCAATTCCTCTACTTGGTTTTTCGTAGCAAGTGCGGGTCAGTACGCCGAACAGCAGTGAGAGATCTCGGCCCGGGACTTTCGTGAGCTTCGCGTATTCAGTCACTTTTTGACGAAGAATCGAAATAGCGGTCGGAAACACGGCAAAGCGCAAGACGACCCACTGTGCTTCGAGCACGGGCCGACAGCCTTGAGACTCGACAGACTCGCGGTAAACGTCACGGGTAACACGTAGGTGTTCAACGAGGCTGCGCGCTTCTAGCTCAATGTAACGTCTGTGATCTTCAGCATTGAGGGATGGAAGCCGTCGCAAGAGGATACGCCGCAATGAGTCCTCGTTTGAACGTGCAACATCGTTACGAGCTAATCGCGCGTAGATGTCCAAACGAATTCTCCGGTGCGGAAAGTCGTCCCATCGAATCGCCATCCTTCCAACTCTCGCCTTTGGAGTTCCGCTCCGACAGGACCTCAACACGGCATCGATTCCTACGGCGAGAATCGGTGACTTGACGCGCTTCACTGCATCCATTGTGTGGTACCGCATCATCAGCCGGTGATCGATACAAAGACACTCGCTGTGGGAAAGGGTTGTAAATCCCAAATAAGTTGTGGAAATCCCCGTCCAGATCGATTCTTGGGGGCCAACTACCGATCTCTGTAGCCTTTGGGACTCCGAGAGATCTTACAGGTGTCAGAAGAGAAGGGTCAAACGGTGATGGGGGTTATACACTCCGGGAAAAATTCGGCTACACCCCCTCCCCCTGGGACCCGTTCACCCGGCCCCCCGTTTTGGCCCGCCCCCGCCCGCGCCGCACGAGGGAGCAGCGCCGATAATTCTCAATGAGTGTAATCGCCTGTTAACAACAGTCGTCACTTCCGGTTCCCCGTCATTTGTTTGCCAATCGGGAAGTCAAAACAAACCCCTGGAGATTGTGGCCGAAACAGGGCACAATCCCGAAATATGAAATTGTTTGATGGGGTATTCGTGCGGCGTTCTATAGTTTCGATCACTCTCGCTTGGTTTGCTCTCCCTTCTCTTTCTCAGGCACAGAACGCGGCGAAGCCGGGATCCGACTCGCCCACGATTCTTGTGGGTTCCGCCACGGTCGCTGACAACGGGGAATTGGCTGCGCAAGTAAAAACCATGGAAGGGGTGTCTTGCGGCGATACCTCCCGCAGTGTCAACCAACCTCGAGCGGTGAAAGATTTCGTGGGCGGCACGGTCAAGACAATTCGCGTCATTCATTACGCTCGGGAAAGGAACATCTCCAAACCAGTACAGGTTCGAGCGCTAGTGAGCAAGGTTTGGCAAGGCAGATTCCTGGATCAGCCAGCCTGTGGCATCGTCTGGGACGAGGGGACATGGTGGTCGATCGAATCCGCCGTGGAATTTGAAGATGGAAAGAAAGGTTTGCTCATCACCGATGGAAGCCATGTTGCTCTCCGCGACCACGACGGCCAGAATTGGTTTTTTCGCCTGTTACCCGCTTCCCAGTAAAGCCAAATTGCCGTTCCCTATCCTCAACGAGTGTAAACGCCTGTTAACAACAGTTAGTTCCGGTTTGCCCGTCATCCGACAAGAATCATTGGCAAACATTCAATGGAAAGCGCACCAGGCTGGGATTCTGCGCGGTGGAGCGCATCGGCTCAGTCGGACTTAGTGAAGCTGACATCGCGGGCATCAATGGAAAACACGCTCAGGGCCGAAACGCGGTGACTGGCATCTCTGTGGAAGATCAGGGTTCCAAGCTCATCGCTTCCGAACATATCTTTAGCAATTGGGGCGAGCTTTCCCGCTGGGTTCTGACCTATCCGAAGCATCAGATTTCCATTGTTGATCGCAAGATTGTACGCTGCGTCGAGCTCGGTACTCCGATACACTCCCGCAAAAGCGGCTAGGTCGGCATCGTTAAGATGGAACTCCTCAATCCTGGAAGCGGCGTAGATTTCCTCGTCGTCAGAATCGATCGTTACCTTCATGTGGCCACCTGAGTTATCGAAGTTGATGATGTCGTCACCAGAAGACGTGAATCGGTTAGGGCCGAGGCGAGTCAGGCTCAGGCCCCACGCGACAAGATTGCCTCGTGCAACACTAAATGTGGCGGCCAGATGACCGGGAGAGTCAATGTAATTGCCGGCAAACACACTTGGATCGGGAAAGCGAGCGATTACTGATGGGGAGAGCGAAGCTGGTTCGGGCTGCAGATTCTTTTCAAGGTAAACTGCGGCCACCTTTTGGGTAAGGTTCCTTGGGCCCGCGGTCGACAAATTGCAGAGGCAGAGCACGGTAAAGCGCTGCTGCGGGAAACGGAGAATTTCAGTGCGGTATCCGAAGAGTGCGCCGCCGTGCTCCACGATGGGCAAACCACGATACGTGCCCATGAACAGGCCAAGGGCGTAGCGTATCTTCGTGCCGTTGCCCAAGACTCCGCGCGTCTGCAACTCCTTGAGAAGCGTCCCCTTGCCCAGCCTGTTCTCATAAAAGTTTCTATCCCAGAGGAGCAAATCGTCAACGCTGCTCATCAATCCACCCGCGCCAACGATGTCAAATTTGGTTGACCAATCGACAAGAAACCTGCCGTCGGTCCCGGCTGGATCGTAAGCGGCAACGCGATCGGACAAAACCAAGCTGTGATCGTCGTAAAATCGAGTATGAACCATTCCCAGGGGCTTAAAAATGTTTTCGGCAGCAAACTCTGCGAGGGACTTCTTCGTAGCTCGCTGCACGACTTCGGCAAGCATGAAGTAGTTTGTATCGCTGTAGATGAACTCGTCCCCGGGATTGTTATTGAGACCTTTCTGACGTTCGACGAGGTCGATAATGTCCCGCTTGGAACGAATATCCGATTCGCTCTGGCCGGAAAGATAGAGCAGTGTGGAATAGTTCCGGAAGCCGCTCGTATGGTGCAGCATCTGTCGCAGCGTGATTGAGTGCCCATAGTCGGGGAGTTCCGGGATGTATTTGTGGACATCGTCGTCAAGTGAAAGGAATCCTTGCTCCGCGGCGAGCACAATACTGGCAGCCGTGAATTGCTTCGAAACTGAACCCATATAAAAAACAGACTGGGGCGTAAGTGGAACTCCAAGTTCCAGGCTGGCGGTACCGTAAGCCTTGCGGTAGATGAAGCTCCCGTCGCGGATCACCCCAAGCGCACAACCAGGAGAGTTTGCTTTGTCGTACGCCGCGAAAATCCGGTCCACCCTTTGCTGATCATCTTCCGAGCCAAGTGCGGGGAATGCGACGAGGAATGCGAGAGAAACCGTAAGGATGGTGGCGAATCGCATCAGGCACGCCTTGCAGGACAGATTGGTTCCTGGATCGAAACGGTATCAATTGTAACCCGCTGCGGCAATTACTCCACCGCTAGGGTCTCGATTGGCGTAACATCCCCATTACACTCATTGAGCCCGGTCTGGCAGCCCGCCAAACCTCAATGAGTGTAATCGCCTGATTGCAACAGCTTGGTCTTTCGGCTACCGAACAACGGTGGCTTGACCGTTGTCAAACTTGATATCCATGGTGTCCACGCGTTGAGTCATGCCATGGCGCAGCATCTGCGATTAGCATCTGCGAAAGATGGTTCCGGTACGACGTGCCCTGACTTCAGACCCCCCACGCTGACTCAGTGGGGAAATCAGCGCGTCTACGCCGGCCGGCGAGAAGACGAGCGGCAATGCGGGAAAGCGGCCAAAGGCTGCATCGAGCAGCGCGCAGGAGGCGATCAGCACCAGGCGCCGATGAAACTCGGGCCGCTTGCGCCAGTAGATGGCGAGCGCAAAGGGCACGGCGAAGCTGGAAAGGTCCATCACCTGGACAATCAGGAAAGCCGCCGAGTTGAAGGGGTCCTGTTGCTCGAACCTGGCCATGCTGATGGCGGTTAAAGCGCCGACGATAATACTTGCGACGGCGAGTCCGACGCCGAACCAGCCGAGACTGCGATGCAGGTGGACGTTGTGGGAGCGGATCAGCGCGGATTGCACAATGAAGAACACAATCCATGCGGGGAACACAATGGCGTGGATATACAGGACAAAGGGCGGGAGCGGCGAGCGATGGATGAGGTTATGGTCGATGGTGTGGCTGAAGCCGTACACCGCAGTCGCAGCGATCAGCAGCGACATGAAGAAATAAAAGTACCCACGCCAAAAGCCGCCACTCTTGGCCTTCATCTGATTCGGCAACGCGTGCAGTCTAGAGCTCATTTTCGCAGGCGATAGTAACACGGCCACTCGAGTGGCTTCGGCCAGGCGCACCTCCATAGTTTTGCTGAATTTCACTTTGACTTCTAGGAGAAGACCAACATGCGACGACGAGGCCGGAGTACTTTTCGCGACAATGGTACTGATCTCTATCGTGCTGGGTGCCTGTAGTATGCAGGGCATCAGAAGAGGACGACAAACGGTGTTTAACTCCTTCCTTTGGTACTTCTTAAGCTGGTCGATACACTTCAGCAACACTATGGTCGAAGGACTACGATTCTCTGATCCGGGCACACCAGTTGCTACGACAACATGGTCAGGAACTCTGCAAGCGCTCGAACCCGCGCTGCGCCGAGTGTCCCCTGAGCAATGCCTGCGACTACAATCGCGCTAGCTGAAGGAGAGTTCCCATGAGCGTCAATCCGATACCAGCTCGAAAGGGCAGAGCCTTTTTGTTCGCGTTGACCATATTCGTCTTGTCCGTCGCCGCAACTGAGCTTTACGCCGCCGATCGGAACAGCCTTGAGCCTTCACAGGATTCCATCATCCGTATCGTCACCCAGATTCAGCGGTCGGATTACGAAGGCGACCGCCCGGCTCTGAAGCGCCTCCACGACGAGCTGACGCCCATTCCTGAAGACAACAAGCTGGCGTCGCAGGTGCTCTACTGGCGTGGATTTGCGTTGTGGCGCAGAGCGATTAACGGCTTCAATGAATCCCCCACTCCGACTGATCTGGAAGAAGACCTCACGCAGGCCGTCACCGATTTCAAAGACGCCATTGCCCGAAACCCTGCGTTCGTGGAACCTAAGATTGGAGGAGTCTCTAGTCTGGGCTACCTGATGTACTTGAATAAGAAAGACCCAACCCATGTTCAGGAACTGCTCCAACAGTTGAGTCCGCTTTTGAAAGAAGCTACGGCGGCGGCCCCAAACAATCCTCGGCTGCTCTGGGTGCTCGGCCCCATTCGTTGGTCGTCGCCTCCAGATCGGGGAGGGGGTCAGGACAAGGCGTTTGAAAATTACAACAGAGGTTTGGAAGCCATCCGCATCCAGAAGCGCGACGCGAGTGATCCGCTGGAGCCCTCATGGGGAGAACCCGAGTTGCTGATGAGTCTCGCGTGGTCGAATCTGAACCGAACCACGCCTGATTTGAACGCCGCCGAGCAGGACGCACAAGCTGCCCTCAAGATCGTCCCTTACTGGCACTACGTTCGCGACATTCTGATGCCGCAGATCCGAGCTGCGCAAGCGAAAGCCCTCCTCCCGGAGCCGAAGTTCACGCCCGCCCAACAGGAAGTGCTCGATGCCCGCAAAGCACGGGTGGAGGCTGGTAAAAAGCGGGATGGTTCGTGGTCTCGCTACGTCGCGGATGATTGCATATACAGCGACGATGATGGCAACCTTGTCACGAAGGCCCAGTTATTAGAGCACGAGAAAAGGAATTGGCCCCCCGAGTACGATCACTCGGTTAATTTCCGTGACTACGTCGTCCACGTGTACGGCGATACAGCAGTGATGAACTTCCGATTCACCGTACACGAGCAGATTACGGATACCGACCTCATCACTGAAATGCGTGCAACAGAGACCTATGCCAAGCAAAACGGCACTTGGCTTCTGGTGGCGAGGCAATGGGCACCGTTGCCCATAAATTTCCGCAAGCCCGTTGCCGTCGATACCAGCGTTTATAAAGATTATGTCGGCCAATATCAGTCGCGTCCCCTCGACGACGTGGAGACCATCTCTCTGAAGGACGGCAAGCTATGGTCACACTCCGGCAACGATGAGTATGAGTATCTACCCTTGGGTTCTGAAACGTTCTTCATCAAGAACGATATCGCGAGCATCACGTTTTCCCGTGACCCTCAGGGCCATGTAACTGGCTACACCTATCACAGGGAGGACGGACAGGATTACCACGTCAAGAAGATCAAGTGAGCAGTGGAAAGATTTCGTGCGCGTGCTCATGGCGAGGACCTGTGCAATTCGCACCGACTCAGGATCGGCTATCCTCTTAGCATGATGACTGATGACGAGCGCATGCAGCGGGAGTCCAGCCTGATCGCTACGATTAGAAAGAATCTTCCCGATTTCGCGAAGGCGTGCGCGGATGACGCGGAACTGGTGTTGCTCCACCAAGACTCTTTTGCCGCCGACTACCAAGAGGACGAATACGCGCTCCTCGGAATGGCGATCAAGTACGCTGGCTTAGGCGGCAAAGAAGTACGTGTGATCGGGAGGAATCGGAGCAGCTTTGCCGAAGAAGAGAGAATTCAGTGAGAATGCCGAGAAACCGTGCATAATCTATTCGATTCCAGTCTGTTCTACATGTGAGGAGGCGTTATGCAACTGCTGGATTTCGCGAGAAGTAGTGGTGTTCTCTTGGCTTGCGGCGTTGCGGCGATCTCGTTCGCCCGACTTCCACAATCGTCCACGACAGGTAAGGCAACTCCACTCATCCTCGAAGAGAATGAAGGCGAACGGCGGGTTGTGAGGGGCTGGCCCGGTCACCCAGAGCCGGGAGAAACGTTCATCCTGAAAGTTGAGGAACGCCTGTCTCGACAAGGGTCGGCTGGGTGTCGATTTGTTATCGACAATCGAGAGAATGAAGTAACAGGCTTTGGGGTCTTGAATTCTCCGAAGACGCGCAGTCCAATCGTCCTGTAGAGCACGCGCTATTTCGTGTATTGCCACTGATCCCCGGCCATCACAAGGGTCGCATTGTCCGAAGGATTAGAACTCAATGCTGCCGCGACACCAGGGTACGCCGTTTTCATCTCTGCGGAATTAGCCCATCCGGCGACGTTCGCGATCTGATAATGGTAGGAAACCGCGGCGGTTTTCGCTCCTTGACCATTGGTTCCCAATGTCGAATTGTCGATTGACGTTACCTCCCGGTTTCCATAGCAGAAGTTCCCATATCCTGGCTGTGAGGAATCGGGAGTCCACGAGGTCCGTCCCTTCTCGGACAGGTCGTAATTATTCACTTGCTTCGAGGCAATGATCAGGACCTTTTTCTCAGCAGTCGTCCTGGTCAGCAACCCCTTTTGCGTGAGTGCGTTATATCCCTCAGTCTTCGCATCGTCCGACGTGGCCGCCTGGACCGGGAACTTCTTGGGCTGCGACCATATGCAAACCGGAAAGGCCTTGAAGTGATCGTTGATTGCCGCTTTGTAGCTCATGTCCGTGTCGCTGCCGTTGTTACATGCTGTCGACATCAGCGAGACCAGGCCCAATACCACAGCGTAAGCCGTCATCCGACCGTTATGCACAAGATCCTTTTGCCACCCGATTCGAGATGCTTGAAACGCCGCCCCTTAGGAAGCGGCGTTTCACCGCACGAAAGATAAAGATAAGGAATATTAGGCTGCGACTTTCTTCGGCGCGCCGCTCAATAAATTTGCGGCAATCTTTCTGAGCTTGTCCTCCGCTCCCTGTTCCTCCGCTAAGGATGCCTTCAGCAAGCTGACAACCTCTTTTTCGCCGATCTGCTCCGCCAGGCTGATTGCAGTCAGATAACCAGCCATCTCGTAGTGCTCGACACGACTGCCAGCACCGATGATGCCCAGATCGAGAACGGTTTCGTCGCCATCTTCACTCAACGCCTCCGCGCCTTCCTTAATACACCCTTCCATGCCGACGCACTTCTTTCCGCTGGGCTTGGTTTCGAGGATCCCGGCGATCTTTTCGAGCCGCCGCACCTGTGTTTCGGTTTCCTTCAGATGCCCCCTAAATGCGTCCTGCAACGCGGGATCGTTCGATCCCTTCGCCATTTTCGGAATTGCTTTGGTAAGTTGCTTCTCAGCGGAATACAAATCTTTGATTTCGTCTTCCAGCAGGTCTTTTAAAACTTCTTTGTTCGCCATCCTTAAACTCCTTGTTGTGTAATTGTTTTAGTGCCGCGTAACAGACCTCGACCTAATCCGAGAATCCGCGCCCCGTTTTCACCGTCAGTGACTCAAAAGCGCAATGAGAATCACAATCGGAATCGGTACACCTAGAAGCAACAAAAGAATTGAACGCATAGCGCCTCCGTTTATTCGTTAGTCAATTTTCTCGTCAAATCGGAAGATGATCGCGCTGTTTGCCGCCAATCGTCCCGGCATAGCTGGCAGAAAACGCACCGCTCAGCAGTGCCACAAAGAGCCACAATGAAAGATGCGCCAGGGTTTTCCGCGCATGCTCAGCGGATTCCTGGATCTCCGCGAACACCGCTGTCACGCGTTTGTCAGAGTCCGAGGGATTGAGCCCGGTCAGTGCGCTCACAAGTTGTGCGAGATAAGCCTTGTCTCCATCCGACATTGCACCTTGTTGCAGGTCGTGAGCAATTGTCCGCGATACCTCAGCCCGATCGGATGCATCGGGTTTCTCCGGAGCCGAGCCGGTGCCGCGCAGCAACGTGTCCACAAAATAGGCATTGGGATTAAGGGAAGAGTCTTGGGCAGAATTAAGTTGGTTAGCGCTTCGCTCCGCACCCGCAAAGGACGCGGCTGACGATGCCAGGAATCCGGCGGTGATGACCATTCCAACTGCCCATACCAGCAAACCGTGAGCGGTGTCCCGGAAATAGACTTCGTCCGTGTGCACATTGGTCCATTTTGTACGCAGCCGCCCCCCGAGATAGCCGCCGAGGGCTGAGGCGGCGATCTGGGTTGCGATAAGCCATGCAATCGCCCCGGCCCCGATGGCCGCGGCAGAAGCGCCATTATGAGTCCAGGGCGACACTGCAGAGAATCCAAGCCCGGTTCCGAGAGAAAGCAGAATCAGAGAAAGAGAGGCAGCGACGAAAGCACCACCAATGACGGCTGCCCACGACACAGCCGAGGAAGAGGCTTCATTCTTCCCGGCATTCAAGAATGTCTCTCGGTCTGCGATCGGCCGTGGTGAAGATTGGGTCGCCATTGAGTGCCTCCTCAGTCGAGTACGAGACTAAGACGCGCTCTGGACCTCATCAGTTGTTTCCTAAGTTTAAAGTGTTCAGCGTTTTAACAGCGACGCTCACCAGAAAGCGCCAGAACCTCCGAAGCGGCAGTTTCCTCGCGCAGCGGGCCCGATTGCATCTTCCTCAAGGCTTCCAACTGAGCACTACGCCGAAGCAAACACAGAACATGACTGCCGCGGCAAACCATCCCACCCACCGTAGATAGGCCGAAATGACAAACTTTCCCATTACCTTGCGATTGGAGGCCATCATCATGATCACCGCCATTAGCGGCGCTGCCACCAAGCCATTGAGAATCGCTGACCAATAGAGAGCCTTGACGGGATCGATGTGTAGAAAATTGAGAAACAATCCGGTCGCGATGGCGATGCCAATGACACTATAAAAGCCAACTGCTTGGTGCGGCCGCTTTTCAAGACTGACTCGCCATTGACACCCCTCCCCGATCCCATAAGCTGCCGATGCCGCCAACACCGGCACCGCTAGCATTCCGGTGCCTACGATCCCGCACACGAACAGAGCCGTTGCGAAACGGCCGGCGATTGGCTTCAGGGCAGCGGCAGCCTGCGCGCATGTAGCCACGTCCGTGATTCCGTGGGTGTGCAATGTTGAGGCCGCAGTCAGGATGATAAAGAAGGCGACCACATTCGAAAATGCCATGCCCACATACGTATCCGTACGGATCCGATCCAATTGCGCGGTGGCTTGCTCCGGAGCTCGTTTCAGGGATTTTTCCCCCCGGTTAGCCTTCACCTCTTCAACCTCCTGCGAAGCCTGCCAGAAAAACAGATAGGGACTGATCGTGGTACCGAGCACCGCGACAACTGCCATCAGAAATCCTTTGTTCAACGCCACGTGCGGAATCAACGTCGCACGTAGAACCGACAGCCATGAAATATGCACCAGGAAAACGACGCCAACGTAGGAGAAAAGCGAGAGCGTCAGCCATTTCAGATACCTTGCGTAGGTTGAATATGGAATGAACAGAACGGCGACGAGCGAGATGATTCCGAAAGTCACCGTTAAGACGTTGACATTGGCCGGGACGACCAGCGCGAGAGACGCTCCCATAGCCCCAATGTCGGCGCCGAGATTGAAAACATTTGCCCCCGACATAGCGATCAGCACGAAATAAAGAAGGCCGCGCGGATAGTTTTTTCGAAGATTTGCGGCCAAACCACAACCGGTTACCCGCCCAATTCGAGCGCAGATCTCCTGAATCGCCGCCATCAGCGGGTACGAGACGAGCATGGTCCACAGCAGTCCCGTACCGAACTGCGCGCCCACCTGTGAGTAGGTCGCTATTCCGCTTGGGTCATCATCGGAAGCGCCCGTGATCAGACCGGGACCCAGCTTCGCTAGAAATCCTTTGCCGGAAAAGTCCTTCGCGCCGCTGGGAGATGAAGAGGGCGGGGTCGATGGGGCACATTCACGAGTTGAAGCAGCTTTTGACATCAACTCGTACTCTCCGGGCGCTTAATGGTCAAACGGCCCGGCGGCCCGATGATTTCTCAACCTTTTTTGCCAGCTTCTCTACTGCTTCGACAGCCATCCCTTTGATGTAGACCATTTCACCGCCGAGCCAGCCACCAATAGCAATGGCGAGAACCCCGACTACCGACATTCCCAGCGGTAAATAGCTCTCCGCTGGCACACGGAACCTGACCAACAGATTGATGGCAAAAATAGCAACGGCGCCAAGATTGACCGCCAGGTGCAGATTCGCGATTTTCTTCATCGCGGCTTCGTCGATTGAGAAATAGTCGATCAACCCCGGCACGGCAGCGACGAGAGCTCCCACAATTCCAGCAGCAATACAGTAGATAGCAACGGTCTGCCACACGGTTTCGCCGCGCGCTGCGTGCACCACGTCGCAAACCAGCGCAAAGACCCACAGTCCGATCGGAATTGCCACCAGCATCGGATGAATCGGGTGTTTTTTAATACTTGCCGGGCTTGCCATGGTTTCTCCCAAGAACAAAACCGTTAGTTATCTCGGAACAGGTAAGCAGCACGTCCTCTGGCACTGCGCCAAGACTTAGTTGCAGTGTAGGGCCCGAAGGTTTGACCGGAGCTCCAAGAAACGTCCCCCCCCGCGAGACGTCGGAAAAACGAGATGCCATGCGACGAATTGGCATCTTTAGAACGTGACCAACCTGGACATTGGCGAACTACTGGCACAGGCCGCCGAACACGCGAAGCAGCCGTTACAGCGGGCATTCCGGCGCGCGGCGCGGCGCTGCTTAATGTGGCCGGAAGAGGCTGAAGACGCAAGGAAAGGAATTAGCGAAAGAAAGAATTCTTGAATGCCTCGTGTCGCTGATGCGCTATGTTCAAAATCTGAGCGAATTCGGGTTCGCCGTGCAAATCATTCAGCAGTGGGTCTCTTTCAATATAGGGATAGCTGAAGAAACCGGATTCAACGCTCATTCTCAGCACCTGTAAAGCGGAGCTCTTGTTGCCCAAGATGGAATACGCTTCTGCGATTTTGTATGTGGCCTCCGGATCCCCGACTCCTCGCTCTCTCACTGTTCGCTCCAGTCCACTCAGCAGCTGCAAGCCTTCTGCTCCGTGCTGATGAATCGAGTCACTCAGAGCCTTTCCAATTCCTGTGTACAACGTTGGGTCGAGTTCATACGCGCGATCGAAATCTCTTGAGGCTTGGTCGAACTGCTTTTCGTGAAATTCTCCGAAGCCACGGTAAAAGAGGGTGAAGGAGGAATCGTCGACCGGCAGGCTCTCCAGAAACTTCTGGTATTCCCCCAGATAGAGATAGCTGTTTAACACCGAACCGTTGCCCTTCACGAAGGGAGCCAGTTGCCGCGCCCTCTCGCATTCCGCCACTGATTCGTCCAACATTCCAGCAAATCGGTATGCATATCCCAGTTCCCAGTGAGCGGCGGCGTAATTGCCGTTCGTCTTCAAGGCGTCTCGCAACAAGGGCACAGCCTGCTCAACTTTCCCCGTGTCAATCAACAGATTCGCAAGGAAAATTTGGGCGTCAAGCAAGTTTGGTCGTATCGCCAACGCTCTCTCGTAGGCGGCTTGGGCACGGCGATATTGCTCCCGCCCGCCAAGCTCGAACGCCGCGTCCGAATTATAGGAAGCTCCCAAATACGCCCACCCTGGTGCATAATTGGGATCGATCTCCGTGGCTTTTTCGAACATGTTGATCGCCAGGGGAAACTTGTGCTGTCCGTAAAGATCAAGCCCCTGTAGAAAATATTCGTAGGCGAGTGGACTAACCGACGCTTCCGGTTTTAGATGCTCCGCCTCACCTGGAGGCAAGTTCAGTTGCAATTCTGAAATCAGTTGGCCGGTAACTTTATCCTGAACAGCAAGAAGATTGTCGTACTTAAGGTCGATCACTCCTTGGCCTAGAATTTTCTCGGTTTTGGCATCGACCAACTGGTAGGTAATGCGCAAATTGTTGCCATCGCGTATGAAGCTTCCCGTGAGCAGCGTATCGACTTTGAGATCTGCGGCAACTTTCTGAAGATCAATCGTCGTTCCTCTATATTTTTCAATTGCCGCGGAAGGGCGGACGCTTAGGGAACTCACGTAGGCCAATTTTGTAATCAGTACATCCGCCAGTGATAATCCAAGGAAGTCGCTCCTTGAATCTTCACCACGATTTTGGAGCGGAAGGATCGCCAGGCTTCGGGGAGTCAACGACTCTTCTTTCCCAGACCGAATGTGGACAAGCTTCGTCACGACGATCACTGCGAGGAGAATCGCAAATCCGACCGTGGAGAGAAAGATCAGTCTGTTGACTCGAGATCGCCTCGGCTGCGGATGCGCCAGCTTTGGAAGCTCCGCTTGCTCGGTTGGTTGATAAGAAGGCAAAGGAGTGTCGGACATTCTCGCGCAGGCATCCGCAGATAATGAATCGGTAAATCCCAACTGCCCCAAGAACCGGTAGCCGCGTCGGCCAACGGTCTCAACGAATTTTGGGTTCTCGGCGGAGTCCCGCAGCGCGTCCCTGAGCTTGCTTACAGCCACCGCGAGACGGTGGTCAAAATCGACGAAGGTATCGGCCGACCAAAGGCGTTTGCGAAGTTCTTCACGGGTGACGACTTCCCCCGCGTATTCCAAGAGCACTGCCAGAAGTAGGAAGGGCTGTTCCTGCAGCCGGACTCTGCTGCCTTCTCTTCGCAACTCGCCAGCCCGCAGATCGACTTCGAAATTTGCGAAACGCACCAATGATGGGAGGGTGGACGGCATCGGCGGACTTCACATTTTCGAGAAGTCTAGCACGGCAACCGAACACAATGCGATACCCCACATTGCATTGCAAACAGACGACTTATCAGGAGATCGCTAGGGTATCGAAGGAGAATTGTCGGAGTATTGACCGTTAGGCGCTCTGCAAGCGACAAATGGAAGCACCTGACACGCTCTGGGACAGTCTGAAGGGCTTGGCGCTGGGGCTGACGATTCTCGTTAGTTTTATTTAGATAACGGCTTTCTCTTACTCATTTTGGGGGTGCTCTATGCACAGAATAGCTTTAACACTCGTCCTTGCCCTACTCACCGTCAGCGCCGGTCATTCCGGCGAGTCGGCGGCGGATTGGGCGATCAATGCAACCGCAATCGAGGCCTGCAGCTGTCCTCACTTCTGCATGTGCTACTTCAACTCACATCCAGCAGCTCATCACGAAAACGGAAAGACGGAACACTTCTGCAAGTTCAACAATGCTTACAAAGTGAACCAGGGACACTACGGCAACGTTGATCTCGCTGGAGCCAAGTTCTGGATCAATGGGGATCTGGGTGGCGACTTCTCACATGGACAGACGGATTGGGCGCAGGTGACGTTCGATAAAGGGGCAACCACCGAACAACGCCAGGCGCTCGGGGAAATCATCGGGCATGTGTTTCCGGTGAAGTGGAAATCACTGCAGATCGCCGAAGGCAATATCGATACCTGGACGTTCGACAAAGATCACGCACACGCCACGCTAAATGGCGGCAAGACCGCAGAGATCAAATTGGCACGATTTCAGGGAATGACCGACGAGCCAGCCGTTCTTAAGAACGTCAGGTATTGGGGCACGCCGCGCAATGACGGTTTTGTCATGATGCCGAACGAAATCGAAACGTACAGGGAGGGACCCAAGGCATACGAGTTCAAGGGTACAAACGGGTTTATGCTCACATTTGACATGACTTCCAAGGATGTACCCGCAGCCAAGGGATCTTCAATGAGCTATTAGGCCAAATCACTTGCACGATGCGTGCGCCGGGGATCTCCCGGCGCTTTTTTGCCATGGAATGTTGCCCCTATCAAGATTTGGTGAGCACTGAACTCCTCGGCTTACAGCCGTCAATCGCCTCGGTAGAGGGCAGCGTCCCCCGACGATCCCAAGTTACTGTTCGCGTCCATCATCGCTGTGGCAGTCGCGATTGGTCCCGTTTTGTCGATAACCCTCACCTTACTCGATTAGGGAAGGTTAGCCCGTAATCCGCCCAGAATCCAAGGCCAAGGGACGATATCGCTATCTACTAGCCGACTTCCCGGTACTAATGGCCCTGAGCCAGCATCAGATCACTTCCCTGTGGCCGAATCCATCAAAAACCCTGGTCTTCATTTCCCACGAGCCTTCGGAAATCCAATTTACTCTCCTGTCCGTATTCACAATGTAGGCGGGTAGCTGGTAAACGCTCCTGGAAAGCGCCGCGCACTGATGGCGATCGCTGGACGCACAGCGTTTAGCCAAGCTCGATGCTTTATTTTGCAACCCAGTGAGGCTTGAATGGCCAGGTGGCTACTAGTTTTTCTGATCCTTTGTACCGCATCCGTACGGTCTCAGACTGCGCCGATTGAATCCGTCAAGCGGAACCGCCTCAACCCTACATCGGAGACGGACACGCAGATTCAGATTTTGCAAGATCGCGTAAAGGACGTGCCGAGCGATTACGCAGGATATGACGGGTTAGGATCCGCCTTCTTTCAGAAGGCCAGAGAGACCGGCGACATTGCCTATTACGACCTGGCCGAGCAAACGCTCAATAAGGCGCTCGCTCTGGCACCGCAAGACTTCCGAGCCGCGGAACCTCTGGTTCACATGGCTTTGGTGTATATGGGTGAACATCGCTTCTCCGACGCTCTCGCCTTTGCGCAGAAGGCGATCGGAACAGGCTCCGGCAATCTAGCGGCATTCGCCATCGAAGGAGACGCTTACACAGACATGGGCGATTACGAGAAGGCGGCAACGGCCTACAATACCCTGCAGGCCCTTGGTCGGACGATCTCATCCCCTTTGGCTCTCGCCTACATGAGCGACAGTCGCCTGGCGTACCTGCGCTACCTGCGTGGAGATTCCGCGGAAGCCATCCGGCTGATGAAGAGTGCCATCGCGGCGGGGCTCCAAACCAATGTTTCCCGAGAAAGTCTGGCATGGCTCTATTTCGAATTAGGCGAGCGCTACTTTCAAACTGGTGACTTGGGGAATGCCGATTTGTCGTATCAGTCCGGCATAACCGCCGACCCCAATCACTATCGCTCCCTGGCCGGACTGGCGAAGGTTCGGGCCGCGCAAGGGAAGCTTGAAGAATCCATCCAGCTCTATCAACGCTCGATTGCCATCATTCCGTTTCCTGTGTATGTCGCGGAGTTGGGCGACGTTTGCAAGAAAGTGGGACGGGCGAACGAAGCTCAGCAGCAGTATGACCTGGTCGAGTACATCGGACACCTCAGCAAGTTAAATCAGGTGCTGGCCAATCGGGAACTAGCCCTGTTCTATGCAGATCAAGGGATCAACCTGCCGGCGGCCCTCGGGCTTGCCCGAAAGGAACTCGAAATCCGGCGCGACATTTATACATGGGACGCTCTGGCTTGGGTTCTCTACAAGAATGGCCGACTCCAGGAAGCGGCGGAAGCGATCAACAAAGCTCTTGGTTTGCACACCAATGATTCGCTGCTGCTGTTTCATGCCGGCATGATTTACCACGGACTGGCGAAAGATTCTGATGCAAAAGACTTTCTCAGTCGTGCGTTGAAAACAAACCCGCACTTCCACTTGTTTCAAGCCGAAGTGGCGACCCGTACTTTAGAAGATATCTCCCAATCGCATAACCAGGATTTGAGGTCGATCAATGCGCAGCAGTAACGCTAAAGATAACGATAGCGATAGGAGCAGCCATCGCTGGGCGGGATCCGTCTTGCTGTTTGTGCTGCTGTTGAGCTCCGCGACCTCCTTCGCCCATCCCATGGGAAATTTCAGCGTCAATCATTACTCGAGGATCAAGATCGGCCAACGGTCGATTGAGATCCGGTATCTGATCGATATGGCCGAGATTCCTACTTTTCAGGAGGTTCGTCAGTCCGACTTTACTGCAAAGGCCGATGACCCCAGCACCTCCCGCTACCTCGACAGGCAGGAGCAACTCTTGAAGGAAGGACTCCTGTTGGAGGGCGATGGCCGGGTTGTCAGACTAGATACGATATCTCGCCATGTGGCATTTGCCGACGGCGCCGGCGGTCTGCCCACCATGAAGATCGGGTTTGTGTTTCGAGGAAAGCTTGATGTCACTGCAGGCGCTCACAAACTTTTCTATTTCGATAACAACTTTCCAGGGCGGACAGGTTGGAAGGAAATCGTGGTTCTCGGCGACAGAGTTGCGATTCTGGACAGTTCCGCTCCCGGCACCGATCGCAGCCAGGAATTGACCAACTACTCCAGCGACGCGTTGAACAGTCCTCCACAGCAACTATCAGCTCTGGTCGGCTTCCGGATTTCACTCTCTGAACCGGAGAGGAGCTCTTCAACGGGGGTGATTGGAACGTCTTCTACCGGGATGACTCCTCGTGGAGCAAAGACGGCACATCGCTCATCGGCGCTTCAATCGACAAACCAAAGACAACGCAGGCCGTCTAGCGCAACTAGTTCAGGGGTAACTACCTCGTCCGACCTGAACGACGCGCAGTCCACCGCCGGCGGAGTCGCGGCACCCACTGTTGCTCCAATGCCACTCGCGACCCACGTGCAGAATACGCCACGCAGTCGCTTTACCGAGCTGATCTCGACGCAGGGTAAATTGAGCTTCTGGGTATTGTTCTCAGCTGCTCTCATCGCTGCCGGCTTGGGCGCGATTCATGCGCTGGAGCCGGGACACGGCAAGACCATCGTTGCTGCCTACCTTGTGGGTTCACGCGGAACGGCAAGACATGCGGTGTTGCTGGGAATCGTCGTCACCGCTGCCCACACAGCGGGCGTATACCTGTTAGGCGCTCTGACTCTTTATGCATCACGATACATTGTTCCCGAGCAGCTCTATCCCTGGCTTGGAGCAATTTCCGGTCTGAGCGTTGCCGGACTCGGCATCTTCATTTTTCTCAGACACTGGACCGGAGAAACCGGAGAGCATTCCCACGCCCCGGGTGAGCAGCATTCGCATTGGTTTCTATCGATGTTCAAGCAAGCTACGGCCACGGAGCTATCGAACCGCGTTGCGATCCATACCGGTTCGAAGCCAGTCGAGCGTGTCCTGTCGCTGCGCGAACTCTCCCTGCTGGGTATTACCGGAGGAATCGTGCCGTGCCCGGCGGCACTGGTCGTGCTATTGAGTGCCTTCTCCCTTCACCGGATAGGGTTCGGGTTGTTCTTGATCACCGCGTTTAGTTTTGGGCTTGCAGCTGTCCTTGTGATCGTAGGCCTGACAATGGTCTATGCCAAGAACCTAATGTCTTCCCGTCTCCAGGCTGGCAATACTGCCCTCCGCTATCTTCCCTTTTTGTCATCTGCATTCATGGTGGTGTTAGGAGTGGGAATAACAGCATCCGCTGTTGCATCAGTTCAGATGTGGCATGGCCTTCTTTCCCATGATGTTCTCTCCAAAGACAAACTGGTTCCTTTCGTGACAGTAATTCTGCTGGGATTGTTCCTGGGGATGCGTCATTCCACGGACCCCGATCACGTCGTTGCAGTCTCCACCATCGTGAGCCGCCAAGGGTCCATCAGAAGTTCGGCGACGATTGGGTTGCTCTGGGGACTGGGACACACGCTGACGATTTTTCTTGTAGGGTCCGCAATTATTATCTTCGGTGTCGTGATCCCGCCCCGTCTCGGGCTGTCCATGGAGTTTTGCGTTGCCTTGATGCTCATCCTGCTGGGAGTACTGAATCTCACGGGCGTCATGCGGTGGATTACGGAGCGGCTTACTCTGATGAAGAATGTCCCCGCACCGCCGCAACGAGCGGTTTCCGTATATCGCACCTCCGAGAACCCCGGTAAGACAAACCAGAGGGTATCGGGCAGCATTGAACTCTTCCTTGACAGGACGATCGGAAAACTCGGACTTTACCAGACCATTCGACCGTTAGTGGTCGGTCTCGTACACGGCCTGGCCGGTTCGGCTGCGGTCGCCTTATTAGTCCTCTCCACGATCAAGAGTCCACTCTGGTCAACGGCCTACCTGCTGGTGTTTGGTTTCGGCACAATGGTGGGAATGATGCTCATGACGGCCGCAATCTCAATACCTCTGGTTTACACAGGGAAGAGATTCTTCAAGGTCAACTGGCACCTAACGGCGATCTCTGGTTTCGCTAGCATGGCTTTCGGCATCTTTCTGGTTTACCACATCGGCTTTGTCGATGGGCTATTTAGAGCTCAGGCCCGCTGGATCCCACAATAACTCGACGTGAGTGCCGGGATCGAGATGATTCTCTCCAGATATTCCCCTTCGTTACTCGTGCTGCCTGCGATTTAAGTAGCTTTTCGCGATTTCCCAGAAGCAACTCAGCAATAGATGTATCCACGATAGTGCCTAAATAATCTTCATTTTGCGAAATCCGATTGCGGCAGTGACAACGTAACTTGCATACGTAGGCTAGCCAGAACCACTGCGCGAGGGCTTACCCACGGGCAGTTCGATCCATGGCGATGTCAACGAAATTCTGCAGAGAGGCATTTCAATGAAAAAGCTGAAATCAATCATCGCTGTCGCGATGTCGCTGTTCATGCTGGCACCCGCCAGCCTGTTCGCGTCAAGTCATCGCGAAGCACCGATCACGGCATTGGACCGTAGCGCGGATGTCACCGACTGGTACGCCTTCGTCAGCTATGACAATCCCGATCACGTCACCTTCATCCTGAACGTTGACCCGCTGCTCGAGCCGGCCAACGGACCCAACTATTTTCCTTTCGATCCCAGCGTGCTTTACGAGATGCACATCGACAACAACCGGGATGGGCTGGATGATGTTACCTTCCAATTCCGGTTCAATACCGAAATCCGCGACCCCAAGTTGTTCACCGGATTCGTTGGCGGCATCGCTGGGATACCGCCGATCACCTCATTGAGCGGCACCGGTTCTGAAGGCTTGAGCCTGCGCCAAACCTACACCGTAACCATGGTCAAGAATGGCAAGTCCATCTGCCTAAACGACGGCAAAACCCTTTACGCGGTTCCGTCGAACGTGGGCCCGTTAACCATGCCGAACTACCAAGAGCTGTTCAACCAGGGGATTCACAGTCTGGGCAACGGAATCACTGTATGGGCAGGAACTGCGGATGATCCATTCTTTATCGATCTGGGAGCTTTCTTCGACTCGGTGAATTTCCGCAGCGGTGTCGGTCCGGTCCTTTCCCCCACAATCGATGCCGACAATACTCACAATTACGCTCCTGACGCCGTGGGCGGCTACAACGTCAATTCCATTGTGCTGGAAGTTCCCATCACGATGCTGACGGTAGACGGCAAGATCCATCCTGCTACCGACAAGGAAGCTGTCATCGGAACGTATGGCAGCACGGCCCGCCATGAAATCACGGTGCGGCGCTCCCCGAATCTAGATCAAAACTTCGGCGGTTTTCAGCAAGTGAACCGTGAAGGCAATTCGTTGATCAACGAAGCGGTCATCGGCACTGGCTTTAAAGACCGCTTCAGCATGGATTTTCCCATCCACGACTCGCAGTTCGCGAACTTCGTTCTAGAGCCGGTGGCGGCGGGCGTCTTAAGCTCCTTGGGCGTTCCAGTTCCGCCCAATCCTCGCACTGATCTGCTCCTTCTGGTGCAGTACGAGCCTCCCATCTGCCCTGGGTGCGGGCCCAAAGATGCGGGACCGGTCGCGGATCTTCTGCGGCTCAACACGGGTATTCCCCCGACTCCGGTCGGTAGTCAGAAGCGTCTCGGCTTCATCGCCGGCGACTCGGCTGGCTATCCCAACGGACGCAGACCGATCGACGATGTTTTTGATATCTCCCTCCGAGCCATCGAAGGCATTCTGGTGGATTCCTCGAAGTTCGGATTGGCGCTGGGAGATGGCGTAAATACCAAAACCGAAGGCTTCAACAATTCCTTCCCTTACGTAATGCCGGCCAACAATGGACGCAACAGCGCTCACACTGGACCGGGACAAGCAGGCTGCACCGGGCAACCCGACGGTATCTGCCCTGTGAACTAACCAACCCTTGTGGCCGTCGTGAACATGGCGGCCACGAGTTTCTCTTCTGAATTCGAAATGAGGCATGCCATGAAAAGAATCTTGTTGCTGCTGTACATAACAATGACGCTGGGTGAGTTCTCTGCTGCGCAAACCGCAACCGGCGAGGTGAGCACGGATCTCTCACTGGTGGCGCAAAGCATCGCAGCCGCCCGC
>Ga0209274_10000353_pt1 | contig 30396 bp, 21 predicted proteins | sample HubBroMetageREF1_FD_188343 | JGI IMG/M metagenome (GOLD analysis project Ga0209274, IMG submission 188343) | Reference soil microbial communities from the Hubbard Brook experimental Forest, New Hampshire, USA - Hubbard Brook CCASE Soil... | ecosystem: Environmental > Terrestrial > Soil >...
TCCGTCCGAAGGGCGCGCTGGGAGTTCTGGTGCTGGGCAGCACCCGGGCCCACGCATTTCAGCCCGAGGATTTGAGCGTGCTGAACCAACTCGCCACCCAGTTGGCAGTGGGTCTGGAAAATCAGCGAACTGCAACCGAGATCGAAGCCCTGAGGCAACGCCTGGCCGAAGAGAGAAAGTACCTGGAAGGCGAAATCCGCTCCGAGGGCCGCTTCACGGAAATTGTCGGCGATAGTCCGGCGCTCAAGCAGGTACTCGATCAGGTTGCCACGGTTGCTCCCAGCCAAGCCACCGTCCTCATTCTGGGCGAGACCGGTACGGGCAAGGAACTGGTCGCCCGCGCCGTACATCGCTTGAGCAGCCGTCAGGGCGGCGCCTTTATCAAGGTCAATTGCGCCGCCATCCCTACCGGCCTGCTGGAGAGCGAACTTTTCGGCCATGAGAAGGGAGCCTTTACGGGCGCGATCAGCCAGAAGGTCGGACGCGTGGAACTGGCCGATGGCGGAACTTTGTTCCTCGACGAAGTCGGCGAAATTCCCCTCGAATTGCAGCCTAAGCTGCTGCGCGTTCTCCAAGATCAGGAGTTCGAACGGCTCGGCAGCAACCGCACCATCAAAGTGAACCTGCGCCTGGTGGCGGCAACCAACCGGGATTTGGCCAAGGGCATGGCCGAGCATGAATTTCGCAGTGACCTCTTCTACCGTCTCAGCGTGTTTCCCATCCGCGTACCTCCCCTGCGCGAGCGGCGGGAGGATATCCCGCTGCTTATCCGCTACTTCGTGCACAAGTTCGCCTTGCGCATGGATCGCAACATCGAAACCATTCCCAAGGAAACCATGAAAGCGCTGACCGAATGGTCGTGGCAGGGTAACGTTCGCGAACTCGAAAATCTTATGGAGCGCTCCGTTATCCTCAGCGACGGCAACGCTCTTCGTGTACCGCTTTCGGAACTGCGCAGCGAAACCCGCGCCCCGACTGCCCAGCCCGCTCAAAGCGCAGATCATAGTCTGGATAATGCCGAGCGCCAGCACATTCTCCGTATACTTCGGGAGACGCATGGCGTCCTCGCCGGCCCCAACGGCGCCGCGCATCGCCTGGGGCTTAAGCGCACCACCCTGCAATCGAAAATGCAGCGCCTGAAAATCACCCGCCGCGACTACATGGGCTCCTGACTAAATCTGGGTGCTAAAGTCTCGGTGCCCCATGTCTCTCGCTTTTTTGCGAGACGTGGGGATTTGCGCCGCGTGTGTGCTCCTCAAATTGAGAGAACGGCACGGCGCGACGGCTAATCGGCACACTTGCCTAAGGGTCGACATCGTCCCAGAACGCGCGCGTTTTTTCTAATTTCGGAACTTGTTCCAAACAGGGAAGTTGCGTCGTTTTACTGGCCTTCCCATTTGCGGAACACAACGTGCACAGCAGTGATTGTTCAGCCTCTGGCCGGCGAGCGTTTTTTCCCCACCTCCCCAGTAGGCTTTAGTTCGAAACCAGTCATTAGGCTCCCGGCGGACGCGGCCGGTTTTGTGGGGTGAGAGAAGTGGCAGTAGCGAACCGATGTCGACCGCTGAATTCTGTAGATTCTCCTCGCCTAGTTCAAGTTTCCCCCTCGCCCCAACCGCAGGGTAGGGTGGTCGATAACTGTAACCGCGCCCTGAGATCGTCCTCGGCGTGGCTGCGGGAACAGACGCCACCCGGCGGATCGGGGTTCAGGAGCACCCACCGTCCCGAGCTCCAATGCACCCCTCAGGCTTATGCACAGGAAGTCGATCCGTTCTACCTGTTTGCCTGTCACCTCGAGTGGGAGCAGCGGGAAGAGGCCAGCGCAGCCTGGGAACTGCTCGCCGCCGCTCAAAGTTTGAACGGCGACACCAGGGCGCACGCCCGCGCCCTGCTCTCCAGTTCGCACCATCTGGGAGGGGTTGGCACGGGTTCGGTGTGCGTCATCAAGAAAAAGCGGTCCGCCGCTATGGAGACAAACATGAAGGCGCCCTATGGCTTGGAGATCGTGGACGATTGTGCGGAGTGCTCGAATCCCACCTCCGGGTTCTTTTGCAGCTTTTCTCCCGCCGCTCGGCAGTCGATGAACGAAGTGAGCCACAAGAGCATTCTGCCGGCCGGGGCGATCCTGTTTGTCGAGGGCCAAAGTCCGCGCGGCATGTTCATCCTCTGCTCGGGCAAAGTGAACCTCTCGACCACCTCGCGCGAAGGTAAGATTCTGATTCTCAAAACTGCTGAAGCCGGGGAAGCTCTCGGACTGAGTGCCGCGATCTCGGGCGTGGGTTACGAATCAACTGCCGAGACTTCCACTCCCTGCCAGTTAAACTTTGTGAATCGCAAACACCTGCTCGAACTCATGCAGTCCTACAGCGAGGTCGCAGCGCACGCAGCGGAATGTTTGAGCCGCGACTACCAGACCGCCTACCGCGACATACACGATCTTGTGCTCACCCGTTCCTCGGCCGGCAAGTTGGCAAGGTTATTGCTCTCCAACTCGCCGACCCAGGGATTGGAGGACGCCGAGAGTCGCATCCATGGCGCCATGACGCATGAAGAGATGGCGCAGCGCATCGGCTCGTCGCGTGAAACTGTGACCCGGCTATTGAGTGATCTGAAGAAAAAGCGGTTGATTCGTCTGGAGGGATCGACGCTGGTGATCCGCGACCGCACGGCGTTGAAAGCCCTGGCAGTTTAAGGCCTTCCCCCGTGGGAACCGGAGGACGGTTGCTCTCTCTCGCCGTCCTCCGGGTTGTTCTGAACACTGCTCCGTCAGCGTTTTAGGGCGGGGATCACGGAACTGAGAAGTCATGTATTCCGGAACGCTAATCAACGATCTGTTCGCGGCAGTGGAACGAGCCCACCCGGAACGAACCCACTCAGAGCAAGCGCACCCTGAACTAGCGCTTGCGGACTTGCGCGTCCCTCGCGCGGAACCGCAGGCAGACACGTGTCACTGTGCCCATACGAGCTCAGAGCCGGAACAACTCCCGCAGCCGCCTGGTCTGAGCCCGGCTGACCGGAATCTCTGTCTGTTTCTTGTCGTCCATGCGCAACTGGTACGAGCTCTTGAACCACGGAACGACTTCGCGGATGCGATTGATGTTCACCAGGTAGGAGCGGTGGGCTCGCCAAAAAAGATTCGTATCTAAACTGGCCAGCAGTTCCTCCAGCGTCCGGCAGTTGGATTGTCCCTCCATCCCCACCGGCCCGCCGGTCACGACTGTAATCACGCCATCCTCGATCCAGGCATAACAGATTTCTCGCTGGTCCACCAGCAACATGCGCCCCAGCGCTTTCAGCAGAATCTTCGCCGCCGGTTGCTTTTGCGACTCGATCATCCGCACCAGCGTGTCAATCTTCTCCGCCGGCAGTCCGCCCGCGTCCTGTTTGGAACGCGCTTTCTGAATCGCTTGCGCTACCCGCTTCTTGTCGAACGGTTTCAGCAGATAATCGACCGCATTCACTTCGAACGCCTTTACCGCGTACTGGTCAAACGCGGTGGCAAAGACAATCTTGGGCAGGGTAATCTTCCGGTCGAGCAGCTTCTTGATCACTCCGAACCCGTCCAGCCCGGGCATTTGCACGTCCAGAAACACCAGATCCGGCGCATGCTCCTTGATCAGGTTGACGGCTTCCAGTCCGTTCTTGCCCTGGGCCACGACATTCACATCGTCGGTGTTCTTCAGCAGGTAGGCGAGTTCATCGCGGGCCAGTTGCTCGTCGTCAACGATCACCGCAGATAAAACCATCATTGCTCCGGAAACCGGGCCCAAGCCGGGGTGCCCCATGTCTCGCTGTTGTTGCGAAACACGGGCTGGCCAGAATGGCCGCTGAGCTGAGTATAGTGCTCCGATTTTCCCACCGCAATGCAGGAAAGAGCATTGGCGGAGGAGCGGCCCTTCAGAGCCTGCCCTGAGCCTGTCGAAGGGACCGCGTAGCCCGCCACAATCTATCTGGGCTTTAGCCCGGTGTTGTTACTGCGGACGCTGCATCATCCCGCCCATATCCATCTTGGTGGATCCCGCCGGAATTTCAAACAGACTCGCCGGTTGCGTCCCCTCCTGAATGTTGTGCAGTTCCCAGCCCGCGTTCTTGCCCTGCCATTTCACGGGAAACCGCAGCTTCGGATCAATCCAAACGTCGCCGATGTCGCCGTTCGAGCTCGTGGACTGGTACTTCACCGTGCTGCGGCCGTTCACGGTTTCACTGCCGACTTTGCGACAGCTCCCACCCTTGTTCTGCGCCAGCTGCATCAAATCCGAGCAAGCGGCCTCCACGTCGCCCGTACGGAAGAAACCGTAGGCAGTGCGCTGGCCGCCGGTTTGCGATGACACTTCCATGTACATATGCATTTGATCCATCAACACGGTGGTGGTTTGCGTCGCCAGATTGATAATGACCGCGCCCCCGCCCCGGGGATCCTTCTTCGTCGATTCAAACCGCACCTTATCCTTGGCGAAATACATTTTGCCGTTGCTGGGTTGGTCAGGTTTCTGCATGTCCACCATCTCGGCGGAAAACTCGGTCTGCGCCAGCGCGAAACTCGCAGCCAGCAGTACTACGATCACACACCACATCCGGATCATGACTCGAACCATGACAGTCTCCTTGTAGTGACGCGCTTTGCGATTCTCGCCGCCGTTTGCCCGTGGAAAACAGCTGGCAAAGCATAACAGAAGCCGTCGCCGTTCCAGTTCACTCCTTCGTTGATTCCTCCATTGTTTGGCTTGTGAGTGTAACGACGATATCGCAACAGTTATCCCGCCGTGCGAGAATGGGGCCCTTTTGAAGGGGACTGCATGCGTTCAAATCATTCTTCGGCTTCTAGATGCAGGGCGGCATCGGTGGCCTTGGTCGCCGTCTTGGCTGCGGTTTCGAGCGCCCATGGCCAAGCTGGAATCAACGGCGTTCAAACGACATTTTCCAGCGCCAGCGCCATCCCCATGCCGCCGCTCACGCACAATGTGGCGACACCGCGTTTTGTGTTGCGTTTCAGCATCTCGTGCAACAGTGTCACCGTGATGCGCGTACCTGTACACCCAATGGGATGCCCGAGCGCGATCGCTCCGCCATTCACATTGAGCCGGTCGCGATTGAAATTCAGCGTGCGGTCGCAAGCCAGCACCTGCGCCGCAAATGCTTCGTTCAATTCGATCAGCCCGAACTCATGCAGCCGCAGATTGTGTTTGTCTTCGAGCTTGCGCAGTGCCGGGACGGGCCCAATCCCCATTGTCCGCGGATCGACTCCCGCCGATGCGACCGCCAAAATCCGCGCCAGCGGCTTCAAGTTGTTCCGCTTTACGAAATGTTCATTGGCCACAACCACCGCCGCCGCCCCGTCGGTGATGCCAGAAGAATTCCCGGCGGTAATCGTCCCGTTTGTTTCTCCGCCCTTTGAAAAAACCGGCGGAAGCTTCCCCAGCTTTTCCATACTCGCGTCGGCAAACGGATGCTCATCGCGCGCAAAAACCGTCGCACCTTTTTTGCCTTCGATCGTCACCGGAACAATCTCGGCGTCAAACCGTCCCGCCGCGATCGCCCGCGCCGCCCGCGCCTGCGATAGCAGAGCAAATTCGTCCTGCTCCTCGCGCGTAATCTTGTACTGCTCGACCAGCACTTCAGCCGTCTCGCCCATCACCATCTTGGCCAGCGGACAAAAAAATCCGTCACGATACATCCCATCCACCATTTCCTGATTGCCCAGCCGATATCCCCATCGCGCCCCGTCAAGATAATAAGGAACCCGCGACATCGACTCCGTCCCGCCCGCCAGAATGCAGTTCGCGTCCGCCGCCAGAATCGCCTGATAAGCCAGCGCAATTGCTTTCATCCCCGACGCACAAGCCTTGTTCACCGTAAACCCCGGAACTTCCTCGGGCACGCCAGCGCGCGCCGAAATCTGCCGCGCCACATTCGGCCCGCCCCCAGCCTGCCGGGCGTTTCCAACAATGGTCTCGTCAACCTGTGCAGCTTGAATCCCGGCCCGCTCCATCGCAGCCTTGGCCGCGACCACGCCCATATCAGCTGCGGTCAGCGAGGCAAGCGATCCCCCAAACTTGCCAATCGGCGTCCGAACTCCCGAAAGAATATAGACTGACTGCAACCCGCACCTCCAAATGCTTGAGTCTAGCAGGAGAAATTTGAGAGCACATGAACGGTGTAGTCGGGCGGTGCCCGAAATGTTCAGCCACTTAGCTGCAGTCGGAGTCGGGGAAAAGTTTGCGCGACGACTGTATCCGCCCGGCTATTTGCCGAGAACCAGCTTGGCGATGGTCGCGAGCTGCATGTTCGACGTGCCTTCGTAGATCTTGCCGATCTTGGCGTCGCGCCAGTACTTCTCTACGGGATAGTCTTTGGTAAAGCCGTACCCGCCATAAATCTCAATGGCCAGCGAGGTCACGCGCTCGGCGACCTGCGAGGCGAAAAGTTTGGTCATGGCGGCTTCTTTCACGAAGTTGACGCCGGCGTCTTTCATGCGGGCGCAGTTGTAGACCATGAGGCGCGCGGCCTCGATTTCCGTGGCCATTTGCGCGATCTGGAACTGGATGCCCTGGAACTCGGAGATAGCTTTGCCGAACTGCTTACGTTCAACCGCGTACTTGCAGGCAAATTCCCAGGCGCCGCGCGCCAGGCCGATCATCTGTGCACCGATGCCGATGCGGCCTTCGTTCAAAGTCTCGATGGCGATCTTATAGCCTTTGCCGGGCTCGCCCAGAACGTTCTCTTTGGGCACGCGGCAGTCTTCGAGAATCAGCTCGCAAGTAGATGACGCGCGGATACCGAGTTTGTCTTCTTTCTTGCCCACGGTGAATCCGGGGAAGTCCTTTTCTATGAGGAAAGCTGTGATGCCTTTGTAGCCGGCGCTGGGATCGATCGTAGCGAACAGCACGAATAATCCCGCTTCTTTAGCATTGGTAATCCAGAGCTTGCGGCCGGTCAGCATGTAGTCGCTGCCTTTAAGCGCAGCGCGCGTCTGCAAGCCGAAAGCGTCGGACCCTGATCCCGCTTCGCTGAGAGCGTACGCGCCCACCGTGTCGGCGGCCATCCTGGGGAGGAATCGTTTCTTCTGCTCTTCATTGCCCCAGCGCAGCAGGGCGTTGTTCACCAGCGTGTTCTGCACGTCGACGATCACGCCGGAGGACGCGTCCACGCGCGACAGTTCCTCTACAGCCAGAATCGCTTCGAAGAACTTGGCTCCGCCCCCGCCGTACTGCTCGGGGATTTCGATGCCCATCAGGCCGAGCTGAAAGAAGTCGTGGATCAGATCCTTGTCGAAGGTGGCCTTCTCGTCCATCTCTTTGACCAGCGGGCGAATCTTTTCATCGGCAAACTGACGGATGTTGTCGCGGAACAGAATTTCGTCTTCGGTGAGGGTGGTCAGCGGGGCGGGAACGGCGGCTTGCAACATGGTGTCGGACATCGGAGCACCTTCTAAGAAGGAGTCGGAAAACTTTTGATTTTAGCACTCTCGGCGAGGAGGGCTGTTTTGATTCTGCCTCGTTAATCGAATTCCCAGAACTCCTCTGCCTTCATCGCAGAGACCGTTTCGTCCGGATATTTGTAGAAGCCATCCAACGCAACGCTTTTCCCTGGCATGAAGCGGTGTTCCATGAATCCCTGAAGCACAACCTGAATACCACCGCTTGGGAGCGTCCGCGCTATGATTCCCATTCTTGCCTTGCGGGATTCGACCATAACGTCTTCGGCGGGCTGATTCGATAGCAGTTTGAGTTCAGAGGGAGCTGTCGAAGGCGAGCGCCTCGCTCCTTAAGCAATGTCCGGAATTCGGCTAGCTCTGCAGGGAACGTTCTCAACTAAACACCCTAGCGGGGGCGGGAATAAACCAGCTTCAGCCCGTCCGCCTGCAGAATGCGCTTGATCTGGCTGCGGGCGTGGACTGACCAGGGGCCGGAGGTATCGAGCTTCACGTAGGATTGCCAATGTTTGAGCGCCTTGCGCGGTTCACGGATTTTTTCGTAGGCCAGCGCCAGATTGTAGTGGGCGTCGGCGTAAGTCGGAGCGAGTTGCAGCGCCGTCTTGTAGGTCTGGATCGCTTCCTGCACGCGTCCGGTTTCGTCGAGCACGTTGCCGAGATCGAAGTAGGCGAGAGAATAACGCGGGTCAGCTTCAATGGCCTGGCGGTAATGCTTTTCCGCGAGCATGAAATCCTGGCGGTTGTAGTAGAGCGTGCCCAGGTTGATGTGCGCCGCCGCGTGCGTGGGCTGAATTTCGAGCACTTGATGGTATGCGGCAATCGCGTCGGGCTGAGTGCCGGGATCTTCTTCCAGCGCGATGCCGCGGGCGAACCATGATGCGGCTTCATTCTCGCGAGGAGTGGGCTCAGGCCTGGGCACCGGCGTGCTGGTCAGAACTTTCTCGCGCTCGGAAAAATCCATCAGGAACTGGCCTGCGATCGGCTCCAGCAGTTTTCCCTGGTGGCGGAACGCCACGCGGTGCTTGGCGGTGGACCACGCTCCGGCCTCAAGCAGCGGCTTCTCCACGCCCGAAGCTTGCTTGCGCATGGCATCGAGCGACTGGCGAATGACGGCGGGCCGCACGCTCATGGCGCACAGGTCGCGAACTTTTTTGATTTCGAGGAGACCGGAAAAAGAATAGGCTTCGGCAGACGTTACCAGGCCGTTCCGCTCCCAGTTGGCCAACTGGCGCGGCGTTACGTGGAGAATCCTCAGTAAATCTGCTCGACTGTACACGGTAATACTCAAATACGCGACAACTAACGTTCGCCGCCATTATCTGCAACTTGCGGCAGTAAACGCAACTGGAAATCCTGTGAAAAGCTGTGGAGAACCTGGTTGATTTACATGCAGCATGAATGGTGCAAATGTGCCGGTGGGCTGAGCCCATAGTTATTCTACGCGCTTTTCGCGGCGCTGGAAGCGCCGCTCTTCGACGGTAGCGCACACGTTCGCTTTGGCGCCCGCATTCGCAGCTAAACCGCGACTGTTGCGGCCTGATAGTCCTCGTAGGTGCCCTTGAAGTCGGTAATCTTGTGGTCGCTCTCGAAGTGCCAGATGCGGGTGGCGACCTCGTCGATCAAATCGTGATCGTGGGTCACGAGAAAAACCGTTCCCTGATAACGCTGCAAAGCAATATTGAGCGCGTTGATGGACTCGAGGTCCAAATGGTTCGTGGGTTCGTCGAGCACCAGAACATTCGGCTTCTGCAGCATCAGTTTGCAGAAGAGCAAGCGCGCCGCTTCGCCGCCCGAGAGGACGCTCGTCGACTTCGTGGCTTCTTCGCGCTGGAATAGCATCTGCCCCAGGATCCCCCGCAGTTCCTCAGTGACGGCCGCGCCGTCCCATTGATGCAGCCACTCGATGGCGGTCGTGCCGCCCTCGATGAGGCTGCGGTGATCCTGCGCGAAATAGCCGATCGAGGCTTCGTGTCCCCAGACTACTTTGCCGGAGTCGATGAGGGGACCGTCGTATCCGCTGGTCTTTCTCAATTCGGCTTCGGGAGTAGTCGGAGAATTCGCCAGTAGCGCGTTCAGCAGCGTGGTCTTGCCGGCGCCGTTACGTCCCATCAGAGCGATCCGTTCGCCGCGAATGATGCTGGCGGTGAAATTCTTGATGACTTGCGTCTCGCCGTAGGCCTTGCTCAGATGTTCGATCTCGAGGATGTGCTTGCCGGAAGGCCGCTTCTGCTCGAACTTGATGAACGGGCGTGCGATGTTGGAACGGGCGAGTTCGGTAACCTGCAGACGCTCGACTTCCTTGCGCCGTGACTGCACCTGGCTCGACCGCGTGCCGGCGGCGAAGCGCGCAATGAATTCGTTCAACTGCGAAATCTTCTTTTCGCGCTGCGCGTTCTGTGATTCGATCTGTGATCGCACCTGGGTCTTGGCCACTACCATGTCGTCGTAAGTTCCGGTGTAAGTGATGATAGTTTCGTAATCGATGTCGGCGATGTGGGTGCAGATGCTGTTCAGGAAATGGCGGTCGTGCGAGATCGCGATCACCACGCCGTCGTAGACATTCAGAAATCCCTGCAGCCAGTGAATCGAGTCAAGATCAAGGTGGTTCGTGGGTTCGTCGAGCAGCAAGGCCTGCGGATGACCGAACAACGCCTGTGCCAACAGGACACGGACTTTTTGTCCGCCCTGCAATTCGCTCATCTTGCGCGCGTGACACTCATCAGGAATGTCGAGACCCTGCAGCAGGATGGCGGCGTCGCTTTCGGCAGTGTAGCCGTCTTCTTCACCGACAATGCCTTCGAGTTCGCCCAGTTTCATACCGTCGGCGTCGGTGATTTCGGGCTTCTCGTAGATGGCGTCGCGCTCCTGCATCGCCGCCCACAGCCGTTTGTTGCCCATGATGACGGTGTCAATCGCAGAATAGGCGTCGAACGCGAACTGATCCTGGCTCAGCACCCCGACCTTGCGGGGTCGAACGACCGTCCCCTTTTGCGGCTCTAATTCGCCGCTGAGCAGCTTCATGAAAGTGGATTTACCGGCGCCGTTGGGCCCGGTCAGACCATAGCGCTTGCCCGGCGTAAACGCCGTCGAGACTTCATCAAATAGTATTTTGGCGCCGTAGCGCATGGACACATTGCTGACTGAAAGCATGGTTTCTGGTTTCTCTTCTTTTAAGCTTCTTGCTTCTTCGGGGAAGCTTCTTCAGGAACTGCGGGGAATTTCCGCCAAGACGGTGCGCAGCTGGAGTTAATAGAATATCATGATCGGCTCACATTTCACGCGTTCCAGGGGTCGATGACAGTCGCCGAGATATCGCTGAAATGGTCGGTGTTCCGAGTGGCAATTCCTGCCTGCCGGGCCAGCACAATCCCGGCGATCATGGTGTCGCGAAGGTCGATGGGGCGGCCCTTGTTTTGCCGCGACGCCATGAGATCGGCAGCTTGGCTTGCGGCAGCGTCGTCGAATGAGGCCACGCGATGCTCAATCCTCCTGAGCAAGGACTCGAATGCCTGCAGCAATGCACTTCGCCTTTTTCCACCGGCCATGATTTGCAACCCGAATCTGATCTCGAAGACTGTGACCGAAGTAGTCCATACGGCGGTTTGGGATTGCCGGTCCAGCCATGCGATTACTTTCGGCTCAGGCGCAACTTGCATCAGCGCTGACAACACGTTCGTATCGATAACGATCATCGCCAAAACTCTACTCGTCAAATGTAGGCGGCTTGATCGTGTAACCACGCAGTTCCGGTATATCGCAAGTAAGCCCCTTCCCGGCGAACAAGGCAGCTATTTCGGTGCCGAGTCCTCCGGAGGCCTTCTCAGGCTCGTTTGCGGCGCTGCGCAGGATGTCGCGCACCTCTTCCTCCATGCTGCGGCCGTTGCGCCGGGCACGACGCTGCAGGCGGGACTTCACGCCTTCTTCGAGTTTACGAACTACGATTTGGGCCATGGTCTCCGCCTTTCTCTTCGAGTGATATCATGATATCACTTTGAATTAAAGCACGCAAGAGCACCCCCCGGAGCGTGCCGTTCTGGCTTGTTTTTTTCTTCCGCTCAGCGCGGGGCTGCACTGGCCTCGACCAATTGCTGCACCGGAGCGACCACCATCAGCAGCATATCCGCCTGGCGCGCCTTGGCTTGGGCGATGACAGCAAGTTGCTGCGTCTTCCACGAATCCGGTGCGGTTTGGCCTTTGTCGAGATAGTCGAGCGCCTGCTGCCCAGCCACGCCAAGTGCGGACAGGCTCTGGGACAACGGCACGTCCTCCTGCAGAAGAAATGTTTGCGTTAGTAAAGAATGCAGCCGCGCATCGTTATCACGCCAAGCCGTAAGTTGCGAGCGGATTTGCGCTTCAGCGGCCTGGTCCTTATATCCGCTCTGGACGAAGGACTGCACCAGATCGTTGAAGTGGCGCGCCGCGTCGCTCTCGGGATAGACGGCGTCGATCATGCGCGTCAATGGCGCGTGAAAGTCGATGGGGCCTTTGGCGTCGTCCCAGCGGTCGTAGTCTTTGACCGGCTCGACGACGTCAGCAAGATTGCGCAGCGCGGTAATGTCGGCGGTGCCCGCCATGCGATGCAGCATGCGCAGGCGCGCGGAGCGGTGCGTCACGCCAAGAAATTCAAGGTCAAGACTCACGGCATTCATTCTCGCGTACATCGAAGGAACGTCGGTGACATTCTGCGGAGACCACAGGCGCTCGGCGATGGCTGCGTTGCGCGGCCAAATGTGCGAATCAATATTTTCAGGCGTCACCCACTCCGCCCACTGGCAGGACTCGCCGCCGAGGATGCGGCTCTGGTCTTCGGGAGTTAAGGTCGCCGCAGCATCCGCCATGGGATCGACCGCGTAGTGCCGCGCCGCCGGCCACATCAAATCAAGGTAGTAGCCGAACGAAAGCAGGCCGCTGTAGCCCTGTTTCGCCGCTGCAGCCAGCGACGCCTGGCCGCGCCACGACTGCACGATGATCGTCTTCGGCAAATCGGGATGCAGGATTTCGTCCCAGCCCACCATGATCTTGTGATTCTTGGCCACGATCTTCTGCAAACGCTGGTTGAAGTAGGCCTGCAGATCCTGATTATTCCTCATGCCATGGGCGTGGATGAATGCTTGAATCTTCGGATTGGCGTCCCACTGCTTGCCGTTGACCTCGTCGCCTCCGATGTGGAAGTAAGCGTCGGGGAAAAGCCTGGCCATTTCCGCGATGAACTTTTCCAGGAATTTATAAGTCGATTCCTGCGTGGGATCCATGACGGGATCGATGTACCCTGGGCCACCGCCATCGAGCGTGTATGGGCCGGAACCGCTCGATAGTTCGGGATAGCCAAGGAACCAGGAGCGGCTGTGGCCCGGGATGTCGAACTCAGGGATCACGCGGATGCCGCGATCATGCGCGTAGGCGATGAGGTCGCGAATTTCCTCTTGCGTGTAGAACATGCCGTCGGAGCCCATGCCCGTAAGCTTGGGAAATACTTTGCTCTCGACGCGGAATCCCTGATCGTCGGAAAGATGCCAGTGCAGTACGTTTAGTTTTACGGCGGCCATGCCGTCGAGATTGCGCTTGAGCACATCAATCGGAATGAAGTGGCGGCTGACGTCGATGAGCGTGCCACGCCAGGGGAAACGCGGCTGATCCTTAATGGTGACGGCGGGCACGGCGAATCCGGCGGGAGTGATTTCGACGAGTTGAAGAAAGGTCTGCAGGCCGTGAATAATGCCGAGCGTCGTGGGCGCTGATAGATTCGCGGCGGAGGCTGTGATAGTGAGTTCGTAAGATTCATCTTCACCGAGTTTCTGCACGGCTTGGCGGCTGTGGTCGGCGCGGATCTGCAGGGTCGGAGCCGCGCTCGCCTTGGAGTGAAACGGAATTCCGGCTTGCCGCGAGAGCTGCGCCTGGAATCGTTGAACTTCTTCGTCGAGCGACGCATCGTGAGCGCCGCCGACTGCGACCGAAAACGATTGCGTGATTGGCAGTTGGCCCGTGCCCGGCTGAACGCTGGCTGGCATGGGCATCAGATTGAGTTGGGGCTGCGATTGCGCAGAGGCGAGTGTGGCGATCGACAATACAGTGGTTACGATGAATGTGGTTCGCATGGTTATCGGAAAGAATGTATCAGAGTCGTGTAGCGAATGCTGGCGGTCGAATGTGTCCTGCTTTGTTTTCAAGCTGTCATCCTGAGCGGCGGCGGAGCAGGCCTGAGGGACCGTAGGTTGGCCGAAAGCGTTGATGTGGTGGATGGGACCACACGCGGTTCCTGCAGCATCAGCATCCCCACCGGCGCTATGGGCGCTGCACTCGCATCGTAAGGTCCCTCGGGGAGCTTGCGCCCTCCTCAGGATGACATCGCGAATGCAGTGAGGTCGTTCTTGGCCGCCCAGAAAGCTAGTGTCCGCCGCCCAACTCCCGCACGATCCCACCCACAAACTGTTTCGCATCGCCGAATAGCATGAGCGTTCGGTCAAGATAGTAGAGCGGGTTGTCGATGCCGGCGAAGCCGGGGCTCATGCCGCGTTTGATGACCATGACGGTATGGGCCTTGTCGACGTCGAGGATGGGCATGCCGAAGATGGGACTCGACTGGTCGGTGCGGGCGGCGGGATTGGTCACGTCGTTGGCGCCGATGATGAGGGCGACGTCGGTCTGCGGGAAGTCGCCGTTGATCTCTTCCATTTCAATGAGGCGGTCGTAGGGAATGTCGGCTTCGGCCAGCAGCACGTTCATGTGGCCGGGCATACGTCCGGCGACCGGATGGATGGCGAAGCGGACGTCAACTCCCTTCTTGGTGAGCATGTCGTAGAGTTCGCGGACTTTGTGCTGCGCCTGCGCCACTGCCATGCCGTAGCCGGGGACGATGACAACTTTGTTGGCTGCCGACAAAATTGCAGCGGCTTCTTCGGGTGTGGCGCTGCGCACGGGCTTCGCTTCCTGTCCTGCTGCCGCGGAAGCCTGCACTTGGCCGAAAGCACCGAAGAGTACGTTGGTAAACGACCGGTTCATCGCCTTCGACATGATGATTGAGAGGATGAGGCCGGAAGATCCGTCGAGCGCGCCGGCGATGATCAGCAATTTCGAGTTGAGGACGAATCCCATGGCAGCGGCGGAAAGGCCGGCGTAGGAATTCAATAGCGAGATGACCGTGGGCATGTCGGCGCCGCCGATGGGAATGACCAGCAGGATTCCGAAGATCAGCGAGACGCCAACAATGATGGGAAAGAATATTTTCGCTTCCGGATGGAGCACGAGGTAGACGGAACTGCCGACGGCAACGAGGAACAGAAGAAGATTGACGAGGTTCTGCCCTTTATAAGTGATGGGTCGCTGTGGGAGGATCTCCTGCAGTTTTCCTGCGGCCATGAGGCTGCCTGTGAAAGTCAGCCCACCGAGGATCACTTCCATCGACAGCACTGACATCATGAACTTGGGAACGTTGGGAGTGCGCAGGTAGAACTCGGCGGTGCCGACCAGCGTGACGCAGAGCGCGCCGAAAGCATGGCTGAGCGCGGTCCGCTGCGGGACGGCGGTCATCTGCACCATGCCCAGCGGAACACCGATGCCGGAGCCGAGGACCAGCGCGATAATGATCCACTTGTAGTCGACGATGCCGTGGTGCAACAGCGTGCCGGCGATGGCCAGCACCATGCCGATTTCGCCGGCCAGAATCCCATGGCGGGCGGTGGCGGGCGAACTCATCCACTTCAGCGAAAGAATGAACAGGGCGCTGGCGATGAGGTAGATGATTTCGATGAGGTACTGGCTTCCAGCAAACTCGGTCATAAATTATGGATTCGTGTTACGGCTTCGTGGGGCGGCTGGTCTTGAACATCCTCAGCATGCGGTCGGTGATCAGGAATCCGCCGACCACGTTGCTGGTGGCGGCGACGATGGCGATTACGCCCAGAACCGTCGCGAATGTGCTTTTCTTCTCGCCGACCAGGACAATCGCGCCGACCACGGCAATGGCGTCGAGCGCGTTGGTCAGCGACATGAGCGGCGTGTGCAGCAGCGGTGAGACGTGGCGGATGACTTCGAATCCGATGAAGGCCGCCAGCATGAATACGAAAAGTGCGTCGATTAAGTTGGAACCCATATATCACTCCTGGTTCATCTGTCATCCTGAGCCAAGTGCCTGCTCCGCGAAGCGGAACAGCCGCGGAGCCGAAGGACCCCGTGCACCGGTGCAGCGCCCCAATCAGGGCTGGGCGTTCTCACCGTGACCCGAGCATCGTAAAAACTTCCTTCAGCGCCACGAATGGTGAATGCGGCGCTGGGCTCCTTCAACTGCTCCGCTCAGACAATTTTGTAAAGAGCCCATTGCAGCGCGGCTGAAGCCGAGCCCTTTCAAAGCAAACCCGTCCGCGAACTCTACACGCCCGCTGGCGCCAAGGCGGGCATCTTAAAGAAATCGCGCACGCGGGCGTTCACTACTTCGCCGCCGTTAGTGATCATGGTCTCGCGAATAATTTCATCCTGCAGGTTCAGTTGCAGCTTGCCGTCTTTCACCATGTAGAGCAGGAACGTGGTGAGGTTGCGAGCATACATCTGGCTGGCGTGATACGGCACGCTGGTGGCCAGGTTGATGGCGCCGATGATCGTGACTCCGTGCACCTTTACGGTTTCTCCGGTGCGCGTGAGTTCGCAGTTGCCGCCGCGCTCGGCGGCCAGATCGACAATCACTGAACCAGGAGCCATCCCTTTCACCATATCTTCGGTGATCAGCACCGGCGACTTCTTGCCGGGAATGACGGCGGCGGTAATTACCACATCACTTTCCGCGACCACTCGCGTGAGCAGTTCGCGCTGGCGGGCGTAGAAAGTTTCATCCTGCGCAGTGCCGTAGCCCCGAGCATCCTGCGCGTTCTGGGCCTCGAGCGGAAGCTCGACGAACCGCCCGCCCAGGCTTTGCACCTGCTCTTTGGCGGCGGGACGCATGTCATAGGCCGAGGCAACGGCGCCGAGCCGGCGAGCGGTTGAGATGGCCTGCAGCCCGGCAACTCCCGCGCCGATAACGAACACGCGGGCCGGAGTGATAGTTCCAGCGGCAGTGGTCATCATGGGAAAAATGCGCGGTGAAGTTTCCGCGGCGAGCAAAGTAGCTTTGTAGCCGCAAATCGTGCCCATGGACGAAAGCGCGTCCATGCTTTGGGCACGCGTGGTGCGCGGCATGAGTTCCACCGAGAAAGACGTGACGCCCGCCTGTGCGATCTGCTGGACAACTTCCGCCGAACCAAGTGGCCGCAGGAATCCGATCAGCGCCTGCCCGCGGCGCATCAGCGGAAGATCGGCTTTACCAGTGATGTCGTTCGATCCGTAGCACAGCACTTGTACCACAACGTCGGCGGCGCCGAATACGGCGGCGCGAGCGGGCGCAACCTTCGCGCCCTTCTCTACATAGGCTGAGTCCGGATAGCCAGCCTGCTCGCCAGCCCCGGCTTCCACAATAACTTCGAGTCCCGCCTTGACGAGGTTGGGAACGGCCACGGGAACCAGCGCAACCCGCCGTTCTCCGGGGTAACTTTCTTTCGGAACTCCAACGATCACGCGGCTGTCATCCTTCCTTGCCAATCAGGCAACTCTGTGGCCCGGCATCGTCGCGAGCCTGCGGCAAAGAGCAATTCTTTCATGGCTGGCGTGCGAGGTCTGTGACGCGAATCCCTCGAGCTCGCAAAAACGTGGACGAAAAACAGTAACAGATCGAGGGAGGAACTGAAAGGTGGTCCCCAGACGCAAGCGCCCTAAGCTGAGTTTGCCGCGCCGATCTGCCTAAGGTGATGATTCAGATGCGTGAGATAATCCGTCGCGATAAAACCGAGAGTAACCGGCTCTCGCGAGCCGATACGACAAGGAGTTTCCAGCTTGGAAGCGGGCAAGCGCGCGATTATGTGAGCCAGATAGCGATTGTAAGCCGCCCACAACGAGACCAGCAGCAGCCAATCCGCTTCTTCGGGCGCTTGCACCCGTACGTTTCCTTCCTGGTCGTAGCCGGGAAAATCCAGGGACGCTTGCTGGGCGGCTCGGACGAATCGTTGGTGGTTGTTGGATGCGGAATCGATCAGATGTCCAATCACTTGCTTGCGCGACCAGCCGCCGGGCAGTATAGGCCTGGTGCTCTCCAGCGCACTGATGTCGCGGAGTTTGGGTTCCGCCGCATCGATCACGGACAAAAGGTTTTCACTCAGCTCCTTCATCTGGACTCCTCGCCGGGCAATCGATCCATCTTTAATCTTGCCCGAAAGTTGAATCAGGACGCGGCTAAGGCAGCCGCGGGTTGCGACCCATCACACGCCGTGTCCGAAGCGATAATGCCACACCCGCGCCGCACCGATCAGATTTGTATCTTCGCCCAGAGAGGCGAGCGTGAGTTGTGTCTTCTCGGCCGGGACAAAGCGGCAGCCGCGGCGAATCACTTCGCGAATGCGATCGAGAAAAAGCGGCGCGCTCTTCATGACGCTGCCGCTGAGCACGATGGCGTCCGGCGTAAACAGATTGATCAGATTGGCAAGTCCCAGCCCAAGGTAGTAAGCCTCGTGTTCGACGGCCTGCAGCGCGACTTCGTCGCCTCGCTGCGCGAGCTCGCAGATTTTCTTCGCCGTGATGCCCGCTCGATGCGGATAGTCTTCTGGCGCATGTCTTTCAAGCCAAGCCACCATGGCCGGACCTGCAGCCAGCGATTCCCAGCACCCGCGAAATCCGCACGAACATTCGGGGCCGGCAGGATCTACGACGTGGTGACCAACCTCGGGATGCGCGCCGTCGACGCCGCGGTAGAGCTTGCCGTCGAAGACCATCCCCCCGCCAATGCCGGTGCCGACGGTCACATAAATCAAGCGTGAGCGATTCCGGCCGGCACCCCATCCTGCTTCGGCCAGGGCGGCGGCGTCGCCGTCGTTTTCGAGGGCGACGCGAACGTTGAAAATCCGCGCAAGACCCTTGACCGGACTCTGGCCGCGCCAGCCGGGGAGAAAATCAACGTCACCAAACTCGCCACGCATGGGATCGACCGGGCCGGTAGATCCGATGCCGATTCCGGTGAGTTCCGCACCAGCCTGCGCCGCGCTCTCGCGTAACATGCGGGCGATGAGTTCGAGGCCTTGGTCGTAACGGTCGGGGTCGGTGGGCGCTTGCGTCCGGGCAAGCACCTTGCCGCTATCATCGACAATGCCAACCGCGATCTTCGTTCCGCCAATATCGACCGCGCCGATCATGCGATTCTGCTTAAGCTCATCTTTCCCTCATCTGCTTTCCACTTGACACAAGTTAACATTGTCATCCTGAGCGAAGCGAAGGACCTATGCAACCGCTGGCGGCGTGCTGCCGACAACTCCATAGGTCCTTCGCTTCGCTCAGGATGACAAAGCGATTCTAACGCGCATTCGCGGGACACGACGCCCTAGTACTCCGGCGTGATCGCTCGCGCTTCTTCCAGCGTGATCCGCTTCTTGTTCTTATAAGACAGGTTTGACATGTGCACCGCAATCGCCGAGCGGTAGCCGATCTCCGGCGGAGCATTCGGAATGCTGCGGCTGCGGATGCAGTCGATCCAGTTCCCCATGTGGTCTTGATTCTTGCTGCGGCCGCGCGTCGATTCTCCGTCGGGACGATTCGTTTTCTCCGGCCAATACTCAAGGGCCTCATCGAAGTGGTGTTCGAGAGTGCCATCGCTGCCGAGAATGCGGTCGCCCAGTTCATAGTGTTTGTTGCTGAAGGTGGACTGCCAGGTCACGACCGTGCCCGGGAAATCGAGCGTCACCGCGATGGTGTCGGGCACCTCGCGGCCGTCGTTCTCAGAAAAGACGCCGCCTGACATGTACGCCGCCAGCGGCAGTGGCAGATCGAGCGCGCCCATGATCCAGGCGATCTGGTGCACCATGTTTTCCGCGCAGTTGCCACCGGCAAACTCCCAGAACAATCGCCAGTTGATGAGCTTATAAGGGTCAAAAGGAATCTCAGGCCGGCCATTCAAGAACGCGGCCCAGTTGACGTTCTGCGCGGTGCAATCCGATGGAACTGGCCGCACCCACTGGCCTTTGCCGTGGGGAGTGTTGCGGCTCATCCAGGATTCGACGTGCGTGATCTTGCCGAGCCATCCATCTTTGATCATTCGTTTCGCGTCGATCAAGGCGCCGGAACTTTGATACTGCAATCCAATCTGGATCACGCACGTGGAATCTTTCGCCGCGGCCAGGCACTTGTCCGCCTCGGGAATCGACCACGTCATAGCCTTCTCGGAATACAAATCCTTCCCGGCGGCCAGCGTATCGAGAAAATGCCGTGCGTGAATATGCAGCGGACTTGCCACGATCACGCCGTCGATGTCTTTCATGTCGAGCAGGCGCCGGTGATCGTCGAAAGTCTGAATTCCGGGCACCCTGCTTTTCGCCTGATCGCGCCGGCGGCTGTATACGTCGGCCATCGCCACCAGTTCGACTCCATGCAATGGCAGCACTTGCCCCAGCAAATCATTGCCGCGATCACCCACGCCAATCATGCCAACGCGCACACGGTCGTTCGCTCCTAGCACGGTCGAAGCTGGATGCGCCAGCACGGCGGCGGTTCCCAGCGCAGCCTGCTTCAGAAAAGTTCGCCTACTTTGATCGGTCATATCAATATCGTTCGCCTCCAGGTAAGGGTGCCCCATTTCTCGCGCGGGAATTTATTAGTAAGCCGCGCGAGAAGTGGGTCTCACAACCCATCCGCCTGCTGCAGAAGCTTTTTCATCCCTGCCCAACTCGTGCGCGAGCACTCCTCAGGCGAGCCGCCGCCGCTCCAGTGCGTCTCCAGGCTCACGGCAAAGCGGTAGCCGTCGCGCTTCAGCGCTTTGAACTGGCCCGCCCAGTCGATGAAGCCTCCGCCCATCGGCGCCCAATCGTATCCCTTGCCCTTCTTGACGGCGTCTTTGCAGTGGCAGTGGCCGACGCGGTCTTTGGGCAAAAGACTATAGCCATCGGGATAAGGAATTTCGCCGCTGGCGGCGGCGTTGCCCGGATCCCAGTTCAGCATAAGCGCGGGAGACTGCACCGCGCTCAAAACCTTGGCAGACTCAGCTGCAGTCGCCGTGTTGCAGGAAGGTTCATTCTCAAGCACAAGAATGATGCCCTTCTTTGCGGCTTTGGCGGCGGCATCCCGCAGCTTGTCGTTGATGGCCGCGCGATAGGGAGCCTGATCTTCCAGTCGCCAGAAATCGAAGCAGCGCACCCGATCGGTCTGAAACGCCTTGGCCAGATCCAGCGCGCGCTCGAGAACTTCGTCCTGCTGTTCAAGAGTAAAGTCCGCGCCAAAGCTCTTAGCCTCGCTGAACTTGGACTTCGGCGCGCCCGGCCAGTCGACTTTGAAGAGCGGGCTGGCGATGTCGGTGACCTTCAGTTGATATTTTTCGAGAATGCGCCGGGCTTCCGCCACTTCCTTCTCGTCGAGTTTGATGATGTTCTTCTTCCACATGCCGCGCAGCTCGATCCATCCCATGCCGAAGTCGCGCGAGGCGACCTCGCAGGAGTGGCCGAAGTCCTGGGAAATTTCATCGTTGATGACCGAAACGCGGAATGGCGATTTCGAGTCGCCTGAGTTGAAATGCGAAGTCGAGGCAAACCGAGATGTGGCCCCAGCGGCCGTCACGGCAACCATTCCAGCGAGAAATTCGCGGCGGGCAAACTGAACTGGCATGACCTGCACCTCGGAAGGGCATCGCGCACGACAACAAAAGGCGCCAACAAATCTACACCATTAAAACCATGCAGCGGTAGCCGGTCAGGTCTGGGCGAGCAATGCGGCAGTGACCATGAGGTGCCGCCAGCGCGCCGTGACCGGTGTCGTCCTGGCCTGTTGGGGCGCCTCTCGTGGCGATTGTGGAAGAGCGGCCCTTTAGGGCCGCGTCGCGATTGAAAATGGATAAGGGCTTTAGCCCCAGTGGTTCGTCTTATTGGTGCGGGATCGGAGCGGTTTTAGGCGCAAAACAAAACGCCCCAGACTCGATTTGAGTCCTGGGACGTCTGCTGATCAGCCCTCCCCCAAGTGCTGCTCAACAACAATCCTAACGGTGGCCGCCAGTCAGGTAAATGGCTCTCTAGTGCTATGCCCCACACGAATGGCGCAAGTCCGAACGATGTTTTGGGTACAAAACAAAACGCCCCAGACTCGATATGAGTCCCGGGACGTTTGTTGATCAGCCCTCCCCCAAGTGCTGCTCAAGGACAATCTAACTCCGCCCCCGGACCCGGTAAATGGCTCCCCAGTGCTATATATGGCACGAATGGGTAGGTAGGCAAATTACAAACTGCAAGTGCCTGAAACCATGGGGCTTGCATGCTTGAATATCGGCATAATGTTTACCGGAGCGTTAACTGATCAATGATCGCGGTAACTGATTACTAACCAAGCCAAAACGTATCCGAGGTACCGCCTTGCTGAGTTTGTAGAATGGAGCGCCATGAAATCCATCCCGATCCGGTTTGCGGTCCTAATTGCTCTCGCCAGCGTGCTCTCCCAGGCCCAGGATTCGCATTTCTCGCCCAATGACCAACAGATCCCGGTCCCCGGTTGTCTGTCGGCGGCGAAGGATTTGTGGATCGCCGGCGTCAGGCCATGCACTGAATCTGATCACGAATCGTGGCTGGCCGACATCCGTCATTGGCGCGACGAACGCCGCATCCGCACCGGCTATGACGGTTCTCGTTATGAAAGGCCCGAGTTGCAGTGGGCGCAATCGAGTTTCATTCAGCCGCAAATGATGGTTCAGGATCGTTATTTTTTCAATCCCATCGCAGGCAAGTACACCGTGGACCGGTATCTGGACGATCTGGAGAAGCGCTACGGCGGAATTGATTCGGTGCTGATCTGGCCAACCTATCCCAACATGGGGATCGACAACCGCAATCAGCATGACCTGATTCACAGCATGCCGGGCGGCATCGCAGGAGTTCGGCAGATGATTGCGGACTTTCATCGCCGCGGCGTGCGCGTTCTGTTCCCGATGATGATGTGGGACCAGGGCACGCGCCAGCCGGATCGCTCGTGGCCCGACGAGATCGCCAGTCTCATGGCTGAAATCGGCGCCGATGGCATCAACGGCGACACGCAGGACGGCGTCCCCCTGGCCTTTTCGCTGGCTGCAGACAAGACTGGGCACCCGCTCGTCTTCGAACCGGAGGATGGTCCATCCGATGAAGCGCTCGCCTGGAACCTGATGACCTGGGGGCAATACCAGTTTCCGTTCGCGCCGCTGGTCGATAAATACAAATGGCTGGAACCGCGACACATGGTGAACATCTCTGACCGCTGGAATCGGGACAAGACCAGCGACCTGCAGTTTGCTTTCTTCAATGGCGTGGGCTGGGAGAGTTGGGAAAACATCTGGGGCATCTGGAATGGAATTACGCCGCGCGATGCCGAAGCGACGCGGCGGGTCGCCACCATCGAGCGCGCCTTCGCTCCGTTCCTAATCAGCCTCGACTGGGAGCCGATGGCTCCCATGCTGCGCTATGGAGTCTTCGCCAGCCGCTGGCCGCTGCGCGATCAGGTTCTCTGGACGATCGTGAACCGCAACGAGTATGACGTGGATGGCGATCAGATCGAAGTCCCTGCCGTTGCTGGGACTCGGTATTTCGATGTTTATCACGGCGTCGAGCTCAAGCCGCATGCGGGAGCTGGACGCCTGATACTCAGTTTTCAAATCGAAGCCAAAGGCTACGCCGCCGTTCTTGCGACGAATGTCGAGCTGGACGTCTCACTTCAAGCACTGTTGTCGAAGATGAAGCAGATGACCAGCACTCCGCTCGCTAGTTACTCGCATGAGTGGAAGCTCCTGCCGCAGCAAATCGTTCCCATCCAGCCGACCGATCCTGTATCGAGCGCGCCGCCCGGCATGGTGAAAATTCCCTCTGGGGATTTCGTATTCGAAGTCTCCGGGATTGAAATCGAAGGCTCCAACGATACGGGAGTGGACGTGCAGTATCCATGGGAGGATTCGCCCAGACGCTTTCACCGGCACGCCCTGCAGATCGCTCCTTTCTTCATTGACCGGTACCCGGTCACGAATGCGGAGTTCAGGAAGTTCCTCGACGCCTCGCACTACCATCCAAAAGACGACATGAATTTTCTTCATGATTGGAAAAACGGGACCTATCCCGCAGGATGGGAGAACCGCCCCGTGACCTGGGTCTCACTCGAAGATGCGAGAGCGTATGCGACCTGGGCCGGCAAGCGCCTGCCGCATGAGTGGGAGTGGCAATACGCGGCGCAGGGAACTGATGGTCGGATTTATCCCTGGGGCAATGACTGGAATCCGGGCGCGGTTCCCGAGCCCGACAAGTCCCGCACCATGCGCGGGCCCGATCCAGTGGACGCACATCCCAAAGGAGCCAGTCCCTTCGCCGTGATGGATTTGGTGGGTAACTTCTGGCAATGGACCGACGAATTCGTCGACGACCACACTCGCGCCGCAATCCTGCGCGGCGGCAGCTACTACCAACCGCAGGGCTCTATCTGGTACTTCCCGCAGGCCTATCGCCTGCAGGAACACGGAAAATTCCTGATCATGTCCGCTGGCATGGATCGTTCAGCCGCCATAGGATTCCGCTGTGTTCGAGACGCGCAGTGAAGAGTAGATCGAGAATTGCAAGCGCAGAAAACGGCGGGCCCAGCGATTAAGACAGCGCGACAAGCGGAGTTGGAACCGCTGCCCCTGATTAACGAAATATCGGTTACGAATTATCGACAGGCACCACCGTCGCAATGGACCTTCTTCCGGTAGACTGGCTAATTCAACACTGGTATCGAACGAGGGATGGCAAATTTGCCCAAACTAAGGTCGTGCTTCCACTCTTGCACTGTAGCATTGTTTCTGACCCTGCTCGCCGCCTCAGCGATTGCCCAATCTGTTCCTTCGGAACTCGTGAACGGGCTGAAGTGGCGGCTGATTGGGCCATTTCGCGGCGGCCGCGCGGTCGCCGTGGCCGGTGTGCCCGGCGACTCGACTACTTTTTATTTTGGCGCGGTGAACGGCGGCATCTGGAAAACCACCGATAGCGGAACGGTCTGGACCCCGATTTTTGACGGCCAACCGGTCGGTTCCATCGGCGCCATCGCGGTCGCACCGTCCGACCCCAAGACGATCTATGCCGGAACCGGTGAATCGGATATTCGTTCCAGCCTGTCATCAGGTAATGGTGTCTACAAATCCAATGACGGCGGCGCTACCTGGACGCACATCGGCCTGGATGACACGCGCCAGATCAGCCGGATCGTGGTTGATCCGCGCGATCCGAATGTGGTCTACGTCGGCGCGCTTGGTCATGCTTATGGACCCAACGAGCAGCGTGGGGTTTACAAATCCATCGATGGAGGCGCGCACTGGGCCAAGGTTTTGGATAAGGGACCAGAAATTGGCATCTCCGATCTGGCGATATGTTCGGGTAATCCACAGATTTTGTTCGCCGGCACATGGAAGACGCATCGCCCTCCCTGGAGCACCTATGCTCCGATCGATGGACCCGGCGGTGGCCTCTACCGCTCGCAGGATGGAGGAAAAACGTGGTCTGACCTAAGCAAGTCTGACCCAAGCAGCAACCCGGTCAAGAGCGGATTGCCGGAAGGCGATTGGGGCCGCGTTGGCGTTGACGTTGCGCCAGACGGCAAGCGCGTGTACGCGCTCATTCAAGCCAAGAAATCTGGACTTTATCGTTCGGATGACGGCGGCAGCACGTGGGTTCTCGCAAACGCGGACCCGCGCCTCACCAGCCGCGCCTGGTATTTCATGGGCATCACCATCGATCCGCAGAATCCGGATGTCATCTACATGCCGAACGTCGCTCTTTACAGATCCGAAGATGGAGGCAAGACGATTTCGATCGTTCGCGGTGCGCCCGGCGGTGACGATTACCACCAGATTTGGATCGATCCCAGAAATTCCGCCAGCATGGTGCTTGGAACGGATCAGGGAACTACGATCAGCTTGGACCACGGACAGACCTGGACTACCTGGTACAACCAGCCCACAGCGCAGCTCTACCATGTGATTACCGACAACCAGTTTCCTTACGTCGTCTACGGCGCGCAACAAGATAGCGGCAGCGCCGCGGTTCCAAGCCGCACCGACCACGGGCAGATCACACCTCGCGACTGGTTTCAGGCCGGCGGAAGCGAGAGCGGATACATGGCGCCCGATCCCAAAGATCCGAACATCGTTTACCTCAGCGGCACTTACGGAACCGTTGACCGCTTTAACAGACGCACCGGACTCAGCCAGAATATTACTCCGTGGCCGGCGCTGACATTTGGTTCGGAGATTGATCAGCGTAAATACAGGGACCCTTGGACTCCGGTTCTGCTTTTTTCACCCGCCGATTCGAAGACGCTTTATTTCGGCTCGCAATACGTGATGAAAACCGAAGACGGAGGTTTGCACTGGCAGATCATCAGCCCCGACCTGACTGGTTCGACACAACACGAAGGGGACACCAAACCTGAAGGTCCGCCCACGACTGAAAACGCAAAACAGCGAGGCTATGGCGTAGTGTTCACCATTGCGCCGTCGGCTTTAAACCGTGACCTGATTTGGGCCGGCAGCGACACAGGATTAATTCACCTCACGCGTGATGGCGGAAAAAACTGGAAGGATGTCACACCCCCGGGCCTCAGCGACTGGAGCAGGATTTCGTTCATCGAAGCTTCGCGTTTCGATCCCGCGGTCGCTTATGCTGCGGTCGATCGCAGCCGCCTCGAGGATCGCACCCCTTATCTCTATCGAACTCGCGACTACGGCGCGACCTGGCAACTGATCACGAACGGCATTGCTGGCGAATCTTTTCTGCGCAGTGTTCGTCAGGATGCCGTTCGCCGGGACACGGAGAGCGCGGCATTGCTCTTCGCTGCAACCGAACTGGGAGTTTACATTTCATTCGACGATGGTGACCACTGGCAATCCTTGCAGCTCAAGCTGCCCGTCACCTCCATTCGCGACCTGACGATTCACGGCGAAGATCTGGTGATTGCTACCCACGGACGTTCCTTCTGGATTCTGGATAACATCACCCCGTTGCGTCAGGCGCCTGAAGCCGCCAAGGCGAATGCATTCTGGCTCTACCGTCCTGCGCCAACTTTCCGCGTTGATAACGACACCTTCGGTGGCACTCCACTTCCGCCAGAGGAACCGACCGCCGAAAATCCTCCGGCAGGCGCCGTGATTGATTATCTTCTCAAGTCCCCTGTCAGCCAGGTCTCGTTGGAGGTTTTCGACGCGAACCAGAAACTCGTTCATCGATTCTCTTCGGAAGAAAAGCATTCTGAAAAACATCCGCCACTTCCCATCGCCGAGCGCTGGTTCCCCAAGCCCGAATTCCTTCAGACCACTCCTGGAATGCACCGCTTTGTCTGGAACCTCACCTGGAGCAGTTCCGGAGGGCCAGGCGTGGACGACGAATCCGAATCCCGCAATCCCAGCGGTCCAAAAGTTGTGCCCGGAACCTACACCGTCAAACTCACAGTTGACGGAAAGCCGCAGACTCAGCCCTTGACCGTGGTCATGGACCCCCGCTCCCCCGCCACTGCCGAGACGCTGCAGCAGCAGTTGCAGGCTGGTCAACAGATGTTCGCTGAGACGCGAGAAGCCCGCCGGGCGCTTGCCGAAATCGCTTCGCTGCAGAAACAACTTACCGATCTTGAGCCGAAGCTTGGCGAAAATTCGGCAATTAAGCCAGCGCTGGCGGATGCGCAAGCTCAACTCTCGAAGATTCTAGCCGGGAAGGGAACTGTTACGGGGCAGACCGTAGGCCTGCAAGGCGCCTTCGCCGAACTCACATCGGCGCTGCGGGTCGTGGAAGGTGGGGATCGCACCGTGCCAGCGCAGGCGATCGCTGTTTACCACGACTCCAGCCAGCACATCAAAGCAGCTATCGCGGAATGGAGCGAATTCAAAACCATCAAACTGCCCCCGCTGAATCAGAAATTGCAGGAGGGAAATTTCGCACCGATCGCGATTTCAGAAATCGAACAGGAAGTCGAATTTCTGATGTCGCGCTAGTTGTATAGATGGTGACGATGTTTGCGTCGAGTTGGTAACCCTGATTCCACGCGTGCTACGGTCATTCGGAGCGCAGCGCTTGCATCACATTGACGCGCGCAGCCCGTGCCGCGGGCAGCACCGACGCGATCACCGCGACCGCCATCAGTACGAACGCAGAGACGGCCACCGGCAATGCGCCCGGCATCTTCACGTCCAGGAAATATCTTCCCGCGACGCGGGCCAGCGCGAACCCGAATGCCGCGCCCGCAAGCACGCCCGCCGCAGCCATCACCGTGCCCTCTAAGATCACGCCGTTGAGGAGTCGCTGCGGCTCCGAGCCCAGGGCCAGCCGGATGCCGAATTCCCGCGTCCGCGCACTTACCGAAAACGCCAGCACGCCCGCGACGCCCACCACGGCAATCGCCAACGCGACCGCCGCGAATACGCCAAACACCAGCGAGTTTAAACGATCCGGCGTGAGCACTTCGGCCCGAATGTCTTCCAGAGTGGCGGCGCGCTCAACCGGTTGATCGGCGGACATGTCGCGAATCGTGCGGGTGACCGACGGGACCAGTGCATACGGATTTGCACCCGTATGAATGAAGAGACGACCGCCAAATAGTGGACCTTCGTCAAGATTGTCGTAAACGGTGAGCGCGGGTTCAGGAACCACGTGTTCGTCATCAATATCGGCAACGACACCGATGATGCGGTGTGGCGCGAGAAGACGCGCCTTTTCGGCATCGCTCCCGCCAAAGTATTGCAGCACGGGGTCCGTCCAATAGACATGCCGATTGACCGCATCCTGGTTAGGGAACATGCGCTGTGCGAGAGTTGCGCTGACGATTACCACAGGCTCGTCATTCTTGTTCTGGTCATTCTTATTCTGACCATTTTTATTCTGATCATTATTCTGACCGTCGAGCGCATTGAAATCGCGGCCGGCAATGATAGGAACGCCAAGCGAGGCAAAGAATCCTGGAGAGACGACGCGCCACTGCGCCCGCGGATCCTCTACACCGGAGGCATGGACGTGTCCGTCGGCGGAAAATTGCAGACCAGGAGATGTGGGGCCGCCGGCGTCGCGCCAGGGAACGACATTGCCGAAGGCGGTCTTACTTACGCCCGGCAGGGTATCAACGCGACGGATCGCTTCCTTGTAGAAATCGACGACCTGCTGAGGTGTCTTCCCAAAGGACATAGGAGGAACGTCGATCGCCAGGACGTGCTGCGTGTCCAGACCTGTCTGCGCCCTTTGCAGTGCGATCAGCGTAGTGATCAACGTACTTGCGCCGGCCAGCAACACGAACGACGCGGCGATTTGGGTCACCGCGAAGATGCGCTGGCGCCGGCTCGTGCTGCCGGTGATCCGCACACTGCCGCTGGATGATGCCAGGCTTAGCCCGTTGCCGGACGTGCCCGAAGAAGAGGGCAAGCGCGGGACGAACGCGAGAATCACCGCGGCGACGATAGCCAGCGCCGCTCCCACCCAAAGCAAGCTCGAATCGACTCTGAAATCGAGCGCACGGACGGAGAAGCGCGAGGCGTAGCGGGCCAGGATGGCCACCAGCGGCTGCGCGCTCAATACACCGAGCGCGGCGCCAGCGCCGCAGAGCAGAAGGCTTTCGGCCAACAGCATGCGGCGCAACGTACCTCTGCTTGCACCCAGCGCCACGCGGACCGCCAGTTCCCCTTCGCGGCGAACCGTCCGTGCCAGAATCAGATTCGCCACATTGGAACACGCGATAATGAAGACCAGCCCCGACGCTGCGAGCAGCACCAGCAGCACAGTCCGGGCCCCCGACGTGATCTGGTCGCGCAGCAACTTCACCCCGATCTGAAAATTCGCTTCCTGCGCATAGGCTTCAGGATGTTGGTTCTTCATCGCGGAGTAGGCGGAGAGCAACTCGGCGCGAGCCTGTTCGACGGTGACTCCGGGAGCCAGACGGCCAAACAACTCAGTCATGCGATGAATGCGCCCCGTGACCATGGTTGCGGAAAGATGATGTGGGCTGGTGACAATATTGGAAATAATTTCGGTGTCCTGCGGATATGGCACGCAAGGCTCGAGCACGCCAATGACTGTCGCCGAGCGATCCCCGACGCTACCCAGGCGAACGGTCTTGCCGATAACCGAAGGATCCTTGTGGAGAGCATTCGTCCAGAAACGGTAAGTAAGAACCACGACGCCGGCAGCATTAGGACCGTCGTCTTGCGGCCCGATCAGGCGACCGAGCACCGGACGAAGCCCCATCACCTCGAAATAGTTGCCGCCGACAACGCCACCTTGAATAGAACGAGGCTCGCCGAGTCCGATCATGGTGAAGTCCATGGCGGAGAAGTCGCCAAACGCGCTCAGGCTCTTCACATTCGCGCGCAAATCCTGTATCTCGGGTACGGAAAACGTCGAGTTTTCGTCGCGGATGCCGGGCGCACTCTGTCGGATATAAATCAGCCGGTCCTCGCCGCGATTGACCAGAGGCTTGAGCAGCACTCCGCGCACCAGCGTGAAAATGGCAGCGTTCGCTCCGATGCCCAGCGCCAGCGTAAGCACCACGGCAATCACCAGCCCCGGAGTCCGAATTAACGAGTAAGCCGCAACTCTCAGATCGCGAACGAATGACATGTTCCTAGCCTCCCTGGCGGGGTATCAACATCACAGCCAAAAATAATACTCATCTCATAAATGCCGGAGCAAGATCAAACACGCTGAAAATCAGGATTGCCAGCCAGGCGGGTCGCCCATTCTTGCCGCCCTCACCGCGAGGTATCCTTCCCCCGTCGCTGCTCTCTTGCCTTGATGATTTCGTTCATGTCCGCCGCTGGCCGAATCTCGAAAATGCTGCCGTACTTCAGGCTCGGATGCTGCGCCATGAGTTGTAAAGCATGATTCATATCCCGTGCCTCAAGGACGATAATGCCGCCGAGTTGTTCCTTGGTTTCCACATAGGGACCGTCCGTGGTTGCGACC
>Ga0209274_10000354_pt1 | contig 30261 bp, 15 predicted proteins | sample HubBroMetageREF1_FD_188343 | JGI IMG/M metagenome (GOLD analysis project Ga0209274, IMG submission 188343) | Reference soil microbial communities from the Hubbard Brook experimental Forest, New Hampshire, USA - Hubbard Brook CCASE Soil... | ecosystem: Environmental > Terrestrial > Soil >...
TGGATGAAGTGGTCGCCGACGCCATGCAGGACACCAGCGAACAAACCATGCTGCTCGGAATTTTTGCCGCGCTCGCGCTGTTGCTTGCGGCCGTGGGAATTTACGGAGTGATGGCCTACGTCGTGACGCAACGCACCCACGAGATCGGCGTGCGCATGGCGCTCGGCGCGCAGCAGCACGACGTATTGCGCCTGGTCCTTGGCGAAGGCTCGCGGCTCACTGCCCTCGGCGTGGGACTCGGCCTCGCCGCCGCTTTCGCTCTCACGCGGTTGTTGCACGCGCTACTTTTCGGCGTCAGCGCCAGCGATCCATACACTTTTGCGGGAGTCTCCATCCTGCTCGCACTCGTCGCCATGGCGGCTTGCTATATGCCAGCGCGCCGCGCTTCCCGGGTAGATCCGATGGTCGCCCTAAGGTACGAGTGACAGGTGACAAGTGACGATGTGACAAGCATCGTCATCCTGAGGGAGTAAAGCCACCGAACGCTCCCGCTGCAGCCAAAAGTTTTCCAGGAGCCAATGAATGGAAACGCTGCTGCAAGACATTCGCTACGGCATCCGCATGCTGGCCAAAAACCCCGGGTTCACGGCCATTGCCGTTCTTACTCTGGCTTTGGGCATCGGCGCGAACACCGCGATTTTCTCGGTCGTCAATGCCGAGCTTTTGCGCCCTCTGCCCTTCCGTGATCCTGGCCAGCTGGTGCGCGTCGCCTCCGCCAACGCGAGAATCCACACCGTGAGCGGCTCCGTTTCCTATCCTGATTTCGCGGACTGGCGCTCGCAAAATCACGTTTTCCAGGACATGGCCGCGTTCACGGACTCCAGCTATGCGCTAACCGGCATCGAACAACCCGCGCATCTGGCGGCCGCGAACGTCTCCGCCAGCATGTTCAATGTCCTGGGAATGTCGCCCGAATTGGGCCGCAACTTTCTCCCAGAGGACGATGAACCGCACCATCACGTCGCGATTCTCAGTCATCGGTTATGGAAAGAGCGCTTCGGCGGCGATCCGCAAATCATTGGCCGCGTGATTACGCTCGATAACAGCGCCTACACCGTGGTAGGCGTGATGCCCGCCAGCTTTCAGTATCTGCTGCAACGCGAAACGCCGGCGCTATGGTCCACGATGGGTCCCATGCGGGAATCCAGCGCCGATTCGTCTTCGATGGCCGATCATCGCGACGCGCATTTCTTGAGAGTAATCGCACGAATGAAGCCCGGCGTCACCCTGGCGGAGGCGCAAGCCAACATGGAGGTGATCGCCGCGGCGCTGGCGAAGCAATATCCCGACAGCAATAAATATTTCGGCGTGCGCGCGACTTCCGAACAGGACGATCTGACCCAAAGCATCCGTCCGGCGCTGTTCGTCATGATGGTCGCGGTGGGATTCGTGCTGCTGATCGCCTGTGTAAACGTTGCGAATTTGTTGCTGGCGCGAGCCACTGGGCGCACGCGCGAAATTGCAATTCGCTCGGCGCTCGGCGCCGGACGCCAGCGCGTGGTCCAGCAGCTCCTCACCGAAAGTATTCTGCTTGCACTGATGGCCGGCTCGCTCGGCCTGCTGCTGGCATTGTGGGGCAGCGCCGCGCTGGTACGCTTCAGCCCTGCGAATTTGCCGCGCATCGCTGAAATTCAGATGGACGGCTCGGTGCTAGCCTTCACCATGGGATTATCGCTGGCCACCGGAATGTTGTTCGGGCTCGCGCCTGCTCTGCAGGTTTCGCACGCCAATATCGTGGACGCTTTGAAGGAGGGTGCGCTCAGCAGCACTGCTGGACGAGGACGCCATGCCTTGCGTAGTTCGCTGGTTATCGTGCAAATGGCGCTGGCGCTCGTGCTGCTGGTTGGAAGCGGACTGCTGATCCGCAGTCTGGTGCATTTGCAGAACGTGAATCCGGGATTCGATCCGCACAACGTGATGACCTGCAACGTGGATTTGCCGGACGCAAAATATACAGATGCCAAGAAAGCCCAGTATTTCAAGGAGCTGATGCCGCAGCTCAATGCGCTGCCAGGAGTGCAGTCCGCGGCGGGAATTTATCCGCTGCCAATGGGCGGCGACGAAATTCGCACCAGCTTTCAGGTGGATGGACACCCTGTCGCGAAGAGCGAGGAGCCGCACACTTCTCTGCGAGACATCACACCCGATTATTTTGCGACGATGCGGATTCCGATCTTGCAGGGCCGCGATTTTGGCGCGCAGGATGAAATCGCTTCCACGCCGGTCATCATTATCAACGAGGCGCTCGCGCGCCAAGTCTTCCCCGGCGAACATCCGATCGGAAAACACATCATGCCCGAAGTTGCGCAGGGCGCAAGCGAGCCGGTGATGCGCGAAGTCGTCGGCGTCGTGGGCAATGTAAAATTTCACGATTTGAGCGATGAATGGGCGCCTGAATCGTACGTCCCTCACGCGCAAATATCGTTTGGCTCTTTGACTCTGGTAGTTCGCACCTCGCAGGACGCCCCCAGCCTCGGCAAGCCCATCGCCGAAACGGTTCGCTCGCTCGACAGAGACTTGCCGACCTACGCGCCCAAGACCGTCGAAGAATATCTGAATGGCACCATCGCGCAGCCCCGCTTCAATACCTATCTGCTGGGAATTTTCGCGGCTTTGGCAATGCTGCTCACCTCGGTCGGTCTGTACGGAGTCATTTCTTATTCCGTCGCACAGCGCACCCATGAACTTGGCATCCGCATAGCGCTGGGCGGCCAGCCGCGAGACATGCTGCGCCTCATCGTGGGCCAGGGACTGCGTCTCGCGATCTTCGGAGTCGGCATCGGGTTGGCCGCGGCCTTCGCGCTGACGCATTTTCTATCCAGCATGCTCTTCGGTGTCAGCACCGCCGACCCGATTTCCTACATCGTCGTGGTGACCCTGCTCCTCGCGGTCGTGATCGTCGCTTGCTACGTTCCAGCTCGCCGGGCCATGCGCGTTGACCCGATGGTGGCGTTGCGCTACGAGTAAGTTGTGGCATTAGAGGACGCAGCGAGCTACAGTCTGCTCGGTTTGTCTGCAGGATGCTAAGCGGATGGCGGCACGCGCGTGTCAAGGATAGCCGCAGTCTCCGTGCGGGCACTGTCCGAAATCGCAACAAGCATTCCCGCAACTGGTCATGCGCGACCCTTTAGGTCGTTCATCTAAGCTTTAATCTGCTGTAAATAAACATCTTATATTAATATGTGGCTGGAATCCCACCTGCCCATATTCGGGAGGCACCGAACCAGAGACCTCTCCGCATCCAGCTCAGCGGGGCTCGAATGATAAACGTCATGACGCTTGAATCTACTACCGAAACACCCGCAACGCAGCCGCGAGTACTGATCGCGGACGACCAGCCCGACATCCTGGAAGCGCTACGGCTGTTGCTGAAAGGACACGGTTACGTCACTGAGGCGGTCACCTCCCCCGCAGCATTATTTGCCGCCGTTTCCCAAAATGGATTCGATCTGATCTTGATGGACCTTAACTACGCTCGCGACACCACCTCCGGCCGCGAAGGCATTGATCTGCTGGCGCGACTGAAAGCCACCGAAAACGCGCCTCCGATCGTGGTGATGACCGGTTGGGCCACCGTTGGCCTGGCGGTGGAAGCGATGCAGCAGGGCGTAGGCGACTTCGTCGAAAAGCCGTGGGTCAATTCCCGCTTGCTGGAAATTCTGCAGAAACAATTGCTGATCGGCCGTGAGCGCCGCGAAGCGCGGCGGAAAGCAGCGGCCAACACCATCGCGCAGACCGAAATCGCCTCGCAGCTTCATGCCCAGGACCGCGAGATTGCCGAAGCGCGCTCCATTCAGCAGGGGTTTCTACCTAAAGAGATCCCGCAATTGCACGGATTCGAAATTGCCGGCGCGTGGCAACCAGCGCGCGTCGTGGGTGGCGACTACTACGATGTCCTTCCGTTTGGGCAAGAGACGCTGGGCATATGCATCGGCGACGTAGCCGGAAAAGGCATGCCGGCGGCGCTGCTGATGTCCAATCTGCAGGCGGCTTTCCGAGGCTTCGCTTCGCCGTCGCTCGCTCCAGACAGTCTGTGCAGCAGGTTGAATTCACTCATCTGCCGCAATATCGCTACCGACCGCTTCATCACCTTCTTCTACGCCCTGCTGGACGGTGGCGCGCGCCAACTGCGTTACACCAACGCCGGACACAATGCGCCAATCGTCTTTCATCGCGACGGCAGGCACGACCGCCTGCTGGAAGGTGGCGGCATTCTCGGCGTGTTTCCCATCCAGGAGTTTTCCACCGGCACTTGCGACCTGGCATCCGGCGACCGCGTGCTGCTTTTTACCGACGGTGTCACGGAAGCGCACGTTCCGGAAGGTGAAGAGTTCGGCGAAACGCGCCTGCTTGAGCTACTGGAAAAAAATCGCGACGCAAGCGCCGAAGATTTGCAAAATCGTTTTTTGCAAGCCGCCGGCGAATTTTGCCGCGGCCACTGGCATGACGATGCCACGCTGATCGTCATTGCCGTCGAATAAACCCGCGAACAAGCGAGGGAGCAGAATGGGATCGCTGTCGCAAGACCTGAGGTTCGCTGTCCGAACGCTGCGGAAGAATCCCGGATTCACGGCGGTCGCGGTGCTGACGCTGGCACTCGGCATCGGCGGAAACGCCACCGTCTTCAGCTGGATTCGCGCCGTGCTCCTGAACCCGCTCCCCGGCGTCCAGCACTCCGAGCAAATCGCCGCCGTCGAAACAATCATGCCCAGCGGCGAATATCACACCAGTTCTTACCCGGACTATCGGGATTTTCGTGATCAGAACCATGTGTTCTCCGCGCTAATCGGCTTCGAACTCTCCGGTGTGGACATGAGCCTGCGCAATGATGCGCCACCGGAGCGTGTCTGGGGAATCATCGCCACGGAAAATTATTTCGACGTTCTTGGTGTGCACGCCGCGATCGGACGCACATTTCATGCCGAGCCAAACCAGGCGCTGAATTCCGATCCCTACATCGTCCTTGGCCAAAGCCTGTGGAAGCGGCTCTTCGCCTCCGATCCCAAAGTCGTCGGCCGCACCGTGCACATCAACGGACACCCGTTCACCGTGATCGGCGTGGCGCCGCCGCACTTTTTCGGAACTATCGTGGGGATTGACGCGCAGTATTTCGTTCCCATGATGATGCAGCCCGAAGTTCTCCCTGGTGAGAACATCGAAGAGCGCGCGCCAACGTTCGTGCATATCCTTGGGCGCCTGCGCCCGGGCGTGACGACCGCGCAAGCCCAGGCGGAATTCACGACAATCGTCGCTCATCTGGCGCAGGAATATCCCAATCCCAATGTCGGCAACGGCGTCGGCGTTTATGTGGCGCCGGTGTGGAAAGCGCATTACGGCGTGCAGGATTTTCTCCGCAGCGTTCTCGGGTTCCTGATGATCGTGGCGGTGCTGGTGCTGCTGATCGCCTGCGTTAACGTGGCGAATCTGCTGCTGGCCCGCGCTTCGGCGCGTGAAAAGGAAATGGCGATGCGCGCGGCGTTGGGTGCCAGCCGCGGACGCCTGATTCGCCAGCTGCTCGTCGAAAGCCTGCTGCTGGCCGCTGCGGGCGGCGCCGGCGGAATCGTTCTGGCGCTGTGGGGCGCGAATCTTTTGAGCTTTTTCATGCCGCCCGCGCATTTGCCGATCGGTTTGGGGGCGGAGGTTGACGCGCCTGTTTTGATTTTCACGCTGCTTCTTTCCGTCGTTACCGGGCTGGTATTCGGGCTGGCTCCAGCGTGGCAGGCGTCGCGCGCCGATCTGAATGAGTCGCTGAAATCCGCTACCCAAGCAACCAGCGCAAGCGCGTCCGGTCACCGTTTGCGCGATGTCCTGGTGGTATCGGAAATGGTGCTGGCGACGGTGCTGCTAGTCGCCGCCGGACTTTTGTTGCGCAGCGTCCGTAAGGCGGAGCAAGCGGGCGCAGGCTACAACACGAATCACCTGACCCTCGCTGCTTTCGACTTGCGAGCCAGCGGTTATTCTGATGATCGCGCGATTGATTATTACGATCGCGTGCTCGAACGCATCCGTGCCTATCCAGGAGTTGAATCGGCCAGCCTCGAACGGTTCGTTCCGCTCTGGTTCACCGGCCGCAGCTACTCGACCACGTGGATCGAAGGTTATACCGCGAAATCCAACGACGACATGGGCATTGATTTGAACATTGTCGGCCCCGACTATTTCCGGACCGTGCAGATTCCGCTCGTCTCCGGCCGCGACTTTTCCGAACAGGATCGCGCCGGCGCACCGAAAGTGGTGATCATCAATCAAAGCATGGCGAATCGCTTCTGGCCCGGCCAGGACGCGACGGGGCACCGCGTGCACATCTGGCGGGACTGGCGCACCGTAGTGGGCGTCGTGCGCGACATCAAATATCACCGCATGAACGAGCCGCCGGAATCATTCATCTACCTTCCGGAACTGCAGGCGGACGGCACGGATGCCAACATTTTGGTGCGCTCGCAACTTCCGCCGGCGACAGTCATCGCCGCCGTGCGAGCCGCGGCGCGCTCGCTCGATTCCAAGGTGCAGCCGCTCGAGACGGATACCCTCGATGGTCTGCTGAAGCAATCCATGTTTGCCAACCGCACCGCGGCGTCGCTTGCTTCGGTGCTCGGAGTTCTGGGCACGCTGCTCGCGGCGCTGGGGATTTACGGCGTACTGTCGTACAGCGTGAGCCAGCGGATTCGCGAGATCGGCATTCGCATAGCCTTGGGCGCGCAACGTAGCCATGTGCTGCGGCTCGTTGTAGGACACGGGCTGCGTCTCGCCGTGCTGGGCGCTGCGCTGGGAGTTTGTTCCGCACTCGCGATCACGCGGGGCATGAACAGTTTGCTGTTCGGTGTAAGCGCCAGCGATCCGCTGACGCTCGCCATCGTGTTGCTGATCGTCACGGCGGTCGCGGTGCTGGCGGCATATCTTCCAGCGCGCCGAGCAATGCGCGTGGACCCCATGGTCGCGCTGAGATACGAATGACCGCGCCGACGGGAGCGAAGCTGATGATTGCAAGCGTAACGACAGCGCCGCGATTCCATCGCGACCGTACCAGAAATATCAGAGACAGAAAATAGCGTGAGAGCTCTACTACAAGACGTGCGCTACGGATTGCGGATGCTGATGAAGAATCTTGGTTTCACAGCCATCGCGGTACTCACTCTGGCGCTCGGCATCGGTGTCAATGCGGCCCTTTTCACCGTGGTGAACGCCGCATTGTTGCGCCCGTTACCTTACGACCACCCGGAGCGAATTGTCGCCGGTTTCGAGACTCAACATGGCACGGGTCGCATGAATCTCTCGCGGCTCGATTTTCAAGATTGGCGCGCGCAATCGGATACCATGCAGAGCCTGGCGGCGTATAGCTGGGGGCCGGCCAATCTTGCCGGCGCCAATGAGCCGGAGCGTGTGATCGGAGCGGCTGTTTCTCGGGACTTTTTCAGCCTCCTGGGCGTTCGGCCGGTCATTGGCCGCACCTTCGGACCTCAAGAAGCGCAAACGGGAAATTGGTCTGTCGCTGTAATCACCGAATCGTTGTGGAAAAGCCAGTTTGGCGCTCAGGCCGATGTAGTCGGACACAAAATCACCCTCGATGGCGAACCTTACACAATTATTGGCGTCCTTCCGTCCCACTTGGACTTACCCGCCGGCACACAGATATGGATTCCACTCAATTTCGCGAAGGACGATAGCGATCGCTCCGCGCACAATTATCGCGTGCTCGGCAAACTCAAGCCGGGCATCACTCTCGCGCAATCCCAAGCCGAATTCACTGCGATTGCCGCGCGTCTCGCGCGCGAATATCCCTCCTCGAATAATAACGTGGAAGCCAAGCTCATCCGTTTGCAAGACATGCTGACCAGCGATATCCGTCCCAGCCTTCTCCTGCTGTCGGCGATGGCGATGCTGGTCTTGCTGATCGCCTGTGCCAACGTGGCCAACCTTCTGCTGGCACGCGCCAGCGCGCGTCGCCGTGAAATCGCCATTCGTGCTGCGCTGGGCGCAAGCCGCGGTCGGCTTGTGCGCCAATTACTGGTCGAAAGCCTGCTCCTCGCGCTCCTGGGCGGCTCCGCGGGCCTCTTGATTTCTGTGTGGGCCGATAATTTGCTCACGTCCATGCTTCCCGCGCATTTCTTGCCGGTGAATCAAGTCTCTGCGGATCCTCGTGTTCTGGGATTTGCGTGCGCCCTGATCGTCCTCACGGTGCTGTTTTTCGGGCTTATTCCAGCCGTCTACGCCGCACGCACAGATCTGGTCGAGGGTCTCAGCCGCTCGATCAGCTCCGCAGTGCCCGGCCGGAAATTGCGTGGCGTGCTAGTCGCTGCGGAAGTGGCTCTCGCGGTCCTCTTGGTGATTGGCGCCGGCCTGATGGCGCGCAGCCTCTTCGCCCTCGAACAAGAAAGCCTAGGTTTCGATTCATCGCACCTGACGATGGTGAATATTTCGCTTGCCCCCTCGCAAGGCGATAGCGCCAAGGCGATTCAATCCTTTTCGGATCTCCTGCAGCGGATGAAGGCGTTGCCCGGCGTCGAAGCCGTCGGCGCGACCGACGGCGTCCCACTCTCCGACGCGGGAGCTGACGGTGGCTTCTCCATCGCAGGGCGGGATTCCTTGCATCCTTACGCACAATGGCGGCTGGCAAGCGAAGACTATTTTCGAACGATGAAGATTCCGGGTATTCGCGGGCGCGAGTTCGAGCCTGCGGACCACAACGGCCGAAAAGTTGTCGTTGTCAGCCAGTCTCTGGCGCAAAGATTTTTCCCGAATCAAGACCCGGTTGGAAAGCGCATCGCGGTTCCAGGCCTCGACGAAGCTACCTATGCCGCATTTCGCAAAGACTCGAGCGTCTGGTTTGAAATCGTTGGAGTTGTCGGTGACGTCCGATTGAACGAGCCTGGCCTGCCGCCGGAGCCGACGCTGTACTTTCCATACTTCCAAACGGATCGGTCCAGTCAGGGCCTGAGCGTCGTCCTGCGTACGGCATTACCGCTGGCCAGTTTGCGTGGCGTCATCACGCGGGAGGTCCACGGCGTGCAGTCCGATGCGCCGCTCGAAATACAGAATTATCAGGACGTGTATTTGAGCTCGGTGTTGATGCCGCGATTCCGCTTCTATTTGATTGGGATGTTCGCGGTCCTGGCACTGGCTCTGGCCCTGGTTGGAATCTACGGCGTGGTGGCCTACGTCACGGCGCAAAGCACCTCGGAAATCGGACTGCGTATGGCTCTTGGTGCGCAGCCGAAGAACATCCTCGCGCTGGTGCTTCGTCAGGGTGTGGCGATTGCCGTGTTGGGGTTGGCCTGCGGGCTCGCCGGAGCTGCTCTGCTCATGCAGTTCATCAGCCGCTTCTTGTATGGAGTTAAGCCGGGCGATCCGGTCACATTTGTGCTCGTGGGACTCGTAGTCGCGGTTACCGCCCTGGTCGCCAGCTATATTCCAGCGCGCAGGGCGATGCGCGTGGATCCCATTATCGCGCTGAGATACGAATGACGCGTATCTTGGAAGACCAGGGAACGGCAGGTGGGAAGACTGGGCATTGCATCCGGCTTTTGCGCTCGAGAATCACGATGACGCGAGTCGTACATCGCGCGCTATAGGGAGATGAAAAGTGATCAAACTGATTGACGTCGAAAAATTCTACGAATCCGGCGCGGGCAAGACGTGGGTACTGCGCCGCATCAACCTGGAAATCCGCGAAGGTGATTTCATCACCGTGATGGGCCCATCCGGCGCGGGCAAGTCCACTTTGATGGGCATCATCGGCATGCTTGATGGCGCGTGGAAGGGCGAATATCACTTGCTCGATAATCCCGTGCACAAGCTCGATAACCGGCACCGCGTGGAGCTGCACAAAAAATACATTGGTTTCGTTTTCCAGCAATACCACTTGCTTGACAATCTCACCGTTGCCGAAAATCTGGACCTGCCCCTTTCCTATCGCGACATCAAGAAGACCGAGCGCGAAGGCATGGTCGCGGACGCTCTGGACCGCTTCCAGATTGTCGGTAAAAAAGCGCTCTTCCCCAATCAGCTTTCGGGCGGGCAACAGCAGCTGGTGGCTGTCGCGCGTGCCGTGATTGGCAAGCCCAAATTAATTCTTGCCGACGAACCTACCGGCAGCCTGCATTCCAGCCAGGGACAAATGATCATGGACATGCTGAAAAAACTGAACGACGACGGCACCACCATCATTCAGGTGACGCACAACAATGAGTGGGCCGCTTACGGCAATCGCATCATTCAACTCGCCGACGGTTGGATCGTGGATGGCCAACCGGTAGCGGGCGGAGCTGCAGCCAGCCGCTGATTGCACAACGCGCGCTGCGCGGGCACCAAGGAGTAGGAGTTGCAAAACACGCGGTTCTTTGAAAACTTGCTGCAGGACATACGCTACGCGATGCGCATGTTGCGCCGCAGCCCCGGCTTCACGGCGACCGCCATCGCTGCGCTGGCGCTGGGCATTGGCGCAAATACTGCGATATTCACCGTCGTCAATACCGTTCTGCTGCAACCGCTCGCCTACCCTCAGCCCGATCGCCTGGTGCAACTCGAGCTAAGCAGCGCTGAAGGCAATGCAAACGTCACATCGATTCCGAAGTACGCGATCTGGCGTGAACAGACGCAGGTCTTTCAGGATGTGGCGGCGTATGATGCAGGCGGCCCGGGCATAAATCTCACCGGCGGTGATCGCCCGGAGCAGCTCAAGGGCGTGCACGTCTCAGCCAGTTTTTTTCCGTTGTTCGGCGCGAGCGTGGCCGCCGGCCGTGCGTTTTCTGCAGACGAAGATCGTCCCGGCGGCGCTCACTTGGTGGTAATCAGCAACGGATTGTGGCGCCGGCGATTCGCGGCGGACCCCAACATAGTCGGCAGGAACATCGAGCTCGGCGGCGAGCCCTATTTAGTGACGGGCGTGCTCGCCGCGAGCTTCACTTCCGATCCGCCCGCGGATATTTACTTGCCGATGCAAGCGGACTCCAACAGCACCGATCAGGCGCACTACTTGCGCTCCGCCGCACGCATGAAACCCGGCGTCACGCTGGCACAAGCCCGGGCGGCCATGAAACTCGCCGCTGAAGAATACAAACGAAAATTTCCCGGCAACATCGCCATGGGCCCGCAAGATAGCTTCACCGCCGAGCCGCTGCGCGACACGGTGATTGGCGACGTTCGCAAGGCGCTGCTCATCTTGCTGGGCGCGGTCGGCATGGTGTTGTTGATCGCCTGCGCAAACGTGGCCAATTTGCTGCTGCTGCGAGGCACCATGCGCAAACGCGAAATCGCCATACGCGCCGCGATGGGCGCTGGCCGCGGACGCATCATCGGCCAACTGCTGACCGAAAGCGTACTGCTTTCCCTGGGTGGCGGCGTGTTCGGATTAATTCTTGGTTATTTCGGCGTGCGCGCGCTGCTGACGATCAATCCTGGCAATATTCCTCGCATCGGCGAGCAAGGAGCCGCCATCACTCTGGATTGGCGCGTGCTGGCGTTTACTCTACTCGTCTCGCTGGGCACGGGAATTCTATTCGGGCTGATACCCGCCTTTAACGCATCGCACGCGGATCTGGGTCTCACACTGAAAGAAAGCGGAGTGCGCTCCGGCAGCGGCCTCAGCCAGAACAAAGCTCGCGCAAGTCTTATCGTCACGGAAGTCGCGCTTGCGCTGGTGCTGCTGGTTGGCGCGGCTTTGCTCATCCGCACTTTTGCAGCCTTGCGCGGTGTGAATCCCGGTTTCTCTACCGACAAAGTTCTCACCATGGAAATGTCCCTCACCGGCACGCGCTTTGCAACCTCGGCCGCGGTGAATCAGCTCGTGCGCGATTCGCAGCGCCGCGTCGAAAGCTTGCCCGGCGTCGTTGCGTTTGCTTCAACGTGCTGCCTTCCTCTCGAAGGTGGCTTCGGACTTCCGTTCATCATCGAAGGGCGCCCGCTCACCGACGGCCCGGCCCATGGCGGCGCCGGCTATCGCCCGTTGTCACCGCGCTATTTTGACGTGTTCAAAATTCCGCTGCTGCGCGGCCGCATGTTTACAGACCACGACGATGGCGGCGCGGAACCAGTCGTGCTGATCAACCAGGGCATGGCCAAAAAATACTGGCAAGACGCGAACCCGGTCGGCCAGCGCATCACCATCGGCAAAGGAGTCGGCCCTGAATTCGAAGAGCCGGCGCGTGAAATTGTTGGAATTGTGGGAGACGTGAGAAACGGCGGGCTCGACAGCGATCCCGAGCCGATCATGTACATTCCCGTGGCGCAAATGACCAACGGCCAGACCACGCTCAATAACCGCATCGTTCCAATCACTTGGATCGTGCGCACCAAGGTCGAGCCATTTTCACTCAGCACGGAAATTCAGGAGCAACTGCGCATCGCGAGCGGCGGCTTGCCGGTCTCGCATATCCGCTCCATGGATCAAGTGCGATCGGAATCCACGCTGCGCACTGATTTCAATATGACGCTGCTGGTGATTTTCGCTGGTGTCGCCCTGCTTCTGGCCGCCATCGGAATTTACGGTCTGATGGCGTATTCCCTGCAGCTGCGCACGCAAGAAATCGGCATTCGCATGGCTTTGGGAGCAGCTCCGCAAGATGTGCGCAGTATGGTCGTCAAGCAGGGCATGCGCCTGGCGCTGATTGGAGTTTTTCTCGGTGTCGCGGCCGCGCTGTCGCTCACGCGATTGATGGCCAGCCTGCTGTATGGCGTGAAGCCTTGGGATCCCGCGGCGATTGTGTCGGTCGCCGTGTTGCTTAGCGCCGTGGCATTGCTCGCAACGTACTTTCCCGCGCGCCGGGCTTCGCGCGTAGATCCGATGATCGCACTGCGTTACGAATAGGAGAAATCGTGCGGACCTTATTTCCAGATATTCGCTACGGTCTTCGGATGATGGCGAAAAATCCCGGCTTCACATTTTTCGTCGTAGCCGTGCTGGCGCTGGGCATCGCGGCGAATACGGCGATCTTCAGCATCGCGGACGCGGTGCTCGTCCGCCCGCTCCCTTACCTCCAGGCGGATCGCCTCGTAATGGTTTGGGAAGACGCCTCTTCCTACGGCTTTCCACGCGATACGCCGGCGCCCGGAAATTTCGCTGACTGGAAAGCGCGCAACCGGGTGTTTGAAGATATGGCCGCGTCGTCCTTCAGTGGTTCATTCAACCTCACCGGCGAAGGAAACCCCGAAGAGATTCCCGGGGATTTCGTCACCGCGAATCTTTTTTCCGTTCTCGGCGCTCGCCCCGCGCTCGGTCGCGATTTCAGCGCCTCCGACGATGTGCCGGGAGCGCCGCGCGTGGTGATCTTGAGCCAAGGACTCTTTCTGCGCAGGTTTGGCGGCGATCCGCAAATCATCGGCAAGCAGCTCTGGCTCAACTACGAAAAGTACGATGTGGTCGGCGTGATGCCGCGCGGTTTCCAATTTCCCGACCGCGATCCCCAACTTTGGGCTCCCGTGCAATTTACACCGGCACAACTGGCCAACCACGGAAATCATCATCTCCAGGTCGTCGCACGGCTTAAGCCCGGCGTTTCGCTGCAAGTCGCGAATGCCAACCTGGCCGCCATCGCGAAGCAGCTGGAACAAGAGCATCCGTCGTCAAACGCGAAAGTCGGCGCCTATTCTGTCCCGCTGCGCGAAGAACTTGCGGGGAAGACGCGTCCCGCGCTTCTCGTCCTGATCGGAGCGGTTTGCTTCGTGCTGCTCATCGCCTGCGCCAACGTTGCCAATCTGCTCCTGGCGCGCGCCTCCGGCCGGCGGCGCGAGATAGCCATGCGTCTGACGCTCGGCGCCAGCCGCGCGCGAATTGCGCAGCAACTTTTAACCGAAAGCCTGCTGCTCGCCGCGCTTGCGGGCGCTGCGGGTTTGGCCCTCTCGACATTCGCAACGCAATTCCTGGTGAGCCTGATTCCGGAGGGCATCGCGCCCCTGAACGGTTCTGGCGCGGACCGCCGCGTTCTCGCTGCCACGCTGGTAATTTCAGTCGCCACCGGAATTCTTTTTGGCATCCTTCCTGCGCTCCGGGTGTCGCGGCTCGACCTCGCAACGTCTTTAAATCAAGGCGGACGCAGCGGCATCGGTTCGGGCCGGCGCCTGCGCGATGCGCTGGTGGTTTCCGAAGTGGCGCTCGCGATTGTTCTGCTCGCGGGAGCGGCGCTGATGCTGCGCAGTTTCGAGAAATTGTCGCATCTCGATCCGGGTTTTCGCGCGGATCATGTCTTGGTGGTCCGTACGCCGTTACCGCGCCAAAAATATGAAGCGTTTGCCCCGCGTGCCGCCTTCTATAGCGAGGTCCTCGCGCGCGTCACCCGCTTGCCCGGCGTCACCGCGGCTGGTTACACCACCTGGGTTCCGCTCACCAATTCCGGAGGGGCCACGGGCATCACCGTCGAAGGCCGGCCGCAACCTGCGCCCGGTCAAATTCCGATTCCGAATTGCCGCATCATCAGCGACGACTACATTCGCGCGCTGGGCATGAAGCTCATTGACGGACGCGTTCTCGATCAGCGCGACGGCACCGCGGCGCCGCCCGTAGCGCTGATCAACCAGACCATGGCGCGAAATTTGTGGCCAGGAGAAAACGCGATCGGCCGGCGATTCAAGCGGGGAAGCTACGTCGAGGCTTCGCCGTGGATCACGATCGTGGGAATTGTCGGCGACGTTCACCAGGCGGGACTTGATTCCCCAGCCCGGCCCGAGATGTACCTGCCCTACCTGCAGCAGGATTTCGGATTTGAGCCGGAATACCTGGTTGTGCGCACTCTTGGAGATCCGATGCGCATGGCAGACGCAGTCCGTCAGCAGGTCTGGGCCGTTGATAAAGAGCAGCCCGTCGCCGGCGCGATGCCGCTGGAGGATTTGGTGGACGATACGCTCGCTCCGCGCAAGACACAAACGGGTTTGCTGGGCGGTTTCGCCGTACTCGCGCTACTGCTTGCCGCGCTGGGAATCTACGCGGTGTTGTCGTTCACCGTCACCCAGCGCACTCAGGAATTCGGCGTGCGCATGGCTCTGGGAGCGCAACCCGAGGATGTTCTCGGCATGGTGTTCTCACAGGGTGTCCGGCTCTTTATTTTGGGCGCCGTCATTGGATTGGCCGCCGCGTTCGCTCTTTCGCGCACGCTCGAACATTTGCTCTATGGCGTGAGCGCGACTGATCCGGCGTCGTTCGTTCTCGTCACCCTTCTTTTGGCGGGCGTCACTCTGCTCGCCTGCTATTTTCCGGCGCGTCGCGCGATGCGCGTTGATCCGATGATCGCACTGCGGTACGAATGAGTTATGCAAGCGAAACGGACGACCGGACGACGGCATGGACATGCCCGGCGTATGGAATGGATTAGCCTCGAGATGGACATCAAGTGACGAAGCAGTAAGATAGCCTGTCACTTCGACGCTTCTTGGGGACGAAAATTATGGACACACTTTGGCAGGATCTGCGTTACGGCGTGCGCATGCTGCGGCGAAACCCGGGTTTCGCGGCCGTCGCCATTTTGACTTTGGCGATCGGCATTGGCGCGAACATTGTGATTTTCAGCGTGGTCAACGGAGTCTTGCTGAAGCCGCTGCCGTTTCCGGATTCCCACCGTATCGTCACCATTTGGGAGACGGACGCGAACCGTAACATAACGCGCGGCATGGCTTCGGTGCCGGAATTCCTGGAATGGCGAGACATGAATCACGTGTTCCAGGAACTTACCGGCTCTCGCGCGCTGTCTTTCGCGATTACGGGCAGCGGCGATCCCGAACAGGTCTGGGGTTTGCAAGTATCTGGAAATTTCTTCCGCATGTTGCGCGTCACTCCAATAATCGGCCGGGACTTTACGCCCGACGATGAACAGGTCGGTCATGAACAAGTAGTCGTCTTGGGGTACGGCTTGTGGCAGCGCCGCTACGGCGGTGATGCCGGAATTATCGGTAAGACGATTCTGCTGAATGAAAAACCAGTCACTGTGATCGGAGTGTTGCCGCGCAGCTTCACTCTTTATGGCACATTGCCGGAATTCGAACTGTGGAAGCCATTGGCGTTCGATAGCACCCAGCTCAATCGCGAGGATCACGAACTGGTAATTTTCGCGCGGCTTAAAGACGGCGTGCCCATCTCCCGGGCCAATGCCGAAATGATCACCATTCAGGAGCAACTCAAAAAAAAGTATCCCGGCTTCGACCAGAAGAACGGAATTCGCGTCGTCGGCTTCCACGATGAGCTCGTCAGCACGCTCCGTCCCGGCCTGCTGCTTCTGCTGGCTGCCGTGGCGTTCGTTCTGTTAATAGCTTGCGCGAATGTCGCGAACCTGATGCTCGCCCGCGCCGCGGTCCGCGAACGCGAAATCGCGCTGCGCGTTTCTCTGGGGGCCGGCCGCCAGCGAATTTTCCGCCAACTCCTGACGGAAAGCGCGCTCCTGTCCCTCATCGGTGCGGCCATCGGCGTCTTATTCGCTTACGGCGGCATCCACGTCCTGCGCGATGCCGTCATCTCCGGACAGGGCTCGCACATTCCCCACCCGGAATGGATTGCCATTGATGCCACCGTGCTAGGCTTCACCGTTCTGGTTGCTCTGGCCACTGGAATACTTTTTGGCTTTGCGCCGGCGCTTCAGATTTCGCGCTCCGCGTTGTTCGAATCGCTCAAGGAAGGCAGCCGCGGCTCGACGGCCGGACGCCACAACCAGCTCGCGCGTTCCGTGCTGGTCGTCTCCGAAGTAGCTTTTTCCCTGATGCTCCTGGTAGGAGCAGGCCTGCTGGTGCGCAGCTTTGCGCTGATGCTGGCCGAGCCACTGGGATTCGACCCGGAAAATTTATTGACCGCCCAAATGATTCTTCCCGCTCCGCACTACGCGGATGGTCCGCGCGTTTCCAATTTCTATCAGGCCGTCATCGAACGCGTGAGCGCAATTCCCGGCGTGAACTCCGCAAGCGCCGCCAATTTTCTGCCCTTGACCCGCTGGAGCGCGTTCTGCGATTTCGATATCGCCGGCCGCGCATCTCCTCCCTCGGGTGAACATTTCACGAGCCCATACCGCGTTGCGGATTGGCGTTATTTATCCACCATGGTTGTCTCCGTGAAAGAAGGCCGTAATTTCACTTCTGCCGATGGGCCGGATTCCCAGGGCGTCGCGCTCGTTAACGAAACCCTCGCGCGCCGCTATTGGCCGAACGAGGATCCCGTCGGCCGCCAGATTCGCCTGGTTTTTCCCGCCACCTTAAGCTTCTGGCAACCCATCCCGCAGCAAGGCTGGCTTACCATCGTGGGCGTGGTCGGCGACATACGCGATTGGGCTTGGGATGAACCAAAGTCCGGCCAGCTTTATCTGCCGGCGACGCAGAATCCTTCGCGCCTCATGAGTCTGGTGGTGCGCTCTCGGGTCGATCGCGCGCAATTAACTGCCGCCGTGCGCCGCGCCGTCGAGAGCGTTGATCCCGATCAGCCCATCACCGATGTGAAGACCATGGAAGACTATCTCGCGGTGGCCTTCGCGCAACGCCGCATGAATATGTCGTTGCTGGCATTTTTCGCGGTGGTCGCTGCGCTGCTCGCCGCTATCGGAATCTATGGCGTGATGGGCTACGCCGTCACGCAGCGCTCCCACGAAATCGGCATTCGCATGGCCCTGGGCGCCGAGCCTGGCGACGTGCTGCGCATGATCGTGGGCGACGGTATGAAACTCGCGTCGCTGGGTTTGGCCATCGGCCTCACCGCTTCGCTGCTGTTAATGAAATATCTCGAAAGCCAGCTCTACGGCGTCAAGGCCCGCGATCCGCTCACCTTCATCGGTGTAGCCGCCGGCCTCGCCCTCGTCGCGCTGGCCGCCTGCTATTTTCCCGCGCGTCGCGCGACGAAAGTCGATCCACTGGTGGCATTGCGCTATGAATAAGGAGGCCTGATGGCGTCGTTTCTGCAAGACGTGAAATATGGCCTGCGCGTGCTGGCGAAAAACCCTGCTTTCACGGTGGTCGCCCTGGTCACGCTTGCCCTCGGCATCGGCGCCAATACCGCCATGTTCAGCGCCGTAAACGCCATTTTGCTGCGCCCGCTGCCTTACAGAAATCCGAACCAGCTCGTGATCGTCTGGGGCACCTCCGCGAAATACCCCGGATTCCGCATGACCCTCTCCACGCCCGAATTCAACGACCTCAAAACGCAAAGCCACTCTTTCGAAAATATGGCTCGGTTCGAGAATCGTTCCATGAACTGGACCGGCCACGGCGATCCCGAGGTCGTCTCGGTCGCCGGAATTTCGCAGGATTTCTTTGCGACACTCGGCGCCTCGCCCGCCCTCGGCAGGGCTTTTGCCCCCGAAGAAGCAATTCCAGGCAAAGACCAGGTGGTGATCCTCAGTGACGCTTTGTGGAGCGCGCGTTTTGGCAAAGACGCCACCGTCCTTGGCCAAGCAATTTCTCTGGACGGCTCGCCCTACACTGTCGTCGGCATCATGCCGCCTGGTTTTCAATTTCAAGACAACGGTAACCATTCGCCGCAGCTTTGGAAGCCTCTCGCACCTTCCGTCAAAGACGCGTCAGCGCGCCAACAGCGCGCTGCGATCGTGATCGCCCGCCTGCGGCGCGAAGTCAGCGTCGCACAGGCGGATGCCGAAGCGCAGGTCATCGCCGCCAACATGGCCAAAGCGTATCCCAAGGATGACGAAGGCCAGGGCCTGTCCGTTATGAGCTTGAAACAAGGAGTGGTGCACGGCGTGCAACCCGCGCTGCTGATCCTGCTCGCCGCCGTCGGCTTTGTTCTGTTGATCGCCTGCGTGAATGTTGCGAATCTGTTTCTGGCACGAAGTTGGAAACGTCATCGCGAATTCGCGGTACGTGCCGCGCTCGGCGCCACGCGCCCGCGTCTCGTTCGGCAATTGCTGGTGGAAAGCATCCTTCTTGCGGTCGCGGGCGGATTGGCGGGACTCGCCATCGGCACTTGGGGCATAGATGTCGTGCGCAGATTCGCCCCCGCCGATACGCCGCGCATCGAGGACCTTACTATGGACCAGTCTGTCCTCTGGTTCACACTGGCGATTTCCATCGTGACGGGAATCGTATTTGGACTGGCGCCCGCCTTGCAGACTTCCAAGCCCGATCTCGATACTTCTCTTAAGGAAGGCAGCGCAATTTCCGGAGTGGGCCGTGGCGTCCGTGGCCAGCATCGTCTTCGTTCCTTGTTGGTGGTCACCGAAATTGCTCTGGCGGTTGTTCTTCTAATCGGCGCCGCCCTGATGCTGAAGAGTTTCTCGCGGTTGACGCACAAAGATCCCGGCTTCCGGATTGACCATGCGCTCACTGCCGAAATCTCGCTTCCCAAAGCGAAATACAACACGAACGAAAAACAACGCGAATTTGTCGACAACCTCTTAAGCCGCGTCCAGCATTTGCCCGGTGTCCAAAATGCCGCTGTTATGTCCACTGGACTCTTGGCGGGCTACTTGCGCATGACTGGAATCTCCGTCGAAGGCCAGCCCGCGAATGACTCCCGGTATGAACCTTTTTTCGAAATAACCACGGTCAGCAACAGCTATTTTCAGACTGCTGGCATTCCGCTGCTTGCAGGGCGTCCTTTTAGCGAGAGCGATACCGCAAAGGGCTCTGGAGTGGTGATCGTCAGCGAAACACTGGCGCGGCGTTACTGGCCCGCAGGCCAGGCCATCGGCAAGCGTTTGAGTTTTGATACCGACAAGAATGGTCACCCTGAGTGGTGCGAAATCATCGCGGTGGTGAAAGATACCCGCGATGTGAATCTCGTCAAGCTTCCGAAAGCGGAGGTCTATCTTCCGCTTTCGCAAAACGCAATGTCATCCCTGAATCTGCTGGTGCGCACTGACGCAGATTCGAACGTTATGGGACGGGCAATTCGTGACACGGTGTGGTCCATCGATCGTGATCAACCCGTTGAGGAAATGAGCACGCTCGAGCAAGCTGTCGTGCGCTCCCAATCCGAGCCGAAATTCCATACGCTGCTTCTGGGCATTTTTGCCGCGCTGGGCCTGACGATAACGCTGGTCGGAATCTATGGCGTCATCTCCTATTCCGTCAGCCAGCGCACGCGCGAGATCGGAATTCGCATGGCGCTCGGTGCGCAATCGCGCGACGTGCTGCGTCAGGTCTTGTGGGAGGGCATGCGGCTGGCGCTTGTGGGCCTGGTGATTGGAATCATCGCCGCACTGGCGCTTACTCGCGTGCTCACCTCGCTGCTATTCGAAGTGCGCGCCACGGATCCCGTAACCTTTGTGATCGTATCCAGCCTGCTCGCCTGCGTCGCACTGGGGGCTTGCTATTTACCTGCGCGTCGCGCCACGAAAGTCGATCCACTTGTGGCGCTGCGCTATGAATGAGGAAACCAAATGACTTATGCATCCGATGTTTCAACGAACGAGACCGGCGGTAAAATTCAGGGAGAAACTTTTCGCGCCATGATGCCAGCCAACGCACCTCGAACCAGAATCCTCGTAGCCGACGATCAGCCGGACATTCGCGAGGCTTTGCGCCTGCTGTTGAAAGGCGAAAAATTTGAAACGGAAACGGTCGCTTCTCCGGCTGCGGTGATGTCGGCACTGGAGGCGCGCGAATTCGATGCGCTTCTGATGGACCTGAATTACGCGCGCGACACCACCTCCGGCCAGGAAGGCCTTGACCTGCTTTCGAATATTCGCGCGAAAGACAGCACGCTTCCGATCATCGTCATGACCGCCTGGGGCAGTCTGGAACTCGCCGTCGAAGCCATGCGCCGCGGCGCGAAAGATTTCGTGCAGAAGCCCTGGGAGAACGCACGATTGCTGGCCATCTTGAAAACGCAGATCGAGCTTTCGCAAGCGTTGCGCAAAGGCCAGCGCCTCGAAGCAGAAAATCGCCTGTTGCGCGCCGATGGCCGACCGGTGATGATCGCCGAATCCGCGTCCATGCGTCCGGTGATGGACCTGATCGCGCGCGTGGGCCCGTCGGATGCCAACGTATTAATCACGGGCGAGCACGGCAGCGGCAAGGAAGTGGTCGCGCGAACTCTTTACGCGCTCTCTTCACGCTCTGGCCGGCCGCTCGTAACCGTGAACGCCGGTGGATTGCCCGAAGGCGTTTTCGAAAGCGAATTGTTCGGCCACGTGAAGGGCGCGTTCACCGACGCGAAAGCCGATCGCGTCGGCCGTTTCGAACTTGCCGACGGCGGCACGCTGTTCCTCGACGAAATTGCCAACGTGCCCATGAATCTGCAGGCCAAGCTGCTGCGCGCGCTGGAAACCGGTGAGCTGGAGCGCGTCGGTTCCTCCACTACGCGCCGCGTGGACGTGCGCATTATTTCGGCGACCAATGCGGACGTGCAAACCGAAGTGAGCGGCGGACGCTTCCGCGAGGATTTACTGTTTCGCCTGAACACCATTGAAATCCATCTGCCGCCGTTGCGCGAACGCAAGGAAGATATTCCGCTGCTGGCGCACCATTTCCTGCGGCAATCGGCGCAGCGCTATCGCAAACAGCTGGAAGGATTCGAGCCGGTGGCGTTGCAGATTCTGCTCGATCATCCCTGGCCTGGAAATATTCGCGAGCTGGATCATTCCGTCGAGCGCGCCGTGCTGATGGCCGAAGGTTCAGCGGTCCGCGCCAGCGATTTGGGTCTGCGTCCCGCCCGCGAGGCCTCGCTGCGGCTGGACGAAATGAGCATTGAGGACGTCGAGCGCGTGCTGATCCAGAAAGCGCTGGCGCGTTTTGGCGGCAACGTCAGCCACGCCAGCAAAGCGCTGGGATTGAGCCGCAGTGCGCTCTATCGCCGCTTGCAGAAATATAGCCTTTGACACCTCTGCTCTATGAACGCCGAATCTTGCTGCTGGCCCTGGCCGCGGGGCTGGGAGGCACGCTTGTTGCTTTAATTCTCCTGTGGACGGGAAGTTTCACGTCCAAGCTGCAGTGGACTCTCACGGTAGCAATGGTCATCGCCTGGCTCAGCTTCGCGTTTTCCGCGCAGAGCCGCGTCATGTTTCCCCTGCGCACGCTTTCGAACCTGCTGGCCGCGTTGCGCGAAGGGGATTTCTCCATCCGCGCACGCGGCGCGAATCGCGAAGACGTGCTCGGCGAAGTTTTGTGGGAAGTGAACGCGCTGGGCGAAACGCTGCGCAAGCAAAGGCTCGGCGCGCTGGAAGCCACCGCACTGCTGCGCAAGGTGATGGAAGAAATTGACGTCGCGGTTTTTGCTTTCGATGGCGCGGGCTGCCTGCGCCTGGTGAATCGCGCGGGCGAACGCATTCTCAGCCAGCCGGAAGATCGCATCCTCGGGCGCACCGCGCTCGAATTAGGTCTTTCGGAATGTCTCGAAGGAGAAACGCCACGCATCGCGCAGATCGCCTTTCCCGGAAAATCCGGACGCTGGGAAATTCACCGCGGAAGTTTTCGCGAAGCGGGCCTGCCGCACCAGCTGCTGGTCATCACCGATTTAAGCCGCGCTCTGCGTGACGAAGAGCGCCAGGCCTGGCAGCGCCTGATCCGTGTTCTCGGCCACGAACTGAATAACTCTCTTGCGCCGATCAAGTCCGTCGCCGAAAATTTGGGCAGCATGCTCGGCCGCGAAGACCGCGCCCCGGATTGGCAGGAAGATATGCGCAGCGGCCTCAACGTGATTGCCGCGCGCACCGATGGTCTGGCGCGTTTCATGAACGCCTACGCGCGGCTTGCGAAACTGCCGCCCCCGGTTTTTCAGCCGATGAGCGTTGGAGTGTGGGTTCGCCGCGTCGTAGGTCTGGAGCCGCGCCTCCCCGTGCAATTGCAGGCCGGCCCCGACACTGAAATTCAAGCCGATCCCGATCAGCTCGAGCAGCTATTGATCAATCTGCTGCACAACGCGGTGGACGCAGCTCTCGAAACCGGCGGCGGCGTGCGCGTCGGCTGGGAACGCCAGAACGGCAGCATCGAAGTGTGGGTTCAGGATGACGGACCGGGAATCCCCAGCGCCGCGAATCTTTTTGTGCCCTTTTTCACCACCAAGCAGGGAGGCTCCGGAATCGGCCTGGTTCTGAGCCGGCAAATCGCCGAAGCCCACGGCGGTTCGCTGACGCTGGAAAATCGCCCCACGCATCGCGGCTCCGAAGCTCGTCTGCGCCTTCCGCTCAATAATTAGAAGTCTCTCGCGTTGCTGTCTCCCGAGCAAATTAACCGGATTTTGCGGGCACAAAAAAAACCGGCGGTTGGATGGCCTCCAACCGCCGGGCTTTCAAGGGAGAAAACTCTTTTACTGCTGTTGTTGTTGCGGCGCTTGCGGATCTTTTTTTGCCAAATCCGCTTTCGTCGGGTCCGCCGAGATGCCCGTTCCGGGTTTCTGGTATCGCGTCAGGAACGGCATGAACGGCGTGACTTCGAACGGCATCTTCTCGCGCGCCGAAAGCAGCGGAATCGGTTTCGCCTTCACCAACTCCACATGATCATTCCACGGGTCGAGCTTAATGCGCGCGCCCACCGGAAGCGCGGATATCTGATCAATCTTCGTGGGATCAAGCGTCGGAGCTGCATTCAATAGCGCTGCGCTCAGCGACACACGATTGCCCAGGTGCGGATTAATCAGCGCCGGCAAATTCTTCGATTGTGCGTCCAGCTGTTTCAGGAAAAGTCCGGCGCTCCCGAGCTTGTCTTTGTAAGGAGAATTTTTCAGCAATTCCAGGGCTTTTTCATTGGCCATCTGAATCTGCGCCGGGCTGTCCTTGAACGAAAAATGAGCCAGCGCTTCCGTCGTGGTGACGTTGGTAGTGTCGTTAAATCCCCACTGGTCGGTGGAAGGCTTGGTCACGATAATGTCCGCCAATTCCTGCGCCAACATGGTTGCCAGGCTGGCTTCGTCCGGCAGCACGTCCAGCAATCCGCGGCTCAGCACGATGGTATGCCCGATCGAAAACATTTCCAGCGTTCCGGTAAGCAACACGCGGCAGTGAACTTCCGGCTGCACATCCAGATTGTTCGTCACTTCCAGGTTATTCACCACCGTTTCCAGCACCTTATCAACTTCTCCTGGAGGCGCGAGCAATCCGATGCGCTGCAAGCGGTCCAGCACATTGATTTCCGCCACATGTTGCCATTCACGCTGTGCTTCGATGGGTGAACGGTCCTGCGATTGTGCAGCCTGGTCCTGAATCGTGGGCGACTCAATCGTCATCTCGCTGAATTCTTCCTGACGGCCTACGTTCTTCAGGTTGTAGCCCCACAGACGCGTCTGTGCTTTAAAGCGAATGTCGCCGCCGAAGAAGTCGCGGAGGTCCGATTCCTGGCTATAGATGTATGCCGGCAGCCAAAGTCCCGGCTGAACGTTCAAGCGCCAGCTGTCGAAATGCAGGTTGAACGAATTGATACCCGCGATGGGCGTGTACACGCCGTTAAAGCGCACAATCGTGAAAGTCTGATCGTCGGCCCAGACTCGCCCCTTGAAGCGCCCTTTTCCTGATTTCGGCAGCGGTGTGATGTCGAACACCACGCAGCGCACTTCGCCCAGGAATTCGCGCCGCACATAATCAAACTGATAGTGCTGGCGATCGAATCCGCCAGTATCGATGTAAATCATCTGCAGGAACCCTTCTGGCACGTACGAAGAAGTGAACAAGCCGCTCATATGCGTAAGAGGATTGAACGCGTCGAACTTTCCTTTTCGCGCGCCCAGCATCGAGTTGTCCACGATGCCTTTCGAAAGGTCAGCCTGTCCCAGAAAATAGTGGTCCTTCACCGGGATGGCGCCCATCTCCTTGTCCGTTTTCATGTCCTGTATATAGGTTTCGATCAACGGGCTGAAACGCCGGATCGTCGCCACTTCATCGTGCTCGCGCGCGATCAAGTGATCGATCGCTTGGTCCACGGTCACCACAGGCGCCGAACTGTTCGCCCCTGCCTGCGGCTGGGTTTGATCAGCCGTTTGCGTGGTCTGTGCGGAAACCGACCAGGCCAGGCAACTGGCCAGAATTATTCCCAAACCGAAGCTCTTGCACGTGCGCATCTCCATTCCCCTTTCAGTACGCCAATTGGAATACGATGTGGATGATGGCGGTCGAATCCACTGGTTGGCCGTCCTGTTGTGCCGGTTTGAACCGTATCTGCCGGGCTGCCGCTTGCGCGGACTCTTCCAGCCCGTACCCCAGCCCCTGCACTACTCGCTGAACTTTGACGTCCCCCGACGCCGTGAACACCACCTGCAAAAGTACCTCGCCTTCAATCTTCTTGGCCCTGGCCTCGTCTGAATATACTGGCTTTGGCTTGAAGAGAATTTCTACCGGCGTCGTTCTTGCGGCAACGTTCGCGGTTTGCTTTATTTTTGGCGCTGCCACTGCGATATTTTCGTCGCCGAAACCACCCTGCTGTACGGCCGCGTGTGGAGGACCGCCGGGACTTCCTACTGCAACACCGTTACCGAACCCGGTGCTGGCGATTACGCCCTTCGCTCCCTTCGCCCCGCCCGTCCCGTTGCCGCTCCCGGGCCCTGTCGGCATGTCGTACGCGCCTTGAATATTGATGTTTGCGGCCTTGTTCGTCTTACCGTTGGCCGGCACGCCGTTGGGATCGCCGAATCCGCCCGTCTGCACGGCTTCGCGAGGCTTCTTCAGATTTGGGATCGCCGAGCTTCCCATGGATATCGGCGGCGTCTGATCCGGGAACGCCTTCGCCACTTCGGTCATGTCCGGCGGCGTATCCTTGCGCACAGCCGGTTTCTTGACGATCGGCGCGGCCACCACCGGCGTGTAAATCCGCGGCTTCGGCAATTCCACCACAGGTTCCGGCTTTGGCTTGGGGATTTCCTTCACAACTTCGTGCTTCACCGGCACAGGTTTCGGTGCTGGCTGCACCGGCTGCGGCTTCCAGGCTACGATCGGAGGCGCTTCCACCGGCGTCGTCCAATAGCGCTGCACAATATCAAGCTTTTGCGGCAGAAGTAGAGGTATGACCACCAGCGCGGTTACCGCCGCGATCTGCAGCCCAAATCCGGCGCTAAACAGGTCCCAGCGAGGTTCGGCCTCTGGTAGCAGCGATGCATTGAAGACAGCTCGATTTGTTGTACTCCGTACCATAACGATCACCAGAATCCTTGGATAAAGAAATTAAGATGCGTCGAGACAGAATTGCGGCTGACAGTTCATAAGTACTAGAACGAGGGGCTGGGGAAAATAGGACTCGAGTACTATTCTACCCCCAGTCGTGTTGAAAGCGATAACCCAAGTGCTAGGGGTACCTGGAAGGTTAGCCCTTCGGTGGTTACGTTGCGGAAACTCCACCCACATGGACGCTCCCATGTACTAATCTAACCCGGCTGGGGGAATCAGTTGCAGTTTTTAGTGGTTAATGTGACGTAAGTGAAGGGGCACGGCCGTGGCCGGCCATGCCCCCTGCACTCACCCTAAGTTGACAGAACTGCTACAGCTTAGTGCGGCTGAACGACCGAATAACCCGTCACGCCGCCATGATTCACCAGCAACAATACCGGCTGGCTTCCTGCGGTTGCGATCGCCTGCCGGTAATCGCTCAGGTTGCGGATCGGCTTGTGATTGATTTCCTGGATCACATCGCCGCGACCGATAGGAGGCTGCGCCGCCGCTGCCGGGCTGGAGGGATCCACGGACGTCACTACCACTCCGTGAGTTCCCGCGCCCAGGTTGAGCTGCTGCGCAATCTCCGGACTCAACTCCTCGACTTCCACGCCTTCGAGTCCGCCGCCGCTCTCAGTGCTGCTGCTATCTTCCGTTTCTGTTTTTTCCGGCAATTCACCCAGCGCCACGGTGTAGTCCTGCGCTTTTCCGTCGCGCCATACGTCCAGCTTGACTGAAGTGCCCGGCGCCATCTGCGAAATTCGCAGCCGCAGGTCCACGTAGTCACTCACCGCCTGGCCGTTGAGCTTGACGATCACATCACCCTTTTGCAATCCGGCCTTCGATGCCGGCGTATTCGGTGAGACGTCGCCAATCAGCGCGCCGCCGCTCATGTTGTAGTTGAAAGCCTTGGCGATTTCCGGCGTCAGGTCCTGGATATGCACGCCCAGGTATCCGCGCACTACTTTGCCATGCACCAGAATTTGATCCATCACCGGCTTGGCCATGCTCATCGGTATCGCAAAACCCACGCCTTCATTGCCGCCCGAACCGTGTGAAAGAATCGCGGTGTTGATGCCCACCAGGTTGCCGTGGATATCAATCATCGCGCCGCCGGAATTTCCCGGATTGATCGCCGCATCGGTCTGGATGAAGTTCTCATAATCCTCAATTCCCAGCTGTCCGCGGCCCGTGGCGCTGACGATTCCCATCGTGGCCGTCTCGCCAATTCCGAACGGATCGCCAATCGCGAAAATCAAATCTCCCACATTGAGCTGCGAAGAATCACCCAGCGGAAGAGTCGGCAAGCCGCTCGCTTCGATCTTCAGCACTGCGATGTCCGTCTTGGGATCGGCGCCCACCAGCTTAGCCTTGAATTCGCGCTTGTCGCTCAGTTGCACTTTGATGTCGGAAGCGCCGTCAATCACGTGATTGTTGGTCAGAATCGTTCCATCGGTGGTCACGATGACGCCCGAACCCAGAGCCTGCTCGCGCTCCTGGTGCGGTTTGCCTCCACCGAACTGATCGCCGAAAAACTGGCGGAACATCGGGTCGTTAAAAAATGGCGACGCCTGATTTCCCTGCGACTTCACCATTTTTGATGTGCGGATGTTCACCACCGCCGGCAGCGCGGGCTTGATCACAGCGGAAAATCCGTTCGCGAAATTTCCCAGGCTTACCGGCAGCGCGTTTTGCGCGATGGCGATTGGCTCTCGTGGCGAGCCCAGGACGGTGTGACCCGCCCAGTCCCGGAATCCTTGCGAGAGGAGGGCTCCTCCCGCGAATGCCGCGATCACCACGACGGTGGCGACCCAGCGGCGAATACTGAAGCTACTGCGTTCCATGGCTGTCTCTCCTTAATATCGTCCTAAGTGAGGTTTCAATTATATCGCGAGGAGCGCTACGTTGGCGCTACAGCGAATATGGTATTTGACGTAACATCCGCAAATAAGTGTTTCGACCGCTCCGGCGGGAAGCACGGTTCGCTCCCCGCTATATAGATGCAAAGAATGAGTTTGGGGTTCCCTGAGCGATTTTGTTCCTCGTCCGTCTAAAGGCACGGTTCTGGTATTCTACGCCGTTTGAGGTATCTTGGTACGCCATCACGGGATCCAGCAAGCGCGGCGGCGCATCACAGCCGCCGTTTTTTCTTTCCCGGGATTTTCCCGACAGCAGAAAAGGAGCTTTGGCATGACTCGAAAAATCCTCGCGCTCGTATGCAGCGTGGCGTTCCTGTTGCTGGCGGCGCGGCCCGCAATCTCCTCTCCAGGTGAACGAAAGCAATCCCCCACAGCCGCCGCAGACGACGGCACCATGAAAGCACTTGTCGCCATTGCCGGCGCCGCCGCGTTGGAAACTCACACCTACCAGGACCTGGAAGAATTGAGTGACGACATCGGCGCGCGCGTTACCGGCTCGCCAGACGCCGCTCGCGCGATCGCCTGGGGCGTCGTGAAGATGAAAGCGATCGGCCTGGAGAACGTCCATACCGAGCCTTGGAAGATCTCGCGTGGCTGGACGCGCATTTCCGCGGACGCCGAACTCCTCGCGCCCATCCACCGCAAACTGATGGTCGATTCGCTCGGTTGGGTTGGCTCCACGCCGCCCGCAGGCGCTGAAGCTGACCTCGTTGCCGTGAATGGCTACCAGCTGCAGGAGGAGTTGAAAAATAATTCCGGCAACTGGCGCGGGAAAATTCTGCTCATCGTCCAAAAAGGCCAGCCACCCAAAGACCGCATGAGCGCTTTCGCCCAGTTCGGCAATTTTTTGATCGCCGCTCATAAAGCCGGCGCCATCGCCGTGATCGGCGGTCAGGGCGGGCGCAAGAGTGTCGGAATGCATCTCACTCACACCGGCGCTCTCGGGTTCGACACTTACTACGAGATTCCCGTCGTCAGCATGGCCGCGGAAGATCAGGAACAGCTCGAGCGCTACCTCGATCGTGGCGTATTCGTGCGCTTGAAAATAAATGTACAGAATCGCGCCACCGATGGTCCCGTGGATTCCGCGAACGTCATCGGCGAAATTCGCGGTACGCAAAATCCCGAGCAGATCATCGTCGTCGGCGGGCACCTGGATTCCTGGGATCTCGCTTCTGGCACCACGGACAATGGCTGCGGAACCGTCGTGACGCTTGGCGCAGCCGAAGCCATCATCAAATCCGGGTTCAAGCCTCGCCGCACCATCCGCTTCGTTCTGTTCACCGGCGAAGAAGAAGGCTTGCTCGGCTCACTCGCCTATGTGAAAACGCACCAAAGTGAAATGGCTAACCACGTCGCGGCGCTGATTCTCGATGCTGGACAAGGTGAGGTGATCGGCTTCCAGCTCGGCGGCCGCGACGACTTGATTCCCGCCGTGCAGAAATTCGCAGCGTCCCTGCAAGCCTTTGGCGATCTACAAGTGGATGACGAAGTGGAATTCGGCACCGATACCGGGCCGTTCATCCTCGCCGGGCTTCCCGGTATCAACCTCAACCAGGACACCGCGGATTACAAATACACCCACCATTCCGCCGTGGACACCTTCGATAAAGTGAAAGCGGATATTCTGGATCGCAACGCCACGGTGATGGCTCTCGCCGTATTCTGGATCGCCGACCGCCCCGAGCGCCTCGCCAGTCCGTGGCCGCAGGAAAAAACTGCTCAGATGCTAGTGGATAAACACGAAGACGGCATCCTGAAAGCGTTCAATCTCTGGCCCTTCGGCAATCTGGGAACCGCGCCCGCAACCCAGTAGCGATTCAACATCGCGCGCGGGGGTTGGGTTTGTACTCGTAGATATGATTCGCGAACTGCACTTCTCACTGGGGTAGGGGCGCTGCTTGTGAATCGCTCTTGCAAAGCGGGGGCGATTCAACCGCAGATCCCGCAGCGCGGGATCGAAGGGCGCAGCCCCCTGGCAGGAGGGCTGCGCCCCAGCTTGCCCAGGCGTCAGTATCGTCACCGAGCCGTAGGGGCACGGCACGCCGTGCCCACCGCTCAAGTCTCGAGCCACCAGATACGGGGTAATCACAGCCCAAGCAAGATCGCTGCGTCCCTTTTCACAAAAACTTTCGTGCCGCCAACCCTAACTGATCAATCGCGCAATCGCAAACGCCGCGGCCGCAGCCAACCCCCCCACCAAAACCGTCTGCATCCCACCCCGCACCGGCTGTACTCCAGTGAAATGCCCTTTGATCGCGCCAAATCCAAACAGCGCAAGCAGTGTCACCACGATGGAATAAATCAGCGCCGTATGCACATCGTGCCGAATCAACATGTAAGGGGCCAACGGCACCAAA